>Ga0075118_10000702_pt1 | contig 28559 bp, 33 predicted proteins | sample AntAceMetag02UKE_FD_69794 | JGI IMG/M metagenome (GOLD analysis project Ga0075118, IMG submission 69794) | Saline lake microbial communities from Ace Lake, Antarctica - Antarctic Ace Lake Metagenome 02UKE | ecosystem: Environmental > Aquatic > Non-marine Saline and Alkaline > Saline | place...
AGAGGTGGGAGAGGTGGGATCAGCCGCCAGAACAACTGCCGACGACGCTCCGTGGGTCGGCCGCTCCGCTCAAGCTCCCGTTGAGGTCGAGGACGATGGCATGGGCGTGGCCAAAGCCCGAGTCCCATTCTGGCGAGGCTTGGACGATGTGACCGCGTGCGGCCAGTCCCTTGACCCATGCCCCCGACGCATGTCCTTCGATCGCCACACCAGGGCCGCCGGCGCCTGTCCACGTGTCGAATCCGGTCTGGGGCCCCTTGAGCGCCCACCTGCCGGCGTTGATTGCGGTAGCGGCCGACTGGCCGTGGTGGAACAGGCGCGTGGCAACCTGCAGCAGAATCTGGGGTTGAGCGTCACCGCCCATCGTCCCAAATACGCTGATGAGGTCCGATCCGCTTGTCGCGAGTGCGGCCGACAACGTGTGCGGCGGCACCCGACCGGGCGCGAGCTCTGCAGGATGGCCAGCCTCCAGGCTGAAGCCAATCCCTCTGTTGTGGAGGTTGATACCCGTGTGGGGCTCCACCAAATGGCTGCCGAGGCCCGATGCGTTTGACTGGATGAGCGACACGCCCATCATGCGGCCGTCGGGGCCTCGACCTGCAGTACAGAGATAGGTCGTGTCGCCGTCTCGATTTGGCGCCCACCGGTTGCTGGCCCGTTCCGGATCAATCTCGCCACAGCGGCCGGCAATCTCAGTGACAAGTGCATCTCCATCGGCGTCTTCGTACAGCCGCGCAGGACGATCTCGGCCAGCTGCCGTCGATGCTTCGATCAGCAGATGCGCCCAGTGATCGTCGTCCGGGTCATCGGGGAGGAGGCCGCTCGAAACAAGCTGGTCGACGAGTCGCCCCGACCCAAGCGTCAGGTACCCCTGCGTGCTCGGCCCAACGGTGTGGACGTCGACACCGAACATCTCGGCTGAAATGGGCGTCACCCACTCGGCCTGTGACGTCTCGAGGTCGGATTCGGTAAAGAGCCCGTTTCCTATTTTGATCAGGCCGTCGCCGAAGACACCTCTGTAGAAGGTGTCGCGACCGCCGGTGGCGATACCAGCGAGCGCGAGTGCCGCGCCCGGGCGTCGCACGAGCGCGCCGGTTTGGGTGGCCTGATTGACAAGTTCCTTCAAGTTCGTCCGGCTGGCTTCGTCGAGTCGAGGCAGCATGCCGGCGAGTAGTGGGCTGGCCGGGAATCCTTCGGCGGCAAGACGCTGGGCCGGGGCGAGGATCACGTCGAGTGGGAGCGACCCAAACCGTTCGTGGAGGGTCATCCATCCGTCGACACAGCCAGGAACCGTGACCGAGCGCATGTCGAGCTTGAAGGGCATCTCGGTGAGCCCCTCGTTTCGCATGGCTGCGGCGTCGGCACCAGATCCGGCTCGGCCGGCGGCGTTCAATGCGAACACTTCGCCCTCGACATGGACGAGCGCAAAAAGGTCGCCGCCCATTCCGCACAGGTGCGGCCCGGTGACGGCAATCGCTGCGTTGGTCGCAATCGCCGCGTCGACAGCGTTTCCGCCTCGTGCGAACATCTCGTTGCCGGCCGACGTTGCGATGTGGTCGGCACTGGCGACGAGGTATCGAGGCGCACGAACTGATGTGCGAGGCGGGTTGCTCCAGGTCATGTCACCGAACCTACGCCTTCGTGTTTTGTGCGAGCGAGTGCGCCAACCGATGCCGGAATCGGTCACACAAAGACGGGGCTGGAGTTTTGTGTGACGCTGCCTCAGGTGTCACTGACCCAGACGCCTCGCTCGGCGTAGACACTCCGCAGTAAGTCGACGTCGTCGGTCATGACACCGTCGACACCCAAGTCGAGAAGGCGGTTGATTTCCGCTGCGTCGTTGATGGTCCACACGTGCACGGGGATGCCGGCTCGCCGGGCGTTCCGTATGAATCGGCGCGAGACCACTGTGATCCGACCGCGACCAGGGGGGACCTGAGCAGCTCGCTGAGCGGAGCCGAAGAGCCGGCCGAACACAAGGAGGCAAACCGTCTCGATCGGGCTGAGGCACGTGAGCGAGCCTGGGCCAAGCCGCCGGCGCATCGTCTGGAGCCGTTTGAAGCTGAATGAGCCGACGCAGACCCGGTCGAGTGCCCCCTGGGTGTTGATCAGTTCGACGAGCGGTTCGAGCGCGGCGTCGGCCTTGCAGTCGATGTTGAACCGGTGTTCCGGAAACCGTTCGAACAGGTCGACCATGCGCGGGATCGGCTCGGTGCCATCGACACGCAACTGAGCGATCTGGGCCCACGTGAGGTCGGCGATGTTGGCATCGAGGCCGCACGTTCGCAGCAGGTTCTCGTCGTGGAACGCCACGAGTACGCCATCAGCGCTGCGATGCACATCGGTTTCGAGGTAGCGGAACCCGATGCATGCTGCATGTTCGAATGCGGCCATCGTGTTCTCTGGGGCGGTCCGATTGCCCCCGCGATGAGCAAAGGCAATCGGGCCTGACCAATTGAGATACGGGTGTTCCGGCAGCCGTTTATCCATGCAGACCATTGTGGCAGGGCGTCAAGCTGGGCTCCCGTTGAGGTGAGGAAACAGGACGCCGGAATCCAGAATTCTCGCCCGACGGCTGCGATCTTGCGGAGTGTGCCGGCCGATCAGATCGAACGGCCCGCGGCCTTCCAATACTCGTCCTTGAGCAGGCGCTTGTAGAGCTTGCCGGTTGGGTGGCGGGGGAGCTCGTCGCGGAAGTCAATCGATCGCGGGCACTTGACATCGGCAATCTGGCTCTTACAGAACTGGATGAGCTCACCAGCAAGTTGCGCGCGTTCCTCGTCGGTCGTGGGCATGACCCGCGGCTGCACAACAGCCTTCACCTCTTCGCCGAAATCTTCGTTCGGCACGCCGAACACCGCAACGTCGATGACCTTGTCGTGGGTGACCAACACGTTTTCGGCCTCCTGCGGATAAATGTTCACACCGCCGGAGATGATCATGTACGCCTTGCGGTCGGTGAGGTACAGGAAATTGTCCTCGTCGAGGTAGCCGACGTCGCCGAGTGTGCTCCAGCCCTTCGGGTGACGAGATCCCTTCGTCTTCTCCGCGTCGTTGTGGTACTCGAACTCGGCGCCGCCTTCGAAAAAGATGGTGCCAGGCTGACCCTGCGGAACCTCTTCGAAATTGTCATCACACACATGCAGGATGCCGGTGATCGCCTGCCCGACGGTGCCCTCGTGAGCAAGCCACGATTCGCTGTTGCAGTAGACGAACCCGTTTCCTTCGGAGCCGGCGTAGTACTCGTGGATCACAGGCCCGAACCATTCGATCATTGACTTCTTGGTCGGAGCCGGGCACGGCGCCGCAGCATGGATGACGTACTCGAGCGACGACATGTCGTGCTTGGTGCGAGCCTCCTCGTCAAGCTTCAGCATCCGCACGAACATGGTTGGCACGACCTGGCTGTGTGTGATCTCGTACTTCTCGACGAGCTGCAGGTAGGTCTCAGCGTCGAAGTTCTCCATGGCCACGATCGTTGCCCCGAGTGCATGCATCGACATACAGAACCGCAGCGGGGCCGCATGGTAAAACGGTGCCGGCGACAGGTAGCGCTTCGTGTCATCGGCGGCGAAGAGCATTTGACACAACATCGTGACGCCGTTATTCCACGTTTCGAGTGGCTCGTTTGGGAACGCCCGTGTGATGCCCTTCGGCATGCCGGTGGTGCCCGATGAATAGAGCATGTCCATACCCGCGATTCGGGCCTCGTCGAGCGGCTTGGGTGACTGGGCGTCAACTGCCGACTCGTAGGCCTCGTAGCCGTCGATGGCTCCGTCGAGCATCAGCCGTAGTTCGACGTTCGGCGTCTTGTCGATCATGTCAGCAGCCTGGTCGGCCTTGTACTTCGATGTGATGTACGCACGGGCGCCGCAATCGTTGATGATGTATTCGAGTTCGGCGCTCTGGAGGCGTGAGGATGTCGCCGTGTAGACGAGCCCGGCGTAGTGGCATCCCCAGATGACCTCCATGTAGCGATCGTGGTTTTCCATGCAGATCGCGACGTGGTCGCCGGGCTTGAGGCCGGCGGCACGAAGCAGACGGCTGAGGCGGTTCGCCGCAGCGTCGAGTTCGGAAAAGGTCTGGGTGAAGCCGGAACCGCCCATGATGAGAGCGGGCTTGTCGCCGTGTGTTGCGAGATGTGCACCTGGGATCATGATGCGGAACGTAGTCGCCGGTACCGTTTCGGCATGAACTCTGCGCGCTTTGCAAAGCTGATGGCGAGCGACAGCGAGTCACTTGACCTCGACGAGGTGTCACTCATCATGTCGGCGGTCCTGCAGCCGGGCCTCGACGAAGTCGAATGGCTTGCTGCGCTCGACCTCCTCGCTGCCGAATGCCAGACGCCGACGCCGGAGGGCATCAGCCGATTCCTGTTCGGCGAACTCGGCTTCACCGGCAACCGCGAGGCTTACTACGACTGGCGCAATTCGTGCCTCGACCGCGTCATTTTGACGCGTACGGGTATCCCGATCAGCCTGTCGATCCTGATGATCGAAGTTGGCCGTCGCCTCGGCGTTCAACTGCACGGTGTCGGCATGCCTGCTCACTTCTTGGTGAAGGCAGCCGACAACGACAGCGTCTTCTTCGACCCGTTTGACGGTGGCCGCCAGCTCGATCGTCGACAAGCTCGGGAGCTCTTCGAGACGATTACCCGTGGCCAGGCTCCATGGAGCGAGTCGCACCTCGACCCGACACCAAACCGGGCCATCGTCATCCGGATGCTGAACAATCTGAAGGCGGTGTTTGCTCGTCGGTCTGACGAGGTGCGATTTGCGATGGTGATGCAGCTTCGGTCGCAGGTGCCTGAGCTTGCAGTGCTCGAAGCTGCCGAGTTCGACAGCGCCAATGCGATCTTCAACTGACATCACCTCACCGGTCTCTGTAACGGCAAGACAGGAACTCCCATGATCGACCGCGATATCAAGCAGTGCCTCGGGCAGATGATGAAGGGTGTGCAGGTGATTGGAGCAGCCCACGGTGGGGTGCAACGCGCGTACACCAGCCACTGGTTGAGCCAGGTCAGTTTTGAAGAGCCAATCGTGATGGCGAGCGTCTCGCCGAAGCACGACACCTATCCGCTGATGATCGAGTCCGGTCAGTTCGCGGCGAGCCTGTTGGCCGCCGACCAGATCGTCGAAGGCCAGTACTTCAGCTACCCCGGGCGACGGTTCGAATACGTCGCTCCGGAGTACTTGGAAGAGTGGCCAGGCCTCGCCGGTGGCCCGCCAGTCGTTCCGAACTCGATCTCATGGCTCCGGTGCGAGACGTTCCAGCAAGTCACAATGGAAGATCACGAGCTGCTGTTTGCACGCGTCGTCGAGGTGTCGCCCGGCCGTTTGAAAGACCCACCGTTGCTCTATTCGAGCCGGCTCGGATGGCGCGCCTCTGGCGACAAGGCTCGCGAACCCGGGGTCAGTATTCGCGACGAGCTACTGGCCCGGGTGGACGCAGCACACATCGACTGAGTTCAGCGCTGTCTGCCCTGGCGGACAACGACAGTTCGGAAACGATCAAATTCGGTGCGACGGTTGTGCCGCCGAGTTGTGCTGTTCGAGCATTTCGTTGCGGTAGCTGTGTGTCCCGTCGAAACGTCCGACGAGATACTCGCCCGAAATCAGCGGTTCGTGTGTCGGCTCTTCACCGTCGGCAAGACAGCTCTCGAGAGCTTCGATACGAAGGTGATACGGCGGCGTCACGAACAACGGTGACGAGTAGCGATCCTGGTTCGGCGGGTTGACGACGCGGTGCGGGTTGGACACCCAGCGGCCGTTGGTCCAGATGGCCATCAGGTCACCGAGGTTGACGACGAGATGCCCCTCAGGGACAGTTACGTCGGTCCATTCCCCGTTGCGTTGGCGTACTTGTAACCCGCCGATGCCGTCATCGGCAAGCACGGTCAACGTGCCGTAATCGGTGTGTGCGCCACAGCCCATCTGGCCTGGTTCGGGCGTGAGCCGATCCATTGGCGGGTAGTGGATCATCCGGAGGTGATACATCGTTTCGCCGGGCTGGCTGATGAAGAACTCAGCATCGAGGCCGAGCGCAACCGCCAGCGCCCGCTGCATGCGAACAGCAGCCTCGGTGACCGCTGCGCGGTAGGTCTCCCACACCTCGCGAAAACCGGGAATATCGGGGTATTGGTTGGGTCCGTGTAAGGGAGTGCCAGCGACCACTTCGGGGTGATCGAGCGCGTGGTCGACTGCGAAGTCGAGGGTCTCTTTCATGTCGCCAGCGAGGAATGCGCCAACCGTGTCTTCGTCTTGGGCTCCGATGGCGCCTTCGAGGGTCTCTGCAGCGAAGCCGCCGTAGCCTCGATGGTACGGGCTGTTGGAAATGGCGATCTCTTGCTTCTGCTCTTCAGGCTGGCCGAAGAAGCGACGAATCATGTCGAAGAACGCTTGGCGCACTTCGGTACTGACGCCATGACCGACGACGGTCAGGAAACCGACGTCGCGCAATGCGACATCGAGACGGGCGGCGGTGGCGCGAGCTGCAGGCGATTGGGCATCCGCTCCGGTTGCAAACGGTTTAAGATCGATGACAGGGATTGCCCCGTGGGGGCCAGCTTCCGACATGCCATCGACCGTACCCGCGGAATTGCACCCGCTCCATTTCGTGCCTGACTGCAGACGACAACTACCGTTCGCACATGACAATCGTCGAGGAACTGAATGCACTGACCGCCGACGAACAACGGGTGGTCGACCTCACCAGCGAACTGCTCGACAGTTTCCCGCCCGCCGACACAGCGACGCAGACGTTCCTCGGTGAACAGTTCGATCGAGGCTTGGCCTGGGTGAACTTTCCTGAAGGCAATGGCGGTCTCGGTCTGAACCCGAAGCTGCAAAAGTTGATCAACGAGCGAATCTTCGGAGCTGGCGGGCCGAACGCGATGTACCGCAACCCGATTGGCCATGGCATGACCGGCCCGACCGTCGTGGCCTGGGGGAGTGACGAGCAGAAGGAGCGCTACCTCCGCCCGCTGTTCACCGGCGAAGAGGTGTGGTGCCAACTGTTCTCTGAGCCTGGTTCGGGTTCTGACTTTGCTGGTCTGTCGGCCACTGGCGTTCAAGACGGGGACGAGTGGGTCTGTAACGGCCAGAAGGTGTGGACCACGCTGGCCCATCTCTCGCGCTTTGGGCTCCTTGTTGTTCGCACCGACCCGCAGGCTGTGAAGCACGCTGGTCTCACGGCATTCGTCGTCGACATGCACGACCCGAGTGTCGAGATCCGCCCGCTCCGTCAGATGACCGGCGAGGCCGAATTCAACGAGGTGTTCTTCACCGACACGAAGATTCACGAGTCCGAAATGCTCGGCAAGGCTGGTGACGGCTGGCGCGTCTCGCTCACCACGCTCATGAACGAACGCCAGTCGATCGGTGGCGGCATGCCACAGCGCGGGTCGGGCACGATTGCTGCGCTGGTCGATGCGTGGGCTGCTGCGCCTGACGATCGCAAGGACGTTCCGGCCCGCGATGACGTCATGAAGCTGTGGTGCCGCGCCGAAGTGGTTCGTCTGACCAACGTCCGAGCCAACCAGAACCGCAAGATGGGCGATCCCGGGCCGGAAGGCTCGATCGGCAAGATGGCCGGAGCGATCCTCAACATCGACATCCACAACGCCGTGATGAACCTGCTCGGCGCCGACGGCCTGCTGTACGGCAGCTACGAAATGATCCGTCCTGAAACGGCGATGGCCTCAGACACGCAGCAGAAAGCGTTCCTGCGCAGCCGTGCGAACACCATCGAGGGCGGAACGACCGAGATCATGGCCAACATCCTCGGCGAACGTGTGTTAGGCCTGCCCGGAGATGTCCGCGTTGACCGCGAAGTGCCGTGGGCTGAAGTCCCCCGCAACTAGTGCAGTGCCAGGCACAACGTCGGCGTGCCTGAACAACGTCGAGACCGGAGAGCGGCGCAACTATGCGAGCAGGCTGGCGAGGACGTCGCTGGCGGCGAGATTGCGATCGTCCATGGCCGGACGGTCGAGCAGCGTGCCACCGAGCATTACTGTCGATGCGGTTTCGATAGACGACTGCAGATCGCGGATGTTGCGCGGCGGCGGGAAGTACTCGTCTTCGTCGGTGACATTGACCAGTTCGACTCCGTTGATGGGGTCGAGAAACTCGATGACCTCTTCGACGAGTTCTTCCGGTGCCGAGGCACCGGCGGTGACGCCGACGATTCCGCTGAGGTCGTCGGGGAGTTCGGTCACCGAGTTGATTCGGTAGACCCGCTCGCAGCCCTCTTCTCGTGCAAGCTGTTCGAGAGCCCGCGTGTTCGACGAGTTGGCCGAGCCGATGACCACGATGGCGTCGCACTTGTGGGCGAGCTCCATCAACGCTGACTGGCGGTTCGTTGTGGCAAAGCACAGGTCGCTCCGGCCAGGAGTCCAGACGTCAGGGAAACGCTTCTTGACCGCGACGGCGACGCCTTCCCAGTCGCGATGCGACAGAGTGGTCTGGGCAAGGAGCGCCACCGGCTGATCGATGTGATCGAGCGCCTCGACCTCAGCGACCGATTCGACACGATTGATGGAATCGGGTGCGACAGCCATGGTGCCAACAGCCTCTTCGTGACCTTCATGGCCGACGTAGACGATCCGGTAGCCCTTGCCGGCGCGCACCTTGACTTCATGGTGGACTTTGGTGACGAGGGGGCACACCGAGTCGACGACGTAGGAACCACGCTCGCGGGCGGCTTCGAGAACCTCGGGCGGCGACCCGTGTGCCGACAGCATGATTGGGCTCCCGGCGGGCACCTCGTCGATCGTGTCGACGAAGATGACGCCCTGCGCCTTGAAGCGGTCGACGACGAGTTGGTTGTGGACAATCTCGTGGTAGCAGTAGACGGACCCGGGGAAGGTTCTAACCATCCAGGCCAGCGCCTTGATCGCCATTTCGACACCGGCGCAAAAACCGCGGGGTTCGGCCAATAGGACTCGGTCGACACGGGAGGTGCTCATGGTCGCTTCATTCTACCCCTGACCCGGGCATCGGCTGGCGACGGATGACTCACCGATCAGCCGCCCTGACGACGATAGCGTGGTGTGTCGCATGTCTACAGGAACACTCGCCCCTATCGTCGTCTCGGTCGCACCCGGTTCTCCCGCCGCGCTCGTTGGCGTGCAGGCCGGCGATGAAATCCTGCGGGTGAACGGCGATGTGCCCCGCGACATCATCGAATGGCAACTGGCCACCGACGAAGCCGACGTCGAACTCGACGTCTCCCGTGGCGGCATGGACCTCTCGGTCACCGTCGAGAAACTGCCCGGCGCATCACTCGGTATCGAAGTGTCGAGCGCGGTATTTGACCGGGTCCGGACCTGCGATAACCACTGCGAATTCTGTTTCATTTACCAACTGCCCAAGGGTATGCGGCGCAGCCTGTACTTGAAAGACGACGACTACCGGTTGTCGTTCTTGTATGGCAACTTCACGACCCTCACCCGGTTTACCGAGGCAGATCTCGAACGTGTGATCACCGAGCGGCTGTCGCCCCTGCACGTCAGCATCCACTCGACCGACCCCGACATCCGCAGCGCGATGTTGAAGAACAAGCGCGGTGGCATGAGCCTGCGCTGGCTGCGTGCACTGCTCGACCACGACATCGTTGTGAAGGGTCAGATCGTTGTCTGCCCGGGCGTGAACGATGGCGCAATCCTCGACGACACGCTCGCCGGCGTGCTCGACCAGTACCCCGAACTCGACTCGGTCGCCGTCGTGCCGCTCGGAATCTCGAAGTTTAACGACGAGTCAGCGATGCGTTTCCACACCCTCGCCGAGGCGCAATCTGTGGTCGACACGGTCACCGACTGGCAAGACATCTTCGAGACCACTCTCGGCAAACGGATGGTTTACGCAGCCGACGAGTACTACTTGATGGCGCAGCGACCGTTTCCCGAGGCAGAGCGGTACGACGGCTTCCCGATGCACGAAGACGGCATCGGCATGGCCCGGACCTTCGAGGGCGAGTTCCACGGCACCGCTGCCGAAGCGACGGGCGTCCAGCGCGGCTTCTTCGCCGCTGTCGATGCGCCACCGAACCCGGCCGCCTACACCGGGCTCCGCCAGAGCGGCTGCGGCCCAGCTGCAGACTCCGCCGCGAACGCAGCAGCATCCGTCGCTTCCGGCATCCAGCTTCGTCCTCGCCGCACTGCACCCGTCGGTGTACTCACGGGAACACTCGGCGCACCTGTCATCACACCGCTGATCGAGTCTCTTGGCCGCACCGATGTGCGTATCTTGACCGTGGCTAACGAGTTCTTCGGAGGTAATACCGGCGTCACCGGCCTGATGACCGGCGAAGATGTCAGCCGCGTGCTGGCCGGCGAACCCGAGGGGCATCGCTATTTGCTGCCCGACGTGTGTCTGTCTGACGACGGGCGCTTCCTCGATGGCGTCGCCATCTCGGATCTTCCACGACCTGTCGAGGTCATCACCACCGACGGCATCGCGCTTCGCGCGGCGCTCGAACAACCCGCAGGGACACCAGCATGAGTACCGATGACACCACCAACGCAATGGGCGGTGGAACAAAGCTTCCGAACGATCCGCTTGATCTGAATCCAGAGGCAATCAGCGACCTCGACGAGATGATGCCTGCCGATCCCGACGCCGATCTTCCCAGCGTCGTCATCATCGGTCGCCCGAACGTCGGTAAGTCGACGCTGTTCAATCGCATTGTTGGTAGCCAGCAGGCCATTGTCGAAGACAGGCCCGGCATCACCCGTGACCGCAAGGTGCTCGAGGCTGAGTGGCTCGACGTCCCCTTCCTCGTGGTCGACACCGGCGGCTGGATGCCTGGCGGTAGCGAACTCGAAGCAAAGGTGTCGCGACAGGTGGAAGAGGCGGTGCGCGAGGCCGACGTCGTACTTTTCGTGGTCGACGCGTCGGCGCCGCTGACGGACGACGACCAGCTGATAGCCAACTGGGTTCGCCGCACCGGTACCGAGGTGTTGATCGTCGCCAACAAGGCTGACAACTCACGCCGCGAGCGCGAGATCTGGGAGTACATGGGTCTCGGGCTCGGCGACCCGATTCCAACGAGCGCACTTCACGGCCGCCGTGCAGGTGACTTGCTCGACAAGGTGATTGCGCTGCTACCCCAGCGAGCAGTCGAAGTCGACGAAGCCGACGGGTCAAACTTCACCGAAGAGCAGCTGGCAGCGATCGACGCGATCATCGACCTCGGCGACAACAAGCCGCCACCTCGTGTCGCCATCGTCGGCCGCCCGAACGTTGGCAAGTCGACACTGTTCAACCATCTCGTTGGCGCCGATCGTGCCGTGGTCCATGACCTCGCCGGCACGACCCGCGACGCCATCGATACGCTCGTCGAAACCGAAGACGGTCCGATCGTGTTCGTCGACACCGCTGGCATGCGTAAGCGCGGCAAGATCGACGATTCGGCAGAGTATTACTCACTCGTCCGTGCGCTCCGAGCGATCGACGATTCCGACATTGCGCTGCTCGTGATCGACGCCACGGTCGGTGTAACCGGCCAAGACCAGCGGCTCTCTGAGCGAGTCGATGCATCGGGTTGCCCCATCATCATCGTGTTGAACAAGTGGGAGATGGTCGGCAGCGAGGACCGCCTCGAAGTGCAGTCAGAAGTAACCCGCAAACTTGCATTCCTCGGCGACGCGCCGGTGCTGAAAATCTCGGCACTCAGCGGTAAGAACGTGCACAAGCTGCACCCCCTGCTTCAGGAATCGATCCGTCAGTACCACAAGCGTGTGCCGACCAAGAGCGTCAACAAGATCATCGCTGCGGCCCAACAGGCTCAGCCCCACTCCGGCGGCGCGCGAGTGCTGTACGCAGTGCAAGGAGCGACCGATCCGCCGACGTTCACCCTGTTCGTCAACCGCGAACTCGACCGCACGTACCTGCGCTATCTCGAGCGTCGGATTCGCGAAGACCTCGACATGGGTTCGACGCCGATCAAACTGCGCGTTCGTAAGCGCGCCTGAATCGAGCCGATGATGCCGTGGTGTGAGCCTTGTGCGAAGTATTGGACGCCGAACTCGATGCAGAACGACGGCACCTGCCCGAACTGTGGTGAACAGGTGACCGAGGGCCACGCCCACAGCGATGCTGACAAGGCCGCCGACGAGAAGGCTCCGTGGCACTTCAAACTGATGGTGGTGGCGCTGGTCCTCTACCTCGGTTTCCGCTTCGTCGATATGTTCTTCTGAGCTTTGCGTGATTTGTTTGCGCACTTGATGCGCAGATTCTTTACGAGAACACTCGACCCCTGATTCGGTCGATAGAGTTCGGCTCTCACATACGGGGCACTTGTGCCCCGGTACGGGCTGTAGCGCAGCTTGGTAGCGCACTTGTCTGGGGGACAAGGGGTCGCAGGTTCAAATCCTGTCAGCCCGACGTACGAAAGTCCTGGTCAGAGGTTGTTTCCTCCGACCAGGACTTTCTTTGTTTTCGGCGAGGGGGTTCTTCGGGGGGTTCTTCGAGTCCGATTCTGGTTCGGCAAATCGGCCCGAATGAGTACGATGCGAACGTGGACCTGATGTCGTTGATCGAGACTCGCCCTGGCGTGCGGAGCGGAAAGCCGACCTTCGTTGGCACACGCATCACGGTCTACGACGTCCTCGAGTACCTCGCTTCGGGGATGACGTCTGAAGCGATCGTGGCCGACTTCCCTGAACTCACCGGCGACCATGTGCGAGCGGCACTCGAATTCGCTGCCAATCGCGAACACCGTCTCGCCTCGCCGGCGTGAAGCTGCTGTTCGATCAGAACCTGTCGCGCCGTCTCGTCAGCCGCCTCGCATCTGCGTTCCCTGAAACTGCGCACGTCGCCGAGATCGGACTTGTTCAAGCAACCGATGAGGAGATCTGGGCCCACGCAGGTGCCGAAGCCTTCGCGGTGGTCTCGAAGGACTCGGACTTCCGTCAACTCGCATTCCTCCACGGGCCGCCACCGAAGGTCGTTTGGCTTCGGGTGGGAAACGTGCCGACCGATGCGATCCACGAGCTAATCGCCGCTTCGGTCGCCGTTCTCGAGGCCTTCGACCACTCCGATGAAGAGGCGTTGCTCGTGCTCGACAGCAAACGGTTGAACGCGAGCGAATGACACTCGACCTCTACTGAGCGTCGGATCGCGAGGCGACGAAGCGTTCGAGGTGTTCAATCGAGAATCGGACACTCCGGCCGATTCGGATAGGCACGAGTTGATCGGTCCAGATGAGTTGGTAGATCGATGATCGACTCAATGCGAGCATCTCGGCCGCTTGGCCCACAGTGACAAGCAGCGGCCGCTGTCGGGTTGGTACCTCGTGCGATGTGATTGACGCTGTCGTGCTCATGCACATGTAAAGGCGTGCAACTCGACAGCGAGGGACATCGACGCACTCCTGCGGGCACTGTTGCATTGAGCCACTATGACGGTCGAGTCGTTGCGGTCTGTCACTCTATGTGGTGGTGGTGCTGCTGGGCGTCAGTGTCGTTCGAGGCTTACTGGCGCCACTGTCGGCAGCCGGAGTTCGCGCTGGATGACTCAATGCAACAGTGCCATCACAGCTCAGAACAACGTCGCGGCGAACGGCTGCCGACCGATCGGATCGGCACGTCGGTGCTTGGCCACCCGCCCAGAAACCCGCTGCCGACGGCCGATCGACGGTCGGACGTGAATAGTGATATCGTCTGATACCAACCAGTTGAAGGAGCGAACGATGAGCGACATTCTGATCCGAGATGTGCCCGACGATGTGTTGGCGGCAATCGACGTCAAGGCGCACACGGCTGGCTTGTCTCGCACCGAGTACCTGCGACGGACCCTGGCACGCGAACGCAGCGAAGCGATCCTCGACGTCACCACCGACGACCTTGCAGCTTTCTCCGACACCTTCGCCGACCTCGGCGACGACACCGTCATGGACGCCGCCTGGCAATGACCACCTGGCTGATCGACAAGTCCGCTCTGGTCCGACTTGCCTTCAGCCCTGACGCGGCGACGTGGGCAACTCGAATCCAGCGCGGCCTCGTCCGCCTCAGTACGGTCACCCGACTCGAGGTCGGCTACTCCGCCAGATCGGGGGCCGACCTTCGACAGAGCTCAGCGAAGTCGCCGCTCGCGTCGATGCCCGTGGAGTACCTCACCCCCAAGATCGAGGACCGCGCCGTCGCAATCCAGTTGGCCTTGGCAGACCTCGGCCAGCATCGTGCTCCATCGATCCCGGACCTCCTCATTGCCGCAACCGCCGAAATTGCTGCACTCACTGTCCTGCATCTCGACAAGGACTTCGAGATCATCGCCAAGGTCACCGGTCAACCCGTCGAGCGGCTCACCATCCAGGCAAAGACCTGACCACGACTCCGCCCAAACGCGATCGCTCTGGACGCGACGTCATCTGCCCGAAGCACCCATATCAACGCTGGCTTCCGATACAACCGAAACCTCACGTAGGCGCTCGGCTGGCCGCTCGATAACGCGGCGCCAGTCGGCTGTGGCCTGGTGGTGGCGAGTTCACGTTTTGGCGACTGGCGAGAGGGCTCAGGCGGGTAGTTGAACTGCAGCGCCGAACTGACTTCGGCGAGCCTGAGCGGAGGGGCCGCGTTCATTCGATACGTGCAACGCTGATCAGGTACTCACCGTCGGTCGGGTCGGGTGCGGCAACGACATCGAGCGTGGCGTTGAGTTGTTGCATGGGGTCGTTGCGACGGTGGACTTGAGATACGACGGCGTCGAGGCCATGGGTGTGTGCTGCGTCGAGGACTCAGTGCTTGAGCAGGGCGCCGATCAGTCGTCGACGGTGATCGGGGTGCACCGCAAGGGCGTAGATGAACAGTGCATTTTCGATGTTGATCGCACCGTCGAGAGGAGCGGACCCGTAGGTGATGAACCCGCCGATGAGCCCGTCGTCGTCGGTGGCGATGTCGACGTGCGCATCACCGGACCCGGCTGCGACTTCGTCGGCAACATCGGATCGAATAAGCTGCTCGACGTCGCGGGTGTACCGCAGCCCTCGGTCAGCGCAGGAAAATATTCGAAGGGGTTCGGCATCGCTGGGCGCGGCGGGTCGGAAGGTGTAGGCCACGCCAGCTCAGGAGCGGGGTTCGGTGGCTCGACGTTTCGCCGGTGGGGCGACCTCGAGCAGCTCAGCGATAACGCGAGCCTGGGCAGGGGTCGGCACGAACCGCAGGCGTGACTCGCCGCGATCGATCGGTGCTGCCGCTGTTGCCATGTCTCCAGCATCGGCCGACCAAACCCCAAACACAAGTTTGTTGGAGCTTCAACGAAACCGGCTCACCGACTACACCCCTAAGTTTGAACGACATCGCCATCCACATCACCGCCCAGCGCAACGCCACATTCGTGACCGAATGTCGAGGCTGCGACGAACACTGCGACCCCTGACAAGTCCGATTTTTCAGCAGTGTTCTGAGCGGGTCATCCGCGTTCGTCGGCACCGTCGAGAAGCCGCTGCATCGCATCCGCCGCATCGGCTTTCGCCGGCGAGAAGAGGTGGCCGTAGATGTCGCTGGTGACTCGGATCGATGAATGGCCAAGCGAATCGGAAATCGTCTTAAGCGGGACGTCTGCGGCGATCAGAAGTGACGCGGCTGAGTGTCGCATCCTGTGAGGGGTGAGTTCTCGGCCGAGCACAGCGAGGGTCATCGCCTTCACGAGTCGATTGCAACGGTTCGGCCCAAGAGGTGTGCCAACCGTCGACGTGAACACAAGATCGTCGGGCCAGCCGAGGCCCCATTCTGAACCGAAGGCAACGCGTCGCTGGTCCTGGTCTTCTCGATGCTTGCGGAGCACGCCGACGGCAAGTGGGGGTAAGTGAATGGTTCGGCGCGACCCGCTCGTCTTTGGCTCGTCCAAGTACAGCGTGTCGCGATCGCCTCGCTTGAGCGCCCGCGTGACCGTGAGCGTCGCGGTTCACATGGCCTTCTTGCTCGGCAACGCGCAGCCCGCGCCGGTGCGAGGTCTTCGAGGCCGACGTCGCCGACGTGGGGGAGTACGTAGATGCGGGCGATTTGGATGTACCCGCGACGGGTGACGTCGGAGATGTCAGCGAGCGGCAGGATCTCACCGATCCAGATCTCGAACCACTGGCTCACGGTCATGTCGAACGGTGCGGCCAAGTCGAGGTCGAGTGCGATCTCTCGCGTTAGGCGTGCAGCCTTCGCGACAGCTTCGTGCTTCGTCGGCGAGTGAGTCGAGCTGTGCCACAGTGTTCAGCGTCGGAGACCTCTCGTCCGGCGCCTGGGTCATCCCGTCGAGGGTTACCCCGGACGACCACCGACACGTCGCGAGTCAACTCGGCCATGGCCGTCATCCCTGCGATGCCGGCACCGTTGACCACGACATCGGCGGTTTCCATACTCGACACGTAGCGGCGCGCTCTCGGGCCTCACGGCGTGCGTCCGTGGACGCGCATCTGTGCCTCGAAATGTGCGGCAGCCGACTCGGGCCGGATTCGCTGCAGCTGGCACCAGGTCTCGGACAGGAGTGGCTCGGCAATGAGCTCTCATGAAAGTCCGGTGGACTGGGCGAGAACCTGCTGACGGCAGGCACGCTCGAGGTAATAGAGGTCGTCGAATGCCACAGCAACGGAATGTGCGTCATCCGCCGATGGAACCGAACGGCCGTTTGGTGGGCCATTTCCAGTCGTCCACCCGCGACCATCGTCAACGCCGTGGCGTACGGCATGTGGACGTGCATGATCGCACGATGTCGCGGGTTGGCGCGATGCCCCGCCACATGGATGTGCAGAGCGGTCGCCTCCACCTCGCCGTCGCCGTCGATCAGGAGGAGATCGTCCGGAGAGATCTCGGACCAGTGGAGGCCGAGCGGATTGATCAGGAACCGCTCGGCATCCGATGGGGCGACAGCCGAAAAGTGGTTGCAGATTCCCTCTGAGAACCCGAAGCGGTCGGCAAGCCGCAACGCTCCGGCCAGTTCGTGACGGAGTCGATCGACGGGTGCGGTCATCCGTTTACCTCGCTCATCCCATGGCTGCCAGTACGCGTCGATGACCGGTGAACGGCTTGCGGCCGTGCATCGCGAGCACGTTGTCGATGGCCAGCACGTCGCCGGCGCGCCACGGGAAAGTGACCTCGCACGACTGTGATATCGCTCGGATGTGCATCAGGTCCGCGACGTCGATCTCGGTACCGTCGCCGAAGGTCACGTGGTTGCCGAGCGTGTCGGCGCCGGCCGTGAGCGGATCGATCCGAGCGTCGTCGGTCCCGCCAAAGGACACCTTCACGCCCTCGATCTCGCGGTGCCACTGATCAGCCTGATTGTGCCAGCAGATCTCGCCCGTCACGTTGTGTTCGACCACAGCGGGGTGCGTCGCTGCTGTGCGAATCCCCGCTTCGGTCCACTCGAACTCCATTCCGGCACCACGTAGGTAGGCCTCGACGTCGTCGCTATCCGGTGTCTCGAACGTCTCCTGCCACGACTTTCCGATGCCGGGTTCGTCGTCGGCGTCCCACAGATGCTGCAGGTAGGTGACGCCTCGCTGCACGAATCGGTCACGTACGGTCGGGTCCATTCGGCGCACTATCTCGCGACCGTCTGCGAGGTGTGTCTCGCCACCCGACTCGGCCGCGACGAGACAGCCGAAGAAGAGCCGATCTGGCGACCACCCAGCGTAGGACAGCTCGTTGTGGAGGAACACCTCGAGGTGCGCCGGGTACTCCGTCGACGTGTAGACCTGATCGGCCACGCCGGTCCGAGGCGAATCGCCGCCAGCGTAGTTGCGCAACTGTGGGCAGATCGCGGCACAGACGGCACGGAACTCGTCGGCGGACCGGACGTCGAATCCGCGGATCAACACCGCACCGACTCGATGGAGGTCAGCCTCGATCACATCACGCTGAAGCGTGGCCCAACCAACGGGATCGGACCGGTCGGCATCACCGAGATCGATGACGACTGGCAGTGATTGGTTGGCATCGAACGATTGCGCAATCACCTTGACCTCCTCGGGGCAAAGTAGGGCTCACATCGGAACCTGTCAAGCGGTTTGAGACACTCCCCAACAACTGGACCACCAAACGGGGCCCTCTCAGCGGCTGCGGCGTTACGACCCCACCCGATCCGTCAACGAGACAGCGCCAGGTGAACCGCCTTCGGTTTGCTGCGGTGCATCCGAGCCGTCGTCGAACCCGGTCGCTGTGCCAGAAACGGACCACCAAAACGGACGGCTTTGAGTTCCGAGTGCGCACCATCCGCTCTTGCCACCGGTGCGCTCATTCGTCTCGTGGACAACCTGAGGTGATAAGAGAAAGCAATGCCACGCATCCTCGATTACAACGGTGACGAAGCCGATCGGACCGTAACGGTGGCGTCGCTTATCGCACTCAAGGCTCAGAACGTGCAAGTTGCCCAGGTGACTGCGTCGTCCGCCGACGAGGCAGCCGCAGCCGAGTCGGCCGGTATTGAAATGGTTGTGTGCATGTCGGAACACGTCCCGGCCGTGCGCCAGGGGTCATCGCTAGTCTTCGTCACAGCTGCCATCGACTTCACCGGGGCAGTGACCGTCGATGAACTGTTGGGCGTCGCACTCGAGTCGCTGTCCAATGGGGCCGATGCCGTGATCACCGCTCGCGGAATGAGTTCCGTTGTCCGGTTGACCGAAGAAGACATCCCGGTGATCGGCCATCTCGGCTTCGTTCCCAAAAAGTCGACGTTGTACGGCGGTGTTCGTGCTGTCGGCAAGACGGCGGTCGAGGCCGCAAACCTGTGGCGGAAGTTTCAGCAGCTCGAAGATGCCGGTGCGTTCGCTGTCGAGTGCGAACTCATTCCAGCAAAGGTGATGGCCGAAATCAACGAGCGCACCGGATTGACAACGATCTCACTCGGGTCTGGACCCCACGCTGACGTTGTCTTCCTGTTCACTTCAGATATCTGCGGCGAGAGTTCACGCACGCCGCGGCATGCCCGGGCCTACGGGGATCTCGGCGCTCTGTACGACCAAATCGCTGACGAGCGGGTCAACGCGCTCACCGCATTTCGGTCCGACGTGGCGGAAGGGCGCTTCCCGGATGAGACCGAGGTGGCCCATGTCGACGAGGCCGAACTTCAACAGTTCATCGAGTCGCTTTCATAATCACGACGGAAGCCGGACGCCGGGCGCTCGATCGAGCACTCGACGCGAAAGGTTCACTCGCCGTTCACCACGACCCGATCGGGTGCAGCACTACGGTCGTCGCCGATGAGCACCCCCACTCGCATCGGTATTAACGGCTTCGGTCGCATCGGCCGGCTGGCTGTACGTGGCCTCTTCGGTCGGAGCGACCTCCAGCTCGTCCACGTCAACGAACCCCACGGCAATGCTGCTACCGCAGCGCACCTCCTGGAGTTCGACACCGTCCACGGGCGCTACGGCGGCAACGTCGCGTCTGACGGCGACTCGATGACCGTCGACGGCCAGGCGGTCACCTACTCGGCCTACGACACGCCCGGCGCAGTCCCGTGGGCTGAACACGGCGTCGACATCGTCTTAGAGTGCAGCGGCCGGTTCACGACCGCCGAATCGTTGCAGCCCTATCTCGACGGCGGAGTCAAGAAGGTCATCGTCGCGGCACCGGTCAAGTCCGATGGCGTCCTCAACATCGTTATGGGGTGCAACGACCATCTGTACGAACCAGCAAGCAACCACATCATCACCGCAGCGTCATGCACCACCAACTGCCTTGCGCCGGTGGTCAAGGTGCTGCACGAACAGATCGGTATCGAGCGCGGTGCACTGACCACCATCCACGACGTGACCAACACACAGGTGATCGTGGATGCGCCACACAAAGATCTGCGCCGGGCCCGCTCGGCACTCAACTCACTGATCCCGACGTCGACCGGATCAGCAACGGCCATCACGATGATTTATCCCGAGCTTGCCGGGAAGCTGAACGGCACCGCCGTGCGCGTTCCACTGCTCAACGCATCGCTGACAGACGCCGTGTTCACGATGTCACGCGACGTCACGGTCGAAGAAGTGAACGGGCTCTTCCTCGAGGCGTCGCAAGGCGAGCTCGCCGGCATCCTCGGCTTCGAACATCGGCCGCTTGTGTCGGCCGACTACACGAACGACACCCGGTCGGGAATTGTCGACGGACCATCGACCATGGTCATCGACGGCTGCATGCTCAAAGTGCTCGTCTGGTACGACAACGAATACGGCTACGCATTCCGCATGGCCGACCTGGCCACCAAGGTCGCTGCAGCACTCTGATCGACCGCCCACACACCACCGCCACACACCACCGCCACACACCACCGCCACACACCACCGGCACACACCACCGCCACACACCACCGCCACACACATGAACCTTCGTAGCTACGCTCTCGTCACCGGCGCATACTGGGCCTTCACGATCACCGACGGCGCCCTGCGCATGTTGGTGCTGCTCTACTTCAACGGCCTCGGGTACTCGCCGGTCGCTCTGGCGTTCCTCTTCCTCGCCTACGAATTCATGGGCGTGGTCACCAACCTGCTCGGCGGCTGGGTGGGGTCACGGACCGGCCTCGGCCTCACGCTCCGGGCCGGCCTGGCGCTCCAGGTCGTTGCGCTCACCGCACTGACGTTCCAACAGGTGTCATGGGCCGAGTGGGTCTCGGTCGTGTTCGTGATGGCCGTGCAGGCACTGTCGGGCATCGCCAAAGACTTGACGAAGATGAGTTCGAAGAGTGCCGTCAAGTTCGTTGCCGGACCCGAAGACGGCGCGCTATTCAAGCTCGTTGCCATTCTCACCGGGTCAAAGAACGCGCTGAAGGGCGTCGGGTTCTTCATCGGCGCGGCGCTGCTCGCATCAATCGGGTTCGATGCAGCACTCTGGGTGCTGGCCACCCTCGTCGCCGTCGCGCTGGCTGCCGTGATGCTGATGCTCAACGAAGACATCGGGAAGTCGAAACGCAAAGCACCGTTGCGTTCGATCCTCACCAAGTCGGCCGGCGTCAACCGCTTGGCCGCAGCGCGAATCTTCCTCTTTGCATCCCGCGACATCTGGTTCGTCGTGGCACTTCCCGTGTTCCTCGAAACCGAACTCGACTGGTCGTTCTACGGGGTCGGCGGATTCCTTGCCGCCTGGATAATCGGATACGGCGCCGTGCAGTCGATTGCGCCCCGCATCCTCCGCTCGAGTGCCAGTGATGTCCAGGCTGCTCGAACCTGGTCGCTGGGGCTCGGCGTCGTTGCTGCCGCGATCGCCGGGCTCGTTGCTGCTGACATCGCCGTGACCGCCGCAATCGTGGTCGGCCTCGTCGTGTTCGGCATCGTCTTTGCCGTCAACTCGTCCCTGCACTCGTACCTCATCCTGGCGTATGCCGACGACGACGCCGTTGCCACCGACGTCGGCTTCTACTACTCGGCCAATGCCGTCGGGCGGCTCGTCGGCACCCTGCTGTCGGGCCTGCTCTACCTCTGGGGTGGGCTGCCGGTCGCCCTGTGGGGCGCCACCGCATTCGTCGCCGTTACCTGGCTCTTGACCCTGCGCCTGCCCGACCTCGACAACAGCCCATCGCTGGAAATCACCGCCACGATCTCCTGATCATGACTCCAGGTGGACGAGACACACCCACGGTGGGGTCGAGGCGATCAGACGGCCGCTGGTTCGGCGGGGAAAAGCGTCGGGATGATGGCCCGGGCAATGAGCGCACCGATTAACTGTGCAGCGATGAAGCCTGGGGCCGACGACGGTGCGATGCCGGCAAACGTGTCGCTCAAGGTTCGTGCGACCGACACCATCGGATTAGCGAAGCTCGTCGATGACGTAAAGAAATAGGCGCCGCCTATCCACACGCCGACCGCCACTGCGACCACATGGGGCTTACCCAGCCGTGCGGCCCCATGGATCACGAGGAGCAAGCCGACCATCGCGATGACTTCCGACAGCAGTTCGGCTGCGCTGTTGCGATTCTTCTGCGACAGGAAGATGGCGCCACGCCCCGTCTGTTCCGAGAACATCAGGTTGGCAAGCACCGCGCCGAGGCAGCCACCGAGCAACTGCGCTCCGACGTAGCTCGCAGCTGCGGTGTTGTTCATGCGCCCGAGCAGGCGTTCGATGAGTGTGACAGCAGGGTTGAAATGTGCGCCCGAGACGGTCGCGAACATGATGATCAGCCCGATGAGCGCGCCTGCAGTGGCCGCAGAGTTCTCGAGGAGCTGCAACCCAACGTCGGTCGGCGACAGCGTCTCGGCCATGATTCCCGACCCGATCACGGCGATCACAAGAAACGCGCTCCCGATGCCTTCCGCGAGAAGTCGAGTCGTCAGTGGGGGAGCAGCGGTACTCATGAGCGAGCCGCACCGTACCCGATTGCATCGACACCCATCAATATGTTGGCACCCCGGCCCTCCCGAAATGGAGACCATTACTGCGCGCAGGTGAGGCAAGACAGTCTCAGTTTTGGTTCGAGGGTCCCAATCTCCCGAAATGGAGACCATTACTGCGCGCAGGTGAGCCGAAACGGTCTCAGTTTTGGGTGGGGGTTTGGGTGGGATGGTGTGAAACGGGCTCAGAAGAGTGACCTCGTATGCTGAACTGTGATGACCGATCAATTAGCAGCTTGTTGCGATGGGGCGAGCCTGCAGCTCACCGCAGCCGAGGCATCGTTGCTCGCCAACCGGCTTGGGGCACTTGCCGATCCGGTTCGTCTCCAGATCTTGTCGATGATCTCCACGTCCCCGGCCGGCGAAGTGTGCGCCTGCGACTTCGTCGACCCGATCGGCAAGTCGCAGCCAACGGTCTCACACCACCTCAAAGTCCTCGCCGAGGCCGGACTCATCGATGGCGACAAGCGCGGCCGTTGGATCTGGTACCGGCTAGCGCCCGGGGCGGTCAGCGCCACAACGACAGCGCTCCTCGACGCCACCTCCTGAGATGTGCGGTCGGTTCGTCTCCACCAGCACCCCCGACGCGATCGCGTCGTACTTCGGTGCGACAGCAAGCATCGAATCGCTTGGCCAGAACTTCAACGTGGCGCCGACCCACGACATCTATGGCGTTGTCGCTGATCCAGCAGGGAACAAGACGGTTCAGGCGTTCCACTGGGGCCTGATCCCGAGTTGGGCGAAAGAACGCAAGATTGGCGCCAAGATGATCAACGCCCGGTCCGAGACGATCACCGAGAAGCCGTCGTTCCGTGGCCTCGTCAAGAAACATCGAGTCATCATCCCCATGGACGGCTTCTACGAATGGAAGCCCGGCTCACCCGACGGTCCACTCAACAGCAAAGGCAAGCCGCTCAAGCAACCGATGTTCATCGAACGCATCGACGGCGAACCGCTGGCAGTTGCAGGGCTCTGGTCCGCTTGGAAAGACCCAGCAGATCCCGAGCAGCGGTGGCTGCACAGCGCCACGGTGATCACGACCGAAGCCAACACCGACATGTCGGTCGTCCATGACCGGATGCCAGTCCTCGTGCCGCCGGACCGATGGGAAGAGTGGCTCGACCCGAGCAATGCCGACATCGAATCACTCAGCGACCTGTTCACCGCGCGAAACGACGGCATCCTGCGCCTCTACGACGTGAGTACCGACGTCAACAGCGTCCGGAACAACACACCAGCCCTCACAACCCCAATCTCAGGGCCAGAGTCAGGGTGAGAGTGTCACACCGAGGTCAGACCAAAACGTGACAGGTGTGACATGTTCAGGGTGAGAGTTCGGCGGTGATGGCCGCGGCCCACGCAACGAGGTCGGAACGCTCGACGCTTGCAGCAGCGTGAGCGAATGACAGCTCACGCATCTCGTTGGTCGGGATCAAGTGGATGTGGGCGTGGGGCACTTCGTAGCCGGCGATGATCATGCCGACTTTCGCGCAGCCGAAGGCGCGATGCTGCGCCTGAGCAATCGTGCGACTCACGTCAAACATGTGAGCGTTCAGTTCGGGGGACGCCTCGATCCAGTGGTCGATCTCTTCGATCGGGACCACGAGGACGTGGCCAGCCGTGATCGGGTTGATCGACATGAATGCCACACACTGTTCGTCGCGCCACACGAACGTGCCGGGGATGTCGCCGTTGATGATCATTGTGAAGACGGTGCTCATACGTCGGCCACAGTACGCGCCACGTACGATGGCCGTGTGACCGACCCCCAACCAACATCGGCCATCCCCGACGCCGAGCCAGCCGAAGCCGGCCCGTTCGACAACCTCTGGACGGTGCCGAACCTCTTCACCCTGGCTCGCCTGCTGTGCCTGCCGCTGTTCCTCTGGCTCTTGTTCAGTAAGGACAACCGGGCCGGAGCCGCGTGGATGCTCGCCGCGCTCGGATCGACCGACTGGATCGACGGCTACATCGCACGCAGATTTAACCAGGTCAGTGAATTCGGCAAGATGTTCGATCCGACCGTCGACCGACTCTTCTTCTTCGTCTCCGTCATTGCGATCATCATCGATGGCTCGATTCCGCTCTGGTTCGCCCTGGCGGTCCTCTTTCGCGAGGTTGCCGTTGGGCTGATGATGACCATCGCGACGCTGTTCTTCGAGATGGAACGATTCGACGTCACCTGGTGGGGCAAGACCGCCACGTTCCTCCTCATGGGCGCTGTACCGAGTTTCCTGATCGGCAACGCAGACGTCTTCGAGTCCGGGTTCTTCAGCATCATCGCTTGGCTCGCAGGCATACCGGGGCTGGCCTTGAGTTACTGGACCGGCATCACCTACATCCCACAGGTCCGCAAGAGCATCGCTGAAGGTCGCGCTCATCGTGCCGAACGTGTTCCTTCTGCACCTTGATTCTCGCTACTGTGGGCCTCATGAACATTCCTGCTGACCTTCGATACTCGTCTGACCACGAATGGATCCGCCAAGACGGCAACATCGTGACGATCGGGATCACCGAATTCGCTCAGGATTCCCTCGGCGACGTGGTCTTCGTCGAGGCCCCCGAGGCCGCCAGCGTCGTCGCTGCGGGCGACTCGTTTACCGAGGTCGAGAGCACCAAGTCTGTCAGTGACATCTATGCGCCCGTGTCCGGAACAATCGTTGCGATCAACGAGAAACTCGACGACACCCCCGAACTCTTGAACAGTGATCCTTACGGTGACGGTTGGCTCTGCTCCATTGAAATGAGTGATCCCTCGCAGCTCGACGGCTTGATGGATGCCGACGGCTACCGGGCGCTGACAGAAGGCTGACCCACATGAGTACGTACGTGTTCTGCAACCAGTGCGGCCACCGGAACCCACCCGAGAGCGCCTTCTGTTCGAGCTGCGGTGAACCATTGGATTCCTTGAGCGACCGCACCATCACCCTCACGGCGATCGATCCGTTGCAAGACGCACCGGGTTCGGACGATGACATCGTCATCCCGGTCGGCGACCTGCCCCTCGAACTCGGCGTTCTCATCGTGCGCGCAGGGGCACAGGCCGGCGCTCGCTTTTCGCTCGACGAGACAACCACCAAACTCGGTCGACATCCCGACAGTGAGATCAGCCTCGACGACATCACCGTCTCGCGACGTCATGCCGAGATCGAGCGGACCTCTGACGGCTATGTGGCCAGCGACGCTGGCTCTCTGAATGGCACCTACGTCAACCAGGAACGCATCGACAGGATGCTGCTGCGGCACGGCGACGAACTACAGATCGGCAAATTCCGGCTTGTGTTCTTCGAGCGTCACGATGGCTGAGCAACAGATTCCGAGCGCGTCGATGTCTCACCTTTCGATCGGCGAAGTGCTCTCGCTTCTCCTCGAAGAATTCCCCGATGTCACCATCTCGAAGATTCGTTTTCTCGAGAGTCAAGGTCTCATCGACCCTGAGCGCACCCCGTCGGGCTACCGCAAGTTCTACGACGACGATGTCGAGCTGCTGCGATGCATCTTGCGCGAGCAACGAGAGAACTACCTGCCACTGCGAGTGATCAAGGATCGCCTCGACTCGGGCGAGATCGACCCGACCTCCGAGACCGCGCGCCCGCGCGGAATTAAAAACATGCCCGACGACCGCGCAGCCAATGCACAGGTCGTCACCGGCGCGACAGGGATCGATGCACTCTTTGCGCGCACCGCTGCATCAAACACCGCCGTGACGGACGCCGGCGGATCATCAACCACCGAGCCGGAAGCCCCAGCACAAGATTCCGCTCCGGCAGCGACCCCGATAGCGGCGCCGCCAACGCCCACGGCGGTGATTTCTGCACCGGATCTTCTTCCTGGTGTCGTGTTGACCAAAAACGAGCTGTGTTCGATGGCTGGCCTTGATGCAGCCGAACTCGAGAACCTCGAGTCGTACGGACTCGTCATCTCGCTCCGAGGTTCCGGTGGGATGTACGACGAAGGCGCACTTGACATCGCACGCGTGTCCAAGCAGTTCCTTGACGCCGGTGCTGATGCCCGCCACCTCCGAGGGTGGAAGGTCGCTGCCGACCGCGAAGTCGGCCTGTTCGAGCAGATGATCCAGCCGCTCCTTCGCCAGCGCAATCCGCAGGCGACCAGCCAAGCTCGCCAGCACCTCGTTGATCTCGATCAGCTCGGCGGGCAACTTCGTGACGCATTGATGCAAGCTGCGATGCGCCACCACTTCGAAGACTGAGTATCGTTCACGGTGTGATACTTCTCGAGTTGGTTGGCGTCCGTGTCGAAGTGCCGGCGAATACGCCGATGATGTTGTTACGCGAACAGGGTGGCAGCCACCGTCTGTTGCCGATCTACATAGGGACGCCAGAAGCATCCGCCATCCACTACGCACTCGAAGGTGTCCAGCCGCCTCGTCCGCTCACGCACGACTTGTTCCTCGTCGCGCTCGGCGAACTTGGCGCGTCGGTGACGAAGATCGTCGTCACAGCGATGATCGACCGGACATTCCATGCCGAGGTACACATGTCGTCTCCGGCAGGGGACAAGGTCATCTCCTGCCGCCCATCGGACGCCGTAGCGTTAGCAGTTCGATGCGATGCGCCCTTGTTCGCCAGCGACGAACTGATGGATGCTGAAGCACAAGACGCTCCGGCCGAGCCTGAAACTGACGCCGCCGAGATCATCGACGACTTCAAAGATTTCCTCGACACCGTCAGCCCTGAAGACTTCGAGGCCTGAGCGCTCGCGCCCGAATGGGCAGCACGATCCCGCCGAATCGGGAGTCGCACGGCACCGAGCCCACCAAACTCTCAATCAATGGTTGACCGTTGAGCGACGAGTGGCGTAGAGTCGTTGATCTCACAGAGCTGTAACTACCCGTTTGTGGTGCTGCCGAGTGAGTTTCGACAACCGTCGGCACACCGTGTCGCCCTGTCGGGATCAACGACCGGAGGCACGACCATGGACGACACACAACTCAACGATCAGCTACTCGCGAAATCGCTCGGATATAGCGGCACGCAGACGGCCACGGTCGTCGGCATCACGTACCGTCAGCTCGACTATTGGGCTCGCACCGACTTGATTCGCCCGTCGCTCAGCGACGCCAGCGGCAGCGGCAGTCGGCGTCGTTACTCCTACACCGATCTGCTCGAATTGAAGACGATCAAGAAGCTCCTCGACGCCGGCATCAAGCTGGAACAGGTCCGCAAGGTATTCGAGTATTTGCGAGAGCACGTCACCTCCGACATTGCATCGGCCCATCTCGTGATCGAGGGCGAGAGCGTGCAGGTTTGTGCTGACGACGGTCAGTTGATCGACGTCTTGAAGAAGGGCCAGGGCGTTCTCAACCTGCTGTCGATGAGTGGCGTGCAGTCCGAACTCGAAGCCGATGTCGCCGAAATCGCTGCGCAGATCCTGGACGAGCAGCCCCACCGGCGGGTTATCTGAGCTGAGGGGTATCCACCATGCAACTCGAACAATCACCGCTCGTTGAGCAGCACCGCGCACTCGATGCCAATCTCGTCGAGTTCGGTGGCTGGGAGATGCCCATTGCCTACCCGTCTGGCACCGTTGCTGAACACCTTGCTTGCCGCCACGGCGCGGCAATGTTCGACGTGTCGCACTTGGGTTCCGTCCGGATCGAAGGCGAAGGCGCCTTCGATCGCCTGCAGGCCACGTTCACCAACGACCTGAACAAAGTCGCGCCGGGCAGGGCGCAGTACACGCATCTCCTCGATGCAGCTGACGCCTCCGTGCTCGACGACATCATCATTTGGTGGCATCCACGCGCCGACGGCGAACCCGACGTGTTCGACGTGATGCCCAACGCTTCCAACACCGACGACGTCGTCGCCGCCATTGGCGGAGTCGAGGCAACCCGCACTCGAGCAGTCATTGCAGTGCAGGGCCCAGAAGCCAAAACACAACTCGCTGCCGTCTTCCCTGCTGCAGCAGCAGTGGGCCGATTCCGTGTCGCCATCTGCGAATGGAACGGCACAAATTGCACCGTTGGCGGCACCGGCTACACCGGCGAGTCCGGCGTCGAAATCGCTGTGCCGGTCGACGCTGCCCCTGCACTCTGGGAAGCCCTCGTCGCAGCGGGCATCACGCCAGCAGGGCTCGGCGCACGCGACACGCTTCGACTCGAATCAGGGTTGCCGCTCCATGGCCACGAACTTGGCGCTGGGATCACCTCGCTGCAGGCCGATCTTGCCTGGGTGGTTGCCTGGAACAAGCCAGCCTTCACCGGCCGTGATGCTGCTCTTGCCGAACGT
>Ga0075118_10000704_pt1 | contig 28507 bp, 21 predicted proteins | sample AntAceMetag02UKE_FD_69794 | JGI IMG/M metagenome (GOLD analysis project Ga0075118, IMG submission 69794) | Saline lake microbial communities from Ace Lake, Antarctica - Antarctic Ace Lake Metagenome 02UKE | ecosystem: Environmental > Aquatic > Non-marine Saline and Alkaline > Saline | place...
TCTCTTCTGTGGGGTATTTCTCAGAAAATTCTAGTATATTCATGTCTTATATTTGCTGCGAAGAAACTATCCACCAACGTAATCAATTTACGTTCTGGTATTTTTCGGGGGAATCAGAAATGTTTAAAGATTAAATAAATCATTATCACTAAAACCTTGAATTCTTAATCTTTATCTTCAATGATTTCTGCAGATCGAAAACTAATTTTACCACCGGCTCCACTACTTACAGTAATCCAAGCGGTATAGTAAAATGTTATGTCATTTGAAAACCTACTAGTCCCAACACATGTATAGTCATACTTCTCTCCTGAGCTTATTTTAAAATCACTCCTTTTCATACATTCTATTATCTCTTCTGTATGTTCTTCTGTTGTAAATAACTCAATTAAAATACTTGCTCTTTGGTCTCCACTGGTTGCTTGTATCGTTGTGATTTCAACCAATTCATCACTATTGGTAAATTTATAAACTATTTTATTAGTTTCATTTGGCTTAGATCGTCCAATGTGTTTAAACTCTTTATCATTCACGAGGTAATGATAGAATGTAGCTGGAGATTCTAAATGGGAAAGAGTCATTATATCCACACAACTTAATGCCTGAGTATAACCCTTCAAATTACATAGTCCAAGAATAAGAGCCGTTACAATAAAAATTTTCATAATCATTCATTTAAACTCATTACAAAAACCTCCACCAATTTTCATTAGCAGGGGTTTCAATAAAATAATTCTTTGTAAAGATTCCTGCCCGCGGTGGAATGTCGCTAGCTATAAAATAGCAGCAGACGAATCAACCGCTGCACATTTCACAGTCGTCGCCTTCTTCAACTTTTTCGCGTTGTGCTCTTAGCCAAGCTGCATATTCCTCAGCATTGTCTTTTGGTGGTGCATTGTCCGGAGCAGTCTTTACTTCAGGTTTTGGCTGAGCTAAAGTAGATTTATCTACCGTAAACTGAATAGCATCTCTTGCCGCTTTCGTTCTCAAGTAATACATGCCTGTTTTCAATCCTTTTTCCCATCCGTAGAAGTGCATAGAGGTCAACTTAGCAAAATTGGCGTTCTCCATAAATATGTTCAACGATTGAGACTGATCGATATAGGCTCCCCTGTCGGCTGACATTTCGATAATTTCTTTCTGAGAAATTTCCCAAGCTGTACGATACAGTTCTTTTAAGTTTTCTGGAATTTCATCAATGTTTTGAACCGAACCGTTAGCTGCAATCAGCTTGTTCTTCAGGTTATCGTTCCAAATTCCAAGATCGTTAAGGTCACGCAACAAATGTTTGTTCACTACCACAAATTCACCAGAAAGTGTTCTTCTCGTAAACATGTTAGAGGTGTATGGCTCAAACGCTTCGTTGTTTCCTAAAATCTGAGCTGTAGAAGCCGTAGGCATTGGAGCCAATAGCAAAGAGTTTCTTACTCCATGTTTCTTCACTTCTTCTTTCAATACATCCCATTCCCATCGATCTGAAGGAGTTACGTTCCACATATCGAATTGGAAAATTCCTTTAGAAACTGGAGAACCTTTGATGGTCTCGTAAGGCCCTTCTTTAACAGCCAAGTCCTTAGAAGCCGTCATAGCCGCATAGTAAATGGTTTCAAAGATTTCCTTATTCAATTGTTTTGCTCTCGGAGAAGTGAACGGTAAACGCATCAAGATAAACGTATCAGCTAATCCTTGCACACCAATTCCAATAGGACGGTGACGCATGTTACTTTTTCTTGCTTCTTCTATTGGATAGAAGTTTTCATCGATAATGCGATTCAAGTTTATAGTCACTTGATAAGTAACTTCAAATAACTTCTCGTGATCAAATTCGCCATTTTTCACATACTTCGGCAATGCCATTGAAGCTAAGTTACAAACTGCAACTTCATCTGGAGCAGTATACTCAATGATTTCAGTGCATAAGTTCGAAGACTTAATAGTTCCCAAGTTCTTTTGGTTCGACTTACTGTTGGCTGCATCCTTGTACAACATGTAAGGCGTTCCCGTTTCGATTTGAGATTCTAAAATCTTAAACCAAAGATCTTGTGCTTTGATGGTTTTTCTTCCTTTTCCTTCTTTCTCGTATCGAGTATATAGCTTTTCAAATTCTTCGCTATGCACATCCGAAAGTCCCGGACATTCATGAGGACACATTAATGTCCAATCACCGTTTGCCTTAACACGCTTCATGAACAAATCTGGCGTCCACATTGCGTAGAATAAATCTCTTGCCCGTTGCTCTTCTTTTCCGTGATTCTTTTTCAAATCTAAGAAGTCGAAAATATCTGCATGCCAAGGTTCCATGTATATAGCAAAAGAACCTTTTCGTTTTCCACCACCCTGATCTACATAACGAGCTGTATCGTTAAATACTCTAAGCATTGGCACAACACCATTAGAGGCGCCATTGGTGCCCTTAATGTAGGACCCTGTAGCTCTAATGTCGTGAATAGCAAGTCCGATTCCACCAGCAGATTGTGAAATTTGAGCACAGTTTTTAAGTGTGTCATAAATTCCAGAAATACTGTCGTCTTTCGTTGTTAATAAGAAACAAGAAGACATTTGTGGTTTTGGAGTACCAGAATTAAATAACGTAGGAGTTGCGTGAGTAAACCAACGCTCACTCATCAAATCATAGGTTTTTAAAGCACTATCAATATCCTTTTTGTGAATCCCTAAAGAAACACGCATCAACATTTGTTGAGGGCGCTCAGCAACTTCGCCCTTTAACTTCAATAAGTAAGAACGCTCTAAGGTTTTTACTCCAAAAAAGTCATAACCAAAATCTCTATCGTAAATGATGTGAGAATCAATTCTTTCGGCGTTATCCATTACGATTTGATACACGTCATCCGCTAATAAAGGAGCTTTTTCCCCAGTTTTAGGATCGATATAATCGTGTAAGTCGGTCATTGTTTCCGAGAAGGACTTCTTGGTTTGTTTGTGCAAGTTAGACACGACGATACGTGAAGCTAACAACGCATAATCAGGATGCGAAACGGTCATTGAAGCCGATTGCTCTGCAGCAAGGTTGTCTAACTCTGAAGTAGTAACTCCATCGTATAAACCTTCGATCACTTTCATCGAAATTTTAACTGGATCTACATGCTCAGAAAGACCGTAGCATAGCTTTTTAATTCTTGCCGTAATCTTGTCGAACATTACAATTTCTGTTCTACCGTCTCTTTTTAATACTTCCATAGGGGTATAGGGCTAAAAATTTTATTAGAAATCTGCATCCATGTTAAAGGCGTGTGCATCTTTATCGTTATTCGCTACTCCAGCTTTTTGGTATTCAGCAACTCTTTTTTCAAAGAAGTTTGTTTTACCCTGAAGTGAAATCATTTCCATAAAATCAAATGGATTTGAAGCATTGTAAATCTTATCGTTACCTAACTCTGTTAACAATCGATCTGCAACAAACTCAATGTACTGTTGCATCAGCTTAGCGTTCATTCCAATCAATGAAACTGGTAATGAATCAGTCACAAATTCTTTTTCTATGTCTACTGCGTCAGAAATGATTTTGGCAACTCTAGACTTAGGCAGTTTATTTACTAAATGATTGTTGTACAGTAAACAAGCAAAATCACAGTGCAAACCTTCGTCTCTTGAGATTAATTCGTTAGAAAACGATAGTCCTGGCATAAGGCCTCTTTTCTTTAACCAGAAAATAGAGCAGAAAGATCCTGAAAAGAAAATACCTTCAACAGCAGCAAAAGCAACAAGACGCTCTGCATAACTTCCGTTATCAATCCAGTCTAAAGCCCAATCTGCTTTTTTCTTAACGCAATCCATTGTTTCAATAGCGTTAAAAAGTTTGTCTTTTTCGTTAGTGTCTTTGATTAAAGTATCGATCAACAACGAATAGGTCTCCGAGTGCACGTTTTCCATTGCGATTTGGAATCCATAAAAGAATTTTGCTTCGGTATATTGCACTTCAGAAACGAAATTCTCCGCTAAGTTTTCATTTACGATTCCATCAGATGCGGCAAAAAATGCCAAAACATTCTTAATGAAAAAACGTTCGTTGTCATTGAGTTTGTTTTCCCAATCGGCCATGTCCTGTGCCAAGTCAATTTCTTCAGCTGTCCAAAAACTAGCTTCTGACTTCTTGTACATTTCCCAAATATCATTGTGCTGGATAGGAAACAAAACAAATCTGCCTCCGTTTTCTTTTAGGATTGGCTCTTCTTTATCCAATTCTTGTACTGTTTTTACTTCTCTTACTTCGCTTGGTAAAGCTCCCGTAATGGTTGGGTCTACCTCTGTTATCTTTTTTTCTTCCATTATTTTACTCCTTATTTTTAATGCCTAAATTTTAGCCTCGGCCTAAACCGAATAATGCTAAAAAACCTTTACTCGTGTATTTTGTTATTTGTGAGGCTTCATGAGAATGAAACACTATTCACATCCTGACCCTCCAAATTTGGATTATAAAACAAAGCACAAAAAGCTTAAACAATTCACAATTCACGGTAGTTTTCAACATTCGCAATTAACAACTGCATGTTGATAGAAGAGGGTAAAAAAGTCGAATGCCGCACTGTAGCACGATTTACTTTCGGCAGCTTGCTTCTAGCATCTTTTTTCCGGATTTTCCTTGTGTAATCTTGTGGTTTAATTATTTTGAAAGCCCAGCGTTGTTAATTACTTGTCAATAACTCACCCAAACCCAATTGCATCAAGACGCGTACAATGTTACCCAAAAGTCACCTTTAAGAATCCTGAACATTACCAGAAAGTTAATCACCTGACCTACAGCAGGATGCGTAAAACAGGTGAATCAATAAACTTTTTGAATGAATTCGCGATTTAGTAAATAGAGTTGTTTTAAGGAAAAATTTGATGATTTGAAATCTAACTAGGAGAAATTAGACAAAGGCGTGTTTATTTTGATTTCATAAACTTGATTCAGTAGCTAATTCCCACCTTCCTCGTTAGAAGGGGTTTGGCTTAAATCAAACACAATGATGAACCATTAAGCCTTTTTCCATTGCTTGGCTACTTCAGCCAATTCATTATACCAGTCTTCACCAAATTTTCGAATAAGAGGTTCTTTCAAAAATTTGTAAACCTCAACATTCAACTCCTTACCATTAAAACATGCCGCTTCACATATTTCCCATTGATGGTAATTTACAGCCACAAAATTTTCATATTCCTTAAGCCGAATTGGATACAAGTGGCACGAAATCGGCTTTTTAAAATCAGTTTTCCCATCCAAATGCGCTTCTTCAATTCCACATTTAGTGATTCCGCGTTCATCATAAGTAACAAAAGCACACTCCTTATCATTAACTAGACTTGTTAGTTTTTCCCCATCAGTATCGGTATACCAAAAGCCTTCTTTGTCAATTACCTCCAACCCTTCTTTTCGTAAGAAAGGTTTAATGGCATCAAGATTTTTCTCGATTATCTCTACTTCTTCCTTCTCTAATGGTGCTCCGCCATCGCCTTCAACGCAGCAAGCGCCGCGACAAGCCGATAGATTACATACAAATTCTTCTTTTAATACGTCTTCTGCAATGAGTGCTTTTCCTACTTGAAACATGGCTCAAAGGTACGCATTGGCTAATTTTACGGAGTGAAAAAGCAGGTAGAAAAATGGCTTACTAAACAAGTCCCCAATTGGAAAGAAAAACAATTTCTTCTAGCAGTAAGCGGTGGCCGTGATTCAGTTGCTTTGGCTGCTGTCTTTTCTGAATTAGGCGTCCAATTCTCTATTGCGCATTGTAACTACCAATTACGTGGTGAAGATTCTAATAATGATGAGCAATTTGTAAAAGCATTTGCAAAAAAATGTAAGGTAATCTGCTTCGTGGAGCACTTCGAAACTCAAGAAATATTAGATACAAAGGGAGGAAACCTTCAAGAAACGGCAAGAGATCTTCGTTATAATTGGTTTAATGAACTTGTAAAAAACGAAAACCTAGATTTTATTGCAGTTGGTACTCAACTAAACGATTCTGCCGAAACACTTTTAATTAATTTAATGCGCGGTGCTGGCCTAGCTGGATTACGTGGCATTCTTCCTGTTAGAGAGAATATCGTTCGACCTTTTATAGAAACGTCTAGGACTGAAATTGATGCATACATAAATTCTAACGACTTAAAATTTCGAGAGGACAAGAGCAATGCCTCCAATAAATACGAACGTAATCGTTGGCGAAATGAAATTATTCCTCAGCTTAAAGAACAGTATCCTCATTTTGATTCGGCCTTAAAGTCTAGCATTGGTCATTTGCAAATGGCTAATGAGTTGGTTCAAAAAGAGACCCTAAGAATATCGAAACATTTATTAGTTCAACAGGATAAGAAATGGCTCATCAATAGAAGGTTTCTTGCCAACTTAAACCCGAAATCTTATTATCTATATGAAGGGTTGAAGCCCTTTGGCTTTAACGCGACTACAATTAATGATTTGTGCGATAGTGATTTAAAGCAATCAGGAAAGCAATACTTTAGTTCAACCCATGTCATTACAGTAGATAGAGACTATCTTATTGTTGAAGCCCTAGAAACAGGAAAAAGAGCTATTCAGAATACACGAGAAATTTTATTCTCTGATGAATCAATAACTCAACCTACTCGATTAAAATTCTCCCTCCTGAATGTTCCAATACAAATAAAAAAGAAACCTCATTTGGCTTATTTCGATGCCGATAAACTCACATTTCCATTAACTCTTAGGAAATGGGAGCCTGGAGATAGGTTTCGTCCATTTGGAATGCTGGGTATGAAAAAACTAAGTGACTTTTTGATTGATATAAAAATGCCTTTGCCTAATAAAGAACAGCAAATGGTGCTGCTCTCTGGCAATAATATTATTTGGATAGTCGGTCAACGAATTGATGATCGATTTGCAGTTACAGATTCAACCAAAAAGATTTATTTTGTTGAGCAAAAACAAGCAACTTGAAGAACGGCATTATTTATACAGAATCACAACATTTAGGGAGTAACAAATACTCGTTGAATCGCCGCCTGGTTTTGGCCATTTTTTGTTTCTTAACCTACTTTTATTCTGAACAGAATCCTGAATTGGGTATTGGAAGTGCAGCGAATTATCTTTTTGTAATGGGGCTTTTTGTACTGATCCTTTCAGTCGCTCTTTTGTTGGTTCTTTTTCTGAAAACTGAAGTTAGAGAAGGAAAGCTTACTCTAGACGGTTTATGGACATCCAGAGAGGTAAAACTTGATCTTAGAACTATCGTGAGCATCGAACCTGTTCGATATAGTAAGTTCTTCTTAAATCGTCCAGTTTATAATTTGCATCGTAGAGGAACCATTCGTTTTTATTGCAGTGGCCGAAAAGCCGTTGAACTTACTGACAAAGACGGCATGATTTATCTTATTGGCACCCAAAAACAAGACGAGTTGGTGTTGGCTTTGAAGAAGGCTGCTGGGAAGTAACATCATGATTACTCGATCTATTTTTTATCGCCATTGAGAAAACTAAAACAATAGCTCGCCTTTAAAGAAAATGCTGGATAAAATGCTTTTTCAGATTGGAAATACCCTTTTGATAAACTACAACCAATTGACGGTTCTATAAACAATCTATTTTTTAATAAAAACCTAGGCCCAAGAACTGTATAACCTCCAAATTCCTTATGATGAGAATCATAATATACGTCTGCATTTAACCCAATGTAAAACCACTTTCTACCTGTAAGTGTTGAAAACCCAATTTCATAGTAAAGCTTCTTGTCAACATCTAAATCAAGCAAACCGAATCCAAATTCTGGAGCAAATCGGAATAAATCATTCTTAAGCGCTAATTCATATTAATACGATAAAATATCATATGGTGCATATGGCACATAATTACTTGAGAAATAATTAAAATATTTAATCCCAATTCTGTGATTATATTCTAATGGTTGACATGCAATTGGTCCAATAGATATAAACCACAACATAATAATGAGGGCACTGGTTTTATTACTCATTTCTAATTAATTGAAAAAACTAAATACGATTTATTGGCGGTTTATTTTAAACCGACGAAAAATTAAACGGGCTTCTTAAAGGAATATTTTCTGGAACTATTCTTAAAATAATTTAGGGCTCTTAAAGCCCTAACTAGAGCGAATAGCCTCTACGGGATCCAAATTACTCGCAGATTTTGCTGGCCAAATTCCGGAGATAAGTCCAATTCCAATTGATATGCCTAAACCGAGCATTACATTTTGGATGGATAAGAAAATGTCAAAGCTTCCACTTTGCTGAACAGCAAACACCAGTATCCAAAGCAACCCAATACCAATCAATCCTCCAATAATGCATAGTATCACAGCTTCAGAAAGAAATTGAAATAGTATAAATGTGTTTTTTGCTCCCAAAGATTTTTGGATTCCAATAAGGCGAGTACGTTCTTTTACAGAAACGAACATAATGTTGGCTATTCCAAACCCACCTACCAAAATGGAGAACATTCCGATGATAATTCCAGCCCAATTGATAACCTTAAACAGTTGCGCAAAAGTGTTGATGAGCATGGAAATTTGATTCAAAGCAAAACTATCGTCGGCTTTTGGTTTTAGTCTTCGAACGCTGCGCAAAATTCCTGTCAATTCATCAATCAATTCACCATTCGTAACGTTCGGTTTTGCCTTAACCATTATAGACGGGTTATTTTGTTGGTTCCTTAAATCCATAAAATTCGCTGCTGAATTTACAGGTGTAAATATCTGCAAATCGACACTCTCTCCCAGAAAACTGTCTCCTTCCCGCTGAAAAACTCCGATAACTAACATTTTACTGCCATTGACCTTTATGTGCCTCCCAACAATAGATGGGTTTCCAAACAATATCCCAGCCACATCAAAGCCGACCAGGCATACTGATTTTCCAGCTGCCGCTTCACTTGCTGAAAAATAGCGTCCAGCATTCAGTTCAAATTCCTTTACTCGGTTGTATTCGTAAGAAATTGCACTCAAAGAAATTAACTCAAGCGAATTTTGCTTATAGGTAGCATTCACTGGGGTTGTGGCCTGAAAACAAACGGCTGATGCTTTTTGACTTTTCCGTTGAATGTATTCCTTTTCACGGACAGTCGGAATTGGACGATTTAAATACTTCCACCAAGGATAATCTGATCCAAAAGTCCAAGGCCATTTTGCCACAAAAACTACGTTATCACCCATAGATTCTATACTTCCTCGAATATTACCCTCAAGTGAATCAACCATAGTAAACACTGAAATAATTGAAAAAATTCCGACGGTAACTCCCAGTACAGAAAGCGCGGTTCGTAATTTATTTACTCGCAATGCATGCAAGGCAAACCGAAGGCTTTCAAATAAAAGCGTTATGTACAAACGAGTACCTTGTTTTTTTATGGTCACGGTTCAAATGTATTACTACTCTTTCATTTTTGAACCAACCCTATGAAGAGTGGTTAAGAGAATTTTCAAAGGGCAAAAACAAAGGGAATAAAAATCAATTCAGAAAGAAAAGAAAGCAACTTTGCGCAATTATTTTTAAAAAACACGACGATGACTGCAAAAATTGGCGCAAACAATATGAAAGGCATGTTTGCCTCCGACCATTACAATAATGGAGACCCTATTTGCGAATTAGAAGGATTGGAGTTATCCGTCCGGGATCGATACACTATACAAATTGGTAAAACCGTACATTTAAATGTGACCGAACCCTACAGATACATGAACCATAACTGTTCACCAAGCGTTAAAATTGAAGGCAAAATAATGATGGCTGCGAAGGATATTGAACCGGGAGACGAAATTACTTTTGATTATAATACAACTGAGGATGTATTAGCGTGTCCTTTTGAATGCAACTGCTGCGGTAAAAAAATTCATGGTAAATTCTATGAAAATTAATTGTCTTCTATTGAAATTTGGCTGATTTAAAGTGTGCTTTTCTGAGTATCTAAATTATTCTGTCCTAAACCAAGTTGATCGCCAACAAGCTATGGAGATAAAATACAATAAACCACGCTTCACTTAAATAAAGTTTCTTAGAGCTTGTAATTGTTTTAAAGTTAAAACCTCTTTCAATTGTTCGTCGCTAGCTTCCTTAATTCGTTTGAAGGAACGAAATTTTTTAAGTAATTTTTCCTGTGTAATTGAACCTATTCCATCTATTTCGGTTAGTCCAGACTTAATGGTTCCTTTTGATCGCTGGTTGCGATGGTGCGTAATTCCAAATCGGTGAGCCTCATTCCTCAGGTACTGTATTAACTTAAGGCTTTCTGATCTTTTATCTATATATAATGGATATGGATCTCCGGGAAAAAAGATTTCTTCCAGCCTTTTTGCAATCCCGACTATGACAATTTTCCCCATAAGATCCAGTTTTTGTAAACTTTCCACTGCAGAACTAAGCTGCCCTTTGCCCCCATCTACAATTACTAGTTGAGGAAGCGGTTGTTTCTCTTCCAGTAATCGCTTGTAACGGCGGTAAACCACTTCTTTCATGCTGGCAAAGTCATCTGGACCGACAACCGTTTTAATGTTAAAATGACGGTAATCTTTTTTAGCGGGTTTAGCATCTTTAAAAACTACACAGGCCGCCACCGGAAACGCTCCTTGAATATTCGAATTATCGAAACACTCAATGTGGGTAGGCAGAACTTTCATTCTCAAATCTTTTTGAATCGTACCTAAAATTCGATTCTTGTGACGATCTGGATCCACTTTTTCTTGCTGCAGTTGACGATCGCGCATAAAATATTTTACGTTTCGCAAAGACATATCGATCAACTGCTTTTTATCCCCTCGAATTGGGTTGTGCAACTTCATTTCAGGAATTTCCAAAGCCATAGGAATAGATGTGAAAATCTCTTTTGAAGTACTATTAAACCTATTGCGAATTTCAAAGATGACTGAAGACAAAATATCCTCCTCCGTTTCTTCTAACTTCTTCTTTACCTCTACAGTATGTGCCTGAATAATAGCGCCATTAGCCATTTTCATAAAGTTAACATAGGCAAATTTATCATCACTCAAAATGGAAAACACATCTACGTTGTTTATGCTTGGATGGACAACAGTAGAACGCATTTGATAATCTTCGAGTAATTTAATTTGCTCCTTGGCATCTTGAGCCTCTTCAAATTTCAAAGCTTCTGCTGATGCTTGCATTGTTAGCTTTAAATCACGAATTACATCAATAATACTTCCCTTTAGAATCTTACGAATATGAGCAATTCCTTTTTGATAATCTTTATCCGTTTGTAATCCCTCGCATGGTCCTTCGCAATTCTTGATATGATATTCAAGGCATACTCGAAACTTTTTGGCTTCGATATTTTCTTCGGACAAATTGAAATTGCAAGTGCGCAGTTTGTACAGCTTATTTGCAAACTCCAAAACAATCCGCATCGTTCTAAAAGAAGTATAAGGTCCATAGTATTCAGAACCATCCTTTATCAGTTTTCTTGTATAAAAAACTCTTGGAAACCGTTCGTTTTTAATGCAAATCCAAGGGTAGGTTTTATCATCACGCAACAACACATTGTAGCGCGGTTTGTATTTTTTTATTAGAGTATTTTCGAGTATCAGCGCGTCGTATTCTGAATCAGCAATAATGAATTTAATATCCGCTATTTTGCTGACGAGAATTCTCGTTTTGGGGCTGTCTTCATGTTTGCTCGTGAAGTAACTATTGACTCTATTCTTAAGGATTTTGGCTTTTCCTACATACAGAATTACCCCTTCTTTATCAAAATACTGATAAATCCCAGGTGATTTGGGCAATGTAGTAAGTATTTGCTTTATGTATGGAGTTACTTCGGGCACCTTGCAAATTTAACTAAGCCAACGTGGAATTAGTTATCCTCTTTTACTTCAGACCCAACCAAATTTGGAATTGTAATTGTAAATTTTGTTCCACGACCAAGGGCAGAGCTGAGTTCTATGCTTCCCTTTAGAAGGTCAACAGCTTCTTTTACAATGTATAGACCTATTCCTGTACCAGTACTGAGTTGAGTTCCTCTATAGTAAATGTTGAAAATTTGCGATTGTTGCTCTTTATCAATCCCAATTCCATTGTCATCTACTATTAATTTTAACTCAGAAGAATCTATGTGTGCAGAAATTTTTATTGTTTTCTCTACTTTATGTTTGTCTTGATATTTAATAGCATTGGACAGCAAGTTATTTAGGATAAACCGAATTCGTGATTTATCAGAAACAAACTTTTCATCTTGATTTATTTCTACTGAATACTTTAACTCAATTGATTCTTCAAAATACTGATGCTCATCCATAACCGATTTAATCAATTGTTTAAATCGGATATTTCGAAAGTCTAAACCAGTCCTTTTATTGCGGTGAAAGCTTAGCACATCGCGTGTTGTTGCCATTAACTTTTTAGCTGAAAACTCTATTAAATCTATGTACTCTTTAGGGTCACTTTCCTCCATTCTTAACAGAGTAATTAACCCCATTATATTTGAAAGAGGTCCAGTAATATCATGAGCTGTGCTAAATACCAATTTATCTAACTCGACGTAAGCTTTTTTTAATTCTTCATTTTTTTTCTCAAGAAGATTCTTTGTAAAATAAATGTCAAAAGCATTATTAATTGAGTTTCTTAAAACCTCTTCATTCCATGGTTTTGATAAAAACCGGAATATTCCTCCTCTATTAATTGCTTCTACAATGGCGGGCATATCTGCATGACCAGTGAGCATAATCCTAACCGTCAAAGGAAAATTTTCCTTTACTTTTTCAAGAAATAAAACCCCATTTTCTTCAGGCATTTTATAATCCGATAGTATTACGGGTATGTCGTGTTGCTCAATTAATTGATAACCTTCTTTTGAAGTCAATGCCGTATAAACTTCATAATCCAGTCGAAAATTTGCCCGAAATGAATTCAAATTGTTCTGATTATCGTCGACAAAAAGAACACGTTTCACAAGAGCATTATTTTCTGTTATATTCATTAATTCATAGATTTAGGAAGTGTAATCAAAAATTCTGTTCCATTCGGTGGTTCGGAGTTTACTTCAATTTTTCCTTTATGGGCTTCAATAATAGAAAATACAATCGAAAGACCAAGCCCTGTTCCTTCCCCAACTTCTTTTGTTGTGAAAAAAGGTTCATAAATTTTTTCAATTGTTTTAACTGGAATTCCAGGGCCATTATCTTTAAAAGACACAGAAACGTGTTCTGTCATTTGCTTGGTTGTTATTTTCATTGAGGGACGGTTCTCAGGCGGATTATTCTCCATCGCTTGAAATCCATTGGATAGAATATTAGAAAATACTTGATTTAATTTTCCTGGAAAACATTCTATCTCTGTTATGTTTTCATCGTAGTCTTTTACAATTTCTACTTTTACTTTTGATCCACTCAAAATAATTAATAGGGTAGAGTCGATTCCCTCGTGCAAATTTGCACTCTTAGACTCAACCTCATCTAATCTGCTAAAGTTCTTGAGACCTTTCACTATTTCAGCAGTTCTGTCTGCACCTTCTTGAATGCCATTTACGAGTTGATCAATTTCCTTGATTACATAGCCAAAGTCAATCTCGTCCAAAAACGCCTCAACCTCTTTTCGTTTTGCCTCAAATTCATCAACGGAAACAATCGATCGATATCGCTCTATTACCTCTACCAGATCTTTTATATCTCGTTTAAGGGGGTTTACATTAGAGGAGACAAAGTTTATTGGGTTATTGATTTCATGAGCAATCCCAGCGGTTAATTGACCAAGAGATGCCATCTTTTCTTGACTTACTAATTGAGTTTGAGCATTCTTAAGATTATACAAAACAGATTCTAATTCTAGATTGGCCTCTAACAATTCTTTAGTTCTTTCCCTAACCTTAGACTCTAGAATTACATTCTGTTCGCGAGTTAATTGTTCATTTTCTTTTAAAGCATCAAGTTCTCTTAATCTGGATTCTTCTTTTTCAGCAGTTAAGACATTAATTTTATCCGCTAATGCAAATGATAATAATGCCATTTCTATAGAAGATGCTATAATCAGAGTGTAACTTGTGAAGGTGTTAAAAGGTAGAACACCAAGATCTTTTAAAGTAAAAATGAGTGCTCCGACGACAAGAACGGACCAGGCAATTAAAAAATACCTAGCCGACTTTATGCCTGCTGCAACAGATCTAATAGAAGTTATAAAAATAAGTATTGCAGAAATTATGGTAGCAATTTGCATGATAATGAAACCCACCGCAAATTGATTCATTATCACTAATATTATTGGCAGAATAAATAATGAAGCCAAGAACTTGAAAAGCTTGTCATAACGAGGAAGCCATAGCGATAAGTGAAGAAAATCTCTTGTAAATACTATTCCAAATAAAGCCGCAATACTGCTGTATACTATCAAACTGCCATTCTGGGTTTCAACTGTATCAAAAACGAAGCTCAATAAGTTTATCCCTTTTATTCCTAGCTGAGTTAAGCCTACAAAAAAAACATAAATCACATAAAAAAGATAACTCTTATCTCTAACAGAAAAATAGACAAAGAGATTATAAACGAACATGATTAGTATGATGCCCGAGTAAATTCCGAGGAATACTGATCCATGATTTTCTGTCCGTTGCGCTTGATCACCACTTTTAATAGATATCGGAAGTATCAATTGCTCTAAACCACTGATTCTAATAACCAATGTCGCTTTTTCTCCAATTTTATTGTTGAGTTTAAAGATATACTTAGAACTATTAAACCGCCTAAAGTCTAGTGGAGTCTCTTGTGTTGCTATTGAAGAATCAAATGCGCCATCAGGAAGTTGTTGGTACAAAATAACTTTATCCAGAAGAGGGTTGTTGATGATTAAATATGGATCATCAATTGAGATTTTTGGCAGAACGATTTTTATCCAAACAGCTTTCTCTGTCATTCCAAAATTTGACACACCTTTTCTTCCAACCTGAAATTGATCTTGCAGGGAATATACTGAATCAAAAGACGCTTCTCTCGAGGAAAAACAATAGACTAAATCAGACCCATCTATAATTGTTGGTTTTAAAAGGTCTAAGTTATTTTGCGCCATCGTATGGAATATGCCAAACCAAAACAGCAGTAATAGAACGATATGTTTTTTAACTCTAAGCAATCTCAAATACCTCTTTTAATTCTCTTCGAATAGACCTGAATTTAATATCATTTGCAATGTTTAATCTAAACAAAAATACCTCAACTTGATTTTCATTGGACGCTGGAAAAACGTCTTCAAATCTTTTTCTTAACTCTTTCAGCTTGATTCTTTCGTCATCACTTAACCCTTCTCCTCTGCCTTCAATCAGTCGCATAAAGAAATATATAGGGGAAATTAAAGGCTGCATTGCTATATTTAATCCCGTAGCTTTTAACCAAATTCTTTCTGACAACATTCCTCCTTTTAAGAAAGATTCTTTGCTGAAACTTGGCATAGTTATTAGACCTATTACTGAAGCAGATTGGGCCGATTTTTGAGAGATTTTAGTAAACCCTTTTCCCAATTGTAATTTTTTTAAATAATCTATAACCCCCTCTTCTTTTATTAAACGAATTGCAATTGAATCCAACTCTCCTAGCTGTAAGCTTTTGAAATCATTTCCCGTTTTTGTAGCCTGAAGTTCTTCTTCAGTCCAACGGATTTCTTTTTTAACAAAATCATGATACGCAGCAGAGTTAAACAGTCTTATTCTATCGCATTCACCAATAATTTCACCTAATTCATTTATTTTTCCCCTATCGGTGATGAGTTGCAATTTACCAGCACCAAACTCTTTTGCTACAGATTCAAACTCTTTTAATTTTCCATCATTTATTTTCTCATATCCCTCGTTAGATCTATTAGTGCAACGTGTTTTTATCAACTGATTTAGATTACTTCCAAAAACATTATTCAATTTTTTGCCTTTTTTGAATGTCACCAACGCAACCAGAATATCATTTCCTTCTATCGGGAAAAATGAAGTTTCTGCTTTAAAACTCTCAGAATTGGCTATTGCGCGCAAATTCTCTAAAGCAGAACCAAGACCAATCATTGATGGTCTTTCTAAAAAATCACCATAAGATTCAGAATAATGCTTATCGTGAAATAAAAACAAGCCCTTATTCTTATAAACCCACCGCCATGGTTGATCATTACCAGACGTAGGAGCAAGAATAGCTGCTTCAACAAAATTTGAAATTTCTATTTTGTTTAAGGCTTTAGCAGATTTGAATACCTGATTATATTCAGTAAAACACTTTTCTGTCATTTCTGACATATCTTCACTAGAAAGCGGGGCCGTTTCATTTTCAATTACTGGTATTAGAGGCTCCTCATGTGGGATGATTTCTTCCACATCCACATAATATCGGCCTGACTTAATGTTTTTTCCGCTTAATAGCCTTCTACTTGTGTCCACAGTTGCTCCTGCTCCAAGAGCTATAGAAGATGCTAATTGAGGCCATGTATTAATGGTCTCACCTATTTCGAGCATAGATGCCTTACCTCTGGTCGACAGGTTTTCTATACCTAGAATTGGTAAAATATATGGTAATTTATCAGCCGCAGTTTTTAGCTCACTGACTTTACTAAGGTCCATAGAGCCCAGCAAACCGTGAAATATTGGTCGATTTGGTTCCAATTCAAATCTCTCTACATCAATAAGCCCACGATCACTGGTATCCATAATTACTGGAATACGGTTTTTTCTTGCTTCTAAGCGCAGTTTTATTTTAATTGCAATTTCATCACATTCATCGAGCAGCAAGTCAAGCCCACCTCCTTCAAGCAGGAATTGATTAATGTTTTTATCAGTTATTCCCTCGGGGAATACCAAAACATCTAGATAGGGATCTATCTCTGCAATTTGTCTTGCTGTGATTACTACTTTTTCAAGTCCTAAATTGCAAACTGATGTATTTATTCTATTGCAATTGCTCAGCTCTAATTCATCAAAATCTGCTAACCTTATTTGAGAAAATATTCTTTCTTGAGCCATCGTTATAGCAATTGAACTTCCAACCGATAAGCCAACAATGCCTATTCGCTTATTTTGCAATCTTTGATACTCATTTGGTGAGATTTTATACAAATTCCGATTTGTCCGAACTTTAATAAACTCAGCCTCAGGAAGTAAATGCACTACTGTCTTATTCCAAGGGTAATAAACCCAATTACCATAGTTATTTAGATTCTCAACCTTAGTAATCTGATTGATTTCTGCTCTTATAGCTTCTTTAGATAGTGGAGCACTAGGGTTTAATATTTTAATTAATTCTAATAATTGCGATTCTATTGAATCCACGATTTTCAGACTGGGATTCTTTTGTTTAAAGGATTGAAAAACATCAAGATTATTCTTTTCTACTGAAAAAAACTGAGGTCTAAATTTGTTGCTTTCCATAAAATCGTTAGATATCAATACCTAATTGATAATTAATTTTCAAGTCTCTTCCTCTATTGTTTTCTTCTTTTTCGACGTTAAGGTTTCTTCTTAAGTCAAGTATTTTTTTAACCTCTTCTGGGTTTCCATCTTTTAAATTATCAGAATCTTCAACCATACACACCGTAGCAAGTAGATCAATTTTCGGATAATAAAAAGTGCCATCATCACCTACATGTGGATACTTCAAAAAGCTATAATTCTTAGCTATTCTGGCCGAAAAAGGAGAACACAGTGCCCATAGCGACTTCAGGTTTAGTTTAGTTAATATAGCAATTGCTGAGCGAATAAGGTAAACCGCTCCAATTCCCATCCCTGCTACTTCTATTGAATTCCATAGTCCACACATTTCACCAGTTCCTGATGAGCTGAAATTTTTAATATGATCTGCTACCGAGGGGTCAAACTCTTCTGTTGCTTCTACCATAGGTAAAACATTACGGTTATTATATACATGAACTCTTACTCCACCATAAACCTTTTCTCCATCATTGGATTCACAGAGAATAACATAAACATTAGGTTCATACTTCCAAGAGTTCGAAGAAGATGAGACCTCCTCAACACCAACAGAAAGAAGGACGCGTTTGTGCCCTTCTATAAACTTATCGCATAAGTCATGATTCTCTTCCGCCTTGAAAGCTCTAATTGTAAACTGTTTCTGAATTAACTGATCCATAAAATTAAGAACAGGTCTTTATATGATTATCTAAATGCTTCATTATGATTTATTATTCATAGCTTTACGTTTAGGATAGTTCAAAAGAAGGCATAGTCAAAGATATTTTAATAAGTGCAGGAACTAAACAATACTTTTTTTTTAAATATTCACAAAGAACAAGTTAGATGAATTCAGAAATCTTATTTAACGAAAAAATAAAACTGTTGTATATAGATGATGAGGAGAATAATCTGCATGCATTAAAGGCTACCTTTCGTAGAGCGTTTGATGTAGACATTGCGATAAGCACTGCAGAGGCGCGGCCTCTGATTGAACAGAACTCTTATGAAGTAATAATTTCTGACCAAAGAATGCCTGACCAAACAGGTGTTGAGTTTTTTCAAGAAATAAAATTCACGCATCCAGATCCAGTAAGAATTCTACTTACGGGATATGCAGATATAACCGCAGTTGTGGACGCTATTAATATGGGTGAAATCTATCGTTACCTTCAAAAACCATGGAATGAACTAGAATTATCAGCAAGTATTTCTGCTGCAAGCGAGCTCTTTAGACTGCGCGCATCAAATATTGAACTTACTGAGAAATATAAACGAGTAAATAAACAAATGGAATTCTTGGTTCGACAATCAATGATTTCTTAACCCCATCCAGCATATATAGACACAAAAATGCTTAGAAAACCAAGTACGCTTCCAATAACAATTTGTCCGTTAGAATGTGCTTTCAATTTCAACCTAGCAGTACCAATAACACCCCAAACTAACACCAAAAGCACAACCCAAGGAGATAATTGTGCACCAAAAAGCAGTTGAAAGCCAACGAATGCACCAATCAATCCTCCGATTCCTGTCATGTGTGCGCTAATTTTATACTTCAGAGTAATAAAAAAAACGGCGAAAACAGAAAGGGCCAACCCAAAAAACATGCTGGCTAAAACACTGGGAAGTGTTAGTTTCTTGATCAATAAATAGGTGAGCAAATAAAAAAATGAGGCTACTGCCATCGGAATTATTCGTTCCTTTCTATCTAGCAGTTGCATAGAGCTAATCGTATTTCGATATCTCATTATGAGTACCATAAGAGCCGGAAAGAGATAAGTATTTAGGAAGATAATCAGGTATAGGAAATTCTTAGTGGTTGTTCCAATAGAATATTTCAAATAAGTATCCCCCTGAAGTAACAAAAACAAACCCAGGGTTGGCATTATCCCTGGGTGAAAAACATATGAAAGTATTTGGGCCGTTTGTCTATTCATCTATATTTCTTTTCGTAACCTAGCAACCGGAATATTAAGTTGTTCTCGATATTTTGCAACTGTCCTTCTCGCAATATTATAGCCTTTCACTTTTAGTAAATCTGTTAATGCTTGATCCGTCAACGGTCTTTTCTTCTCCTCAACATCAATTGCTTCTTGCAAAATCTTTTTTACTTCTCTAGTACTCACCTCTTCACCTTCAGTGTTAGTCAATGACTCACTAAAAAAGGTTTTTAAGAGAAATGTTCCATAAGGAGTTTGTATGTACTTACTATTTGCAACACGACTTACCGTTGAAATATCCATATCGATAATATCAGCAATATCCTTTAAAATCATTGGCTTCAACTTAGTTTCATCTCCGCTTAAAAAATACTCTCTTTGAAAATTAAGAATAGTTTCCATAGTATACAGCAAGGTATTCTGACGTTGCTTAATCGCATCAATAAACCATTTAGCACCGTCTAGCTTCTGCTTCACAAACATTAGCGCTTCCTTTTTCTTTTTATCTGGTTTGCCTTTAGTGCTCTGATACTCGTCTATCATACTAGCATATTGTCTACTAACTTTAAGATCTGGAGCGTTTCTGCCGTTTAATCGCACATCAAACTCACCGTCTTCAATTTCTAGCATAAAATCTGGCAAAACGGCCTGACTTGCTTTTCCATTTGCACTAGAGTTCCCCGGTTTTGGGTTTAGCTTTTTGATTTCAACATCAGCTTCTTTTAAAGCAAGTTCGTTGATTTCAAGACCTTCTAAAATTTTCTTGTAGTGCTTTTTGGTGTAGGCTTCAAAGTAATCTTTTACAATTGCTTGAGCAGTTAATGACTCCACTGTTCGTTCCTTTCTTCTTCTCAATTGCAACAACAAACATTCTTGCAAAGACCGAGCACCAACTCCTGCTGGTTCAAAAGACTGGATAATAGAAAGTAAGCGTTGTACATCAGCTACTTCAGTAAAAACATTTTGAGTAAACGCTAAATCGTCTACAATTGATTCAACCTCTCTTCGTAAATATCCAGATTCGTCTAAAGAGCCAATCAAATGATCGGCAATTAAATATTCGTTTTCATCCAAATCTTGCATGTCCAATTGGTCTTCCAGCAATTCGCTAAAAGTTTTCCCAAAAGAAATGGGCATTGATTTATCTTCAACATCGGCTCCATGGTTGCGGGCTGTGTATTTATAAGAAGGTTCATCATCGCTGTAATCCGAAAAATCGAATTCCTTTTCAGATTCAGTTGCTTCCTTGGACGAATCGTTGTATTCATCTTGACTTTCACCAAATTCATCCTCTTCTGCATCACGCCCTTCTTCCAGAGCAGGATTTCTTTCAAGCTCCTCTTTTATCCGCGCTTCGATAGCTACGGTAGGCACTTGTAGTAATTTCATGAGTTGAATCTGTTGAGGACTCAACTTCTGAAGCATTTTCAGATTTAATGTTTGTCTTAGTGCCATAGCTTTTCAATATTACAAGATAAAAAAACAGGTAAGCCAATTAGCGTGCCACGGGGTTTTCTTTGCATTTTATTTCATTCCAAAAAACCTCCTATTCAGTGGCTTTCTTTTCATCAGAATATAAATCGGTAATGCCCATATTGTAAAACATAAACGCCCACCTATCTGCCTGTTCTTCAATAACTTTAGCTGTCGGCTTTCCCGCCCCATGACCTGCTTTTTCTTCTATACGAATTACAACTGGATTAGTTCCTTTATGTTTTGATTGCAACTCAGCCGCAAACTTAAAACTGTGGGCAGGTACAACTCTATCATCATGATCTGCCGTAAAAACCATTGTAGCCGGATATTCTGTGCCTTCTTTAAGAGTATGCAATGGAGAATATCCTTTCAAATATTCGAACATTTCTTTGCTGTCTTCACTACTTCCGTATTCTGGAGTCCATCCATAGCCCACTGTGAATTTATGGTAGCGCAGCATGTCCATTACACCAACATGAGGCAATGCTACAGCATATAAATCTGGTCGTTGAGCCATGCAAGCGCCCACCAAAAGGCCGCCGTTTGAGCCGCCTTCAAGTGCTAGTTTTTCTTTAGAAGTATAACCTTCTTTTATCAAAAATTCAGCACCAGCAATAAAATCGTCGAACACATTTTGTTTGTTCATTAGCATTCCTGCTTTGTGCCAATCTTCGCCAAACTCTCCTCCACCTCTTAGATTCACCATAGCATAAACGCCCCCATTTTCTAAAAGAATAATGTTTGAAGTGCTAAATGAAGGCGATAGACTAATATTAAATCCACCATAGCCATATATCAAGGTTGGATTGGTTCCATCTAATTTCAAACCTTTTTTATGAACTACAAACATTGGAATGTCAGTTCCGTCTTTACTCTTAAAGAACACTTGTTTTGCTTCGTAACCTGAAGGATCAAACGCCAATTCTGGCTGATAAAATATCGCTGATTTTCCTGTCGCTACATCGTATCTGAAAATGGTAGACGGATAGGTAAAAGAAGTGAAAGAGTAGAATAACTCCGTTGCATCCTTTTTACCGTAGAGTCCACCTGCAGAACCGGGAGCAGGTAATTCTATTTCTTTGTTATTAGAACCATCATAGTTCATTTCAAAAATTCGGTTAGTTGCACTCATTAAATAAGTTGCATACATTTTACCGCCGCCTGTGCTGACGGATTCTAACAAATTATCAGATTCCGCGATAATGTCCGTCCAATTTTCCTTTGCCACCTTACCTGGGTCAATCGCTACCAATCTATAATTAGGTGCATCAACATTCGTTCTAACTAAAAATTTGCCGCCAATAAAATCAACAACTCCACTTTTGTTTTCATATCCAGGAATCAAGATTTCAAAATCTGCTTCGCTATCTGCTTTCCTAAATCTTAATTCGCTGCCTTCTGTTCCGTTTTGCTTATAGAGAATGGTATACTCATCATCTTCTGTGTTCGAACAGTAGTGATACATTTTTGGGTTCTCTGGGTCAGCATAAATCTGTTTATCCTGACCTTGCGACTCTCCTATAGTATGATAATATATCTGATGATTTTCATTAGCTGCAGAGTATTTAGTTGCCTCATCAGAAAGTGGATATCGGCTATAGAAAAAACCGTTTTTATACCAATTTACACCTGAGAATTTTACCCATTGAATTACGTCGGTCATTTCGGTGTTAGTTGCTACTTCTCTAACATGAATTTCTGACCAATCTGAACCCGCTTCTGAGCGAATGTAAGAAATGTATTTGTCGTCATCTGATGCTCCCGAAAGTCCAATAGCAATAGTTCCATCTTCACTTAAGGTATTTGGATCAATAAATACTTGAGGTTCGCCATCCGTCCCATTTTTATAGTAGATAACCGACTGATTTTGTAGCCCATCATTTTTATAAAAGAAATAATATTCACCCACTTTTCTCGGAGAAGAAAGCTTTGGGTAATTCATTAATTGCTCATAGCGTTTGGCTATTTTTTCTCGATAAGGAATTTGAGCTAAATAACCATTTGTCACTTTATTCTGAGCAACAACCCAGCTTCCAGTTTCTTCCGAAGTATCGTTCTCCAGCCAACGATATGGATCTGCTACTTTGGTTCCAAAATAATCGTCAATAACCGTTGTATCTTTTCTAGTATCAGGATAAGTAAGTCCTTTTTTCATTTCTTTTTTCTCTGGTGTTTCACAACTAACCAACGCAATAGCACCAAGTGCTAAAAGGGAAGCAAGCGAAATATGTGTAAGCTTTTTCATCTCTAAAGTTTAAGACTGCTAAATTAGGTTGGATTTTGAAATAAAGTAAAAAAATGAGTTATGGACAATATAAGACTTAGGTTTTTGTTAGGAAGCAATGAAAAACGTTGTCCTTTTTATTTTTTCTCTTTACTTTTTCGGTTGTAATGGGCAAGACTCTGATGAAACTTCAATTACTACAGTTCAATCAACTACAACTAATGAAACAGATGATTCGCCATTTAAAATTGATAGCAATGGTAATACTATTGAAACTCGATTTAAGGTAAGTAGACAGATAAAAAGGCAAGCAATAGATCAACATTCTTTTCAATTTTACCTAAGAAATCTAACCTTAAAGCCCATAAAAGCAGAAGTTAAGTTGTACAACGGAACATCTAAATGGAATGATAATGTTTATTGTTCCGTTGTTGATTTGCCGATTGGAACAAAAGACTTGCATCAATGTGCAGACGCTATTATGCACTTAAAAGCGCGATACCATTATGAAAAAGAGGAATACGATAGTATTGGATTTCATTTTGTGAATGGATTTTATTGTGATTATAAACATTGGAAAAATGGTTATAGAACCTCTAGCGACAAAACCACGTGGGAAAAAAGGAGCCTACCAAGCAATTCCGAAGAAAGCTTTTGGCAATATTTAGAAACTGTTTTTATGTATGCCGGTACAGCTTCTCTGACAAAGGAGCTTACACCAATAAACTTAAATGAACTCCAAGCTGGAGATGTCTTCATCCTAGGCGGAAGTCCTGGGCATGCTGTGATTGTTTTGGATCTAGCAATTGACAAAAGAACAAATGAGAAATACTTTATACTAGGCCAGAGTTATATGCCCGCGCAAGAAATTCAGGTCTTAAAAAACAACAAACACGAAGAAATATCACCATGGATTACCATGTCATCTGTTGAGCATATCGTCAGTACTCCTGAGTGGACGTTTTATCCCGAAAACTTAAAACGCTTTTAAATAATCTAAAACTCTGCGTTCTTCGGTGTCCTTGGAAAAGGAATTACGTCTCTTACATTGGTCATTCCGGTAATGAATAAAATCAATCGTTCAAAACCTAAACCGAATCCTGCATGTTTGCACGTCCCAAACTTTCGTGTGTCTAAATACCACCACATTTCTTCTTCTGGAATATTGAATTCCTTCATTTTATCTTGAAGGTTTTCCAAACGCTCTTCACGTTGAGATCCACCTACTATTTCACCAATTCCTGGGAAAAGAATATCCATGGCGGCGACAGTCTTTCCATCGTCGTTCATGCGCATGTAAAATGCCTTAATCTGTGCTGGGTAATCGTATAAGATTACTGGTTTTCCAAAATGCTTCTCAACCAAATAGCGCTCGTGCTCACTTTGTAAATCAGCACCCCATTCATCGAGTAAATAATCGAATTTTTTCTTTTTGTTTGGTTTGCTATTTCTAAGAATATTGAAAGCATCGGTATATGATACACGCTCAAAGTCTTGATCAGCAACCATTTTTAATTTTTCTCGCAATACAAATGGTTGACGCAAGTCTGCTTTCATGTTTTTCTCCTCATCCAAAATTCTATTCTCTAAGAATTCAAGATCATCACCACAGTTTTTCAATACGTAATGGATTACGTTTTTCAGAAAATCTTCTGCCAAATCCATATTATCAAACAGGTCATTGAAAGCAACCTCTGGCTCAATCATCCAAAATTCTGCTAAATGGCGAGAAGTATTAGAATTTTCAGCTCTAAAAGTCGGCCCAAAAGTGTACACCTTTGAAAGTGCCATTGCAGCTAACTCTGCCTCTAACTGACCCGAAACTGTAAGATTCGTTTCTTTACCAAAGAAATCTTCTTTATAGTTTACAGCTCCGTCTTCAGTAAGTGGTGGGTTTTTTGGATCTAAACCTGTTACCCGAAACATTTCTCCAGCTCCTTCCGCATCCGAACCCGTAATTATAGGCGAGTGAATATTAAAGAACCCGTTATCGTTAAAATACTGATGAATGGCAAAAGAAACAGCATGGCGAATTCTAAATACTGCACTGAAAGTGTTTGTTCTAAATCGTAAGTGAGCGTTTTCTCTCAAGAACTCTAAGCTGTGCTTTTTAGGTTGAATAGGAAATTCGTCTGGATTAGAATCCCCCAAAATCTCTAGTTCTGAAACGACCATTTCTACTGACTGACCTCTTCCTTGAGATTCTACGATCTCGCCCGTTAAGCTCAAGCATGCTCCCGTTGAAATTCGTTTTATTTCTGTTTCTGAATACTTTTCAAAGTCAATTACGCATTGTAAGTTTTTAATGGTTGAACCATCATTCATAGCCACAAAGCGGTTACTTCTAAATGTTCTTACCCAGCCTTTAACTGTGGTTTTAAACCCGACTTTTTCGTCTGCAATTAAGGTGGCAATGGAAACTTTACTCATGTTTTTAGTTTTTCAACAGATTTTAACGTGGCAAAAATAACTGTTTGGAAGGGTTGGGCATTCTGTTCTTGTCTCTATTGAATTGTTTTTGGTTATAATATCCTTCTCAACCGAGAAGCTCATGAGACACAAAGCGGAAGGAGATTTAGTACTGGTAATTTTTATTTGGAAAAACCCTCACTCACCAAACACTAACTTCACCGTATGATAGGAGCCAAGAGACTCCGCCCACGCAAAGACAAGTTTATTGCTAAAAACAAAGAAACTTTGGAAACGAAAGAAACTATTTAACTCAAAAACGTTTCCAAAGGTTTTTTAAAGATACATTTGTACCGTGGAAAAAGTAGATGACAAGTTTCAACAAATTTTGATTGGTGCACTGAACGTATTTATGAAATACGGAATACGCAGTGTTACAATGGATGATCTCGCCCGTCACCTAGGTGTTTCTAAAAAAACAATCTACAAATACGTAAGCGATAAAAAAGAATTGGTATTGAAGGGAATGGAATACCATCACCAATTGGAAGTTTGTGCAATTGACGCTTGTGTCCAACAAAAATTAAATGCTATCGACGAGAACTTTGAGATTTCTAAAGTAATTGTTGACCAGCTGAAAAACGTTCATCCTTCAGTTATGTACGATATTCAAAAATATTATCCTGAGGCCATGGCCAGCTTTCAGGAATACAAAATGACTGTTGTTAAGGATTGGGTCTCTTCGAATATGCAGCGAGGAATTGATCAGGGCTTGTATCGAAACGATTTAAATATTCCAATTTTAACAGGAGTCTACTTAGCGAGAATGGACGATTTCTTTAATCGGGATTTATATCCAGAAGAAATCCCCTTTGCTGATATTTATCTAGAAACCTTCAGATACCACATTCGAGGACTAGCATCAGAAAAAGGTATCGAATACCTAAAAGAAAAAGTTAAAAAACACTCAAACTAGATTATAAAAAAATGAAAACACCTCTAACTCTATTTATCACTCTTTGTTTAAGCACATTATTGTTTGGACAAGCGGAAGATAAAAAGACTTCTTTTAGTCTCAAAGAAGCAAAAGAATACGCCGCAGAAAACTCCTATTTCTCCAGAAGCGCTATGATGGACATAAGGAAGGCAGAACAGCGCGTCAAGGAAATTACCGGAATGGGACTTCCTCAAATCAACGCCAGTGCTGGATACAATTATTTCCTGCAAATTCCGGTGCAATTAGCGCCTGCAAATTCTTTTAATCCAGCTGCGTCAGCAGACGAGTTTTTAGAATTGCAATTTGGTGTGAAAAGTAACATGAAAGCCGGGATTTCGGTAAGCCAGTTATTATTTGATGGTTCCTACTTAGTAGGACTTAAAGCTTCTAAGACATACAGAGAATTAGTAAATGCCCAAAAAGCTAAGACTGATGCGGAGATAGTAAGAGATATAACGAAATCATACGGAATGGTTTTGGCTGCAGACGAAAATGCTAAGCTAATTGCAGAAAATGAAAAGCAACTGCAAACAATGGTTGATGAAGCTGCTGCAATGTTTGATGCTGGGTTTATAGAAGAAAAAGATGTTGATCAACTTCGTTTACTTCTTCTCAATACCGAAAACCTAAAGATTCAAACTGAAAATCAGAAAAAAACATCCATAGATATGCTCAAGTTTACCATGGGAATGCCCATTAAAACTGAAATCACTTTAACTGAAAAATTGGATGATATCAAAAACCCTTTTTCTAATAAAGACCAAAATATGAACTCGAAATTGGTGGTAGAAAACCATGTCGATTATCAAGCAGCTACTTTGACTATGCGCACTCAGGAACTTACTTTGAGTAATGAAAAAATGGGGAATTACCCTAAACTTTATGGAAATTTTCTATACGAAGGCAATTCATTCGGAAATGACTTCAATCACTTCTCTGGCGCTGGAAAATGGTTTCCAACAAGCATTATTGGAGTTCAATTGAATGTGCCAATTTTTGCGGGTGGAATGCGTCACAATAAAATACAACAAGCAAAAGTGGGCGTAGAACAAGCGAACTTAAGACTTGAGCAAACTGAACAAGGATTGTTTTTGGATATGGCAACCAAAAAGAACGCTTATGAAACTGCAATCTACAAAATGGACAACTCCTCTCAAAATTTAGAACTGGCTGGAAAAATTAAAAAACAAACTCAGATAAAGTACTCTGAGGGAATGACTAGCAGTGTTGAAGTTACCCAAACAGAAAATCAATATCTCCAATCTCAAATGAGTTACATAATGGCGGTAATCGAATTAATTCAAGCGAAAGCTGATTTAGATTACGCAATCGGAACTAAATAAACATGAAAAATTATTACACACTAACACACACTAAAATGAAACAGATAACTGTATTTTTTCTAGCGGCCTTGTTCATGGTTTCTTGCGCCGAAAAAAATGGAACGGATGAACTTTCTATGCTCAAACAAGAGAAAGATTCATTAAAAGAAGTAAAAACGACAATTGGAGATAGACTTGCCGAGATTGAACTGCAAATCTCTGCATTGGACACTACTAAATCGTTAGCGCTAGTGAGCACTGCTAAACCCACAGTAGGACCGTTTAACCATTATTTTCAAGTTTATGGATCGCTTTCTTCTGATAAAAACGCTCAGTTATATCCAGAAATAGGCGCCACTATTAATTCGATTAAAGTAAAAGAGGGTCAAGCAGTTTCTAAAGGTCAGTTACTTGCAACATTGGATATCCAATCTATACGCGAGCAAGAAGCTGAGTTGAAAACTAGAATGGAATTGGCTGAGACTACTTTCAAAAAGCAAAAAACCTTGTGGGATCAAAAAATCGGTTCAGAAATGCAGTTTTTACAGGCAAAAAACAATACAGAAGCGCTCAAAAGCAGCTTAGCTTCTTTGCAAGCAAACATTGCGAAAGGAAACATAACCGCTCCATTTGCAGGTGTAGTTGACGAAATTTTTCCTAAAGTAGGCGAAATGGCAATGCCGGGTATGCCAATTGTTCGACTGCTGAACTTGACAAACATGTACGTTGAAGCTGATATCTCTGAGAACTATGTTGGTAAGGTAAAAG
>Ga0075118_10000732_pt1 | contig 27578 bp, 23 predicted proteins | sample AntAceMetag02UKE_FD_69794 | JGI IMG/M metagenome (GOLD analysis project Ga0075118, IMG submission 69794) | Saline lake microbial communities from Ace Lake, Antarctica - Antarctic Ace Lake Metagenome 02UKE | ecosystem: Environmental > Aquatic > Non-marine Saline and Alkaline > Saline | place...
GCATGTGCGGTCGTTTACACCCGAGGGCACATGCCGCTGGAAGTTCCGTTATGTGAACGGCATCCCCGGCGTGATCGATCTGATGGATGTGAATGGCGACGGCGTGGATGAATTGCTCGTGAGTGGCGAGGTGATGAGCAATCGCGCGTGGTGTCGTGTGGTGAAAGCCGACGGCACTCTCATTCAGGAACTCGAAGTCGAATGGTGGACGAGTCGCATGACCGCACAGGCGCTCTCGGAAGATCAGGGCCGATGGGCAGTGTTCGGTGCCAACTGGGGTCGCAATCTCAATTTTGTCGAAATGAAACCCGCCGAGGATAAGCCGCTGCATCGGCACTGGATCAAATACCTCCCGGGATCGACGACCGCGCTGCTCATCAATGCACCTAAGAAACACATTCTCGTCGGTAATTCGATGGGCTTGTTCTACTGTTACGATTTCTCAGGCGAACAACTCAGCCGCCACGCCTTTGATGCCGGCATCTCCTTGATTGCGCGGTTGCGTGATGGCTTCCTGATCGGCCTGGAGGATGGCCAAGCGCATTGGCTGGAGCTCGATTCGACGGGCGCGATCCAATCGTCCCAACCATGGAATGCCGAAGGAAAATGGAAGCTCGCCGTGGCTTCTGGTGACGCGCTGATCGTGCCGACCGATCAAGGGGTGGTGACGACTTCATGAACGGATGAGAATTGAAGAACCGATTTCTAGCTTTCATAACTGCCCTCTATGAGTGACCCCGCCGGATTTGATTTTAGTTTAGTCGAAGAGCCGCTCTTCCAATTTCTGGTCGTCGCTGATTCTCATGATCGGCTCGTCGGAGCGGTGGACCCCGAATTTCCATCGCGAGCCCGACAACATGATCGGGTGATGGCGTTGCTGGAGTTACTCAAGAAAATGCCGGCCGAGTTTCTGGTCCACATGGGTGATCTCGTGCAGGATTATCCTGAGACGGCGGCGTTTCCGGAATCGATCAGCACGGCCGTGAAGGCGTTTCACCAATTGCCGATGCCGATTCACCATGTGGCGGGAAATCACGATGTCGGCGATAAGCCGGATCGCACGATGCCCACGCATCCGGCCAGCGAAGAATCGCTCACCTATTATCACGAGCTTTGTGGCCAGTCGTGGTATCGGATAGATCGCGAGGATTGCTGCCTGTTGGTGATCAATAGTCAGATTCTCGATACCGGCATGGCGGCGGAGATTGAGCAACGCGCTTGGCTGGAAGCCGAAATGAAATCGGCTCAAGGGAAACGCATATTTCTCTTCTTCCATCTGCCTCTTTATTTGGGCCAACGCGATGAGCAGGCGATGGGCAACTACGACATTTTGGGCAACACCTCCCGAAAGTGGTTGTTGAATTTGATCGAGAAGCACGACGTGAAGTTTGCCGGGGGAGCGCATGTGCACTTCGCATTTTTCGATACGATTGCGAATGCCGAATACCATCAGTTCGCGTCGCCTACGTTTACGCGTCCTGGATTTTCTCATCTGTTCTCATCTGCCGCGCCATCCGAGCGTGGTCGCAACGATTGCGGCAAACTCGGTTTCTACTTGGTGCGCGTTTTTGCCGGTGAAATTAAACTACACTTTATTCGCACGGGAGGGGTGATTGATTTGAGCGATCTCCTGCCCGACGGATCGAGCATCGTGATCACGCCGGCTCATGGCGGCGCGCGTGGTTCTTCGTTGGGCGCGACCTTGCGCGAGCCGATTCTTCGAGCAGTGGAAGTGCCGTTTACGTTTCCCTCCGTGGTTCGCCAACACGTGCGTAACGATTATCCGTTTTATAATCTCCGCGAAATGGGTGCGGCGCATATCCGCGCACCTTGGCACGATTGGGAAGATGAGGTGCAACGCCGTCGCTTGGGTCAACTGACCAAGACGGGCGTTTCGCTGACCTTGTTTTCGCTCGATGAATCCGGTGATCGGTTCCCCTCTTTGCAATCGGATGCTTCTGCTCCGACGGCCATGGAATGGCAGCTGCCGGGTCGCGTGATTCCACCCGAGGCGGAGTTTTCCGAATGGGTGAGGCAGTGCCGTGAATGCAATTTGCAGACGGCCTTATCTCCGGTGATTCCTTCGAGCGCGCCGTCTGGCAAACAACATCCGCGCACCCGCATTGGCTACAACGCCGCCGGTATCGCAGAGGTCAGGGCATGGTTGCGCGAACGCGAAGAGTCGGTGGATCGGCTCGTGATTGATTTGGGATTCGATCCTGAGCCGTGGGAAACGTGGACGCAACTGGCTGCTCAGAAATCGCCGGGCGATCCGAACTGGGATTTCAAATTTGAATTCGATTCGGTGGACGATGATCACAACTGCGTGGCGCTGGCTGAAGCATTTGCGCTCAACTTGGCGGTGCCCGGCTCGCGTCTCTTTGTCGATCCGCTCACCGATCACGATCGCACCATGGATGAGGCGAATGGGCTCTGCGATACGATGCATAATCCACGCCCGATGTTTAATGTGTATCGTTCGCTCAACGCTATCCTCTTTCCGGAAACGAATCACAGCCACGAGAGGTGGAACGCGTTGTCCCCAACGCGTTGTATTTCGTCCGCACAATCCCAGCGTCTTGAGGACAAGCCGCTCCACCAATTTACCGTGACTCGTATATCCGGCTCGCTCTACACGATTACCTCCGGCGATCAAAAATTCGCTCTTGTGATGGATGCGGCCGGTTTTTCGGCTGTGCCCGACATCGGGTCTGCTACTACGCTTTGGGATCTACGCCGCGGCCAATCGCGTGCTTGGTCCGCCGAGCATCCAGTCGCTTTCCCCTATCTTATTTTATACACCTAAATCACACTCATTATGCGCATCGAATCGATTGAATGTTACCCTCTAAGCATCCCCGGCCATCCCTATTGCGGCGGCCACGACACTCGCAAAAACGCGGGGCAATACGGGAGCTACATCGAGAGCCAGCACTACCGTGCGCTCTACACGATGGAAGCTCAGACGCTGCTGGTGAAAATCACCACCGATGATGGTATCGTCGGGTGGGGCGAAACGCAGGCTGCGATCGTGCCGCAAATCGTCGCGCAGTTGGTTGATGAATTGATCGCCCCGGGATTGATTGGTCAAGACCCGCACGACTACGCCGTGTTGCGTGATCGGTGTTACGATCGCATGCGCGACCGCGGTCACGACGGCGGACACTTCTGTGATGCACTCGCGATCTGCGACATCGCGCTTTACGACATCGTGGGCAAAGCGCTGGGCAAGCCGGTGCATAAATTATTGGGCGGCGCCTACAGTCAGGAGATTCCTTGTTACGTTTCCGGCGTGCCGGCGGTGAGTGTAGCCGAGCAGGCGGATCATATTCGCGAGTGGCAAGAGAAGGGGTTTAACCGTTTCAAAATTTCGCTGGGTTATGGCGTGAAGCAGGACATCGCCCACATGGAAGGTCTGCGCAAAGAGCTCGGCGACGATCCGGTCTATCTGATCGATCAGCACTGGTGTTACAATTTGAACGATTCGATCCGCATCGGACGCGCGTTTGAGCGCCTCGATATCGCGCTGATGGAATGTCCGATGGATCCGGAGAACGTCGCGCAATACAGTAAGCTCTGTGCCGCCCTCGATCTTCCGATCTCGCTCGGAGAAGAGTTCCGCACTCGCTTCCGTTTCAAAGAACGGATCGAAGCCAATGCCTTGGATATCTCGCAACCGGATATCGGTCGCCTCGGCATTACCGAAGGCATGCGCGTGATCACCCTCTGTAATGCCGCGGGTATTCCCTGCGCGCCCCATGTTGGATCGGGATTGGCTCCTTATGCTGCAGCTTCGTTGCAGGTCGCGGCCGCCACGGAAAATCTCTTCCTCCTCGAATACCAGCCGACGCAAATCACGGTGGCCGATGAATACTTCACGCCTTCGATCTGTCCTCGCGATGGCTCGTTCCATTTAACTGACCTCCCGGGTCTTGGAGTGGAACCCATCATGGAGAAAATCGAAGCGCACCGGATGGCGTGAGTGAGCCTCTGAAAATCGGTCTGGTCGGTTTGGACTCCAGTCACTGCGTGGAGTATGCTCGGTTGTGGCACGCCGAATCGCATCCGCATCACGTCACCGGTGCGCGGTTCGTCGCGGCGTTTGCGGGTGGTTCGCCCGATTGGCCGCTGAGCATTTCGCGAGTGGCGGGATTTCAGGAACAGATGGAAAACGAGTTTGGCGTTCCCTCATTTGATTCGATTGAAGAGGTCGTATCTCAATCCGATGCGCTGATGATTCTGTCGGTCGATGGACGAGTTCATCTCGAGCAATTCAAAATCATCGCGAAGACCGGTAAGCCCGTTTACATCGACAAGCCGTTGAGTGTGACGACTTCCGATGCGGCGCATATACTTGCGATCGCGGAAAGCACAGGCACTCGCTTTTTTTCGTCATCGGTGTGGCGCTATTCGCGCGGCTTTAACCAAGCCATGTCCACGCTCGGCGGATCATGCCATCACGTCCATCTGCATGGGCAATGGCCGCTGGAAGCAGGGTTGCACGGTTGGCTTTACTACGGGATTCACCAAGTGGAAATGCTCTATGCTGCGATGGGGCAGGGCTGTGAGCGCGTGTCTTGCGCACGTGATGGTGAGAGCGAGATCCTTACCGGTTTTTGGCCGAATGGTCGCATCGGCACGATCGCGACCAACCACGCCGAATCGCGTCCTTTCGGAGGTTATTTGCTGGGCGAAGGGAGTTCCGCTCTAGTCGAAGTGCAGGATACGAAATACGACCGCTACCACGCGTTTCTGAATTCTGCGTTGGCCTTTTTCCGGGGAGGCGAACCGCCGGTGCCGGTTAAGGAAACTCTGGAAACAATCGCTTTTATGGAAGCCGCTTCGCAGAGTGCCGCGAATGGGGGCAAGCCCGTGGCGATTAATACTCAAGCCGTATGAAAAAAATACTTTTGGTTACCAGTGCCTTTGAAAGAGACCAGCTTTTCCCGGATGGGTTGGATGGCTGGATTCAATCGATCCCCAACGAATGCCGATTCCTGGATGCGACCGATCAGGAAAACCTTCAGCGCACACTGATCAACTATGCTCCTGAGATTATCATAGGCGCATGGGATATGGCACCGATACCATTGGAAGCGTTGAAGGCCAATGGAGGGAGTCTGGAGTATTTTTGCTTCTTGTGTGGATCGCCCAAAAAGCAGGTTACGGAGGAGCATCTTAAAGCCGGATTGGTGCTTACTACTTGGGGGCCGTGGGTTGGGCCCTATGTGGCCGAGTGCGCCTTGTTACTTATCCTGAGCGCTCTTCGTCGGGTCTCCACATGGGGTTATCGATTGCGAGAGGAAGGACTGTGGAGGGATCGCACCACACACAATCTCAGCCTTTATGGTAAACGGGTGGGCATCCATGGTTTTGGTGGAGTGCCTCGGGCTTTGACCAAGTTGATGGAGCCGTTTTCCCCCGTCGTTAGCACGTGGGACCCATGGGCTAGTGACGAGGTGTTGGCCGCCCACAATGTGAAACGCGCGTCTTCGATAGAGTCACTCTACGCGGAATCCGAAGTCCTGATAAATTTACTCCCTCTGACTGAACAGACGGAGCGTTGTGTGACGGAAAAGCTCTTTCGGTTGCTCCCCGAGGGAGCTCGTTTTGTGAATATCGGACGTGGTCAGACCGTCGATGAAGAGGCGCTCATCAAGGTTGCCAGCGAAGGAAAAATCGAAGTTGCGCTCGACGTTTACGCGCAGGAGCCGCTGCCCAAAGATTCCCCGCTGCGCACGATGTCCAACGTCTTTATTCTCCCGCACATCGGAGGCGCCACGGTTGATCGGGGCCGGGATTGCGGACAGCGAGCTCTCCAAAATGTGGATCGTTTTCTGAACGAAGAAGAGTTGGAAAATCTGGTCGATCTTCCCGCGTTTGTCCGGATGACCTGAGGCTTGTTCGGCGAACGAAACCAGCTTCGGAAATTATTTTACCATGATAGATAAAAAAGAAATCAAACATCCTGAAAAGGAATTCACCTACGGGCTATTCTCTGCCGCCGTAGAGGTCGATGGCTGGCTCTATATCAGTGGGCAGGGGCCGCTCGATATGAAAACCGGCGTGGGGCTTGCGAGCACCATTGAAGAGGAAACGGCGCTGACTCTCAAAAATCTGGAGTTGATCCTGAAGAATGCCGGGATTGATCGGAACCACGTCGTGCGCTGCACCTGCTACCTTTCGGATATGAAATACTTCGAAGGGTTTAATAACACCTACGGGGTATTCTTCACGGGCGTGCGACCCGCGCGCACCACGGTGCAGGCTGGTTTGATGAAAGGAATCAAAGTGGAGATCGACGCGATCGCCAAAATGCCAGCCAAGTAATTTGCTAATCCTCGTTCTGATTCGCGGCACTGCGAAGCCTCGTGAAATACGCCCTCCTCAGCATCTTTATTGCATTGTGCATCGCTACAGCGATCGATCACTCCACGCGATCGAACGTGCAAAGCGAGGTGCCGATTTTGTATTGGGTGACGAATATAAGCAGTGCCCGGGTCAAGCAGGTGGAGCTGTTTCACGAATGGATAAAAGAGAGGGGCTATCCGGAATTTGAAGTGCGTTTGGACAGCACTAATTCGGATGCCTCAAAGAAACTAATTCAGGGTGTCTCCGGAGTCGGAGCTGATATTATCTCGATGGTCCGGGATGAGGCCTGGTTATTTCATGCCACGGGAATGCTCGAGGACCTTCGTCCTCTGGCCAAGAAACACGGATTCACGTTGGACCAAACTTGGGGAGTAGCCGCCCACTCCTTTATGGTCGGTAGGGAACAGGTCGGATTTCCTCGGTCGATGTCATTGCAGACTTATTTTCTCAATGTGAGACTGTTTGAAAAATACGGGGTGCCCCTGCCTTCTTTGCGTTGGACCGTGGGTGAATTTGAAAAGACAGCCCAGGCGTTCGTGGCAGCGGCAAATCAGGGCAGAGATCCCCGCGACCGGATATTTTTCTGCGATATCGTAAACGTCGCCACGCTTCGGCGGGGAATGGGTCGCTCGGTCATGAACGAAACGATGACCCGTTGCACATTGGATAATCCCGAGTCGATCCGGGTCATCAAGCTCATCCACAAATGGACCTATGAGGATCGGATTATCCCGACACAGGCAGATCTGGATTTCTTTGCCGGTTCGGATACGAACACGTCTCGGATTCAGTTATTCATTCGGGATCGCTATGCCCTGCTGACGGGAGGGCGTTACTCTCTGGTGCAATTACGGGAGCATTCCGAATTGAAAATGGAGGTGCGGATGACTCCCTACGAATCCTTCCCCAATACGTTGCTGGGAACCGGCAGTGTGGGAATTTACAAGAATTCGAAACATAAAGAGCTCGCGGCCTATCTGCTCGAATTTTTCACCAGTGAAACATACAACATGAGCGTGGTGCGAACGGCTGATGCCATTCCCCCGATCCCATCCTATTCGAGCACTGAGGAATATCTGCATCCAGCGGACCATCCTCTGGAGTGGCAAATTCACCAAGAGACGTCCGATCTTATGGCGTATGCAGTAGCACCGGAGGCCAGCCCGTTCATTTTGCCAACGTCTTTCAATCGGATCGAATCTGAATACCGACTCGCAGCCTTGGCTGGGATCTACACCCCGGAGGAAGGGATGGCCCGTGCGGAGGATTTTGTGAATCGAGAGATCGAGCAAACCATTTCAGCTGACCCGCAGTTAAGAGCCAAGTATGACAAATTACTGAAGCAGCAGGAACTCATCGAGCGACTGCGTGCGGAAGGGAAAAAAGTGCCGGCGCATCTGATTACCAATCCCTTTTATCAACGCTATTACCGTGAGCGCGGGTGGAGCACCGACACGTGAGGATCAAACATCCTACCTTTCGTCGATTGGTCACAGGGCTGAGTTTTCTCGGGCCAAGTATCATCGGATTTATGGCCTTCACGATGATCCCGCTGGTGCTTAGTTTCATCTTGGCTTTTACGAATTGGGATGTGCGGCGGCACAACATGTTTCGCACCGAACAGATCGAGTTTATTGGCTGGGATAATTTTGAGCGGATGTTTTCACATCCGGCCTTCTGGCAGTATTTGAGCAACACTCTCTTTTTCATGTTGGGTATTCCGGTGGCGATTATCGGCAGTCTGGTCGCGGCGCTGTTATTGACGAAAGAGCTCAATGGCCCGTCGGGTCTGCGCCGGATTCACTTCATCGCGATGGGGGTGCTGATGATCTCCTTGGCGGTGCTCCTGTTCACGGGCTTTGATTTTGGCAACATGCTGCTGCTGATCGTCCTTCTCTTCGCGGGCATCCTTCTGGCGGGATTGGTGGGCAAGGCCACCGTCTACCGCACTATGTTTTACGCGCCGCATTTCACTGCCGGTGTAGCGACCTTTCTGCTGTGGAAGAAAATGTATAATCCTCACACCGGACCAGTGAATGCTGCCCTGCGGCCCGTGGTGTCCACGATTCAAGACGTATTTCAAACCCTACCTCCAGCCATCGGACCAATCCTCGGTGTCCTTGGCGTAGCACTCGGGCTGACGCTCATGGCCTTCCTCTTCCGCAGAATAGGTCAGGCCTGGACCGATGGTGATTTGGGTAGGGGAGCGCTCATCGGACTCTCCTTCATCTCGCTTCTACCGGCCTATCTCGGTTGGCGGTGGATGGAAGGCTCCTGGCTGGTAATTCTCGTCCTTCTCGGAAACCTCGGCCTCCTCCTGTTCTTTGTGGTGCGACGTAGCCTGCAGCCACCGTTTCGACAGGTAGCTCCGAGCGTCGGCTTTGCCAACCTCGTGCTCCCGCTCACAGGTGGCATTGTCGGGCAATTGATCTTTATCGGCTTGGCGATGGTCGCAGTTCAGCTCCCCGCGATGGCGGCCACTGGCGAAATGGCTCCGCCTGATTGGCTCGCCAATTTCTACTGGGCCAAACCTGCGATCATGATCATGGCCTTCTGGGCGGCGGTGGGCTCCAACAACATGATTCTCTACATCGCGGGCATTACGAATATACCGCAGGAGCTCTATGAGGCTTCGGAGATTGACGGGGCGAATGCTTGGCAGAAATTCTGGAATGTCACTTGGCCGCAACTCGCTCCCGTGACATTTTTCATCGTGGTCATGAGTGTGATTCATGGCTTGCAGGGCGGCTTTGAAATGGCGCGCGCAATGACGCAAGGTGGCCCTGCGGGCGCGACTACAACCCTCAGCTATTTTGTGTTTATCGAAGGCTTCGAATCCGGGCGTCTGGGTTATGCTTCGGCTGTCGTCTGGGCGCTGTTCGCGATGGTCATGTTTGTGACCCTCCTCAATTTCAAATTTGGCAATCGCCATGTTAATGACTGAGTCGAAGGGACTCTCGATGCATGTCCGCTAAACCAACCTTATCCACCACCAGAAAAAGCGGGATGCGCTACCACATCCTTCTGGCGACGCTGGGTCTGATCATGATTCTGCCCTTCGTCTGGATGGTGCTCACCGGGTTGAAACCTTTGTCGGAAGTAGCCTCGGAAGATTGGATCCCCACAGTATTTCGTTGGGAGAACTACCAAGAAGTTTTTTCGGTTATCCCCTTTGCCCGCTTCTATTGGAACAGTCTGTTCGTCGCGGCGTGGGTGACGTTTCTCCAGGTCATCACCAGTTCCTTGGCCGCGTTTTCTTTTTCCCGCTTACAATGGCCGGGCCGCGATAAAGTCTTTCTGCTCTACCTTTCCACGCTGATGCTGCCGGGTCTGGTGGTAGTGATCACGAACTACCAAATTATGATTCAACTCGGCTTGGTGGACACGCTCACGGGATTGATTCTACCCTCGGCCTTCACCGCTTTCGGCACGTTTTTGCTGCGCCAATTCATGCTCTCCATCCCGGCCTCTTTTGACGAAGCTGCGGAAATGGACGGGGCCAGCAAATGGCGGATTTATATCGATGTTATTTTGCCACTAAGTCGGCCTGGATTGATCGCGCTGACCATCTTCACCTTTATCGGCAACTACCAGAGCTTCTTCTGGCCCTTGGTAATGTTGCGCGATCAGGAAAAATACACACTTCCCGTGGGCCTGTTGTTCTTCGATTCCGAAGTTGGCCAATCGACGCACCTCCTGATGGCCGCTGTCACCATGTCGGTCTTGCCCATGATCATCCTCTTCATGTTTATGCAGAAATTTCTTATCAGCGGCATCCAACTCGGCGGCGTGAAAGGTTGATTGCATTGGCTATCTCCAAGTAGATCACTATAAGCATTCCGATGACTCAATATCTTCTACTCATTCAGAATAATCAGAAGATCGAATCCACTCCACAAGAGTGGGAGCAGTTTTTCGTGGCGGCCAAATCCAGCGGCACTTTTTCGGGTGGGAGTGAGATTGGAGCCAGAGAGGTTTTGGGTGACTCACAATCGGCGCAGTCCACCGCGCATATTGGAGGCTACATGCGTTTCGACTCCGACGACAAAGAGACGCTTATCGAGCTTCTGAAGCTGCATCCGGTGGTTTTGCACGGCGGTTCAGTGGAACTGTGCGAATTGCCAGAATCATAGGAGACTGTTGCCCGTCTCACTTGAACCGATAGCTTAATAAATATGCTGGTTAATATCATCTTGGTCATAGTCGTCTTCGGGGCGACGACGAAGAAATTTAATCCATATGTCTCTGCCGTGATTCTCGGTGTCATCAAAGGTGTTATCCTCTATCTTGTGACGCAGAACGTGCTCTACGGTATCATAAACTTCTTTCTAGCAGGTGGTCTTGCCGCCGGTTTCGTCTACTTCCTCCAACGGTTAGACAAGAAGGAAGAGACCGAAGACCCGTATCCCAAGTATGGCACTCGAAAGAAGGGATCGTTCAAGTGGGAATACATTCCTCTTTCCTTAATTCTCGTCTTACTGGTTTTTGCTACCTGATCGCCACCAATCAGCGCTTCAGGGGCGATTCGTTTGATCAACTACTTTTAGCCGAACTTCATTTTAGAAGCGGCCTTTTGTTTTGCGCCTTCTAGCGCACCGCTCGTTCATCATTCCTCATGGATTCGCATCCTTCTCCTTATTCCGACGCGCGCCCGGATCTGCTTCGTTCACCGCTCGTGCTCATGGCCCCACGGACCGATGGCATCGAGGCGGTTTGGGCGGTGAGTCGCGCCAGTCGGGCTCACGTCGAATTCGAAACGGCTGACGGGGATCGTCGCACGATTGGCTGTGATGCTTTTGGCCTTGTGCCGCAGGGTGATGAGGTGATTCGCGTGCGCATTGATGATCTCACTCCGGGGGCCACGTATCGGGTTCGGTCCGTCACCACGGCGATCGACGATGAGGAAACCGTTACTAGCGATTGGAAGACATTTCGCACCCTCGATTACATGGCTTCATCGACTCACTTCGTGGTGTGGAACGATACGCATCAGAACAATGACGGGATCCAACAGCTGCATGCGGCCACACCCCCGGCTGACTTTCTCGTCTGGAACGGCGACACATGCAACGATTGGAACGACGCAACCGAACTGGTGCCCACGTTGCTCAATCCGGGTGGCTGCGACATTTCTGCCGGACGACCGCTTTTCCAAGTGTGGGGCAATCACGACGTGCGCGGGCCTCATGCGTTTCGGATGCCTAGCATCGTCGCCACACCCGAAGGCCGTCCGTTTTATGCGTTTCGTAGCGGGCCGGTTGGCGTCATCTGCTTACACACCGGCGAGGACAAGCCTGACTCTCACCACAGTTTTAAAGGCCGGGTCGCTTTCGATGAATTGCGCGAGGAGCAGGCCGCGTGGTTGGCTGTGGTGATTCAACGTCCTGAAATGCGCGATGCTCCTTACCGGGTCGTGTTCTGCCACATTCCGCTTCGGTGGACAGATGAGGGTCCGCAGGACTACGCCAAGAATGGTTACGACCGGCATAGCGGACGCGGCCGCTATGCTTGGCACGATTCGCTCGTGGCCTGGCGGGCTCAAATTATCATCTCAGGTCACAACCACGAGCCGACTTGGATGCCACCCACCGAGCAGTGGCCTTACGGTCAGCTCATCGGCGGCGATCGCGAACCGGAACGAGCCACCTGGATCGGAGGCACCGCCAATGCCACCGAGCTCCTTATGCGAACGCACACCTTGGCTGGCAAGGTCCTCCACAATCTGACTTTTCCACCGTTGCTTTAAACGGAGTCCACTCGCGCAGGTCCGAAATGAGATCGAAGTGACTTTCCTGTGGTCCGCTCAGAGCTCAAAATGCTTTGCGAGGAATTCACCCATTCGCTCTGTGGTGATGATGTTGTCCTCACCTTTATTGAACCACGCGTGTTCTTTTCCCTCGTAGATCTCTACTTCGGCGGCGACGCCGTAATGTTGTAGGCGCTCGGCCATGGCGACTGATTGACGATGAGGGTAATGGTCTTGATCGCCATGGAGTAGGAGCATGGGCGGCGACTGTTCATTGACCCTGAGAAAGGGTGAGGCTTCTGCGTAGATGCCTGGGATTTCCCAAGGATGACCACCGAAGAATCGATGCATGGCATCATCCTGAATGTGATCCTTGAGCTGATCGCTCATATCGTAGTGCCCATTGAACAACACGGCCAAGCTCACCTCACTGGAGTGGATTTGATGCGGTCCTGTCCCTTCGTAGGACGCGATACTATTGGTGGTGGCAACGAGAGCTGCCAAATGAGCCCCGGCTGATCCGCCGCTGATGCCGATGCGATTGGGGTCGACCTTGAATTGGTCAGCAACTGATCGCGTCCACCGCACTGCGGCTTTGCAGTCATGCAGAGCCGCGGGGTATTTGGCCTCTCCGCTCAGACGATATGAGATGCACACGCCGAAAATGTTATATTTTTCCGCGAGTCTAGCGGCTTGTCGGTAGAACTGAAGTTTATCGCCGAATTTCCATGAACCGCCGTGCACGAAAACCATGGCGGGTCTGATCTCATTCGTTGTCTTCCGGGAAAACCACGTGAGGTTGAGAGTGGAATCATCAGGCGGGGTTTCGATGTATTCCTGCGATTCGATCCCTGCGGGCAGCTCGAAGTCGTCGGGCCAGACTTCTGTCTGCCGTGTGAGGGCGTCGATCTTATCGTCGTTATTCATCAGGGGCGCGAGTCGGGTCAGATTAGGTCTGTTTTATGCGACTTCCCAATGTTCGTATTACGAACATTGGGTGAATACGACCTACGCCTGCGTGTGGGCACCTTTTTGCAAACGGCCGCGGATCGCGAAGAGGATGCCGAAGGCCACGATCAGCAGGACGGGAAACATCGTCATGCTGGCGAGAGTGGATTGTCCGGCAGCGAGTTCGACGGCCTCGCCGGTCAGTCCGCTGGCCATGGCTTCGGTGCGGGAGGCATCGATCCAGCCGCCAATAATTGGATTCCAAATCGACACGGCAAACATGCCCATGCCGCCCATCAGCGACATGCCGAGAGCGCCGGTCTTTGGCATGTATTCGCCCGTGAAACCGATCATCGTGGGCCAGAAATAACACACGCCGAGGGCGAACACGATCGTCGCCACATAGACCATTCCGCCGGTGGCGATACTCAGCATGTAGAGGCCAATCGCGGTGACGATGGCGGAGACCAGCAGCACGCCGACGGCATGCAAGCGATGAACGATGGGGCCGGCGAATTGCCGTCCGATTGCCATCAGGCCCGTGCCGAGCGCGAGGATGATCATGGGCGAGGCGCCGCTATTGCTGAGGATGCGGCCGACCCATTGTTGGGTGGCGAGTTCGGAGGTCGCGGTCAGCGTCATGCAAAGCAGCATGAAAATATAGAGCGGGCCGAAGAGGCTGCGAATATTGGTCGAGGTGGAGGTCTCGATGTTTTCAGATTTGGGAAATGGCTGCGTGAAGACCATCCAGCCGTAGAGCGCGGTGGGGATGAGCATGACTGCGATTTGGGACTGCCAACCGAGATTGGCTCCGGTCATGAATTGGGAGAGGAGCGCGCCGATCACGATGCCGCCGGGGAACCATACATGGAAGCGGTTGAGCATCGTGGTCTGATCTTTCGGATACATGTCGGCGATCAGGGGATTACACGCGGCTTCAACCGAACCGTTGGCAAAACCGATACAGAAGGAGGAAATGATCAGCCCCCAGAAACCGCCGGACCAAATCGTGAGCAGTAATCCCAACACGTGGCCGAGGAAGGCGATGTGCATGAGCTTTTTCGGGCCGAGGTAATTGTAGAGCAGGCCGCCGACAATCGTGGCGACGGGGAAGCCGAGAAAGGCCATCGAGTTGATCCAGCCTAGTTGGGTATCGGTAAGGGCGAAGCTCGCGCTCAATTCGCTGAGGATACCTGCGCGAATCGCAAACGTCATCGCGGTGACGATCAGGGCGATGCAGCTCGCTTGAAATAATCGGCGAGCATTGATTTCAGAGATAGGGGTAGTCATGGGGTATTCGAGTGGGGTTTAGAGGTCGTCGAATCGACCGGGGAAAGGGGTTAGCTCGGGCGCATGCCGGCTAAAAGAAAATGTTCCGCGTTGGCGATGCCTCTTTTGATGACCGCAGGTGAGGCGAGATTGACATGGAGACTCTGTGAAAGCGTGTAGCGGTGAGAGGCATAAACTTGGCAGATACCAATGATCGTAATCAGTAGTTGAGTTGCCTCCAAATCATTGCGCCAGTGAATACCATCCGCATCGCGCTCGATGGCTGCAGCCAAGCGATCGACCACGGCATCCTTGGACAAACGCATTCGGGAACTGCGGATGCCATCACCTTTGTTGAGATTCTCCCAAAGCATCAATTGAGTGAATTCTGGATGAATGCGGGGAAATTCAAAATAAACCTTCACTAATCTCTTTACTACAGCCTCTAGAGATTTCGCGGCGCCAATGGTGTCTTGTTCAAACTGGCCCAAACCAACATACGCATAAGAAAGAGCTTCCTGGTAGAGATGTTCTTTGTTGTCGAAGTAGTGATAGACCATGCGCTTGTTGACCTTTGCGCCGGTCACGATGTCATTCACCGACACGCCATCATAACCTTTTTCAGAAAAGAGAGTAGTGGCGGTTCGCAGCAGGCGTTCCTTGGTGCTGTTAATTGGACTGGTTGGATTTTTTGCGGATCGGGGCATGCGATTAGATCTTAGACTTATCTGGCGCGCAGATTTTTCAATTGATAAAATATCAGGTAACCGAACGGTTACAAGGTGATTGACTTGAGGGTCTTCTTGAATTTTTTTTGAAGCCTAGTTGACGTGTTTCACTACTCGGCTTCATGTAAAATTAGATATCACCTGATTCATGTCAGAGTGACAGCCTTTCGAATTTTATTTTCAAATTATTCATGAATAACCCACTTTCAACTGAAGCCAATTGCACCTGTTCACTCCGAGAATTGAGTGACGCAGATATTCCGCAGTGCATAGCGCTATCCACGGAGGCAGGTTGGAACCAGACGGAAGAGGATTGGCAGCTTTTGTTTAAGCTCTGTTACGGTTATGGGGTTGAATGTGGTGACCAAGGTTTGGTGGGCACTGCAATGGCTTGGAAACTGTCTGATCAGCATGCGTGGATCAACATGGTGCTAGTGAAAATTTCGTTTCGAGGTCGAGGATTTGCCCGGAAACTAATGGAAACCATTTTGGAAGATATTGCGGCAAAAGGCAGTCGCCCATTGCTAGATGCGACTGAAATGGGCGAGCATCTCTATGCCAAACTTGGCTTCCAATCTGGAGTGAGCGTTGCTCGGTTTTTCCGGGATGAATCTAGTGATGCGAGACCGTCTGAAGATGTAGTCACATACCATGATGGCGTGACAATCAGACCGATGGTAGCGGCTGATATCGAGGAGGTTGCCGCTTTCGATCATCAGGTATTCGGAGCGGATCGTTCGGGACTGCTCGCCAATTTTCATCAACGCCTTCCTCAAGTAGCTTGGGTCGCCCAGGCTTCTTCTGGTGAACTAAAAGGGTTTGTCATTGGTCGCGATGGTCGTTTTGCCACGCAGTTGGGGCCTTTGATAGCAGAAACATCTTCAGAGGCGCGCTTGTTGCTAGAGCACGCGTTGGCTCGGGTGTCCGGGCCTGTTATCATTGATGCGCATGAGGACAATGCTGATTGGATGGCAGAAATTGAAGCTCTGGGCTTCGACCCTCAGCGGCGGTTTCTACGGATGGCTCACATGGGAGTTCTGCTGAATACGGACTGGCCGCGATACTTTGCGATTTCCGGTCCGGATTTTGCGTAAATCGGAACGATTTAGGAAAGAAGCCTCCAAGGGCGGGTAAACCACATATGGGTGCTCATACCCACCTATCCGGTAGGTGTATAATCTGAATCTCAGATGGGGAGTGTTGTGTCCATGGTTAGAAATCGGGGTGGTCGGCATATTACAAATTTACACAGAGCGCGGGTTATTCATTATCCGGCTCGTTAGCTTCACACTTACCCCTCTATGACGATCTCCGGCGTTCTCCCTGTTTTGCAGCTTCCTTATTTGGATGATGAATCCATCGATTGGACCACTTTGGGCAAAGAGGTGGATATGGTCTTCGATCAGGGTGCGGATGGAGTGGTCGCCGCAATGGTCACGGAGGTGCTGCGATTAACCGATGCGGAGCGAGATCAACTGATCGCAAAGATCGTCGAGTTTACGGCGGGTCGTGGTCCCGTGATCATGAGTGTGGGTGCCGAGAGTGCAGCGCAGGCGAAACGTCATGCTCGCGCGGCGGAAAAAACCGGCGCGACCGGATTGATGGCGATCCCGCCGACGAATACGCCCGCTTCGGCGGATGAAGTGATCAGTTACTATGAAGCGATTCTTGGGGCGACTTCGTTGCCCTTGGTGGTGCAGGATGCGAGTGGCTACGTGGGAGCGCCGCTGCCGATTGCCGCGCAGGCCGCGTTGTTTAACCGGCATCCCGATCGCGTGATGTTTAAACCGGAAGCGCAACCGCTCGGGCAAAATCTTTCGCTGCTGCGTGAAGCGACCGGAGGTGAGGCACCGATCTTCGAAGGTAGCGGTGGGATCGCGCTGCTCGATTCTTATCAACGCGGAGTCGCGGGCACGATGCCGGGCGCGGAAATCGTCTGGGCGATTCGCGCCGAATGGGATGCGTTGCAAGCGGGTGATCTGGCTCGCGCGACGGCACTGCAGGGGATCATCGCGCCGTTGATTTCACTCCAGCAAGGGCTCGATGGATTTCTCGCGGTGGAGAAACTACTGCTCAATCACGCGGGAGTTTTTCCTAATCGGCATGTGCGCGGACCAGTCGGTTTTAAACTCGATCCGGCGACCGAGAAGGAAGCGCTACGCTTATATACTTGGTTACGTAAAATGTGCGGGAGGCCCCAAATCTCATGAAGCAATCATTACCCAAAAATCCAGTCGCGATGATCAGCGGTGGCCTGGGAGACATCGGTTGGGCCACGGCGTTGGAATTAACCCAGGCGGGATGTCGCGTGTCGATCGGCGATGTGGAGGCGAGCGCGGATCTCGATGAGGGGATGCATTATCAGCAAGTCGATGTGAGCGATGAGGTGTCGGTGAAGCAGTGGTATGCCTCGGCTGAAAAACACTTTGGCGAACCGGCCTCGGTAATCGTCGCGAATGCAGGGATCGTGCTTCTGGGCAGTGCGATGTCGGCCAGCCTGTCGGATTGGCAACGCACGGTGGATGTGAATTTGACGGGAGCCTGGCTGACGGCGCGCACCGGTGCGCAACGTTTGCTCGATGAAAACATGCCGGGTCGAATCGTCTTCGTCGGTAGCTGGGCGGCCCACGCGCCGCATGTGAAGATGGCCGCGTATTCCGCCGCCAAAGCAGGTCTGCGGATGTTGTCGAAAACGATGGCGCTCGAACTCGCCGACAAGGGGATTCTCGTAAACGAAATCGCACCCGGATTCGTCGATGCCGGATTGAGCGGAGAGATCTTTAAGGAGCAACCGGGGCTCGCTTCCTCGGCTCGCGCGATGGTTCCGAATAAGCAGCTCATCGACGTGAAGGAAGTCGCGGCCTCGATTGCTTACCTCTGCTCGCCAGTGCATCGCAATATGACAGGCTCCACGCTGCTGCTAGATGGCGGTCTCTCGGCTCGCCGTCGGATGGATTGATCGAATGACTGATCGTCTGCATCAACGGTTTCCCGCTCTGCGCTCACGCGTGGGAGTGAGTCGCTGGGATATCACGCCGAGCCTCGATGTGGCCGCGCGAAACTGGGGTGCGGCAAAGCATCTCTTTGCGACGAGCGTGCACCGTCCGCTGACGGGCACGGCGTTGGCGCTGTCGGCAATTGATGAGAAGGCACCCGCCTTGCTGCTGATCAGTTTGGATTTGGGCTGGTGGCTGCGTCATGCCGATGCGGAAGCTTTGCGCGAGCGGGTTCTGCGCGAACTCGAATTGCCCGAGGCCAACGTGATCATTCATCTCACGCACACGCATGCGGGGCCGGTGCTCGATTCGGATGCGCCACCGGAATCGAATCCGCAGGCCGGTCGCGATTATCTGGAACAGCTGGCGAATTCCTGTGTGCAGGGTGGGCGAGCGGCACTCGCGAATCAGGAATCGGCGACGACACTTTTTCGAACCGGACATTGCGGGCTCGCGACCGAGCGCGACCTGATCGATCCCGATAAGCCGAATCGCTACATCACGGGTTTCAATCCAGGAGCCCCGGCCGATGATACGCTACTCACGGCGTTGTCGCTCAACGACGAAGGCAAGGCGCTCGCGACGTTGATCAATTACGCGTGTCACCCGACGACGCTCGCGTGGGACAATACCTCAATCTCACCCGACTATCCCGGAGCGATGCGCGAGTTGGTCGAAAACGAAACGACGCAGTCGCCTTGTTTGTTTTTGCAAGGAGCCTCCGGCGAGCTTGCGCCAGCCGAACAATATAGCGGTGATCCCGAGCTGGCTGATCGTCACGGCCGTGAGCTTGGCCATGCGGCGCTTTCGACTCTCGGGCCGATGTTCACGGGTCACACACATTTACGCTACGATGGGGTGGTCGAATCCGGCGCTCCGCTCGCGCAATGGCAGGCTTGTTCGCAACCGGTCAACTCAACTTTGCGGGCGATGGTGATTCCGCTCGAGCTTCCGCTCAAGTCTGACTTGCCGACGATTGCGGAAATCGAACACGCGCTGGAGAAAGAGGAAGATGGGTTTCAGAAAGCGCGATTGATGCGCGCGAGGCGGGTGCGTCAATCGGTGGGTGATGGCCCGAATTTTGATGCGAAGCTGTGGCTCTGGCGAATAGGCGATGCGGCGATCTGTGCGATGCCTTTCGAAGCGTATTCGGTTTTTCAAACGGAACTGCGCGCGGCGTTTCCCAACATGCCGATCTTCGTGCTCAATATCTCCAATGGCCACATCGGCTACATCCCACCGGCACCACTCTACGATCACGATCTCTACACGGTTTGGCAGACGCCCTTGGCACGAGGTGCGCATGAGCAGATCTACGCGGCTACGGTGACTGGAATCCGTGAACTATTTGCACAGGAAAGCTAACCTCAAGAATCTACAAAATGACGACACCTGAAGAATGGGCAGAGTCCTACGGGACGACTCGAAAACTACGATTGGGAATTGCCGGCGCGCGCTTTGGCACGGGCTTCCAATTTCACGAACACCCCAACTGCACGATCCAAGCCGTGGCCGATATTGATGCGGAAGCACGCGATAAATTGTTGGATATTTACGGCTGCACCCAAGGTTACGACTCACTGGAATCGATGCTCGCCGACGACGAAGTCGAAGCAGTCTTTTTGGCTACGCCGGTGCCCTTACATGCGAAGCACACGCTGATGTGCTTGGAGGCGGGTAAGCATGTCCTCAGTGCGGTTCCGGCGGCGATGACGTTGGAAGAATGCGGACAAATGGTGGAAGCGGTGGAACGCACCGGGCTGACCTACATGATGGCGGAGACGAGTTACTGGCAGCAGCACACGATCTCGGCGCGCAAGTTTTACGAAGAGGGAGCTTTCGGAAATCTCTACTACGTGGAATCCGAATATCACCATTCCGGATTGGAGCATCTTTACCACAATGAGGATGGGTCGCGCACTTGGCGTTACGGCATGACCCCCATGCAATATCCCACGCATTGCACCGCGCATTTGGTTGGCGTGACCGGTGAACGATTAACCGAGGTGACTTGCATCGGGTGGGGTGACGATAGCCCGATCCTCAAAGATAATCCTTACGAAAATCCGTTTTGGAATGAGACCGCGCTCTTCAAAACTGATCGCGGCAATGCGATGCGCGTGGCGGTTTGGTGGCGGGGTGCGCAGACCGGCGGGGAACGCGCGCGCTACTATGGCGACAAGATGAGTTTTTATCACGGTGGCCCCAATAAGACGCCGCCGATCATCGTGAAACGTGAAGAAACTCAGGAGAAGGATTCGGGTGGCTTTGTGCGCTCGGCGAATAGCTTCGAAGAATACCAACAGGTGAATTGGTGGGAGACCGACATGCTGCCGCCGCAACTGCGTCACGATAGCGGCCACGAAGGATCACACACGTTCATCACCCACGAATTTATCGATTCAGTGATTAAAACCCGTAAGCCACTCGTGGATATCTACGCCGCGATCGCTTGCACCGCGCCGGGAATCGTCGCGCATCAATCCGCGCTACAGGGAGGCAAGCAACTTAAGATTCCGTCCTTCGATCCGAAGTAGCATCGGATGGTTGATGGTCTCTTGTTGTAGGGCGGGGTCGCCGACTTGTCCGCCATAGCCTTGGCGAAGGAGGAACCCCGCCTTGTAAGGCTTTAGATAATCGAAGGCGGGATCAGCGACCCCGCCCTACATTCTGAATCGTGATCAGTGGTTGAGATAATCCGGCGCGCTCGTGGATTGCCGCGTCGCGTTACTCCTCGCAATGACAGACATGAAGTTTGTCATCCTGAGTAAAGCGAAGGATCCACGAGGTTGTTCAACAACAATGACAGGCTATCCAATTACCTCGACTTGCCGTTCTTCCCGAGAATCACACCGGCTGCGTTGTAACCGGGGAGTCCGGTGATGTTCCCGCCGGGGTGTGAGCTGGATCCGCAGAGATAGAGACCTGCGATTTCCGTTTCGTATTGGCCGGCTCCAGTGAAGGGCCGACTATAGCCGATCTGATTGTTTGAGAAACTCCCCACTAGTAAGTCCCCGTTTTTCATGTTGGGGAGCGTGCGTTCCGTATCGACGGCGCTGCGAGTGAATGAATCGATCACTGCGCCTTCGAGGTTTGGCGCGAATTCTGTCCATAGCTTGAGCATCTCTTGTCCGTGGGCGTCCTTCTCGAGATCCCAGTTGCGAGCATCTCCTTTGAGATGATACGGCAGCTTTTCCCACATGAAGGCGGTGTGCTTTCCGGCAGGGGCTTGGCTGGAATCGAAATGACTCGGCGTGCAACCCCACATGACGGTCGGCGGGATCGTGCCTGCTTCGTGATGGCGCACGATGTCGTGAAACTGATCGATGGTTTCGAGCCCGAGCACGATCATGAGAGCATCATTGAGCTGCGGGTATTTCTTCGCGGCTTTGTAGATCGGGGCTTCGTGCAGATTCAGATTCAGGCCGAAAAGGGGAGCGATTAGATTGTATTCGAACTGCTCGGCCTTCGCGCGGCTTTCGCCGGAGAGCAAATCGGGGCTGAGCAGATCGACGAAGGTCTGGTGTGGATTGAGGCTCGAAATCACGCCGTGTTTGGCGCGGATGATCCGACCATCTGCGAGAGCAACGCCGACGGCTTTGCCGCCCTCCACGATGATTTGCTCGGGCTCTGCCTGCAGGAGGAATTTGCCCCGGGCCTTGGCCGCGGCTGTTTGCAATGCGATGGCGAGGCTTCGTGAGCCACCTTTCGCCATTTGGGGACGCCCTGCACTCGCGAAGAGCGCGGGGATGTGATGACCGAATCCTTTGCAGCGCAGATCGACTTCGCGGAGACCGTTGAAGAAGAGGAGCCCGGCTTGAATTGTCGGGTGCTCGAATTCACGCGTCACGAATTCGAGCGGGGAGAGTTTGCTCGTTTCCAGGAGTAAGCGGCCTTCGGCGGTTTGCTTGAGTCGCGCCTCGCGTTCGGCGGGAGTCACGGGAACGGAACGTCCTTCGGGTTCGAGGATCGTTTGGACAATCGGGAGGAAGTCGTTGCGCCAGCGAAGTAGCGTTTCGGAATCCTTCTTGCTGAAGCGCGCAAACGATTCGGCAGTCTGAATAATATCGCTCCACCATTCGAGAATTTCTCCATCGCGTCGCACTACGGCGGTGCAGAGCTCGGGTTGGATGTAATCGAGCCCGAGATTTTCGAGATCGAGTTCTCGATACCAAGGCATGCTCGTGATGCCGCGATGAAAGAACGAATGAGTGTTATGCAGAAACCCCGGATGTCGCGGATCTTCCATCGTGGCGGCTCCGCCTCCGATGGTGTTGCTCCGTTCGATACAGAGCGTGCTGAAACCGGCTCGACCGAGATAGGCTTGGGTGATCAGGCCGTTATGCCCGCCACCGAGAATGAGATAATCGTAGAGCGGGGTATCAGACATCGGGGTTTCTCAGAACGTGAACTTCATGCCATCGGTGCCGGCAATGACTTCGCCTTCGGAATGAATCTTCCGAGCGGTTGCGGCCATCTCTTCGGAAACATTCGTGTCGTTATCCCTAAAGCTTTCGATCACGAGATGCTTCAGCACGACCTTCTTGGCCTTGGCTTCACGCATGACTTCACCGATCTGTTCGGGGGTCATATGCCAACTGCCCCAAGGCACGGTATCGAGAAACTCTTGGGTGCCGGAGCACTCGACTAAGACGAGATCGGCGTCGCGACAGAACTCGGCGATGCGTGGATCGGATTCCGAATCGCTCATCACCACGATGACCTTGTCGGCGGTGGTGATGCGGAAATTGAAATTCAGCAGACCGCCGTGCTTCGTGATGAGCGTGTCGATCCGATGCGTATCGGTTTCAACGACCACGCCTTCCTTGGTCAATTCGGTGACATCCCATTCGAGCAAGGAGGCATCCTTGCCGTGGGCCACTCGACTCTTGATGTCGTGCTCGTAGGCTTGGCGCAGACCGTTCTCCAAAAACGCATCGATTCCTCGAGGACCGTAAATCGGCATGCGGTGGGTGCGGCCATTGTTCCACGAGAGTAACAGCAGCAGCGGCAGATCACAGATGTGATCGAAGTGGAGATGCGTGATGTAAGTTTCCGCAATCGATTCGGGAGGCACACCAAAACGCGACATGTTGTGAATGGCGCAGCGACCGCAATCGAAGAGGAGATTCTTGCCATCAATCGTGACGATGAAGGAAGGGCCACCGCGCTCGGGATGAGCGCGCACGGCACCGGTGCCGACGAGGAGAACAGAGAGTTCAGAAGGAGATTTCATGAGAGCGGAAGGGCTGATTCGGGGTTGTGGTAACCAGTCGGTTACATTCGAAGGCTGATGATTAATGTCAAAACTTTCTCTGGACGGCTAGACTTCCGCAAGAGACATCGTTTACGGTTGATCGACACCTATTCTGAATGATGGCAGAAGATCACCTATGCCTGACTCACTTCCGATTAGCCAAGCGCAGAAGGACCGTTTTTTAAGTGAGGGGTATCTCCGGCTTGATGATGTGATAACCGTAGAGGAGCTCGACTGGTATCGTGTTCGCTACGACGACCTGTTCAGCAATGAATCGGAAATCAAACAGTTGGGAGGGAGGGATGAGCAGGGTCGCGCGGCCTTACCACAGATTCTTGAGCCGCATCGGAAGATCCCCGAATTGCTCGAGCTTCCTTACCTGAAACGACTCGAAGGTATTGCGAGATTTATTCTGGGACCTGAGGCCGAATTTAAGAATGACCACATGATCCTCAAACCGGCCGGACATGGGGCCGCGACGCCATGGCATCAGGATCAAGCGTATCACCAGCCTGATTCCATTTATACGAATATCAATTTCTGGCTGCCCCTCGAGGGAGCCACCGTGGATGGAGGAAGTATGCACTATGTGCGTGGCACCCATCGCGGGACAATTGTTCCGCACCGCTACCTCATTGCTGGCGACCGACAAAGCGCGATGGTTGCGGATCATCAGGACTACTGGTCAATGAATGGGGAGGCTCTCGAGTGCCCTGTTGGTTCGGTGCTGCTTCACCACAGTTATTGTATGCATTACGCGGGGCCAAATTTCACGGACCTACCACGTCGCGCTTACATCGCGGTTTTCGCAACGGCACCTCAACCTTTGGAGCGACCTTTCAATCTGCCCTGGCGAACAGATCCTTTCTGGCCGGATAAGGAGTAGGGTTACTTTGGATTGAGATAACCAGCCGATCTCATTCAAGAGCTTACGATTTGGGAATCGGGTCTTTGCCGAATGTTTGCCGATACGTATCGTGCCAATCGTCGCGCCAACGCGGTCGCTCGTTTTCCGGGATGGCGGCGAGGAGGGCGAGGCGACGTTCTTCGTTTTGATAGCGCAGTTCGTCGTAGCGCTCCGGATCAGGTGTCGCGGCTTCGAGCTCGTTACGAAGTTTCTGCACGATCTCTGCGTAACGCGGCTCCGCGGCGACATTGGTCCATTCGTCAGGGTCTTCTTCGAGGTTGAATAGCTCGATGGGTGTGCGAAGGCAGAGATTCAGTTTGTAGGGCCACTGCACGATCGTGCGGATACCGCGGTGAATTGCTTCGCCGTAATTTTCTATAATCGCGCAACCAGTTTTCCCGGCACGTTCGCCGCGGAGGAGAGGTGCGAGGTTGCGACCATCGCTGGGCACATCAAGCGGAGGTATGTTGGCCAATCCGGCCAACGTCGGACCGAGGTCGAGTAGGCTGACGGTTTCCTTGAGGCGAGTTTGCTTGATGTCCGGTCCGGAGAAAATCATCGGCACGCGACTCGATGCTTCGAACGCGGTGTTCTTATACCAGAGGCCATGCTCGCCCATCATGTCGCCATGGTCGCTGAAAAATGCCATGATCGTTTCGTCGTAAGCGTCGTGCTTTTCGAGCGTGGTGATCACGCGTTTGAGATGATCATCCGCGAGGGCCATACGACCGTAGATCGCGCGGCGAGCGTTGCGGCAGACTTCGTCCGACACGAGTTCTTCGAAGATACCGGATTTACGCGTCCACTGAACCGAAGGGTGTTCATGCTCCATGAAGTTTTCCGGGAGCACTGGTAGCGGCACGTCAGTATCCTTAAACATTTCCCAATAAGGAGACGGCGCTATGAACGGGTAGTGCGGTCCGGTGATCGAGACAACGAGTAGGAACGGGCGATCATCATCGAGTAGCCCCGGCAAACCTTCCTCGGCTTTGCGCACGACGAGCTCGTCGTAGAGCATATCGTCGGTTTCGCCATGACCGGCTTTCTCAACCGAGCGAATCGTTTGCTCACCGGTATTCACGGCGACTTCCTCACGATTGGAACGCGTCCATTCAAAGGAAGCCGGATAGATGTCTGGCACCCATCGCTCTTCGAAACCGTGGAGTTGATCAGGACCGACAAAATGCATCTTGCCGCAGAGCACAGTGCGATAACCGGAAGCACGGAAAGTGTGCGCAAACGTCGGCCAATCACTGCGCAGCGGGCTCGCATTGTCCCACACCTCGATGTTGTGGGTGTGGCGCGAAGTCATCATCGCGGCGCGACACGGGCAACAGATTGGCGAGGCACAATACGCGTGATCGAACGTCGCGCCACTGGCGGACAAGCGATCCATCGTCGGAGTGCGCGCGATTTCGTCGCCATAACAACCGGTCATGTAGGCCGGTTGTTCATCCGTGATGAAGACGACGATATTGCGGTGCTTGTCGGCGGGCATGGGAAGTTACTTAAGAGCGGCGTGAAGGACTTCGACGGGGTGCTGTGCGATTCGACCAGTGGCGTCTTTGATTTGGTGACGGCAACTTGTGCCGGGGGCGGCGATGATCGTTTCGTCGGGCGCGGCACGAACGGTGGGGAGGAGGACGAGTTCGCCGATTTGCTGTGAGACGGCGTAGTGCTCTTTTTCGTAACCGAATGAACCGGCCATGCCGCAGCAACCGGAGGGGATCATCTGCACTTCGTATTCAGCGGGAAGCTCGAGCATTTTCACGGCAGGCGTGAGAGAGGAGAGCGCTTTCTGATGGCAATGGCCGTGGAGCTTGATCGCTTGTTTCTGATTGGTGAACGATTGGCTGGTGATGCGGCCCGCTTCGGCTTCGCGGGCGATGAACTCTTCGATTAGTAACGCGTTCTTCGCGAGTGAGTGCGCGGCGGATTTCAACTCCGCGGGCACGAGGTCGGGATACTCATCGCGGAAGCCGAGCAGAGCGGAAGGTTCTATCCCGATCAGAGGAGATCCCTCGCTGACTACATCCTTGAGTAGCTCGACATTGCGGATCGCAAATTTCTGCGCGTCGCGCACGAGCCCTTTCGAGAGATGTGCGCGACCACTTTCGACGTGTTCGGGAATGATGACTTCGTAGCCCAGACGATTGAGCAGCTCGATCGTTTTAATGCCCACGGGAGTGTCGTTGTAATTGGTAAACTCGTCGCAGAATAGGTAGACGCGACCGTGCGGGTAATCGAGCGTCGCGGGGTTAGCATGCTTGCGATGCCATGCGGCTAGGGTGGTGTCGTGCAGAGGCGGCAGACTGCGCTCGGTTGCGAATCCGGACATGCGTTTCATCAACGAGGAGAGCGTGGGCGACTTGACTACCCAGTTGTAAATCCCCGGAGCGAGGGCCGCGAGTTTCATGCTGCGCGTGAAATTGGAGATGAGGCGCGAGCGAAACGGCACGCCATTGGCATCGTAGTAGTGTTGCTGCCACTCGGCTTTGAGCCGACCCACATCGACGTTGGACGGACACTCAGATTTGCAGCCTTTGCAGGATAGACAAAGGTTCATCACCGCGGCGACCTCTTCACTGTCCCACGGGTTGTTATCACCAATTGGTTTGGACAGCACGTCGCGTAAGATATTGGCTCGCGCTCGCGTTGTATCCTTCTCGTTTCGCGTGGCCATGTAGCTCGGGCACATGGTGCCGCCCATTTGATGCGACTTACGGCATTCGCCGACGCCCGTGCATTTCTCAGTGGCGGCGAGAACGCCTTCGCTCGCGGAAAAATCGAAGAAGGTTTCATGTTCAGGTTCGGCCTGATCCTGTTTGTGGCGAAGGGAAGTATCCATCGGCGGCGTGCCGATGATCTTGTTCGGATTGAAAATGCCGTGCGGATCAAATGTCTCCTTCACGCGCTGCATCATCGCGTAGCATTCGTCGCCAATCATGAACTTGAGAAACTCACCCCGTAGGCGGCCATCGCCGTGTTCGCCAGAGAGGGATCCGCGATATTTTTTCACGAGCGCGGCGACATCGGTGGCGACATCGCGAAACATTTTCAGACCTTCGCTCGTCTTGAGATTGAAGAGAGGTCGCGTGTGCAGTTCGCCGGCACCGGCATGCGCGTAGTAAACACAACTGATCTTGTATTTGTCGCGCATGAGCGAATCGAACTCTTCGATGTAGGCGGGTAGATCCTCAACCGCGACGGCCGTGTCTTCGACGTTCTCGCGGGGCTTGGCGGGACCCTCGACGTTGTTCATCAATCCCTGACCGGCGCGACGTAGTTCCCAGACTTTATCACAATCCGTGCCGTGCAAAACGGGATAGGCGTAGCCAAGACCAGCCGCGCGCAT
>Ga0075118_10000734_pt1 | contig 27537 bp, 21 predicted proteins | sample AntAceMetag02UKE_FD_69794 | JGI IMG/M metagenome (GOLD analysis project Ga0075118, IMG submission 69794) | Saline lake microbial communities from Ace Lake, Antarctica - Antarctic Ace Lake Metagenome 02UKE | ecosystem: Environmental > Aquatic > Non-marine Saline and Alkaline > Saline | place...
GGTGGAATCGGCGAGGGACAGGTCATCGGACCAGAAGTCATGTCCGGGGGTTCCGAGGAGGCTGCGCAGCAGGATGCGCGCGGTGTTCGGGGAATCCGGGCCGTGATCTGTTCCCGGACGGCCAAGGATACGTAAGAACCCGTTTTCAGTGAGCGGGCAGGTTGCCCAACCGGTGGCTTGGGTGGACTTGAAGAACCGCTTGGCCGCGTGATGATGGATGTGTGCACTATCCACTAGTGCGATGAGCACGTTGACGTCCAAAAGAGCGATCATGGAGAGTGGGATGAGAGGGCGCGCTGCGCATCGTCCGCGTCGATTTCATCTTGGATCGAACGGATGGACTCGGACGTGACGAGGGGCGTGCCAGGACGGGGCTTGATGACGAGGAACCCCAGTTCATTGACCTCGAATCGTTGCGGGTCGGGGTTTTCTGCTTCGGGCGAGGGTCGGAGTTCCCGGCGTAATGCCTTTTCCACGATAGCCTTGAGCGTGGTGCGACGGCGAGCGGCGGTAGTCTTGGCCTCGATCAACAACTCCTCGGGAAGGTCGAGCGTGGTTTTCATACTGTCCAGCAATATGGTTATATGGGTGATCAGCAAGCTTGGGGTGAAGCTTTGCTGCGGGCATCGTCGAGCAACGCCCCTTGTTGCACGGTCGGGCAGGCGAGCGCAGGGGGGGCGCGGTCCACCCTTTCGGCTTTGCCTCAAGCGCGGCTACGGGGGGGGCAACGGGTCTACCCTTTCGGCGTGGCCTCAAGCGCGGCTACGGGCGGGGGGATGCTTGGAGGCCGCCCCGGGTGGCAACTCCTACAGGTCGTAGTGGCAGGAGACGGTGTGGCCGGTGGCGGCATGGGGTGCTTTGCGGAGGGAAGGGACCTCGGTGCGGCACTTATCGGTGGCGTGGGGGCAGCGCGGATGAAAGGGGCAACCGGACGGGGGATCGATGGGGGACGGCACGTCGCCTTCCATGATGATGCGCTGGGACTTGCGACCTGGCTTGGGTTGCGGAATCGCGGAGATGAGCGCGCGGGTATAGGGGTGGCGTGGGGTCTGGTAGATCTCGTCGGCGGGAGCAAGCTCCACGACGCGACCGAGATACATAATCGCGATACGATCGGAGACGTGTTTCACCACCGCCAGATTGTGCGCGATGAAGAGGTAGCTGAGGCCCATCTCGCGTTGGAGCTCGAGGAAAAGATTGAGCACCTGACTTTGGATCGAGACGTCGAGGGCGGAGACCGGTTCGTCACAAATGAGAACCCGGGGATTGAGTGCGATAGCGCGGGCGAGGCCGATGCGTTGGCGTTGGCCGCCGGAGAATTCAAACGGGTAGCGATCGACGGCGTTGGCGGGGAGGCCGACGCGGTCGAGTAGGGCCGCAACCGAGGCACGGCGGGATTCGGTGTCACCGATGCCGTGGATGATGAAAGGTTCAGTGAGGGTTTCGCCGATGGTGTGGCGAGCGTTGAGCGATTCGACCGGATCTTGGAAGACCATCTGCAGATGGCGACGAAGCGGTTTGAGTTGCTTGCGCTTGAGGGGCGCGAGGTCGGTGCCTTCGAAGATGATCTCGCCCGATGTGGGTTGGTTGAGACGGACGATACACTTGCCGAGGGTGGATTTGCCGCAGCCGGATTCACCGACGAGGCCGAGGGTTTCGCCGGCGTTGAGCGTGAGGGTGACACCGTCGACTGCTTTGCAGTATTTGGCGGTACGGTTGAAGACCCCCTCGTGCACGGGAAAGTGCATGCAAAGGTCGCGAAGCTCGAGGATCGGTTCACCGGGGGACACGGGGGAAGAGGAAGGAGTATCCATGGTTAGGAGACGTTGATGGCCGGCAGTTCGCGCCAGTGGTGGCAGGCGCAGGCGTGGTCGTCGGCAACTTGTTCGAGGAGCGGCATCTCAGCGCATTTATCGGTGCGATGGGGGCAGCGGTTTTGGAAGCGGCAACCGTCGGGAAGATCGGCGAGACTGGGGACCATGCCTTTGATGACGGGGAGCTCGGCTTTGCGCGGAGTGGTGAGACGAGGAATGGATTCGAGCAGGCCGCGAGTGTAAGGGTGCGAAGGGTGATTGAAAATCTGTTCGACGGGACCGGTTTCGGCGACGCGGCCGGCATACATCACGACGACGTCATCACAGGTTTCGGCGACGACGCCGAGGTCATGGGTGATGAGCACGATGGCGAGACCGAGGTCGCGTTGGAGCTGTTGCATGAGCTCGAGAATCTGGGCTTGGATAGTGACGTCCAAGGCGGTGGTGGGTTCATCGGCGATCACGACGGAAGGCTCGCAGGCGAGGGCCATGGCAATGACGACGCGTTGGCGCATGCCGCCGGAAAGTTGGTGAGGATACTCGTGCATGCGCTCGACCGGGGCGGGGATGCCGACCTTCTCGAGCATAACGATCCCTTTGGCCCAAGCCTCTTTGACGTCCTGGGTGATGTGGAGCAGGAAGACCTCGCTAAGCTGGCGACCGATGGTGTGCACCGGATTGAGGGCAGTCATCGGCTCTTGGAAAATCATGCCGATACGGCCGCCGCGGATCTTGTGCATCTCTTCGATAGGCAGCGTGACTAAGTCCCGGCCCTCGAGCCGAATCTGGCCGCTGGCGATCCGGCCCATGGGTTGGGGCAGGAGGCGCATGATGGAGAGCGCGGTGACGCTTTTGCCGCAGCCGGATTCCCCGACGATGCCGAGGGTGCGGCCGGCGGAGACGGAGAAGCTCACGCCGTCGACGGCGGTGAGGGTGCCCTCATCGGTGTCGAAGGTCGTGACGAGTTTATCGACCTCGAGAACGGGAACGGAAGAAGGAGATGGTGAGTCGCTCATTGGCCCTTGAATTGATCGTAGACGAGGAGATCGGAGGGATAGGTTTTATCGGTGCGGCGAGCGCGCTCGACTTCGGCGCGTTCATCGGAATCGATCCAGAAAAGAAAGAGTTCTGCGGGGCGACCGGTGGCGGCGCCGTTGAAGCCTGCGGGCCATTTGACGTAACGCCAGAAAGCGCCGCGGTAGAAGGAGGTGGCCCAGCCGTTGACCCACATGCCGTCGTCGTGGATGATTTTTTCGATTTGCGCGGCGAGGACCTTGATTTCCTCGAGGGTGGTGGCCTTGTCGTAGAGTTCGATGAGGCGGTCGAGCTCGGGGATGAAGGTCGACGTCATGTTGTTACTTTGGACGCGAACCTTGGCGGGGTGGGGATTAGGGGTGCCGTCGAAGTAAGACGTGACGGGATTACCCTCGGCGTCGAGGTAGGCGTCTTCGTAGGCGTTGGAACCGTGGAAGGTTTCCCAGTAGCGCGGGTAGAGCTCGTTGACGGGGGCGAGCGCGAGCAGGGCGAGATCGTGGTTCTTTTCCTGCATCTTCTTGAAAGCGGTGGTGCTATCCAGAATCTCGAGACGGTATTCGAGTCCGGCCTTGAGGGCCTCTTGCTTTAAGATGGTGAGAAGGTCGCGACGGGTTTCGCCCCAGCCGGTCACGGTGAAGGCGAGGCGTTCGCCCGCGGCATTCATAAGGACCCCGTCGGGGCCGGGTTGATCGTAGCCGGCGGCGGCGAAGTGGGCGCGGGCTTTTACGGGATCAAAAGCGCGATGGGTGATGGTGGGGTGCACGCGCCACGGGTAGCCGTCGGAGCGCGTTTGCATGACCTCGGCGTCGCCGCGAAAGTATTGGGCGCAGACCAGATCCATGTTGGTGGCGTAGTGGAGGCCGACCCGGAGTTCGCGCTGGTCGAGGCCGGGCATGCGACTGTTGACCCACAGGCCCCACTCGGCGCGCGGCATGCGGTTGTAGAATTTGTAGCGGAGAATACGACCGGCGGCGATATCGGGCTGCGATTCGTTGAGGGTCTCATACCAGAACTTGGGCGAATCGAGTTCCATCATGTCGATATCCCCACGGGCAAACGCTTCGGCCGTCTTGTTGGGGTCGCGGATGACGTCGAGTTGGTAGCGATCGGGGTTGAAGCGTCCGCGGAAGAATTTTTTATCCTGAGCCCACCAATTCTGATCGCGAGTAAGCGTGATGCTGCGGCCTTTTTTGATGTCTTTTTCGTGGACTTGGTAGGGGCCGAGCTTGGGGGTGACGCGCCACTGGTAACGTTCGATCCAGTCGGACCCGAAGTCTTGGTAGGCGTGACGTGGATACGGGGAGATGCCGAGGTATTTTTCGAGGTCGGGTTTGTCCTCCGGGAAAGTGACGGCGAAGGTCAAGTCGTCGTAGAGGGTGAGGCTTTCGAATTTGGTGGTGAAAAAGTCGTTATACCACGGCGCGCGCAGGTGCGGGCTGCGGAAGAGGTAGAACGAGAATTGCACATCGGCGGTGGTGACGGGGGGGCCATCAGACCAGCGCGCGGCGGGGTCGAGTTGCACGTAGACGGTGCGGGTGGCGTGATCGACCGCCCAGCGCTGGGCGAGCCCCGGATAATAGGAGCCCGCGAGGTCGGGATGCGGGTGGACGAAGTAGGGCTCGACGTAATCGAGCAGGTAGGGGCGGATGCCGCCGGTGGCATCGGGGCCCATGGTCCGCAAAGTGCGCGGAAAGTCGGTCATGCTGCCGTAGAACGTGCCGCCCTTAATCGCGTCGGGGTGGGCGAATTCGGGGAGTTCGGAGCCGTCTTGCCAATCGAGGTCGGACGGGAGTTCGGCGATGTCTCGGGTGAGGTAGAAGTCGGGTTGTGCGGTGAGAGTGCGCGCGAGATCGGTCTCCATCTGGGGGGCGTCGACGCCGGCGGAGTCGGAATCATCGGAGCGCCCGCAGCCACCCAGCGTCAGCGCCAAGGCGAGACTCGCGAGGAGCGGAGTCGCACGGGAAAGCGTTGAACTGGAGCGCGGGGTGATCACTCGCGTTTGAACTGATCGAAGACTTGGAGATCGGCGGGGTAGGTTTCGCCGGTGCGGCGGGCGCGTTCGACCTCGTCGCGTTCGTCGGTGTCGATCCAGTGCAGGAAGAACTCCTCTTGGGTGCGACTGGAGGCGACGTTGAAGTTCTGCGGGAAGTGCACGTAGCGCCAGTAGCCGCCCCGGTAGAAGGGAGTGGCCCAGCCGTTGATCCAAGGGGCACTGTCGTAGATTTGTTGTTCGATTTGGGCGGCGAGGGTTTTGATTTCGGGCAACGTTTCGGCTTTGCCGTAGGCCTCGGTGAGACGGTCGAGTTCGGGGACGAACGTGGAGGTCATGTTATTGGTTTGGACCTTCAGCTTCTGGGGGTTGGGATTGGGTTTCCCCTCGGCGTAGGTTTGCACCACTTGTCCGGCCTCATTGAGGTAGGCGTCTTCGTAAGCGTTGCTGCCGTGAAACATTTCCCAGTAGCGCGGGTAGAGTTCGACCGAACGGGAAAGGGCGACGAGGCCGAGCTCGTGGTTCTTTTCCTGGATTTTTTTGAAGCCGGTGGTGCTGTCGAGGGCTTCGAGATTGTATTCCAGTCCGGCTTTCAGGGCTTCCTGTTTGAGGATGGACATCACATCGCGCAGGGTTTGAGAGGGCGTGGTGATGGTGAAGGAAAGACGTTCACCCTTGGCGTTCATTAAGACACCGTCGGGACCTTGTTGGGTGTAGCCGGCTTTGGCGAAATACTGACGAGCGAGTTCGGGGTCGAATTTGCGATGAGTGATGGTCGGATGCGTCCGCCAGCCGTAGCCATCGGAGCGGGTGTTCATCACTTGCGCATCGCCGCGGAAATATTGGGCGCAAACGAGTTCGATGTTGGTGGCGTGATGCAGGCCGATGCGTAGTTCCCGTTCGTTGAGGCGAGGCTTGGCGGTGTTGATCCAGAGTCCCCAGTCAGGACGGGGGATTTGGTTATAGAATTTGTAGCGTAGGATACGGCCGGCGGCGACTTCGGGGTGTTGGTCGTTGATGTTCTCATACCAGAATTTCGGCGTGTTGAGACTGAACATGTCGATATCGCCTCGGGCGAAAGACTCGGCGGTCTTGTCGGGATCGCGAATGACGTCGAGGCGGTAGCGATCGGGATTGAAGCGACCACGGAAGAATCGCTTGTCCTTGGCCCACCAGTTTTTGTCGCGGGTCAGGGTGACACTGCGGCCTTTGTCGATGTCTTTTTCGAAGAGTTGGTAGGGGCCGAGCTTGGGGGTGATGCGCCATTGAAAGCGTTCGATCCAGCCCGCCCCAAAGTCCTGGTAAGCGTGTCGGGGATACGGAACAAAGTTGCCGAAGCGCGCGGCGAGGTCGGGTTTATCTTCGGGGTGGACGAGCGCGAAGGTGAGGTCGTCATAGATGACGAGGTTGGTGAAGCTCTTGGTGTAAAAATCATTATACCACGGTGCCCGCAGATGAGTGCTGCGCATGAAGTAGAAAGTGAATTCGACGTCGGCCGTAGTCAGAGGCTTGCCGTCGGACCACCGGGCGGCGGGATCGATATGGTAGTAGACGGTGCGGTTGGTGTGATCGACCGCCCAGCGGTCAGCGAGCCCGGGAAACACCCCGTCGGGAATATTGGGATGGGGGTTAAGGAAGCCGGGCTCCACGTAGTCGAGAAGATAGGCGCGAATACTGCCGGTGGCATCGGGGCCGATGGTGCGCAGGGTGCGGGGAAAATCGGTGATGTAGTAGTTGAACGTGCCGCCTTTTTTGGCGTTGAGGTCGGCAAATTCGGGCAGTTCGGAGCCATCTTCCCAGGTAAGATCGGAGGGGAGTTCGGCGATGTCCTTGCGCAGGTAGAAGTCACTTTGCGCGGCGACGGTCGCGGCGAGGTCGGCCTCCATGTTGGGGGCGTTGGTGGCGGTATCTTCTTTTTTACCACAGGCGGTAAAGACGAAGGGGACGAGCAGCGTCAAGAGGGCGCGGCGGAGCTGGAACGAAGACGGACGAACGTGATTCATAAAAGGGAGGACAGGAGTTCAGCGATAGATGGTGAACTTCTTGGGGTCGAAGGCCTCGCGAATGGCTTCACCGATGAACGTCACGAGCACGAGCACGATGACGAGGGCGGAGAAGGCGGAAGCCACGATCCAAGGAGCTTGGAGATTGGAAGTGCCTTGGCGCAGAAGTTCACCCCAACTCGGGGTGGGCGGAGGCAGACCAAAGCCGAGGAAGTCGAGCGCGGTGAGGGCACTGATCGAACTCGCGATGGTGAAAGGAATGAAGGTGACGAGGGTCGAAAGGACGTTGGGTAGAATATGCCGGAAGACGATGCGGGCGGTGCTGGCGCCGAGGACTTCAGCGGCGTGCACGTAATCGCGGGCTTTCTCCTTATAGGTCGCGGAGCGCATGTAGTAGGTCATGCTCGTCCAGGAGAAGAGGACGACGATGAAGAGCAGCACGCCGAGATTCATGCCGATACTGGCGGGAATGACGGAGGCGACGATGATCACCACAAAGAGGAAGGGAATGTTGGACCAGATCTCAATGAGGCGCTGCACCCCGAGGTCGAACCAGCCGCCGAAGTAGCCCATGAGGCAGCCGATCGTGATGCCGATGACGTAAGTGAAAACGAGGAACGCGCTTGAGAAGATCAGGGCGTTACGAAACCCGTAGACGAGACGAGCGAGAATATCGCGGTTGATCTGGTCGGTGCCGAGGTAGTGGCCTTCGGTGGTGGTAGGAGCGCGCGGTTTGAAGGGCTCGCCGGGGTAGCAGTTTTCGAGGGGATCGTACGGCACGATGGGCATGATCATCCAGTTGTCCGAATCGGGTTCGGCGGCGATGCGCTCCGCGAGGGCGCGGTAGTTGACCTCGTAGTCGTAATCGAAACCGAATTCCTTGCCGGTGTGGATGGCGCCGTAGGTGGGGAAGTAGATTTCGCCTTCGTAGCTCACGACGAGCGCGCGGCTATTGACGAGCAGTTCGGCGATGATGGAGAGCAGGATCGCGGCGGTGAGGATGAGAAAGGAAACGTAGCCGCGGTGAATGGAGCGGAAGCGGCGTAGTTTCTTCTGCGTGAGCGGATCGAGGGAAAAACGAGGGAGTAAGCGCGGCATGGGCGAGAGGCGTTCGGAGGCTTACTTAAATCGCACGCGCGGATCGACGAGCGCGACGAGGATGTCGGCTAGGATGTTGCCGAGCAGAAGAATAAAGGACGATACGAGCAGGACGCCCATGACGGTGGGGTAATCACGGTCGACGACCGAGGTATAACCGAGCAGGCCCATGCCGTTGATATCGAAAATGAACTCGATCAGGAACGAGCCGGTGACGAGCACGCTGAGGTGCTGGCCGAGGTGGGTCGCGATAGGGATGAGGGAGTTGCGCAGCGCATGTTTGAGAACGGCGGTGCGAAAGGATACGCCCTTGGCCATGGCGGTGCGGACAAAGTCGGCGGCGAGATTGTCCATGAGGTGATTCTTCATGAGCAACGTGACGAAGGCGAAGCTCCCGATCGTGTAACAGATCAGCGGCAGGACCGCGTGGTGTGCGAGATCGAGGAATTGGCCCCAGGTGCTCAGGTCGTCGAAGTCGCGGCCTTGAAAGCCACCCATGGGAAACCATCCGAGGCGGGCCGAAAAATAGACGACGAGCAGGGCGCCAAGAGCATAGCCGGGGATGGCGTAACCGACGAAGACGAGGGCGGAGCTAGCGTTATCGAACCACGTGCGATGGCGCACGGCTTTGAGGACCCCGAGCGGCACGCAGACGCCGTAGACGAGCACGGAAGTGATTAACCCATAGAAAACTGAGACCGGTAGGCGCTCGGCGATGATGGTGGAGACCGGTTCGTTGTAGCGGTAGGAGGTGCCAAGGTCGCCGCGAGCGAGATTGCCGAGCCAGATTACATAGGCGTGGAGGGCGGGTTTATCGAAGCCGTAGTATTCCTTGAGCTGCTGCATCTGCTCTTCGGAAATAGCACCGCCGCCGGGACTACTGGTCTGGGCGGCACCACCGTCTCCGGCCATGCGGGCCTCCATGAGCGCTCGCTCAATCGGCCCACCAGGCACGATACGCGTGATGAGGAAGACGATCATCGTGATACCGATGAGCGTCGGGGGTATGAGTAAGAAACGTCGGAGAAAATAATCCCGCATAAGCAAAGCGCGATGAACCGGGGTAAAAGTAAACCGCAATGAGACTCGCACCGGAACGCAAGCGTTCCCGGCAATTTCGTAGTCCTTTCATCGTTACGATGAAAGGAACTAATCTTTAAAAGGGCCGAAAAGACCTCAATTGATCGGGGAGAGACCTAGCTGAGGATTGAACGCAGGCTGTCGAGATCCAGGACTTTTTTGAGACTATCTTCCTGCACGACGGCGGCGGCGAGGGCGGCCTTTTCGTGTTGGAGGGAGCGAATTTTCTCTTCCACCGAGCCGGCGGTGATGAGCCGGTAGGCAATCACGGGCTTGGTCTGGCCGATCCGGTGAATTCGATCGATGGCTTGGGCCTCGGCCGCTGGATTCCACCACGGATCGTAGAGGATCGCGTAACTGGCGGCGGTGAGGTTGAGGCCGAACCCGGCGGCTTTAAGGGAGAGGAGGAAGACGGTCTTGGACGGATCGCTTTGGAAAGTATCCACCAGCTCGGCTCGATTCTCGGTCGAGCCGGTGAGGATGAGGTGGCCGATTTTCGACTCAACGAGGCGGTCGCGGATAATGTGGAGCATCTTCACGAACTGACTGAAGACGAGGACCTGATGGCCCTCATCGGCGAGTTCTTCGACGCGTTCGAGCAAGGCTTCGAGTTTGGCACTCGGCAGGTCGGCATGAACGGGATCGACGAGGGCGGGATGACAGCAAATCTGGCGCAGGCGCAGGAGGCTCGCGAGCACGTGGAAGCGCACAGAGTTGAGTTCCTTGGCCGTCTCGACGCCAAGGAGTTCGGCGCGAGCGCGTTTGAGCTCGGCGTCGTAGAGTTTTTGTTGGCCGGTTTCGAGTGCGACGATGATTTCATCCTCGGTGCGGAGGGGGAGATCGGGCGCGGCTTGAGCCTTGGTGCGGCGGAGCAGGAAGTGGGTGACGCGGCGATGAAGGCGGGCGAGGCTGTCGGCGCTGGCATCGTTGTATTGCTTGCGGAAGCTGGTGTGATCACCGAGGAGACCGGGCTGGGCAAAGGCAAAGAGGCTCCACAAATCGGACAGACGATTTTCGATGGGCGTGCCGGTGAGGACGAGACGATGACGGGCGGGGAGGCCGCGGGCGGCGAGAGCGACTTGGCTGGTGGGGTTTTTGATGAACTGGCCCTCGTCGAGCACGACCACGTCCCATTTTACGCTCCGGAATTTGGCGGAGTGACGGCGGAGTTGCGTGTAATTGGCGACGAGGACGTGCGGGTGTTCGGGCTGCTCGTTGAAGTTCGTCCCTTCAGGCGTGAAGGCGTCGATCGCGAGAGTGGGGGCGAAGCGGGCGGTCTCGGTTAACCAGCCGTGGATGACGCTCTTGGGGCAGACCACGAGGGCGCGCCAAGTTTTGCCCTCGGGGAGAGGTTGGGCGGCGAGATGGAGGAACCACGCGAGGGCTTGGACGGTTTTACCGAGACCCATGTCATCGGCGAGAACGCCGCCGAAACGTTGGTCGGAGAGGTGACCGAGGAAGTGAAACCCCTCGAGTTGGTAGGGGCGCAGAGTGGCTCTAAGGGATTTGGGTAGTTCGGGGACGGGCTTGGCCGCGATTTCTGCGGCGCGCTCTTTGAGGCGCTCTACCATGCGGGCGTCACGATCGGCGAGGGCGGCGGATTCGAGGGCGAGTTGTAGGGCGTGGACGCGATGTTTGGCGGGTTTACCGCCGAGGAGCACGTCGTCGACTCCGAGGCCGAGGCGGTCGAGGGCGGCGGCGGTTTTGGCATCGATAGCGGCTTCGGCGGCGATGCGCCGCCACCCATGAGTCGGGAGGTTGACCCATTTACCGCGGGCTTTGAGGAGCAGAGCGATATCCTCGGCGCTAAGTTTGGTATCTTCGACTTTGAGGCCGACGGTGAGGTCGAACCAATCTTGTTCAGAATCGGGGGCTTCGATGACATTGAGTTCGACGCGGGCGCTGAGCGGGGCGTCGAGGAGACTAGCGAGCTCGGGCGACAGTTCGACGTTGAGGTCGGGGGAGAGCTGTTTGTGCCAATCGAGGAAGTCCTCGGCGAAACCGTCATTCACCGAGCGAATCCAGGCATCGGCCCAGCCGTCCCACATGAAACGGAAGCCGGTAAAGGAGGTGCTCGCGACTTTGGCCTTGGCGAGGTCAAACTGGATGGCGGGTTCGCCGACGACGCGGGGAGGCGGCGCGGAATCCTTGCGCCAGCGCCAACCGACGGTGTCGTTGGTCCATTGTTGGCTGCAAGCAGGGTTGGTGGATTCGGCGGTGAGTTGGGCGTGGAGTTCGCGTTCTTCGCCATCAAATCCGGGGGTGAGCCAGCACTTGAGCTTGGGCTTCAGCGTGACGTTGCGCAGCTCGGCTTGGACGCCTTGCGGGAGACGTAGCCCGAGGGCTTTGAGTCGAGGCAGGAGGCGGGCGTCGCTGAGGGCGGCGGCGGGGAGGCGCTTGGCGGGGGTGGGGGGCGGACCGTGCCAGAGGTGGCCGTCGAAGAGGTAGAGTGGTTTGGGCTCGGCGGCGACCATGATGGCGCCATCGGCGGGGTGACCCTCGGGGGTGACGATGTGGAGGTCGAAGCGATCGGGATCGTCATCGGCGATGACGGCTTCGGGGACGAGAGGTTCGGGCTCGATCTCGAGCGGGCGTCCATCCGGCAAGCAGAGGGCGGCGCGGGCGGATTTAGTGCGCAGGAGGCCAACGACGGCTTCGATGGGGAGGGAGCGTTTGGCAGAGATCCCGGTCGGGGAGATGCGGGTCTCGGCGGCGAGGGCGGAGGCGAGGGCGCCTTCGGCGGGATCGAGGGACTCAAAATCGGCCGGGCGAAGTTTGGCGAGATCGTTGATCCACCTTTGAGCGGGCGCGCGCCAAGGTTTGTTGAGGCCGCGGCGGACTTCGATGTTCCAGTTACCGGAATTATCGAGGCGAACACGGAGGCCGTTGAGATCGGCAAAAAAGCCGGTCGGGGTGCCCGTTTCGACGGCATCCTCGGGGTCGGGGAGGGAGACGAGCCAGCGGGCAAGTTCGGCCTCGAGGGCGTGCTCTTTTTTGGAGGTGACGACCTGAGTGAAGCGGGTAGAGGGAGGGGTGGGCGTATCGCCGGGGTCGCGGCCGTCACGAGCGCCAGATTCGACGGCGGTGATCCAAGCGAAACCGGAAGCATAGGCGTGGGCGCAGTCACCGCGGGTGCCACAACTGCAGCGGCAGGTCCATTCGCCGCGGGTAAAAAACCAGGTGAGCTCGAGGAGACGGTCGTCGTTGACCTCGGCTTTGACAAGATGGTCGGCTTCGGACCAGACGTGGGCAACGGCACCGCCCTCGAGGGCTTCGCGGCCATCTTCGCTGGTGTCGTAGTCGAAAGTGCCGAGCTTGTTCAGCAACCGCTTAATCGCTTCAGGGGTGCGGACTGCCCGCATGACGGGAGGTCGATTTCTAGACGCCATGGCTGGAACGGAGGACAAAAATTGGTTGAAAAGTGCGCAATCGGCGAACCTGCGGTAGATGTCAGGATTTCGCAAGACAATGAATGTTGACTCGTGTGATGGGTGCTACCGTTTAAGGTTGCAGGCATGAGCCGTCTTGCAGGACGGGGGATAATTTGATTTCCCCTTTGGCTTCACCCTTATGTCCGAAGAACTCTCACTTGAAGCCGTTAGCGCGGTGCTCCCAACTGATTCGGAGTCGAAACTGAAGCGTCGCAAAGGCGTGGTGGATCGGGAACGTTTGCGGATTGATCCGGGTTTACTCGACACCCCGCTGGCCGCTTGGTGGCAACGGGCAGGGGCAATGGTGGTGGATTTGATGGCGATCGCCGCCCTGTCGTTGTTAGCGAACGCGGTGCTGGGGTTATTGACCGGCGCGACGTTGGCGGCGTTGGGTTCGCGGAGGGAGAGTGGCGCGAAGGTGTGGAGAGTGATGCGCTGGGGGCTGATTGGCCTCGGGGGGGTGGTGATCGTGCTCTCGGGATTTATGTTGGCGGGGAAACCGCTGGTGCAAACGGGGGCCTTTAATTTGGCGCCGGAAAAAGAAGCACCGGACCTGGCGACGATCACGGTAATGCCGAATGCGTCGTCATCGGAGCTGCGGCGAGCGGCGGGCCAATTGGATGCGCAGGTGGATTGGTTGCAGGAAGAAAACGCGCGATTGCGGGATGAAATTCGGGGTAACTCGTGGCTGCGACTCGCGGCGGATTCGTCGCGCACGATGGGGTTCACGTTTGGCTGGGCGGGCGTTTATTTCACATTGATGACGGTGCTTTTGCGCGGGCGCACCGCGGGGAAATTAATTTTTGGCAGTCGGGTAGTGCGATTGGATGGAGCGCCGTTGACGGCGATGGATGCGTTTGTGCGCTACGGCGGTTACGCGGCCGGGCTCGCAACGGGGCTGTTGGGGTTTGCGCGGTTGCTGTGGGATCCGAATCGGCAGGCGATTCAGGATCGGATCGCGGGCACGGTGGTGGTGTCAGGGCGGAAATGAGGCGCGGTGACGCGGGCAAGGCTGGGATTCTACCAATCGATACGGCTGCAGGGCCTTGGTGGTCGGAACGCCAAAAACGGAATCAGTCGCCGTGGCGGATGGTGGCGAGGAGTTGGCGGGCCTCGGCGGCGCGGTCGGGGTGCTGCTGGATGAGGTTGGTGGTCTCGCTGGGGTCAGCGTTCAGGTCGTAAAGCGCGGCCACGATTTTGGCGGGTTTTTTGCCGGGGCTGGGAGGGAGTTCATCGTCGATGAATTTCCACCCACTCCAGACGAGAGCTTTGCGGCCGTTGGCGTCGCGGAGGACCAACGGCGGGCGGGTGGCAGGGATGGGATTGAGCGCGAGTTGAGCTTTGAAACTTATGCTGTCAGGGCCGATGTCGGCGAGTTTTTCACCGGAAACGATTTCGGTGACCGTGGCAAAAATATCAACGGTTGAAACCACGGATGAGTTGACGCCGCCGGACGCCGAGACCCCGGGGCCTCGCACGATGAATGGCACCCTAAAACCGCCTTCGTAGATGGTGTGTTTGTCGCCACGGTATGGACCGTTGAGAGCGAGGCCGTGGAGGACGGCTTGGGTTTCGGGCCGGGATTCGTCGGCCGGGATATCGCCACCGTTGTCGCTGGTGAAAATGATGAGGGTGTTTTCGTCGAGACCGCGGTCGATGAGGGCTTGGTGGATTTGGCCGACGGAGTAATCGACGTCGTGAATGAAGTCCCCGTAAGCCCCGGCCGCGCTGGTGCCGCGCATGCGTTCGGAAGGGGTGATGGGGTGGTGCACGGCGACATGGGCGAAGTAGAGGAAGAACGGTTTAGCGGGGTCGCGTTGATCGATCCAGTCGATGGCTCGATCGGTGAGCGTATCCGTGACTTGAGTGGTGATACGTTGAGGAGCGTCGTAGCCGATGTAGGGGCGGCCGTAGAAACTTTTGCCGTAGGGGGAAAGCCGGTCGGATCGTAGACCATAGATGTGGTCGTTTTCTACGTAGACCTTGTGCAAATCGTCCATGTTGTTCGGAACCGCGAAGTGGTAGTCGAAGCCCACGTTGTTGGGGCCAGGAGTGAGAGCGCCTCGCAGATCCTTTTTCTGCTCCGCGCGATAGCCGAGGTGCCATTTGCCGATCTGAGCGGTTTGGTAGCCTTGCTCCTGGAGCCAGGAGGCAACAGTCGGGGTGCGAGGATCGATCAATAGGGAGCCGTTGGTGTTGATGACGCCGCGCTTCATCGCGGTGCGCCACGAGTAGCGACCCGTGAGTAAGGCGTAGCGGGTGGGGGAGCAAACGGAGCCGGTGGTGTAGGCGTTGGTGAAGCGCGTGCCCTCTGCGGCGAGTCGATCAATGTGAGGGGTGCGAATCAGGCTTTCGTCGGCCCCGTAAGCGGTAACGGAGCCCCAGCCTAAATCATCCGCGAGAATGACAACGATGTTAGGTGCGGATGCTTCCTCTGAGAAGAGGTTGAGGGCCCCAAAAAGAAGGAGCGAGAAAGCGAGGAATCTATTCATGGGGGAGGGCGATTAGTCTTTTAGAACGAGAAATGCGCAAGGCTGCGCTGGTCGACGATGGGGATCCCTGATGGTGGATTTTAGTTTTACGATTCACGGGACGAGCATTCCCGGTGCGCGAGGAGATGTGCCTCACTACGCCCCTTATCAGGTAAAACTTACCATTTTGCCCTCCGGCGGTTTTTCCGGAGTGAGGAGAGTTACTCTTCAGATTCGGCGGTGCGGAAGCCGACTCGGGTCCACCCCAAGCGCTTGATCCAGTTGTGGGGCCAGCCTGCAACGGACGGGTGAATGTGGCGGGAGGTGGTCGCGAAATATTGCGGAATCCCGGGGGGGCGAACATCCCATTAAGGCAAATAGCGATGTGGCTACGTCGGAGCACCCGGGTCCCGAAGTAAGTAGTCATGGGTGGGGAATCAGCTAAGGCGGTTCCCTTCATTGATTCTCAGGTGGAATCCTTGGGTCGGGATCTACCCGTTGCAGGTCGCGGGAGCCAATGCAGCGACAGGGGGCGCATGGACTGAAAGCTACGAATCATGGTGAAGCGGATTTGGGTTCAACTGCTTCGCGGCGGCGAGGCGGTCACCGATTGAATCGCTTTGCGGGTTTCCTCCAAGTAGGCGCGACCATGGCGTTGGCAGGGCTCCAGATGGCAGCCTTCGGTCCACTCGTTCCACGCATTAATGAACACGTAACCGGTCTGGTCTTGGGCCAAGACCTGGCGGAGTCGTTCTCCGTAAAGTGCGGGGGGTGGAGTTGCGGATAACAAAGCCGTCTTTCTGGCGTCGGGCCGTGTTATCCCAGTCCGGTATCACGCAGGGATGACGGGGATAGTCCGGGGCGGGTTCTGCTAGGGTTCGACGGGTGTTGTCGCGATAGTCTTCTACCAATTGGTGGTAGATGGGGAACCATCGGCCTAACAACTTTCGGCGAACTTTATGCAAACCTCGCAGCCATCTTGGTCGTTGTTTATGGAGCATCGAAGCAAACTGCACTCCGGCATCGAATCCCAGCGGTCGAGGGTCTCCAACCTGCTCCCGATGGCTCTCTGTTCTTAACATATAGAGTCCCGGGAGCCCGTGCGCTCGAGCCATCTTTTGCCAGCGAGCGATGGTTGCCTTCACGTTGGGTAGCCGGCTGGAGTTGTAGATTGTAAAAACGGGGCACCCTTCATGCTTTAGATAACGCGGGTCGCGAAAGACCGGCAAAAGTGCCTTGAAGTGAGCTACGTCATCTTCATCTGAATACGTGTCCTGCATCAGCACGATAGATTCTTTTTTTTCCCACGTCCTAGTCCACGGTTCGTTGGCCAAGCAGAGGCAAAACGGGAAGTCGGGCTCGCCGCTCGCTACGATGTCATTGATGGGGCGTTCCAATATCTGGCGACCGTGAAACCAATAGTGGTAATAACAAAATGCGCCGATACTATACGCTCGGGCGAGATCTGCTTGGGCCGCTCTGGTTTCGGGCACTCGCATATCGTAGAACCCCAAATCAGCAGGAAGGCGAGGTTGTTCATGACCTCGAAAGAGAGGGCAGGCGTTAACGGCGTTGCGCCATTCGGTAAACCCTTTGCCCCACCATTTATCGTTTTCAGGGATGGGATAATATTGCGGCAAGAAGAACGCGATCAGTTTGCTGGGAGTAGGGTGCACAGAATCAAGATGAGGGAAGTGGGGGCGCATCGAAGCCAGACCCAATCGGAAAAGAGTGATTAAAAAGAAGACTTAACCAGGGAAATCAGATCGTGCGGTCCAGTTTGAGGACGGCAAAAGTATCGCTGATCCTAAGTGAGTTTTTGTTTGGTTCATGTCGTCAAATAGCTGGCTACTTTTGGCTCCGTCCGGCGCGAGGATTTTAGTTTGGGCAGGGAGAGAGATCTGTCGGTGGAATTCGAAGACTGAGATACTCTCGGCGAGGCGGACAAGTATCTCGAATTTGCGGAAGCCGCTGGATCAATTTTTAACTGTCGGGTGGACTTATTGAGGACAAAGTCCTCCCGAAATCCCGACCTGAAAGAACGGATCGCAAGAGAATCTGTAGAAGTTCATCTATCCTGATGCTGGGAAAAGGCTGGGCGATGCGCGGGCGGCTTGCGATCGAGTAGGTCGATTTACCAGAGCGATGGAGAAGCATGATTTCGAAGTCGCCTAAACTGCGGCAATCGGCCGTGAAGCGTTAGGCAGAAATTATTGGCGAATCGTTAGGCCGAGTAGATACCGCAGATTCGGAAGCATGAAAACGAATATTCGATCTAAGAAAAATCGTCGAACTGAGGAACAGAACCGTCCCATTCACGGTTACGATATGGTCGATGAGGATATTGTTGAGGACATCGTTCCAACTCATGGGGCAGCCCCGTGAGACCAGATTGAAGCCGTTTTTGGTGAGATCAGATAGAGTTGAGGGGAGTCGGTTTTACCGAGTATGTGGGATCCGACGCTTAAGTTTTGGACGCTATTGATTCGCCGCGGCGATGCCGACGCCGATGGCGGCGAGGAGGATGAGGCCACCGATGACGGCGAAGGTAATCTTCCAGACGCTCCAAGGGCGCTCGCCTTGGACTTCGCCGGTGCGGGCGTTGACGAGGAAACGGAAGACTTTTCCTTTGTAACGGTAGGCGCTGATCCAGACGGGCAGTAGGATGTGTTTGAAAGTGATGCAGCGGTAGTCGGTGCGACGGTCGAAGATGCGTTGGGCGTCGCCGCCGATATCCATGCGAATGGTTTGTTCGATCGGGTCGACCATTTGGGCCGCCGCGGAGGCAAAGCCGTCTTCGAGATCGACGGTGTAGCGTTCGGTCTTGAACCCGGCCATGTAGCTGCGGTCGGTTGCGACGAGATCTTTCAATCCCCACGGTTCGAGGGCTTCGACATACTTGGGCGGCAGGGAAGAGGAGGCGGGGACCAGCAGGTCGTCGAACCGGTTGGTGACGGATCCGACGGCGGGATACCAGCGGGTCTTGCGCACTTGGCGGGAGCGGCGCACGGATTTGCCGTTGGCGTCGGTGGTGGTGTAATGCTCGGTGACCCAGTAGTAGATGCCGCGTTGGCCGACATACTCGGTCAAACAGTCGGTGTCGTAGGTCCAATGGGGGAGAAAAACGCCTTGAAGTTTGTGCCCCAAATTTTGCATACGCTTGAGTGTATTGGGTGCAAACCAGAGACTCTTGAGCCATTTTTTGAACGCACCTTGAGCGTCGGCGGCGGGTACCGAAAACGGGAGAAGGGACTGGGGCTCGATGGAGGAGTGATCGGCTGCGGTCATGGCCTCGATCGGCACGCCGCAGAAGGGGCAACTGTCGTGGGTGACGTTGGCATCGAGGGTGGACTCGGCGCCGCAGCTCACACATTTGGCGGTGGCTATTTCGTAGGCATGCTCGGCCGACTTAGCTTCTTGGAGAAACGAGCGGAAATCGCGTTCGCCGACTTTATCCGAAAGGACGGGAATCTCGTTTTCGGCGGCACAATACGGACACGCGAGGGAGCTCGCTCCCACATTGTATTTGAGGTCGGCGCCGCATTGCACGCAGGCCAGTTCCCGGGAACCGGAGGAGGGCGCAGCCTCACCGGGTTGGTCTGATGGTTCCGTTCCCATTTACGATGCGGCGGGACGAGGCGGAGGCGGAGGAGGAGGAGGAGGAGGAGGCGGGGTGGCGGCGAAAACGGGGGCCAGTTCGGCGACTTGGGCGGCAGCTAACCAACCCGCTTGGCCTTCACGCCAGACCATGGATTGCAACGTGAACGCGCCGGCGCGGGACTGTAGTTTGAGCGTGTTGAGGTCGAACGGGCCGGTGGTCTGGCCGTTGATTGCCACGTGGAAAGTGAGGGCGGGCGGCGGCGGGGGAGGCGTGGCGCCACTTGGTCCGGCTGTCGGGTTCATGACGTTGGCCATTTGGCTGGCCATGGCGAAGCCCATACCGAGCCCCATGCCTTCCGCGGCGCCGCCACCGGAAGGATTCTCGGCGGCTTTCTCCATGGCGGAGGCGGCTTGGAATTTGGTGAACTGATCGAGGTTGCCGAGAATCCCCATGCTGGAGCGTTTATCCAACGCCTCTTCCACGGCGGATGGCAGGGAAATGTTCTCTACGAGCAAGGTGGAAAGCTCCAAACCGTAGCCGAAGAAGTCAGGGGAGATCTTGGTCGTGACGAAGGCGCCGAGCTCTTCGTAGTTGGCCGCCATATCCAAAACCGGGATACGACTCTCGCCGATGGCATCGGAGAAGCGAGAAACGATAAGGTTGCGGAGGTGACCGACGATTTCTTCGGTGGTGAAATGACCATCGGTGCCGACTATTTCCCGGAGGAAGATGGCGGGATCGGCAACCTTGACCACGTAGGTGCCGAAGGCGCGGAGACGGACGGGGCCGAACTCGGCATCGCGCAAAGTGATGGGGTTCTTGGTGCCCCATTTTTGGTTAGTGAACCGGCGGGTGCTGACAAAGTAGACCTCGGCTTTGAACGGGCTTTCGAAACCATAAGCCCAGCCCTTGAGGGTGGAGAGGAGGGGAATGTTTTGGGTGACGAGGGAGTGGGTGCCGGGCGCGAAGACATCGGCGAGTTTGCCCTCGTTGACGAAGATAGCGGCTTGGCCTTCGCGGACAACGAGCTTGGCGCCATATTTGATCTCGTTGCCGTAGCGTTCGAAGCGGTAAACGAGCGTGTTGTTGGAGTCGTCGAGCCATTCGACGATGTCGATGAGCTCTCCCTTAAGTTTGTCCCAGAATGCCATAATTAAAGTGGGTTAGTGTTTTGCAATAGACATGCGAAATATGGAAATGGCGCAAGGGGTTAAATCGCCGGGATGGCTGGAATCGACCTTGTCGAGGAAGAGGCACGCGATGCATAATGACGAAGTAATGCGAGGCATGATGTTTATTCTGTTATTTGCGATGTCGGTAGCGCACGGGGAGACGATGGATCTGGTGCGTCTCAAGGCGCAGTTTATTGAAACGATGAAACCGGTTGATCGGGTGACGGTGACACCATTGATCTTCGAGAGATCGGCGGACGATTCAGGCCCGTCGATGCTCAACCGGGAGGCAAAATTTGATCTCACGGATACCGTTGCGATTCAGGATTTGGCGAGGCGGTTTGAACCGTCAGATTGGAGTGGTATGCCTTGCATGTGCATTGGAGAATCAATGGTCGAGTTTTATCGAGGGTCGGAGTTTGTGGCTTCGTTTACCGTCCACCACGGCAGTCGGTTCCGGGCGAGTTTCAGTCCTTGGTGGGGCGATGTCATCTTGGATGAAGCAGGCGCGAAGCACTTTTTGAGTTGGTTCGCCGAACACGGATACGAGGGTTTTATTGATTCTCAGGAGACGTTTGAGGAGTCTATTGAACAAGAGCGCGACGCGGTGCAGGACGTATTGCCCGAAGCGTCATTTAATCTGTCCCCGTGGGCGGTGCCGGAATTTGAATATGCAGATGCATATGACGCAAAAAAACAGCGGGAGTTCCGAACGTCGTTCGCAGACGATCAATCGTTTCTGAGAGCATCGTGGAGTCTCTTGGCTGCTACCGGGGTCTATAGATACGATGATCTTCCGATTCGATTTGTGTTCGAGAGTATCAAGCAAATTTCGGAAGATTCGTTAGTTGAGGCTCTCCGTGCGCTTCGTGGCGAGAGCGATCTATCGGTGAAACTTGGCGGCAGCTTGTTCGTCTTTTCACCGAGAGGGGCAACGGAGGAAATTCGAGGACGACTGCCGGGGTCTTTAATCGTTGATTTTGCTACTGTTCTTGAGAGTGGCGGAACGCAACTTGACCAGAGTCTGCTGGATTACGGTCTCTCTGGGTTTTCTCAAATCGAGGTAATGCAATTTCTCTTGATTAGGGTAGAAGAATTCGGCCCGACTCCCTTGCCTAAGAATAAACAGAACAAATCCATCAGCTTGCGGTTTGATTGTGAGGTGGAAGAAATAAGCGACAATTTCAGATCCGAATCGAAGTCTATGCGCGCGGCGCTCGGTCTTGCCCGAAACGAGTATCGAGAGGCGATACCTAGACTTCGAAGTTTACTTGAGAATGCGCCCGAAGGCGGCGATCGATTGGCCCTCGAGGTCGCGATCAGTCATCTAGATTTAGACGGTGAATCTTTAGTAGGAGTGGAGCATTTGGCTAATGGTTGGTCAGAATTGGAAACGATGGCTTTCCGGGTTTTCCAAACGCGCGGAACGGAAACACTTCCGGTTCGGGATTTGGTGCGAATCTGCGAAATCAGTAGATCGGGAGGGATGAAACGAGAGTCATTGGCGCGGGAATGGGCGGAAGCGGAATTAGCCAAACTTGGAGTGATTGCTACTGTGGATCTCCCCAATGATAAACCTTCGCAGTGTGAGGTTGAGGCGCTGGAGAGACTACATGAGGGAGACTATGATGAAGCTTGGAAACGCTTTGAAGAAATCGTTGAACTTCACGAGCCGTTGAACGCGATTAAGGCGCTATTGGCTTGCGGTCGATTTGGGGAGGCGGGTGATTGGATTTATCGTCATCTAGGATCGAGGCATGATAAACCTAAAGATCCAGAGGGAGCGCTAATGATTCGGGGGTATTTCAGTTTCACAACCGGAAGATTTTCCGAGGCATCAAAGGATTTTGCGGGGGCAAAACGACTGACCGAGAAGGAGTGGCCACGGGTGATGGAGCATCTAGCACTGTTGAGTGCGGATCTAGAAACTCGATCTGATTTGGGTGACTGGCGACCGTTTACATTTGGGGACGAAGAACCGTATATCGGATCGGACGAGGCCGCGATTATGTATCTGCAGGGCAAGATTGATGAGACTCGACTGTTGGCTGAGTCGGATGAGCGCAGTCTTTCGCGGGCGCATTGGTTGATTAGTCAGGTGGCGCGGCAGGCGGATGATGGGGTGAAGGAACGGGTGCATCTCGCGGAGGTGTTGGCGTTGGGCGACTATGCCGATGAGGTGCATATTCTCGCGCACCTGCGTGAGCGTGAGCTGCGCTGGGCGGATGAGATGAATCGCTAAGCGTTCAGAGATCCTGCAGGGTGTTGCGTAGTCCTTCGATGTTGCCGCGGAGGGTCTGGGCGACGTCTTCGTTTCGTTTGTGGCCAAGGATTCCGATGGGGCCGGTGTAGCCGGATGCGATCACGGCTTTGATCATTTCCGTTTCGTAGATGCCTGATCCGATTGGCAGGATTTTGTTTTCGAGCGTCTGGTGATCGACCGTATCTTTCTCGGCCATGCCGTTGAGGTTGAGGCAGAGGAGGTAGGGCTGCATCAGCGCGAGGTATTCGGCGAAGCGATCCATCTCGTCGTGCGCGTGGTGGAAATTGTAAACGATACCGACGTTGTCACAGCCGAGACGGTGGAGCTCTTGGCAAACGGCCACGAGGTTCTCGGGATGGCCGCCCCAATTACGGTGGTTGTAGAGGCCGAATTTGCTGCCGAGTTTTTGGGCGCGTTGGGCAAACGGGAGTAGTCTTTTGACGGCGGCAGCGAGGATCAGTTCTTGAGTTTCGGCTTGGGGCGAAGGGCTCACTTTCCAGATTTGCGGCTGCAGCCCGTATTGCTTGAAAAGCTTAAACGCCGCTTCATCCTCGTTCCAGAAGGCGAAGTATTCGATGCCGTGTTTTTTACTTTCGAGAATCTCTGCTTCGAAATTCGGATTATCCTCTTTGCGCCAGTTGTAGACGTAGCGACGCAGGCCGAGATCGTTAAGGAGTTCGCCGCGCTCGGCGGGGCTGCGGTTTTCGGAATCCCAATTATGGGCGATGCACCAAGCGACGAGATTTTCGGTGGAGAAGTTGGCGGGAACTTCGGCCGAAAGTAATCTGGCTCCGAGCAAGAGTCCTAAGCTGAGGATGATCGTTTTTAAGCGGATTCGGGGACTGGGGTTCGGATTCATAGGGTAGTTTGAATGTCGGTAGTGGGTTCGCCGCGGGGGATTTTGGCAAGCGATGTCGAGCGGGTGGTTGTTTCGCGCTTGTCAAAATTATGCCGCCTCACGGAATGCAAAACCACCAGAAGTTCCCCACCAATCCGATCGTCTCCGCTCGAAGCTGCTCGCACGGTGAGGGCAGTTTTCCTCTGGGTGTCCTTCTCATCCACTTGCCCCGCTCCCGTTTTATTGATGATCGTCGGTCAAACTTGTCGTAATGTTCTCCGCTGCTTGGGCGTCTCCTTACTCGGATTTACCTCGCTGGCTCCGTTGCTCGCGCGGGAGGATTTTCTCGCGACCGACGAAGATGTAGCGTTTTCCCTGATTGATTTTTACGACATCGATTGCCATGGCCGTGGCATCGCCGAGGGAAGTCTCTCATTGGACCAGCTGATGAATTCCGATGGCACCCCGCACACCCACGATAACTTATTGATCACTCTGGCTGGCGGCGGTGGTGGTCGACTTTTAAACCCGGGCCGCAAGGTCGATTTCAGCTCCACTCTGGCCCGTAGTCTCGGCCTCAGACTCGCCGAAAAAATGGAGGCCAACAACCTACTGTACTTCGAATATTCCACTGCTCGAATTAGTAATATCTGACCCATGCTATCGTCTATGACCCTATTTATTCGAACTTTGTTCTTCGCCCTGGTGGGCCTCGCAACCGCGCCCTTTCTCTCGGCCGATGCCGCTACGCAGGAGTGGGTCGATCTCATCGATCCCGAACTATCGCACTGGGAATTGTGGATGGGTGTGCCGCATGAAACGGTGACTGGATTGCCGAAAGGAACTGCCGTAAGTGCTGATGGTAAAACGGGCATCCCACTTGGCCTAGCCAACGATCCCCTCAACGTGTTCTCAGTGATCAAACAGGATGGAGAGCTGGTGCTTAAAATCACCGGTGAGATTTACGGCGGACTCACTACCGTGAAAGAATTTTCTAATTATCACCTGCGACTAGAAACAAAATGGGGCAAAAATATTTGGGAGCCCCGCCTGACGCGGCCTCGCGATAGTGGACTGTTATTTCACTGCACGGGAGCGCACGGTGCATTCTGGAATGTTTGGATGAGCTGCATCGAACTGCAGGTTGAGCAAAACAACTTTGGCGACCTCTACTGCCTCGCCGGCACCTCCGCGCAGGTCGCAGGTAAACCGCGGGGCAATCTCTGGGCTTACGATCCGCAGGGGGAGCTCAAGTTGATCGGTAGTCGACCGGATGCTGAGACACTGGTGAGTAAACGTTCTGAGAATCATGAGAAGGAAGGGCAGTGGAATCAGATCGATCTCTACGTGCTCGGAGATCGGGCTTATTTTCTAACCAACGGGCATGTCGTTCACGCTTTGCTCGACACCGAGCTGACGCGCGCCGGTGTTTCTCAGTCCCTTACTTCGGGCAAACTGCCAAACTGCAGATCCAAAGCGAAGCCGCCGAGATCTACTACCGGCGTTTTCAAATGCGCCCGATCACGGCGATCCCTCCTGAAGTGCTGGTGCAAGCCGGTCATTAGGACGGGGTAGCTGATGTTTTAATCGGATCGGCGAGAGCCGATGGATGGTATCAGTGAACCGAGACATTGCTTCGTTCGGTTTCCTGGGTAGTTTCGCGATCCACAATGCTTAGAAACCGAGCTGATATTCGTTCCTTAGTCTATATGTTGGTCACCACTCTCGTGCTCGTTGCGCAGTGGTGGGTGGGACGGGTGCACCCGATACTGTTTCCGCTTTCACTGTATCTCGCGGCGTCAGTTGCGGTGATGGCGCATAATCACAATCATGTGCCGATGTGGCGTCCTAAGTTATTAAATACGCTAACGGATTATTGGCTGACATTGTTCTATGGGTATCCGGCGTTTGCTTGGATTCCGACGCACAATAAGAACCACCATCACTTCAATAATCGAGAAGGCGATTATACGATAACGTGGCGCTACACCGAACGAAACAATATGGCCACGGTGCTGAGTTACCCGTCGATCAGCAGTTTCCATCAGCAGAAACCGATTCGTGATCACCTTCAGGCATTACGAGCCCAGAGGAAGGGTTTTTGGCTGGCGATCGGGCAATACTTGGCGTTGGCAATCTTTGTGGGTGGTGCGCTAATTCTGGATTGGAGAAAGGCCCTGCTCTTTATCGTGCTGCCGCAGCAGTTCGGTCTGTTTGCGGTGCTGGTTTTCAATTACCTCCAGCACGTTCACGCCGAAGAGGAGTCGAAGTGGAATCATTCCCGCAATTTTGTGGGCCGAGGGACCAACCTACTGTTCTTCAATAACGGTTTTCACACGATTCATCATGAGCGCGCGGGTTTACATTGGAGTCGGACGCCGCAGGCCCATGCCGCTATTGCGCATCATATCGACCCGTCGTTGAACGAGCGCAGCTTGGTTTGGTATTTGATGAGAACCTATCTGCTCGCGCCGTTTTTTTCGCGATTTAGGTCCCGTAATATGCGAGTGGAGCGATAGGCTAACTCTGGAGGAGATAGGCAGGCACCGCGCCGGTGATGGAGGCAGTGCGGAGGCGAGAGAATCTAAGGCTGCGGTTCGTCGGTTTCTGTTCGGCAGTTCTTAGAGACCGCCTTTTTGGCTCAGCCAGTGACTAAAGCTTACCGGATCGACGGGGGCGTGCTCGTGATCGGTTTTGAAAACGCGATAGCGATGGCCGGCAATTTGGCTGATGGTTTTGAAATGACTTAGGTCCAGGTCGTTATTCAACTCGATGACTTTGGAGCCGGGTTTCATCCAGATGGTATTCGCCAAAGCCGCTCCATGTTGGGCGATGACCGCGTGCGCCTGGGCAAAACAACTAACCTGTACCTTGAAATCCAGCTGCTCTGGCTGGATATTAACGACTTCATATGAACCGGCCAAAGACGTTTTTAGAAGATCGAAGAGCTCCTGATGATTGGGAATGGATCGGCGATCTGCTCCGCTGCCTTTTATTTTGGCGGATTCAAGAAAGTAGAGGTCCGAAGGCAGGCGTTCGACGAACAACACAACTTTCCCGCGGAGGTTGGGTGGTTTGATTTCGAGAGTATTGAAAATGGCTTTCTTGAACCTGGTTATTTCTCTTTTGGAGAGATGAACGCCATGGGGATTCATGCCGAATAAAGACGCTTTGGTCGCGACTTTCATCGCTTCGCGATGAGCGACAATCTTCATGCCCTCAGGGAGCACTTGCTCCAGCAGAGGGGTAAGCACACCGAATTCCTCGATCATGAATTCGACGTTGCTAGGCGCGTTTCTTTTCAGCCGATAAAGAGGTAACAAGAGATCAAAAACAAAATGGTAGTAGTGCTCAATGCTCCCGACCCCTCCTCTCGGCACCAGAAGAATCTGCTTATTACCGGATGCGGCGAGAAGGATCTCGCGCTGATTTCTATGGACGGCAAGCGCGCCCCTATAGCGGGGGAAATGTCCATTAATCCAATCCATGCAAATTGACCTAGGGGAAAAATTTTCTTTGGAGCGACCAAAGATTCGCCGCGTAAAGTCCTTTGGGTCTGGATTAGCCGTGGAGTTGGCTGACGGGGGTGCCGGTCTCGTCGAGGGTTTCGATGGACTGGATTTCGAGTTGGGGATTTTGGGTAGCGAGAAGAGTGGTGAGCGGGTCGGGGGTGTCGTGGTGCTCGATGTGGACCTCTTCGCCTTGGCGGTAGGTGACACGGTAGGTGGTCTCACCGGGTTCTAATTTGCGGATCTTGATTTTGGTATCCGCGGCATTGGCCTTCGCCGGGGTGCGCTTTTTCTTGCTGCGTTTGTCGGAGGGCAGCGGGGGGCGGGTGAACGGGAACGGTTCGCCGAGGAGGGCGGATGCGGCGTGCTCCAACCCATGCACGCGCACGAACAGCGCCTCGCGTTCGAGGAGCAGCGTGTTGATGTGAATCTGCGATTCAGCAGCAGGCATGCGGGTGCAGTGGACGGGCGGGAAGCTGGGAGTGAACCGGGGGCGGAGGGCCCTCGATTACTTGGACTTCTTTTTCTTCGGCGCTTCGTCTGCGATTTCGGCGTCGATTTCTTCTGCGACTTCGGGCTCAGCGATGTCTTCGACTTCAGGCTCGGGTTCGACTTCAGACTCGGGCTCGAGAGCTTCGGCGACTTTTTTCACGGCCGCAGCAGAGCGGGTGACGGTGGCCGATTTGGGATCGAAACCAGCGACGGGTAGCGGAGGAGCAGGAAAGGGGAATACGCCAGTTTCGCCCAGCACGTCTTCGACTTGGTTTTCGAGGGCGGCGATGCGCTCGTAGGCGGCTTGGCGTTCGATGATGAGTTCATCGATTTGCGAGCGCGCTTCGAGGGCTTGGCGAATGATGTCCGCTTCGGCCCCAAGGACGATGTCGCGGAAGGTGAGGGGGGTGGTCTTTTTAGCCATGGGTGATTATTTCCAGAAGATGCGTTTGAGTTTGTTAAAAAGTTCGGGAGCCGAGGTGCGCGCGAGGGGCGCGGTGGTGGCTGATTTGTCCGGGGCGGCAAGCGTCGGGGGTGGGCGCGGCACGTCAACGCCGGTTTGCGAAGATTTCTGCGGGGGCGCCGGAGCGGGGGGATGCGCGACGCGGTGAGCTTGGATTTCGGCGACGGCGGCGATCACTTTGGCGTCGGGATCGGCGCTCAGATCTTCGAGAAGTTCGTCGGCGGCGTGCGGGTGGCGGGCGGCAGCGATCCGCACCTCGGCGGCGGGGTCGCGGGCG
>Ga0075118_10000736_pt1 | contig 27504 bp, 17 predicted proteins | sample AntAceMetag02UKE_FD_69794 | JGI IMG/M metagenome (GOLD analysis project Ga0075118, IMG submission 69794) | Saline lake microbial communities from Ace Lake, Antarctica - Antarctic Ace Lake Metagenome 02UKE | ecosystem: Environmental > Aquatic > Non-marine Saline and Alkaline > Saline | place...
AGGCAGAGTGGCAAGGTATGGAAATCCATAAGTGTATACAAGGTGCTATAATGATGGTTTATCTTTATACTACTGCCGCTCAGCTGAAGAAGTTTATCTTTCTGATGGTTAAAACACTTTGTGTAAAAGGAAAAATTGCGACAAAGAACAATTTGCATGTACCATTCCGTATTTTTAGCCATAACCCAATTGTGATGAAAAAAGCCTTTCTATTCATTCTACTAGTTTCTGTAAGCATGAGCTGTCAGCCCACTGATAGCAACGATATGCTACGCCATGTCGTGAGTTTTAAATTTAGCCCTGAAGCGAGTAGTGCTCAGGTCAATGCCTTAGTTGAAGCTTTTCAAAATCTACCGAATGATATTCCCCAGATTAAAGCCTTTGAGTGGGGGGAGAATAATAGCCCAGAGGGTGTAGATAAAGGAATGACACACATTTTTTTACTCTCCTTTGCGGACGAAAAAGCAAGAGATGAATACTTGGTGCATCCAGATCATGTTGCTTTTGGCGACACTCATGGTGGAATTATTGAAGACCTTGTGGTAGTAGATTACTTGGCTCAGTAGGTTGCAAGTTGCTAGCTTCAAATCGAGACTTAAGCCTTGAGCGTCAAGTTCCAAGCTTCAAGTTACTGTCATTCCCAACTTACCGTCATTGCGAGAAGCGTGTTGAGCGAGAGCGAAACATGAGACGAAGCAATCTTCTTATCACTGAACGTTTTCGTATGCCATTTGGGAGATCCCGGATCAAGCCCGGGATGACGTTCTTTTTTATTCCCCTCCTTGGAGGGGCTAGGGCCTGCCTGCGGTAGGCAGGGTGGGTTAATTCAACAACTGACTTATCAAACTCAGCTTTTGCCCCAACCCTAAAGGGTGAATCGATCCAATTAGTTTAACAATTTCGAAATCAAACTCCTTTCGTCATGCTGAACTTGTTTCAGTATCTCATTGAAGTAGACCCTGAAAATAAGCCTGTCTGCCGACATAGGCAGGTTCAGGGTGACGTACTATTTTAGTTTAAAAGTTGACTTATCAAACTCACTGAAAAGATCGTCAGCCCCGATACGTTCTTCGTACCTCGAACTATCGGGATTTCCCAGAAAGTATAACTTTTAAATTGTAGTCTTTGCGTTAGTTTAACAATTGAGATATTAAGCTCACGGAGAATATGGTCAACATAAACCAACCAATAAACCCCTGAATAATCGCCAAGTAACGTGGCAGCCCTTTGATGGGGATTTCGCCAAAACCAAGGGTGGTAAAAGTATTGATGCTTAGCATTAGCGCATTGAGCATTTTGATGAAGATGTCATAACCTAAGGCAAGCAGGAATGTAATGGACAAGACTATTGTTTTGGCAGCACGTTGAGGAGCAGGCAAGTCAGACCATTTACCTTTGAAAACATCTACTTTTTTCAAGAACCATGATGAGGTACGGGTACTTGCCGTAGACCACCTATAAAGCGGCAGGGCAGTAGCCAAGAAGAATTTGGGCACTGTCTTGCCATTTTCTATAAAGAAGTTCTTAAAACCATCATAATGTGCCAGTTCATCCTTTTTGCCTTCTAGGTAGACATCTTGCATACCCGCATCCTTGTTGAGGTACTTGAAGAAGAACTGGTAACGATGAAGGATCCGGTCTTTACCATGGCTGTCCCAATGGTTGGGGAAGAAGAGGTAAACCAAAGCAAAAGCTAAGATAACGTAGGCGGAGAAAACTATAGCTTTAGCAGGCTCAGTGCCATAAGCGGAAAAGATTTTAAGGAATTGGTTTATTTTCCAAGTGAAGAAGTTTTTGAATGATTTTCCCTCTGAGTAGATAAAACGAAGCCTTTCAGTCTCCAAATCCTTCATTTCGATGTAGATTTGATTTACACTTTGCTTATTGTACTCTCGTTCAAAATATGTTTTAAAAATACCCCTCAGTTTAATTTCAGAATTATATAAATCTAATTCTTGAGCCCTACGTTCTTCCTCATAAGGCCCGAGCCATATATCAACATCTAAGAGAATTGAGTCTCTTAGCTCAATTGTTCTAGGATAAGCATCTCTATTAGGACTTAATGCGATTAGTTTGTTCTCGAACTGTTGCCATTCCAAACGCGAATTTTTATCTATGTCTTGAATATTAAGATTAACCTTGGATTGAAATAAGTTATAGTTAAAATTAATTGATTTGATATTATTCCATAAATCGAAAACTGGTATTAGTTTACCAAATTTATTGAACTGAAAGGTTAATTGATCTGCATTTGAGGCGTAGTAATCGAACCTATTAATGTTTATAAAACTGTTATTCGAAAACATTACATTGTCTAACCGGCTCAAGTTTATATCAACCGCTGTTTTGTTAGCTCTATTGCCGAAGGTATTTGATTGAAAATCAATAATTAATAAGATTTTCTCACCGTGGAAACTACTCATTTTAAAGTCACTTAGAAAGGTGTTTGCCTTGAAAAGAACTGAAATATTTCTGTTTTCAATATATGTTTTACCAACAGTGTTGGTTATAAGGGACTCGTAGCCAGATGTAGTCCTGAATCCCACGTCATCTTCGAATTTGCATTCCACAAAATGGGCATAGCTATTAATAAGAGTTATAGCTTTTTTGAATACGATGTGATGTAGTGACTCTCTATATTTTGAGTTTGAGAACGGTGAGGTCATAAAGACATTTCTAAGCCTAATTTCTTTATCAATTACTAAAGTGTCCGTTGAAATAAAGTCATGCTTAGCATTGTATTGGTCATTCAAATTTTGGTTATAGGCGTGTCTTTTGTCCCGAGTGGTGTCGAGTCGAATGTAAGCATTCTCGAGTGTGAAGATCGAATCCTCTTCAGCCTCAATCATCTGAAAGAACTCTGAGTAAGAGTATTCTTTGTATTTGATTTCTTCTTGGGCCTTTGCAGCAAAAGCGAGGAGAGTAAGTAAAACTGTTAAAAGGGCAGTTCTAAAAATATATTTTGGCATAAGGTTGATTTGGTGCTTTAAGGTATTGAAATACTGTCGTTTGCGCAAGGGTGAAAAACTCTCTTGATACCGTCATTGCGAGAAGCAGACTTCTCGAAAGCGAAAGGCTGTGACGCGGCAATCTCCTTATCACTGGACGTTTTCGATTGCCATTTATGAGATCCCGGATCAAGCCCGGGATGACGTTCTTTTTTATTCCCCTCATTGGAGCCTGCATGCTGCAAGAATGGGGCTAGGGCCTGCCTGCGGTAGGCAGGGTGGGTTAATTCAACAACTGACTTATCAAACTCACCGAGAATATGGTCAACATAAACCAACCGATAAAGCCTTGAATAATGGCCAAGTAACGGGGTAGCCCTTTGATGGGGATTTCGCCAAAACCAAGGGTGGTAAAAGTATTGATGCTCAGCATAAGTGCATTGAGCATTTTGATAAAGATATCGTAGGTCAAAGCAATTAAGAAAGCGGTGATCAGTAAAAAGGACTTACCACTTCTTTTCGAGTCTTCAGTCTCCGACCATTTGCCTTTGAGCACGTCTACTTTAGAGAGAAGCCAAGATGCACTTTTAGTGCCCGCGACTGACCATTTGTAAAGGGGCAGGGCAGTAGCCATGAAGAATTTAGGCGCTGTTTTGCCTTGTTCTAGCAAGTAAGTTTTAAAGTCTTCGGCATTGAGTAATTCGTGTTTTTGTTCTTCTAAATAAACCTCATGTATACCGGAGTCTTTGTTCACATACTTCAAAAAGAACCGGTAGCGATCCATAATTCGGTTCTTCCCGTGACTGTCCCAGTGGTTGGGGAAAAAGAGGTAAATCAGCGCGAAGAGAAATATTACATTGACAGAAAATACTATGGCCTTTGAGGGCTCAGTTCCGTAATCGGAAAAGACTTTTAAGAATTGATTAACCTTCCACTTAAAGAAAGAGCCGAAAGATGGGTTTTGTGTGTATAGGTAGCCAAGTCTCGCAGTCTCTAGGTTTTTAAGGTTGATATAGGCAGCATTGGCGTTCTCCGAGTCATGCTGTCTTTTATATAAATCAAAAAGTAGCCCTCTTAACTTTATTTCTTCCTTAAATGCACTTCCGAATTCAATACTCGCTGTCTTTTGGTATTCAGAAACTGTCGCTGGATCTCTAAGTATGTTGAAATAGCCCTGAGTACTGTCATTTTGAAATACATTTCTTACATAAGAAGCATAGCCATAATTTGAAATGATGCCTGGTTGGAATTGATTCCAAAAAATTGAGCTTTGATTGGAAATTACATCAAATTCAAGTGTAACGGGCTGATCGAATTTGTTGTCCTCGATGACTAAATTGTCAGATCCAATACTCCTTATCTTTCTGATTTCTACCTTTTGATTAGAGAAATCGTTATCATATATGGTAAATAGCTCCGTTCCAAAAGCCCAGACTTGGATATTTCCTTTGCCAATAAATTTATTGTTATCAACCCCATTGGAAAAGATGTGATCGGTCCAAAGCATGAATGACTGGTCATCATTGTTTAGTTTTATTATGCACGCAGTCACAAAGGTTTGAGTCCTTGAAGGGAAATCGCGGCTGCCTAGTTGAAGGTCTAATGATTTCTCTAGATGACTGTCTTCAAAGGCCACTGCTGGGTTAGATAGGTTTTCTTCTGTTACTAACCAGTTTAATGCTGATTTTAACGGGTTGCGTGAATTAATAAACACGGTCTCTTCGAACTTGCAATGCCTGAAGTGTATTGCTAGTGTATTGTTAAATAAAACTGGTTTAAGGAATTTGATATGATTCAAACTAACTCTAGTTCCTCCAAACCGATTAGTGAATTGCACATTTTCAAAGTCTAATGCTTTGTTGACCACGATGGTGTCCGTACGTTCAAACGAGCTGGCTTGGCTCTCGAAGTCAAAAGTATGGCTGAATTTCTTGTCCGTTGCTGGATTATAATCAATGATAGTATTGCTTAGTCTAAAGACGGTGTCTTTCTCTGCAGCAATTCGCTCAAATAATTGGGTGTAGGAAATGTGTTTTAATGCAGTGTTCTCTTGGGCAAAGGATGAGAATGTGGTGAGTAGTATAAGTACTGCTAGGGTAAGGAAACGTTTCATAAGGTTGAAGATTGGGGATAAGTTAATCAGGAATTGGGGAATCAGGAAATTTGATGAGCTGCTAGCATCAAGCCGTGAGCTTCGAGCGTCATTACCCGTCATTCCATCCACTATAGTCATTCCCGTGTAGACGGGAATCCCCTTATTAGTTTTCGATTGCCATTTGGGAGATCCCGGATCAAGCCCGGGATGACGTTCTTTTTTATCCCCCTCCTTGGAGCCTGCATGCTGCAAGAATAGGGCTAGGGCCTGCCTGCGGTAGGCAGGGTGGGTTAATTCAACAACTGACTTATCAAACTCACCGAAAAGATGGTCAACATAAACCAACCAATGAAACCCTGAATAATTGCCAAGTAACGGGGCAGCCCTTTAATTGGAATTTCTCCAAAGCCTAGGGTAGTAAAGGTGTTAATGCTGAGCATCAGGGCGTTGAGCATTTTGATGAGGATGTCGTAGGTCAGGGCGATCAGAAAAGCAGTGATCAGTAAAGTAGACTTCCAAACTCTTTTAGAAGTAGGCAGCTCACTCCAGGTGCCTTTCATAACATCTACTCGGCTAAGGAACCCTGCTGTCATTTTGGTACTTGAAATAGCCCATTTGTAAAGCGGTAATCCTGTGACTTGAAAGAATTTGGGCACGTCTTTTCCAGAGCTCTCTAACAATAGTTTGTAATCGTCATAGGCCAGAATATCACCTTGCTTTTCCTCCAGGTAAACATCATGCATTCCAGCATCGCGTTTCATGTATTTGAGGAAGAAGCTAAAACGATCAATAATTCTATTCTTTCCATGGCTATCCCAATGATTAGGGAAGAAAAGGTAGATCAAAGCAAAAATGAATACTACATAGACAGACATGGTAATGGCTTTAGCCGGACGTGTACCATAGTCAGAAAAGGTCTTTAAAAACTGATTGACCTTCCATTCAAAGAAAGTATCGAAGGAAGGATTCTGGCCATATAAGTATTTCAATCGAGCTGTTTCTAAATCTTTAAGGGTGATATAACTGGCGTTTGCCGACTCAGTATCGTGTTGACGCTTATAAATGGAGTTTAGGGTGCCTAGTAGCCGCATTTCTCCTTTATAGAATCTAGTTTCTTGAAATCTGATTGAATCGAGGTATGGATTATAACTTTCTGGTTCAGTTAAAGATGCATTGAGAGATCCTGTAGATCGTTTCGAGATTTCAAACCTTTCAATCTGAAAATCATAATAGCTTGCCCCGTCCAAAATACCAGATTGGAATTGTTCCCAATCTATTCTTACATCTTGCGGAGAATCTGAAATAAAAATAGGTGCCGGTACATTCACTTTGTTTCTTGTAAAACTTAGACTGTTTTCAATTCCCTTTCTAATGTAGAGTTCGACATAGTTGTCTCCAAAATCGTTATCAGATATAACAATTGTTTCACTATCCGACAATCCAAAGCTTATACCCAAGTCCTCACCATAAAACTTGTTTTTTGAAAGAGTAAAATCTCTAAGATATTTTGGAGCAAACTGGCTTATTCCATTTCCATAAAAGTCACATTCTTCAATTCTCATGACAAGTCCATTCTTTTGGCCTTGTGCGTTATTCATAATGACATTAATGCGGTTAAAAGTGGAATACTTGATTTGTGTCCAGCTACCTGCGTATTGTGGTAAGAGTTGTTGATATTTCTCCAGCTCCTCATTAATGCTAATTCTGGTGAATTTTTTGAAGTCAATGTGATGAAAGTAACCAGTGACATTGATCATTTCCACGGCCTCTTGAAATATGATTCTATCTAATATGCCTTTGTATTTCTGTCCAGAAAACAAAGTTGGGTCAAAGAATACATTTTCTAGTTTTAGGGCTTTTTTAATGAGGATAGTGTCCTTCCTTAGTGGTTCGAAATTTCCAATGCCTTGTAGTAATATTTCGCTCAAGTAATTTTTATCCGTAATCGTGTCAAGTTTGATTACCGCTCCATTTAAGGTGAATAGGCTATCTTCTTCATCCTCTATCATCTGGAAGAATTCTGTGAAAGAGTATTCTTTCAGTTGAAGGTCATCTTGTCCGAAGGAGTGGACGGGGAGAAAAAGGACAAAAGTTAAGAGTAGGTATCGCATATGGGTTGAAGATTGGGGATAAGTTAATCAGGAATTGTGAATGAGTGTTGAATTGTGAATGATGAATGTTGAATTTCCGTACATCACACATCTCAATACTCAATACCCAATACTCCCGACTCAATACTATTTCCCCATTGGTTTTATCGGGCATTATCGGTAAACTCGTATAAACATTCTTCAACCTTATGGCTAGCCTTTCAAGTTATCGTACTTACCTGTCCTTGTTCTTAGTCTTCTGCGTAACGACTCTCTCTGCACAGCAGATCCCGTCATCGGCCTATCAAAACCTTGATTACCGAATGATTGGTCCATTTAGAGCCAGTAGAACAGTAGGAGGCGTTGGTATTCCATCACAACCGAATGTATTCTTTATGGGGGTCAATAATGGAGGTGTCTGGAAAACCGATGACTACGGTCGTACATGGTTTCCCATTTTCGATGATGCACCAACTGGTTCAGTGGGAGATATCGCTGTTGCGCTCAGCAACCCTGATATTATCTATGTGGGCAGTGGCGAAGGGCTTCATCGACCTGATTTAGGCGTAGGCGATGGTATCTTCAAAAGTATCAATGGCGGAAAGACGTGGAAGCATGTCGGTCTGAAAGACGTGCAGCAGGTAGGGCGGTTGATCATTCATCCGACTAATCCTGATATTGTCATCGTTGCGGGTTTAGGCCATCCTTATGGAGCGAATGAGCAAAGAGGCGTTTTCAAAACAGTCGATGGCGGCAAGACTTGGAAGAAAGTTCTCTACATCGATGAGCATACAGGCGCTATTCAAGTAGAGTTCGACCCGAATAATCCAGACATCCTTTTTGCCGATATGTGGGAACACCAAGAAGGGCCTTGGGAGAATGCGAAATTCTCGGGTCCGAACAGTGGGCTATATAAAAGCACAGATGGTGGAGAGAACTGGCGTAAGATTACAAAAGGTCTTCCGGGTGCCGAACAAGGTTTAGGTCGCATAGGGGTGGGCATTGCACCAAGCAACTCCAACCTCATGTTCGCTGTCGTAGATGCCAGACAAAATGGAGGAATCTACAAGAGTACCGATGCAGGTGAAAGCTGGTCTTTGGTACATGAAAACAGAAGGCTTTGGGGAAGAGGAGGAGACTTTGCAGAGATAAAAATTCACCCGAAAAACCCAGATCGAATTTACGTGGCCAATGTCGCTTCTTATACTTCTGCCGATGGCGGAAAGAATTGGTCTTCGCTGAAAGGGGCACCAGGAGGAGATGATTACCACCGCATTTGGATCAACCCGATCAACCCAGATATTATGCTCTTTGTGGCCGATCAAGGAGCTGTCATCACCGTAAACGCAGGCCGTACATGGAGCTCTTGCTACAACCAACCGACAACGCAGTTGTACCACGTATCAACCGACAATGCCTTCCCTTATTGGGTGTATGGCGGCCAACAGGAAAGTGGCGCTATAGGTGTGGCTAGCCGCGGAAACGGTGGGCAAATCAGTTTCCGAGAGTTTATGGGGGTAGGTTCAGATGAATACGCTTACGTGGCACCAGACCCAAAGAATTCAGATATCATTTATGGCGGTCGCTTAATGCGCTTCAATAAGAAAACAGGTCAGTCTACTAACGTAGCACCAGAGGCCTTACGTTCTGGAAAGTATCGTTTTGTCAGAACTATGCCCTTGCTCTTTCACCCTGCAGATGACAATATGTTGCTCTTTGGCACTAACGTGATGTGGAAGACCATGAATGGCGGGCAAAGCTGGGAGATCATTAGCCCAGACCTTACTTATGAACAACCTGAAGTTCCTGCTAGTGTAGGAGATTACAAAACCAAGGAAATGGAGACCATGGCGAGAAGAGGGGTGATCTACTCCATTGGACCTTCTCCTGTCGATGTTCAGACCATTTGGGCTGGTACGGATGATGGGCGCGTTCATCTAACGAAAAACGGTGGTGGTGACTGGACAGAAGTAACTCCACCAGCCATGAGTACCTGGGATAAGGTGTCTCAAATTGACGCAAGTCACTTTGACGTAAATACGGCTTACATCGCCATCAATGCGATCCGTAAGGATGATATGACGCCTTATGTCTATCGAACGAGAGATGGAGGTAAATCATGGGACTTGATCACCAAGGGCATGAATCCCAATGGTTCGGTGAACGTGGTTCGCGAAGACCCTAAGCAAAAAGGGTTACTCTATGCAGGTACTGAACGTGAGGTCTATTTCTCTATTGATGATGGCGAAAACTGGCAGTCGCTACGTAACAATATGCCGGCTACGTCTATTCGTGATTTAGTAATTCATGAAGATGATTTGGTGGTTGGTACCCATGGCCGATCTGCTTGGATTCTAGATAATATTGCGCCCCTAAGAGAGTTGGCAAAGTCCAGAGGAAATGGTGCCTTTTTGTATTCGCCTTCGGATACGTACCGCGTACGCTGGAACATGTTTTCTGATACGCCATTGCCACCAGAAGAACCTACTGGGCAGAATCCGCCAGACGGAGCCATTTTAGATTATCAGCTGAATAAAAATGTAAAGACAGTGAAGCTCGAAATCATGGATGCACAAGGCAATGTGATTAGAACTTACACTAGTGATGATAAGCCAGAGGTGCTTGATTCTACTACAATGGCGCATCCGACTTATTGGATCAGGCCACAACAAAGCTTGGGTACAGCTCAAGGTCATCATCGCTTTGTCTGGGATTTAAGGCATGAGCCGCCAAGAGGGGCTAGCAGGCAATTTTCGATTGCTGCGGTGTATAAAAATACACCTAGTGGACCGCATGGCCCCTTTGTGACACCTGGAACCTATCGTGTGCGATTAACTGCTGCTGGGAAGTCTACCGAAAGGCCCTTGACCATAAAGATGGACCCACGGGTGACTATTACGGAGGGTGCTTTACAGCTGCAGACTGAATTGAGTAAGACCTGCTACGATGCTTATCACCAGTTACAATCTATAGTAGAAGCGATTGATGACAAAAGGAATCCTTCAAGCGCCCAAAGCGCGCTGCGAGGAAATGGAAGCGTTGGCGATCCAGATACCATGTATGGAAGCATTCGTCAAACAGATGCCAACAGAGAAACCTTAGTAGGCTTACAGCAGAAGTTCCTCTTTATGATGAACTTGGTGCAGGCAGCGGATGTACAACCGACATCACAAACTGTTCAGGCTATTAAGACTTTAAACGAGTCAATGGAGACGCTAAAAGCTAGATGGGCGAAGATGAAGTAGAAATTAGCTTCTAGCTGAAAGTCACTAGCTTCAAGCCGAGACTTAAGCCTCAAGTTCCAAGCTTCAAGTTACTGTCATTCCCAACTTACCGTCATTGCGAGAAGCGTGTTGAGCGAGAGCGAAACATGAGACGAAGCAATCTCCATATCACTGGACGTTTTCGTATGCCATTTAGGAGATTCTTCAGTCGCCTTTTGGGCTCCTTCTGAATGACGTTATTCCCCCTTAGTAAAGGGGGCAGGGGATTGCTTTAGTTTAACAATTTCGAAATCAAACTTCTATCGCTCATAACTCCCTTGCAATGACCTTATCTATTTAACGGATTTTTCACTGAACTTCAGTCTCAATCATTCCAATCAATTTTCTCATGTAGGGCGGTAATCTACTGAGTCTTCCTCTCTGGGAACTTGCTTCATATTCGGCTAAGCCAACAAGTCTAATGAATTGGTCATCGTCAATTTGATCAATACTTGCCAAAGACGGCCCAGCATGTACCACCTCGCCATCTATAACCTCATATCCCTGAGCTTTCATCATAGATCCTTTGAGTTGCTGCATAATGGCAGCGTTTTCTATTTGCTGCGATTCTATTAAGCCTTTCCATCTTGGATAAACAAAGTCATAAACATGGATCATTACACTCCGCAGTGAATCATTTGAGACCTTATCCAATCCTGTACTCTTTAAAGCTTCATATGGCCCGCGATTATAAGATATTTGAAAACCAAAATCTAGGTTCCTAAAATGAAACCTGATGGAGTCTTTGTTGATTTGTTTGGTGAGGTAATATTGATTGAAAAATGCTGCAGCTTTGGCGGCTTCACGATTTCTGAACCCAATGAGATGATTTTCGAAAAAATCTAAATCTTGCTCTAAAGCCGTTTTAACCTCAATAAGCATTTTTTCTTCATATGCTCTGGCTTTGCCTCGTTCATTGGCATTATTGATTTCTAGCGCGATAAGAATCCCTATAAGAACGAGCAGTATTTCTCCAATGGAGTATGCCAAGTAGCGAGTGACTTTATTTTGTTTCATGCCATCTTTACGGATTTTACGGAATAAGCTAATCATCAGAAGTCAGGAGTTAATCGTGCGGAATCTAAAGTGGTAAAAGGAATTGATCTCTTGGTCAATTCTTCTTCTATGAGCGAGCTTAAATTTGCATAACGTCCTTTTAAACCTTCTATTCGAAACCTTTTTGATCGGATACTACCTTCCATTAGGTTGACAATCTTGTACATGGTTTGACTATGTATCAGATTTTCATCTTTCAACCTTGACGATATCCTTATCCACCCATCTTCTTCCTCGTAGGTTTGATAAGTTAATATTTCATCTTCAAGTGCTCTTACCTCCTTATTTCGATTTTCATCTCCGCCATGAATAAATACCAAAGTACGTGGAATAATGGTCTCATAAAAATCGAAAAGAGAAAGCCGAAGGCTGTCGTTTTGAACGATTTCAAGCCCTTTTGCCTTTAATGCATCGTAGCTGCCAGAAGTAGTCGTTAATTGAAAACTGGCATTCATTTTGGCATAACCATCGCCTACGCTATCTAAGGAAGCCTTAGGTCCTGCGTGTAACATCCTTATCATAGTTGCAAGGCCTTTTTCGGCATAATTTTGTCGCGCTTCAATACCAGAATACAGGAAGTATTGGTCGCTCTTGAGGTCTTTATGAACTTCTTGAAGCATCACCGAAAGGTATTCTTGGTTCTTTCGCTGACTATTCCATTCGTTTAACGCGAGTGCTAAGAGAATGCCGATCATGACGAGCATGATTTCACCAAGAGAATACACTAGATACTGAGTTACTTTATTCTTACTCATAAGGCGTTTGCGGATTTTGCGGAAGAAGGTGATCATTTCGAGATGTTTAATTCTTGGTTTAAAACATTAATGATCTCATTAATCTGTGTTTTGGTGTTTTTGAAAATATCAGAGATAAAGGTGTAGTTGATTTCGAGTAGGTATATGTTGTTCAGGAATACCTTGTTTTTATATAGATCACGTACTTCACTCTCCATAATACCTTTGTGACTTTCGATATAGGCCGAATCATACGTCAGCTTTAGGTTTGGAATGTCGGACTTACTGAGGTCGTAGTACTTACCTAAATCGATGTGATGCATCAGGTCTTCAAGAAATACATCATAATCATTCCTGATATGCTCATGAGAAGCAGCAATATCTGAATAGGTTTTTTTCAAATTCATCAACTTTAGTTTGAGCTCATCATTGTTAAGTGTGCTGAAATGTCCAGAACTCTTCATTTCCTCGTAGGTGTTGTCATTTGGGCGAAACTCATTTACAAAGGTCAAGTCTTGCAAATCCTGATTGAATTCGTAAAGTGACCCGACTCGCATCAGGTCTGAGTTCTGTTTGATATCTTGGGCAGCGCTCACCTTTGTTTTAGATAATTCAATCATGTTGTCCAAGCCTTCAAGATCTGCATTCAGATCATTCTTCAAGTTGTAGAAGTATTGGTATTCAACTTTACGATCCTTTCTTCCTTCATTCCAATTGTTGAATTGAATGGCAATGTAAATCCCGATGACCACCAACAAAATTTCGCTAACGGCATACAGCAGGTACTTGGAGATTTTATTTTCATTCATGAGTTGTATTCTAATTTTTCGGAAGAAGGTGATCATTTATTAAAATTTTCTTGTTTTTTCTTCAGTTCATCCCTCAGTTTGATTGTAGAACCGTTCAAGTCTCGGGAGAACATTATATGATGGGACCATTGAACTGAAAATCTGGAAAGATAATTGATGAGCTTCTCATCATTTGCCATCGCTTCAAAGTTTGCCTTTATGTCTGTATTAATTCTATCAGTCGAAATTATACTCGTATCTGGAATGTATTGCACATATTGGTCCACATAAAACATATGATTAGTGGCTTGATGTCCCATCATCAATAAGATTTCATCAGCAGACAGAATTTCTTGCTCCAATAGTATTAGCTTTTTTCTTAAATCAAGATTTTCCAATAACTCAAGCTCTCCATTACTTCTCATTTCGGTGAGGGTGGAAATAGCAGGGTATCGATAGGGTAATTGATAATACAGACGAAGTGTACTTTTAAAGTCCTGAATTTTATCTTCAGGAAGCTTTTTGGCTTCAAGCATATCATTAGTCTGAAGAATTAATTTTCTGATATATATGGCGCGATTAATTGTATTCTCAGTTTCAGAAATAAAAATATCCAAATCCTCAATAATTCTCTGATGATAGTTTTTGGCCTTGATAGCCGCCTGGCGTTCCTGATTCCAATTATTTACTTGCAGCGCTATTAGGATTCCTATTACTACAAGTAGAATCTCGCCAATGGCATAGACTAAATAGCGCGTAGTTTTTCCTTGTGCCAGGAGGGACTGTCTTAATTTTCTTAGGAGGAAGATCATGCGGGAGTCTTAGAAAATGTGATAGCCTTTATTCAACAGGTCAGAGGTAGCTGTTATTCTTGAAGCCGCTAGGGTAATTCCTGTATGTACTTGGCCTGGCACGATGTCTTGTTTTACCATGGATTGTCCGCAAACAACAATTTTAACACCAGCAGCCAAGAGCTTGTCAAGTACTTCGGCATTGGGGTTGTCTGCTTCAAAACGTTTATTATACTCTTCGTTATTAATCACTAAAGGTGTGGCACCGCTTGATATCACGATGACCATCTTTAGGTTTTCTTTGGGTACACCTGCGTAGGCATGTGCATTCACAATTCGTGCAGCATATTCTAAACCACGATAGAACTTTGCCTTGTCGTCATACCTAAAAGATAATTCATATATGAGTTTATATTCGCTCGTAGGATCAGGCTTTTCTGTTTCGAAAGGCACAGGGACAACGGCTCCATAACCTTTGATTACAGGAAAGAGGTTGTCTTGCGCTTGAACGGAGGTATATAGGCCAAAGAAGAGGAGGACGGTGATTAGAGATAGTTTCATACGGTTTTGGTTGATTGACTACTGAATATATTAAAATCAATGATAAAGCCATCGGTTTCTAATGTGAAACGTAAATGATCTTAGCTCCCCATAGCCGTGATGAGCCCTTGGTTTGTTAACAACTTAGGGATCATTATGTGTCAAGATTCTAAGGCAGTAAGCTAAAATCAATTTCCGGAGCTAAGCCCAAAGGTTCACGATTAATCATAGTATCTATTGGTGTCCAACCGGTGAAGAAACCACAGTTTTTCATAAAGAAAGCAGTGCCCTCGGCTCCTCCAGCATAGTCCATTCTAGACTCTTTTCTGGCTGTAGCATCAGCGGTAAACTTAGCGGTGGTCATTTCGTGCCACTGGCCGTTTGTATCGTATACCCATTGGTTTGAGTACATGCCCTTCCTTGTTTGATTACCTGTTTCGGTATGGAAGTTTTCTAGGAATGAATGGGGTCTTTGTACATAGGAGTTGGTTTGAGGTCTTCTAAAAGAAGCGATGAGTTCCCATTGACCGATTTCAGGAGCAAAGAAATAGGCCGTGTAGTCCGTGCTGTTATTGCCCGAAGGTTTTGCTTTTAAAAGAAAACGATACTTTAAGCCAGCCTTCCACATGTATTTGCGGTAGCTCTGCCCACCTGAGCCCTCATTGCCAAACTCGCCTGTATAAACGCCTTCACCTTTCTTTAACATTTTAATGCGCTGGTTTTCGGGGATGTCTTTTGGATTATCCGTTTTAAAAGGACTCCAAACAGAAAAGAGCACTCTTCTTTCTTCAGGCCCATTTACTTGAATACCAAAGTAACCTTCGGCAAAGCCATTGGCCATAAAATAGCTTCCAAGTACGTCTTCTCCTTCTGGGACTTCAATTTCATTATAGAAATAGAGCACATCTGAAGCCGCTTCAGGCACTTGGTAGGTAAGATGTACAGATGGACCTCTTCGTCCCCAGTAGAAGTCCTCTTTGGCATAGTAAACTGTGCTTTCGGTTGCTGCTCCACCAATGCGCACTTCAGAAATATCGACTCCTGCGCTTTCTTCATCGCTACTGATCTCTAAGGTGTGGTAGCCCGGCTTTTTGATATTAAAGCTGCCGATGGAAACCAAGTTGAGTTCAGGACTAGTGATGCTGATTTTTTGACTGCTACCATTGAAGGTGACATTGATTGTAGTGGCAACATCCGCACTTGCCATCAAACCGATATTGATTTGGCCTGTGGCTTCGGTATAAAAATAGGTCTTGGCCGAGCCGTCCTTCGGGTTCCAATCTTTCACTCCGTTGTTAAGTAGTTGTCTGTCTTGCTTGGAGTTTAAACCTTCTATCCACGTATTTCCTTTGGTGGGAATAGCCATGGGTAGTTCATCTAGTGTAAATACTTCGGGTTGAGGAGTGCAGCTAAGCACTGCGGCTATTATTAGAAGGGTAAGGTGATTTTTCATTTGGTTTGAAGCTTGGGCATAAGTTAATCAGGAAATGGTGAATCAGGAAATCAATCGCTTGCCGTCATTCTGAGTAAGATCACTTCTCGGTAGAGAATTGATCGACCGATAGAATCTCACTATCGCTTGACATATTCGTTATTCATTGAGGAGATTCTTTCGGTCGTACCTCCCTCAGAATGACGTGCCCCGATGAACTTAGTTCAGCAATTGAGAAATTAAACTCACTGAGAAAATCGTCAACATAAACCAACCGATAAATCCCTGAATGATCGCCAAGTAACGGGGTAAGCCTTTGATAGGAATTTCTCCAAAGCCGAGGGTCGTGAAGGTGTTGATGCTCAGCATTAGTGCATTCAGCATTTTGATGAAGATGTCGTAGGTCAGGGCAATTAGGAAGGCAGAAGTCAATAAAATAGATTTCCACACACGTTTAGACGCTGGTAGCTCACTCCAAGTGCCTTTCATGACATCAACTCTGCTTAGAAATGCAGCTGTCATTTTAGTCCCTGAAATGGCCCATTTATACATGGGTAGGGCAGTGGCTTGAAAGAATTTGGGTACTTCTTTGCCTGAACTTTCAATGAGCTGTTTGTAATCGTTGTAGGCGAGAATATCTCCTTGTTTTTCTTCTAGGTAAACATCATGCATGCCTGCGTCTTGCTTCATGTATTTAAGGAAAAAGCTAAACCGGTCAATGATTCGATTTTTCCCATGGCTGTCCCAGTGGTTAGGGAAGAAGAGGTAGATAAACGCAAAGGCAATGATCACATACATGGAAAAGACAATGGCTTTGGCAGGTCGTGTACCATAGGCAGAGAACACCTTCAAGAACTGATTGATTTTCCAAGTGAAGAAATTCTCAAAATTAGGATTTTGATGATATTGGCCAGCCAATTGTAAAGTCTCCAAATCTTTGAGTTCTAAATAGACCAAGTTTACATTCACTTGATCCATTAGTTCTCGATAGTGCTTTAAAAATGCCACCCTCATTTTCCGTTCAGCCAAATAAGCCAAAGGGAGGCTGGTAGCAATAGTCTTTTTATACTCTTCTACATTTATAGCCTTTCGTGATATTTCTCTAATTTTCGGGTCATTGAAGGGTATATCTAAACCGTTTTCTTCTCGATAGGCGGTTCGTTGAGCTTCAATATAATCCCATCTCCCATTCTCAGTAATGACTTTATTATACCATTGTCCCCAATCAATCTGCCAATGTGATTTAAGTATGGATTCATTTTGCGAACGACCATAGTCGTTGATGAAAGATGCACGGACAGCAGCCTTAAACGAATTTCCAAGGATTTTCCCTGCCTTGTTTTCGTTGCCTGTTCTTACCTCTAAGTTTAGGCCACTGTCAGAGTTATTGTCGGTGATAGACCAATCAGTTATGAAGCCGAGCATAATATCAGTATAAATACCATCATCCCTTTTGTTAAAAGATGATTGCCGAAGCAGAAAAGATTCCATATACGATAATCTCACACTTAATCTTTTTCGGACGTCTATGTTTGAAAGACTGACCATTTGAGGGGATCTTTCGTTTTCATCATAAAGTATAGTTAGAGAAATCGATAAATAATCCTTAAACAATGAATTATTGATTTGAATACCATCTTCAGTTAAAATAAAACTAAGCCCCCCTTCGAGATCAAGCTCAAATTGAGTTGCCGTATCTAAATAAGAGGCTATTTGCTGGAGCTTATCAGTGCTTCTGAAGGTGGCTTGTTTTTTAAAACTGCAGTTCCAAATAGGGATAATGGAAGTGTCGGTAAAGGTTACTTCTTCTTCAAATGAGACGAGGTAAAAGCCGGCAATATCACTATCCCATAGCCCTTTCGTAACATCAATATCGTAGTTACCTGTAAAAGATTGAAACTGAACGTTATTGAGTGCTAAGGGAATGTTAATAAATAGACTGTCTGTAAGAGTACGACTAGCGTTTATGTAATAATTACCTCGTTCATCTTCTTCACTCTCCTCATTGAGTAGAAACCTTTCGTCTGTGAGGCTATCATACTTGATCAGTGCATTTTCTAGTCTAAAGATTGTGTCCTCCTCTGCTTCAATCATCCGAAAAAACTCGGTGTAGGAGTATTCTTTGTATTTGATGTCGCCTTGAGCTAAAGAAAAGGTAGGTAAGAGCAGGCAAAGGCCGAGTAGGAGGTTTCTCATGTTGGTTGAAGCTTTGGCCTTAAGGTAATCAGTTATTGGGTAATCAGAAAACGGGGGAGAGCCGTAAGCTATAAGCCTCAAGTTCTAAGCTTCAACTTACCGTCATTGCGCGAAGCGTGTTGAGCGAGAGCAAAACATGTAACGAAGCAATCTCCTTATCACTGCACGTTTTCGTATGCCATTTAGGAGATTCTTCAGTCGCCTTTTGGGCTCCTTCTGAATGACGTTATTCCCCCTTGGCAAGGGGGCTAGGGCCTGCCTGCGGTAGGCAGGGTGGGTCATTATTCCCCCTTAGTAAAGGGGGGCAGGGGGATTGCTTTAGTTCAATAATTGACTTATCAAACTCACCGAGAATATCGTCAACATAAACCAACCGATAAATCCCTGAATGATCGCCAAGTAACGAGGCAGTCCTTTGATGGGGATTTCTCCAAAACCTAGGGTCGTAAAAGTGTTAATGCTCAGCATTAAGGCGTTCAGCATTTTGATGAGGATATCGTAGAATAACGCGATGGCAAATGCCAATGAAAGCAACACGGTTTTCGCAGCTCTTTGTGGAGCTGGTAAATCAGCCCACTTGCCTTTGAAGATGTCGATCTTCTGTAAGAACCATGAAGAGCTTCTGGTGCTTGCAGTTGACCATTTGTAAAGGGGCAGGGCTGTTGCCAAGAAGAACTTGGGCACCGTCTTACCATTTTCAATAAAGAAGTTCTTAAAGCCATCGTAATGCGCCAATTCATCTTTCTTACCATCAAGGTAGACATCATGCATGCCGGCATCTTTGTTTAAATACTTAAAGAAGAATTGGTAACGATGCAAAATTCTGTCCTTTCCATGGCTATCCCAATGGTTAGGAAAGAACAAGTAAACGAAGGCAAAAGCTAGAATTACATAAACTGAGAAGATTATCGCCCTTTCCGGTTCAGTGCCATATGCGGAGAATACTTTTAAAAATTGATTAATACGCCATTTGAAGAAGGTCTTGAAATTAGGAGATTGAGTGTATAAGTAGGCTAACCTTTGAGTTTCAAGATCCTTGATCTCGTTGTAAACACTATTGGCACTTTTACTGTCATAATTCTCTTTAAAGATCTTATAAAACCTTGATCTAAAACCAATATCATTTCGATAAGCTTTTTCGTTTTTACTTAAGAATTCGTTTCTGTAAACACTCATTACAGAGTTGTTAAAGATAGAATCTGACATTTGTGCTTGAGAAATTTTTGTAGCCATTTTTCTAATATACTGAGGCATAAAATCATCGATGAAGGAGTTACTACTTACATTTTTATTTGCCCACTGTATCCAGCTTATATCATGCTCACTTGTTATTCCATTTAATTCGAGCTGAACAAAATTTTCAAAATTATTGGCAAGGATGTTGATTTTGTCCGAAGGAAGTGCCTCTAAAGTAAGCCAAGTATGAGGCGTATTAAAATAATTGCTTTCCACATTGATTATTGAGTTTTTCTTAAACTCTACCCGTAGAAGTGAAGGAGTATTGACGTTATTGTGATTCATTGTGAACCTGGAAATATTCGCTATAGAAAGATTCATGAAATTGTTCGCTATGATTTCATTATGACTAAGGTCAATAGAGTTTGTAACTAGCGTATTAGAATTATTTGAACGGAAGTTAAGTGATCCGTTAATCCTAGAATACTTGATGTAGATTTCAGCATTGTGTGCTCCTGGTATATCATATTTGCGAATAGATTTTTCAATGTCCGTTATTCTTTCATCATAGATTATACTAAGTCCTTTCTCGTATACATTATGATGCAGCATTCCGGTATACAGGTTTCGGAAGGTCACGTTTTCTCTGAAATGGATATGATTCAAACCAGTAATTAGGGCTTTAAAGCCTCCAATTATTTCACTCCATGGCAAAAATTGCACATTATTCAACTCAATAGCTTTATCAATATAAATGGTGTCAGTACGATATAATTGAGTGACTTCATCGTATTCAATCTCACCCGAATAGCTATGATCTGTTACACTGTCATACTTGATTACAGCGTTGTTAAGCTTAAAAAGCTCACTTTCTTCATCTGCTATCATCTGAAAGAATTCAGCATAGGAATACTCTTGATATTCAATCTCCTCTTGAGCAAAGGAGAGAAGAGGTAGGAACAGGCAAAGGCCTAGAAGGAAGTGTCGCATTTTGGTTGAAGCTTTGGCCTTAAGGTAATCAGTTATTGGGTAATCAGGAAATGGGGGAAGAGCCGTAAGCTATAAGCCTCAAACGGCAAGGCCCTAGGCGCTGTGAGTGATGAGTTGTGAGCTGGTTCTTCCTAGAACGTCATTCCCGCGCAGGCGGGAATCTCCAAATCAGGATTCGAGTTTCATTGAGGAGATCCCCGTTAAACGGGGATGACGGTAGTAGACCCTGAAACAAGTTCAGGGTGACGTAATGTTTTAGTTTGTTTCCCAACAGCCCAACAGCCCAACAGCCCAACAGCCCAACAGCCCAACAGCCCAACAGCCACTCCATCAATTAAGACTACTTTTTTCGGCATGAAAGTAGTAGTATTAGGCCTCGAACAATAGAAATGGTATTTCACAAAGTAAAACCTATGAAAACTAAGTATACACTAACCTTGATGTTAGCCCTATTATTTTCTTTTGCCGGCTTCCAAAGTCAAGCACAAGACAAGTTGAAAAACATGCCGGGCTATGAGCAATACACTAAAATAGCCCCTCAAATTAGAAGGTCTGTAAAGCCAGGAACGTTATCCGCCAACTGGGCTGATGATGGTAAGTCTTTCGAATACATCAAAGATGGTAAGCGCTGGTCTTACGATGTGCGTAAAAAGAAAATGACGGACATGGGAGATCCGCCACCACCACCACCAAGAAGAAGGTTCAACCGACCTGCGCGTGGAAGACAATATGCGTCTGCGGATTCACCTGATGGTAATCTGAAAGCATTCACAAGAGACCGTAACATGTACATCAGTAATCCTGATGGAAGTGGTGAAATGGCCATTACTACTGATGGTAATATGGAAAACCTAGTAAAGTATGGTATTGCTACTTGGGTGTATGGCGAAGAATTAGGCCAAAGTACTGCCATGTGGTGGTCACCTGACAGCAAGAAAGTTGCGTTCTACCGATTCAAAGAAGAAGGCGCGAAAATGTACTATGTACTGCTAGATCAATTAGCACTTTACGATTCACTTGAAGTAATGTCTTATCCTAAAGTAGGGGAGCCTAACCTTCCGGTAGACTTAATGGTATATGATTTAGAGACTAAGAAGATCACAGAATTCGATACGCGTGATGGTAAGTCATTCGATGATGGTGCCTTGGGTACATACCTCTATGGCATGGACTGGACACCTGACGGTAAAGAGTTCTTATACCACAGCACGAATCGTAAGCAAGACATTATGGAGTACCGTGCGGGCAATCCAAATACAGGAAAAACTAGAGTAGTCGTTCGCGAAGAGTGGTTGCCAAGTTTCACTAAGAATACGCCAGAGATACGCGTTTTAGACGATGGTCAACACTTCATTTGGGCATCGGAAAGATCAGGATTTAACAATTACTACCTCTACAATTTTGATGGGACCTTAGTCAATGCCTTGACTCAACACGGTTTCGAGGTAAACAACATTGTAAGAGTTGACGAGAAGGCCGGTTTCATGTATTACATGGCACGCAGTGGTGAGAACCATATGAAAATGCAGTTGCATCGTGTGAAAATGGATGGTACTCAAGATGTGAGAATGACTGATCCTGCTTTTAACCACAGCGTGAATATTGCACCAGGTGGTAAGCACTTCATCGATATAGCGCAAACGCATAATACGCCTCCATTCACTAACCTGATGGATTCGAAAGGCAAAATGATTGCAGAACTTGCTACGAGTGATATCTCGAAGTGGGAAGAGCTAGGATTGAAGACGGTTGAAGCATTCACTTTTACTTCTGCTGATGGCGTAACAGAACTACACGGGTTGATTCACTTCCCATCCAACTTCGATCCAAGTAAGAAGTATCCATTGATCCTTGCCAACTATGGCGGACCAGCAACCAATGAGTTTAGAGAGACATTTACTTATCCAAATGCATTAACTGAGTACGGCTTCCTTATCGTTGATATAGATGGAAGAAACGTTCGCGGAAGAGGTAAGCGTTTACTAGATCAGTTGTACGGAAACCTTGGTATTGTAGAGCAAGATGACTTTGCAGAAGGCATCAAATCGCTTTACGACCGTCCTTATTTCGATAAAGATAATGTAGGTGTATATGGTACTTCATATGGAGGTACTACTGCTGCTATGAGCTTGCTGAGATTCCCTGACGTTTATCATGCAGCGGTTGCGAACTCTTCGGTAACGGATTGGATCAACTATGATAACATCTATACAGAAAGGTTTATGAACACGCTAGAAAACAACAAAGCGGGTTATGATGCCTTCAACTTAATGAACTATGCGAAGAACTTAGAAGGTGAGATTATGGTGTACTACGGTACTTCAGATAATAATGTACACCCATCTAATTCGCTTCAGTTGATCAAAGCTTTGCAAGATGCTGGCAAGAGTTTCGAAGTACAGGTAGGTCCAGATAGAGGACACACTGCTGTTTCTACAGATAGAATGATGGAGTTCTTCATTGAGCACTTGGTTATGTCGAATGGCATGGCAATGCAGATCAAAAGGTAATAGAGAATTGAATATAAAAAAGAGGCGCTATCATTGATGGCGCCTCTTTTTTTGGGCTAACAAATTCAGCTTGGTGTAAATTTCGCACGCGTTACAAACGCGCTCGATTAAGAATAGTAAATGGTGCGCATTTGTAATGCGTACCATCTAGTGCACCTGTCGTTATGCCACACTAAATGTAATATAGCTTGGTGTAAATTTCGCACGCGTTATAAACGCGCTCGATTTAATTCCTTTATCTGGTGCGCATTTGTAATGCGTACCATTTAACACTGTAGTGCCACACTAAATGTAATATAGCTTTGTGTAAATTTCGAGCGCGTTATAAACGCGCCCGATTAAGCCATTTATTATACAATTGGGGTTATTGTTAATAGACCGTTGTCTTCATCTTGGTAGAAAGCTGCACTACTGAAGTAATAATGCTTCGGCTCCAAAACGATCATGTCCTTGACTGGGTTCATATGGATATAGTCGAGTTTTTTCCAAACCATTTCTATGTCTGTTAATTCGATTGGGTGGAAACCATCTTTCCAGATTTTGTAGTTTTCTGCTCTTTTAATTCTATTGGCAGCGAATGAAAACTTCTTTAATAACCATACGCGCCTGCTCTCATTGATCTCGAATATCGTCTTGATAAATTCTTTGGCTGTGAATTTTTTAAGATCTCTGATAATATCATTTAGGGGTGTTTGGGTCGAACTCAGAATGGCATGAAAATGATTGGACATAATAACAAAGGCATGAACTTCTAAGCCTTTGTTCTTCTGGCAATGCTTAAGGGAGTCTATAATAACATGCTTATAATCGGGCCTTGTTAGTAAATCTACCCAGTCAATAACGGTGCATGTAATGAAGTAAAGCCCTTCGGGGTTTCTAACCTTATATTTTTCGGACATTGTGGTGTTTTACTAAAGATAATAAAGCTCGGTGTAAATTTCGAACGCGTTGCAGATGTTGCGCGTTGTCAATGGTGCGCATTTGTAATGCGTACCATCTAATTTCGAACGCGTTGCAAACGCGCTCGATAAAGAATATAGTTTTGTGTAAGGCTCGAACGCGTTACAAACGCGCTCGATTAAGAGTTACAAACGCGCCCGATTAAAGCATTTGCAATGCGTACCATCTAATCAAAATCAATCTGCATTTTGGCGATTTGATCGGAGAGCTTCTCAGATGTAAACCTTTCCCTAAAGCGATCAACCATGATCGGGAAGCAAAGCGGAGTGGGATTCACTAATTTTTTTACCACTATTTCTTGCTGGTTAATACGCGCCAATGACTCGCTTAACCGTGACTTTTCGAATTGCAAAGAGAGTACTTCTTCGTTCGCCTGTTTCATTAATAAATTCTCTGGATCATAGTCTTCAAACACCTTGTAGATCATACTAGAGGAGGCCTGTAAATGCCTGTTGGTAATTCCTTTGCCAGGATAGCCTTGAAAGATGAGTCCCGCAATGGTAGCGATGTCTCTAAATTTCCGCTTGGCCATTTCAGTGTTGTTAATACTAGCATAAATATCTTCCAATAGGTTCTCCTCTGAGAAAAGGTCAAGCTCTAAGAAGTCTTCAATCTCAATTTCTTGATCCGTTAATAGCTCGAACCCATAATCGTTAGACGCAATAGAGAAGGTAATCGGCTGGCTGACGCTAATGCGGTAGGCACAGAGGGCTGCTAAGACTTCGTGAATGTATTTCCCTTCCAGCGGATAAATATAGAAGTGAGTGCCCTCATCTGACCTTAACTGTTCAATCAGCAATTGATTTGAAGTAGGTATGGCCGAAAGCTCCCTTTGCTTTTCGAGCAGTGGCTTTATAGTTTTCATCTCTGGGCCTTTGTACTGACCATTTGAAGCTTCTTCGAGCTTGCTGCGCAAACCATGCGACAGCAGAGAGGTAAACGATGCTTTGCCACCTCCCCAGCGCGGAATGGGGCCGGTTTTCTTCTTTGATTTGCGCACTTGGGCTGTCATATCCTTGACTCGAATCAACTCTAAGCTACGACCAGCAAACCAGAAAGTCTGTCCGGGTTTCAGTCCAGCAATAAAGATTTCTTCTACTGTACCAATGTATCCACCCGTTTGATACTTCACTTTTACCATGGGGTTAGACACGATGGTGCCCATTGACATCCGGTGGCGCATGGCTGTTTTCCGACTGTTGACTTTGTATTTGCCGTCAGCTTCTATTTCTACTTTAGCATACTCGTCATAGGCGCTCAAGCTGCTACCTCCTGTCGTGATAAATTCTAGGCACCACTGCCATTCGGCTAGGCTTAGGTCTTCGTAAGCATGTGAGGATTTGACTTGTTTAAACGTTTCTTCTTGATAAAATCCAGGCCCAACTGCCAGTGTAACGAGGTATTGGATCAATACATCGAAGCACTTTTTAAGGGGGATTCGGCTTTCGAACTGCTTCTTGGCGATGGCTTGCTTTAATACTGCTGCTTCAATCAGTTCGAGGGAATGGGTAGGTAAAAAGTAAACTTTACTAGTGGCACCCGGTTGATGCCCACTTCGTCCAGCGCGCTGAAAAAATCTCGCAACGCCTTTAGGTCCGCCTACTTGAATGACCATGTCTACTGGCCGAAAGTCCACGCCTAGGTCTAAACTCGAAGTACACACAACGCATTTCAGTTTACCCAAGTGGAGGTTTTCTTCTACCCATTGTCTTACACCGAAGTCCAACGATCCGTGGTGCATGGCAACAAGACCAGCATATTGTGGAAGCTGTTGCATCATCTTCTGATACCATACCTCAGTTTGAGACCTTACATTGGTAAACATAAGGGTGGAGGTATGATTTTCCAGTATTGGAACAATTCGTGGTAGCAAGTGAATGCCTAAATGTCCTGACCACGGCAAGGTCTTTACAGAATCGGGTAGGATAGACTCTATTTCAATTTTCTTATCTAGGTTGGCGCGAATGGTTTCGCAAGTAGCGTATTGCTCGCCTAAGAGGACTTTTGCCGCTTCTTCAAGGTTACCAATGGTTGCTGAAATCGCCCATGTTTTAATTGGTTTGTCCTTCAGGTAGCGCATATAGGCCAAAGCAAGTTCCATCTGGACCCCACGCTTGCCGCCAATGAGTTCATGCCACTCGTCTACAATCACAGCTTTTACCGTACCGAAGGTTTTGGGGGCATCTTTCTGTGCTAGCAGTACATGAATACTCTCTGGTGTGGTGACCATTGCTTCGGGCATCTGCTTCTTTTGGCGCTGCCTTTCTGCTTGGGTGGTATCACCTGTTCTTAAAGCTATGTTCCAACCTAGGTCTAAGTCATCACTGACTTCTTGCATAGCGGCTTGAATGTCTTTGGCGAGGGCCCTGAGTGGAGTTACCCAAATGATTTGTAGGCCTTTGGTCTTTTTTGGAGCATGTAGTGCTTCGATTACGCAAGCCAACCAAATGGCATAGGTCTTGCCGCTTCCCGTTGGGGCATTGAGTAGTCCACTTTTACCTTGCAAATAGGCTTTCCATGTCTCTCGTTGAAAAGGGAAGGAGGTCCATCCTTTAGATTGGAACCAGTTTTCGGCAGGGGAAAGATCAATTTTTTCTTGTGGCAAAGCGTTCAGCTAAAGCCATGAATTTCGTTGATTCTAATGAGCTATGGAAGTAAAGTCTAGACTTAAAAAGTCGCCTGATAATCAATACGCATATCTAGCTTACGTGTAGAACCATTTGGCGATTGCAGCATTCCCAATCCGCCAGGGTAGTATCCTGTTCGTTTGTTGATACAAATGATGGCAAGAAAGTTCGCGTCATTCGGATCGAACTGGTAGAAGCCACTTTTATTCGGGGTGATGATGATTTTAGGCTCAATTTCGGCTTGCTTAATCTTTTTCAAGTCGTAAAACACCTTTCCATCTTTTAGGTAAGATGTTTTATCCAGAATTTCTTTTGTGCTCTCTTCAAAAAGAAGGATTTCAAATCGAGCAGGAACAGGTTCTCTAGTATTCAACGAATCAGTCTTCGAGAAATCACCTTTGTATAGGTTCATTGTACCATAGTAGCCATTGAGAATGGTAGGCTCGTTGATCTTATTACTCATTTTCACATTAAATGTGAAGAAGTAAGTCTTTTGAGGAACATCCTTCTTGTTACAGCTCGCTACAAGCAGTAAAACAGAAATAGCCAAGACCAGTTTATTAAAACCTCTCATTTGATATGCATTTTACGGGCACGAAGTAAATAAATAATTCTGCCAATCGAGAAGGTGAGTCGTTAAAGATTCATAAAGAGGTGATCAAGTAAATGAAAACTTCTATTTGCTGGTGGACATGCTTCATCATTACTAGCCACAAACCAAAGCTGCTAGTCCTAGTGAGCTTAGATTGGAGTGCACAAAAAAGGCATCTCGATGCTTCGAGATGCCTTTTTCAATAAGTGTTTTTTAGACTATTTATTTGTCCAGTAGTCTTTCAATACGACAGCTTCTTTTGTGATGGTTTTTCCACCGGCTTCCAATACTACTTGGAAAGTACCTGGCGTTACTGGGCCAGTTACATACTTAGCGGCTGCCATTCTCTCTTCAAGATCGCTTCCCGTCATTCCGAAACGCTCGAAACGTGCTTTCATTCTTTCCATATCTTCGGCAGAACGTTCGCTAATGATTCTTGAGAAAGGCCATACTGCATGGTTTAATCCAGCTTTAGCATCAACTTCCATCACATACACCTCACGCATACCTTGCATCACTTTTAAAGTAGCTTTACCGCCAGTTGCATGGTAGAAGTAGATGTGTGAACCTGGCGTTCTGCTTTCACCATTGAAGTTGGTATAAGCCGAAACGTTTCGAAGCTCTCTTAAATACTGAACACTTGGTGTAATGTCGAATAACTCCATACCGCTGTTCATTACTGCTGGCGTCATGCCTTGCAGAGAAGAAATATCAGC
>Ga0075118_10000738_pt1 | contig 27458 bp, 25 predicted proteins | sample AntAceMetag02UKE_FD_69794 | JGI IMG/M metagenome (GOLD analysis project Ga0075118, IMG submission 69794) | Saline lake microbial communities from Ace Lake, Antarctica - Antarctic Ace Lake Metagenome 02UKE | ecosystem: Environmental > Aquatic > Non-marine Saline and Alkaline > Saline | place...
GAGGAATACTCCCGAGGCAGATGGGGGCATTTTTGAGGGAACTGTTCGCGATTGACCGAAGAATTAACTTGGCTTGAGGAAGCTCGAAAAACTGCAGCGCTTCGTAGATCAATACCTTACTTGCTGAAAAACCGAGAATCTCAGGTGAAAGCGAACGAAGATCTCCGTGGGTAAATGCCAAGTTGGGCTCGGCAAATTGAGGAGCAATTTTATCGATCAGCGGTAGGGAGAAATCGACGCCCAAGGTGGTTTGACAGTGATGGGCGCACCGGTTCGTGACCAGTCCGTTGCCGCAACAAATATCTAGTAATCTATCGGTTTTATTGAGGTCCAAATGGCGGCAAATGTCATCAATGAGGGCCTCGAGTTGTTTCGGGGAAATGGGAACTCCGCCAACAGTTTTTGCCACCTGAGCCAGAAAGTCGGATTCGTTTTCGCGGTTAAGAACGGTGCTCCAGTGTTGATTCCAATCGGTCATGAAGAGGTGGAAAGGGTTACGGGATAGTTTAGGATTGTATTGATCGTCGAAGCTAGCTGCACGCCGCCCCAAGTCACCTCATTAGGGCAGATGAATTACCTCTGTTTGGACCAATCCGCTACGTGAGCGCAAATTTCATTCATGATTTCGTGATCGTAGTCATGTGAAATGGGAAAAGAGATGACATGATTTTCGAGCCAAACCGGATCCGCAGAGAGCTCTGCCTGTTTTCGGACCAGTTCGTGAGTGGGCCAATGGATGGAAGTGAAGATGCTTTTGTCGGCCAAGTACTCGCGCAGGGAATCACGCTCTTCGCGAGAGCTCATCAAACGGTTGTGAATCATGGGGCATTCTTCCTCCGCGAATTCAACGTGGCGGGTGCCGACATTCAGATTAGCGGCAAGAATGGCGTCATTCTCCTTGCGTCGGCGTTTGATCAAATCGGGGTCGGCGGCCAGTAACGCGATGAGCGATTGGCTGCTGATGTCCGTGACATCCCAGTGCCGATCTAGCATATTTTCGGCTTCACGCAGATCACGCCAATCGGTAGCTTCCAGTCTTATCCATGAATCGAGTCGCCGACTCGGGTCATAGACTGGATTGTAGTAGCCTTCGACAAATCCCCCGTCCGCAACATTGAGAATCTTGCGGTAACTACCAAAGGCGAAGTCGCCCCGAGGTTTTATGCTGGATAGATAGGAGTGGGAAAAGTCCTCCACTATAACACCTTCGCCGGCGGGAAGGGAAGTGGCATTTTCGTGACCAAAATAGTGGATTAGCACCAACACCTCGGTAGATTTCAAATGAGCGGGTAAACAGCAGGAAAGGTCCCGGTTCACTTGATAAAAGGCTAGTTCGATTTTGGGAAACATCCGCTCCATTGCGATAACCAGCGACCAGCAGGTGAAAGCAGGCAGGTATACCTTCTGGGGTTTAATGACTACCCCAATTAGAAAGGTAAACGCGCCTCTTCCGGAATGAAAGTAGGTGCGATTTGATTTTAGAGGAATGAGTCTACTGCCAATTTTCATCGCGAAATGGAGGAATCCGCTCGATTCAATATCTGTTGGGCGCGTGCAATGAGAACCCCGGGGGCAACCTCTTGAAAACTGCCCGAAATTTCCTCGGACAGCGCATCGGGAGGAAACAGTGTATAGTTGAAGTGAGATTCCGAGAAGTAACCGGTGGGGGGATTGGCCTCGATTCGCCAACGGGTAGGAAGACTGGCCTTTAGGAAGGGGTAAAACTCCTCGTCAGAATTTATTGGGAAGGCGGCAGGCATGATAGAACGGAAGGGGTTATGCCAAGGCGTTTTTGATGCAATCAGATGTGAGTTCGACCAGTTCGGCAGTCATCTCTTGGGAGACGGGTAAACAAAGGACGGTGGAGGCCACCTGTTCCGCGATGGGACAATCGGCTCCCCTCAGATGATCGAGTTGATTCAACGCGGGCCAAAAGTATCTGCGGGGGAAAATGCTCTGAGTCGAAAGGTTGGCCTGCGCTCGGAGAAGAGTGTTTTCGTCGGGAAAGAGTATGGGATAATAAGCGTAATTGTGAATCAGATCCGGAATCTTGAAATCGACCCGTCGAATCGGGGAGTCGCTTAAAGCAACGTCATAGATTTCGCAGATATGCCGCCGCTCTTGGATGGTATCTTTCACCAGCGGCAAATTACAGAGCCCTAAGGCGGCATGGAGTTCGGAACACTTGGCATTGATTCCTGACATGCGGTATTCGTCGCCGACGTGACCAAAAGACCTCATGTGCCGAACCCTTTTACCCAACTCTGGATGGGGCGAATTTACCACCACGGCTCCGCCTTCACCCGTGCTGAAAGTTTTGGTGGCGTGAAAACTCAGGCAGCTCATATCACCAAAACTCGCTAGGGCCCGTCCTCGATACTCACTGCCAAAAGCGTGGGCCGCGTCATAGATCAATTTGAGGCCATATCGGTGGGCGATGGATTGAAGGCGATCTACATCGCAGGGCATACCGTAAACGTGGGTCGCTAGGATTGCTTGAGTGCGTGAGGTTATCAGTCGTTCGACGTGATCAGGGTCGATGGTCAATGTCTCCTGCTGAATATCTGCAAATATGGGTTGGCATTTTTGCCACGTGATAGCGTTCGAGGTGGCGACATAGCTGAAGGGCGTGGTGATGACCTCACCAGAAATTGATTCTGCCTCGATGGCGATGAGCAGCGCGCTCATTCCACTTGATGTGATCCAAATTTCATCAACGCCTAAGAAGTTGGTCAGCCTTTGTTCCAGCTCCACCAGCAATGGACCGTTATTAGTGAGCGTTTTGGATTCCCAAATTTGTCGCAAATACACCAGATAGTCGTCCAATGGAGGTAAGACCGCCCGCGTCACTTGGATGGGTGCGATAGGCGGTAGACGAGATTCGATCATGGTTTAAGGTGCCAGATACGGAAATCATTGGGTAGATATACCGGTGCCCACAAGACTTGAGGAGAACGGGTAAGCATTTCAAAGACGACGGCATTCTCCACCCAATCCACGAACTGGGCGGTCCTATTCATTATGTATTTGGTGGAGATTAGAGCTAAAACGGAATAGCGACCGTGACGCAACGGCAGCGCAGTCGCGAGTTCCACAATGATTCGGTCTCCGGCTTTTCCGCTTAACACGGTTTGGGATTCGATAAATGAACCGGAACTCAGCAGGGTTAGATTCATTTCATCTTTGATATGATACCCGCAGTTGAATTCCAAGTCTTCTTGTAATTCGATGTGCAGGCGAATTCGAATTTTTTGATCAAATGCTACGGACCTCAAATTTGCTCCAGAATCGTCCAATAACTCAACATCTGTGATTAACGCCTCCTCGGTTCCGGATCGGTGGATCTTGACTCGGTTTCGAAACGCTTCATTCATGCTAAACAGCGGCGGGGCGCTCGGCTCCGATGTATCATCGATATCGCCCACATGTCGTGTGGGCAAAAAGTTGGGCATCTGGCTTCGAGCGATCTCCGCACTTAATTGATCGCGCATGGATTTTTCGTATAAATCTGCCACCTCTCCAGCTGGACCGACTGCAACCAGCTTACCCTGATCGAGGTAGACCCCGCGAGTACACATGCCTTTGACCACTCCGGTGCCGTGAGTTACAATTAAGAATGAGACGCCGTTGTCTTGTAGTTTACGTAGTGCGGTGACACACTTGGCTTGAAAATTCATATCTCCGACCGCGAGAGCTTCATCAATAATGACGATGTCTGCAGATACATTGATGGCGACCGCGAACCCTAAACGAACCTGCATGCCGCTGGAATAAGTTTTGACCGACTGATCCATGAAATCTCCGATATCAGCAAAAGCAGCAATTGCTTCAAATCTACGATCAACTTCGTCTTTGGTTAAGCCGAGGACGGCTCCGTTTAAATAGACATTTTCCTTACCGGTGAAATCTGGATTAAAACCACTACCAAGTTCAAGCAGCGCTGCTACTCGTCCGTTGACCTCGATCGATCCCGAGGACGGTTGTAGCGTCCCAGCAATCAACTGAAGCAAAGTTGATTTTCCGGATCCATTGCGTCCGATTACTCCAACACTTTCACCCTTTCTGACCTCGAAGGAGATATCTTGTAGTGCCGAGAAGTTGCGGAGGTGGGAATCGGCTTTAGCCTGCATCCACCGAAACAGGCGAGTTTTTTGAGGAAGCATGCGACTCGCCATTCTTATCATTGGCGAAGTTAAGCGATCAGCAGGCCGGTCCCAAATCCGATAGCTCTTACCAACCTGTTTGATATTTATGGCTATACTATTCATTATTCAAAGCACATCAGCAAAGGCAGGCCTCATACGTTTGAATGCAGCGTATCCGATCAAGCAGGTGGTCAATCCTGCCAAACACAAATATGCGTAGTGGCGGTAGTTGAGCGGCAGCTGCCATAGGACTGTGTTCCGGGTCAATTCTATAGCCAGTAACAAAGGGTTGAACCGTAAGTATTCCCACGCAGCACTCGGAATATTTTGAGCTGAGTAAAACACTCCACTTGAAAACATCAATGCCATGGTTAAAAACTGCATGAATTGGCTTAAATCTCGAAAAAACACGCCTAAAGCAGAGAACAGCCAAGAGATTCCAAGCAGCAACAAGACGACAGGTAAGAGAATTAGCGGCAGCCAGAGACTCGACAGGGTAAGTCCAGGGCCAAAAAATACCATCCCGATCAGAAACAGCGTAAGGCTCGTTATCATATGGGCTAAAGACGCACCAACCGTAGCTGCAGGCAGAATTTCTAAGGGAAACACAACCTTCTTAACAAAATTAGGATTTCCCGCTATGTTCGTCACGGATAGTCCAAGGACCTCAGCTGCGAAGTGAAAAATCGTGAGTCCAAGAAATATCCCAAGACCGTATTCGATGGGAGTCTCATTTTCCGTCATGCCGAACGATCCGCCAAAAATATACCCAAACACAAAAACATATAAACCTAGCATTAACAATGGGTTAAGCGCCGACCAAGCGAGTCCCAAATAGCTGCCTTTATGCTTTATTTCGACATTTCTCATCGTAAATTGCCAAAGCAAGTTCCGATGAGTCCAAAGACCAAGAATTGAAGGCGTGAAGCGACTAAGCATGACTCGGCTGAGCTCTCTTGTTCTCGATCTCAAGACAAGCTCGAATTTTGGTGGGAACGCCACGTCAGGTAATTATGCCCGCTTAAATCACCAAGCTGTGCGGGGCTTTTTTTTGATCGATAATTCGCAGCCATGGGACATGTAAACTCGGCCTGCATCGGTGGACGAGTCCAAAACGTGTCCGGGAACGACCAGAAAAAATCAAGAGGATTTTGACGGTCGCGAGAAAGCGGTTTGACTTTGTTATTTGCTTTTGACCGCGGCTAGCCCTCCCGTCGCGTGGAACGCCAGAAATAATTGATTTAAAGCAAAATAGGTGCAATCAATGCTGCTTCCGCTGGATGTAATTTCCTAAACAATTGGTTCAGAGGCACTTTCTTTAGTGCGCTGATCGAAATTACTAATAGAATCTGGCGCAAACCTCTAGGTATTCTCAACCGCTGCTTGGCGATTGCGACCAACAGATAGGCGTACAGCGCCGACCAGATTCTCACCTCCACTTCGTTGGGACAGGCGGAGAAGAACCCGCGCAGTCGCAGATGGTGTTTGATCCAGCGGAAGAACAGTTCGATTTCCCGGCGACGTTGGCGGTAGCAGTCACGCGCACTGCGGGCAGGGCAAAGCTGTTGGTCAACAACACAAGGATAAGCTTGCTTTTGTATGGTAATATCGAATACGTCGCAACGTGGCCGGATACCCACGACGAAATCGCGCCGAGTTCAGGCGAATGGTCTTATCGCAACGTAGGCCACTGGTCTGAGCGACCGGTCGCGATTCGCGCACATAGAATCGCACGTTGCGCTTGGCCCGCGTCACAAACCACGCGCCGGCCTGATCAATGCGGTGCCAACGCGCACAGTCGTGGTATCCGCAGTCGAAGACGTAGTAGCTGTCAGCGGCAAATCCGATCTCGTCTAAAAAACTGACACCGTAGCGTTACCCGAGCGAAGTGAGGTGGTCCCCGTAATGCAGACTCAATCGCCCCTCACTTAGATTAGGTTCGGCTCGAAGATGGTCGATCCGGCTTCTATTGTATGAACTTGCTCGTCTCACGAGCCCATGGACCGCCTATCCTTTGGATAGCAGTAGCTCGGCGAGGTAGGAACCGTCCTGTCCGGTGATGCCAGTTATAAGTGCCTTTTTCATATCAGATAGTCGCTACGGGGACACAGTATGGAGGACCGGGGCAAGCATTGGCTTGGAAATGAGTAATGTCATCGGCTGGCCATGCAATCGTGCTGCAGTAAGGCGCTTCCCGGCTTTGGCGTGTTTCATCAACGATTGGATCCCTGAGACTCGTTTAGGACAGAGGTGTTTTTGCCAATGGGTGAGAGGGCGGTGGTGAGGTAATCCTGTCGTATGGGGAATTTCGGGAAGAAATGAGGTCTTGAGAATGAGCTTGCATGGAGGATTGGGCGTATGGCGTTGTCGATAGCAGGTATTGGTGGGTTTCACCCGCTCCGTAGTGCTCAAATTCTTATCATTGATGTCCAAGATTATCCGTTCGCGAACGCGTCATTTTACCCAGGGGACGGCCATTGCGATCGTTTTGCTGGCGGTTCCGCTGCTGAAGGGGCAATCCTCGCTGACTCTCCCCGAAAACACCCTGCCATTGCTGCAACAGCAGCTGGAGGCAGCGATGCAGTCATCCCCGACGATGATCATTCGCCAAGCCAACACGGCGGCTACCCTAGCTGATTTCCAAGGGTCTAAATCATCCCGGTATCCGAGTCTGGGGGGATGGGCGAACTACCTGCGGGCGGAGGATGATCGCAACAACGCTATCGGTGGGGCTAGGCCGGCGACCAAACTTGGCTATAATTTCACCATTCGGAAATCGCTCTACCACTGGGGAAATCTCGAACGAGGCATCGAGAATGCGAAAATCCAGACATTGATTGATCAGGGCAATACCCGCGCCGCTTACATGACGCTGGCGGCAGATATTCGTCGAGAGTTCTTGGAACTTATCTCGGGTAAACAGCGGCTCGAAAAGCACCGCTACGCGTTTCAGATCAACAAGGAGCGACTGCGGGAGACTCAAGAGAAGCGAGAGCAGAACCTGGTCTCCGCCGCCGACCTCTTCCGCACGAATCTCGCCTTTCAGCGTTCAGAGTTGTCGGTCGCTGAATCGCGGGACCAGCTTGATCACGCCCTGCGAGTTTTCGGGAGACTGACGGGAGAGCCGCCCCTAACCGAGGCACAGATTCCCACTGAGTTTGCTGCGCCGCCCTTCGAGCAGCAGGAAGAAATCCTAGTCGCTATGGCCACCCGGTTTCTCGCCACTGAGATGCCGGAGAACAGTGCCATTCAAATCGCGAAACACTACATCACGCTGAGCGAAAATGAATTGAAGAATAACCGCAATTCCCTGCGGCCCCAATTCGATCTGCTCGCGGGTATTTCCCAAGATGAGCAGGACTTTGCCTTGGATACGGACTCCTACGAATTCCAATCCATTTTTGGCGGCGTTTCGATGAGTTGGAATTTGTTCGACGGATTCGCCACCCGGAATCGCGTCAAATCCAGCTTAGCTCGCTTGCGCGCGTCGGAGCTCCAATTAGAGCTCCAGCAGGAGGCGTTGATCGATAACGTTCGAAGCCTCGGTCGGGAGATCAAACACAAGGGAATGGCGCTACACATTCAGGAGCAGGAGCTGCAATCATCCCGCAGCCACTTGGAATACACCCAGGAGCTGGCCGGGCGCGGAGAAGCTTCAGCCGCGGACGTGGATTCTGCGTTTATAGGCCTACAAGACAGCCTCAGTATTGCGTTGTATATTCGCTACGAATATTGGAATAAATTGAGTGAGTTCCTTGGTCTCATCGAAGCGGATCCGGTCCTAAATCGTGCTCCGCCGCTTAACTAATGAAAAAGTTACTCATTGCTGTCATCGTCGTAGCGGCGGTTGTCGTCGCTTTCATCTTCAATTCCCGAGCCGAGGCTACGGTCCGCGCCGCTTGGAGTGGCAAGGCGGTTCAGGCCGTGCCGGGCAGCGTTACGGTGCTAGCGGAATTTGAGATGGATCTGAAAAGCGCGATCGGCGGTCGGGTGATTCAATCGGTTCTCGATCCCGGAGCAGCCTTCAAACAGGGAGCCATCCTGGTGCAGATCGACTCCAGTGATCTAGAACTCGAAATTGACCGCATCAGAGGTGAATACGAAGCAGCTCGCGCTCGTATCGCGGTCGGCTCGTCCATTGCCTTGAATCTGGCATCGGCGCAGGAGGACCTAGAGGCCGCTCGTCGCCTCATGCTCACCGGTAACATGTCGGAAGCCGTCTTTCGCAAGCAGGAGCGAGATGTCCAACAGATCCGAAACCAACTCGATCTTGAGGAGGTGAATAACCAGCTGTTGATGGCGAATTTCGAAAACACGCTGGCTCAAAAACAGAGCGAATTAGAAAAGATGCAGGTGTTCGCTCCTTTCGAATGCGTCGTGTCCGAGGTGTATGCCCGGCCCGGCGATTTAATTAGCTCCGGGGCACCGATTGCGCTGCTGATATCGACGTCTCGCACGGTCGAAGCGCGCATCAGTGAGGAGAATTTTTCGAATATCCGGGTGGGACAAACGGCGTCCATCCGGTTGTTAGGTTACCGCAATCAGCAGTTTAGCGCGGTTGTCTCGAAAGTGCTGCCATCGGCTGATGCGGAAACGCTGCGCTACATCATCCACCTCGACGTCGATATTGAACTCGATAAACTGGTTCCGGGTCTCACGGGAGAGGTGAGCATCGTAACGGCGGAACGTTCCAACACGGTGATCATTCCGCGGCGGGCTTTGATTGGGGATAAAGTCATGGTCGCGAACAACGGCATCATCGAAGTCCGGTCGGTGGAGGCCGGCTATGAGAGCCTCAATGAGGTCGAAATTCTTGCTGGTCTCGAGGTCGGAGACTTGGTGGTCACGGAAAAGCTGGACCTATTCCGCGACGGGGATCGCGTGAATCCGGTTGAGCAAGGTTAACCCGTTCCGATGTCACCAAATTTCCGGATCGCCCTGCGGTTTTTGACCGCAAAAAAAAGAGCGATGATCATGAGTCTCTCCTGCATCGTGCTGGGGGTCGGTCTGTTCGTGATCACGCAAGCTACGACGAGCGGTTTCGAGAAGTTCTTTATCCGCACGATTCTAGGCACCAACGGCGCGGTCCGCATTGCGGATAAGATGCAGGATACGATGGGCAATATGTTCGCGAATCCCGAGGCATCCAGCATGGTATTCCGCCGGGAAGAGCGGAAATACATCGAGGGAATTGATGAACCCGACTTGTTGATCAAGGCCCTTCAGCCTTTCGCGAATGTGGCGGCGGTTTCCCAAGTCGTTACGGGCACGGTGACCGCGGAGAGTTCCTTCAAAGAGGAGACGGCCAAGATTTACGGAATCAACTTAGATGATCATATCGCGGTTTCGGATTTAGAGCATCAAATCATCCGGGGAGATATTGCGACCTATCGGGTTTCGCCACTAGGCATTATGATCGGTCGCGTGTTGGCCGACCGACTCCGGGTCGATCCCGGTGATTCCATTGCCCTCAAGACCCGAGAACAGAATCGTCGCTATACTATCGTCGCGATCTATGAAACTGGGGTTGCCGATATCGATAAGGATCGAATCTACACGCATCTCAGTGAAGCGCGGTCATTACTGAAAAAAACCACTGGAGCTTCGTTTTTGCAGGTGGGACTGATCGAACCCAATCGAGCGCCGGCCGACGCATTTTTGATGGAGGAAACCCTGAATCACAGTGCCACGAGTTGGCAGGAACGAGAGAAGACGTGGTTGGAGGTTTTCCGCGCGTTGCGTATCTCCAGCGCCATTACGGTTTCGGTGTTCACTCTAATCGCGGGTCTGGCGATGTTTAATACCCTAGCCATGATCGTGATGGAAAAGACCAAGGATATCGCGATTCTAAGATCGATGGGTTACACCCGAGACGATGTGTTGCAGATCTTTTTGTGGCAGGCCGTTATCGTGCTCTGCATTGGTTCGATTTTAGGCTGCATCTTGGGAGCTTCTGGCACCTACCTCGTCTCGACGGTGCCGGTGCGAATCACAGGGATTTTTGCTACCGAAACGTTTATTGTGGCGTCTTCCTGGGGGCATTACGTCGGCGCGGTTGTGACGGCGGTATGCACGGTGATGTTGGCGAGTATCGTTCCGGCGCGACGGGCCGCGCGACTGGAGCCTGGTGATGTGATTCGGGGGACGGCGTTGTGAGCGAAGCTCAGGGGGATGTCGTTTTAAAATGTGAGGGTTTGCACCGCTACCTCGGTGAGGCGGAAGGGCGCGTGCATGTCTTGCGCGGGGTGTCATTTACGGCCCGACGAGGAAACGTTTACGCGATCGTCGGTCCGTCTGGTTGCGGCAAATCGACATTGTTATACCAGCTGGGCTTGCTTGACCAACCCGATGGCGGCGAGATCTGGTTGGATGGCGAACTCATGTCGAACAGCAGTGATGCAGCGCGGACAGCCGCGCGTAATCGTCACCTCGGTTTTGTCTTTCAGTTTCACTTCCTGATGCTCGAGTTCACGGCGCTGGAGAATGTGATGATGCCGATGCGCAAAGCAGAGCGATGGTCGGTGCCGGAGATGGAGTCTCGGGCTCGCAAACTGTTGGAGTCAGTAGGGCTCGGGGATAAAACCCACCGGTTGGGCAACCATCTCTCGGGCGGTGAGCAACAACGGGTTGCCGTGGCTCGGGCTATGGCCAACGAGCCTTCGGTTATTCTAGCCGACGAACCGACGGGAAATCTTGACCAAAAGAATTCCAGCATGGTTTTCGATCTGCTGACTCGCCTAGCCAAGGACCACGACCAGGCCATAGTCCTCGTGACGCACAACCCGGATATCGCCGACCGTTGCGACCTCATCCGGCCGATGCGAGACGGCCAATTTATCGAACAAGCTCCTCCGTCTGCTGAGACAGCGGAGTAAGCCGGGGCGTTCAACTGCGGCGATGCGCAGCGTTCAAACAAAGCGACATCGGTCCATGCTGAAGCATTGCTTGATGGCGCTGGGGTCAGCCTTTATGCCTTGACGGGATGGCAAAAATTTTGATCACCGGCGCGGCGGGTTTTATCGGTAGTCATACCGCCGATCTTCTCCTTTCATTGGGGCATACGGTGGTCGGGATCGATAATCTCCGGAGCGGACATCGCGCGAATTTGGCCCAGGCTTTGTCGCAGCCCGGGTTTCGATTCGTCGAAGACGACGCGTCCACCGCAGGTGTTTTAGACGATGTGGTTGAGGCGGAAAAACCAGCTGCAATTATTCACTTGGCTGCGTTGGTCAGCGTGCAAGACAGCATCGATAATCCTGAACTGAATTATTGCCTTAATGTGCTGATGACTCACCGCGTAGCAGAAGCGGCACGACAGGGTGGAGTGGGGCGAGTCGTCTTCGCTTCCTCGGCGGCCATTTATGGCAATACCACGGATCTGCCGATCAAGGAGGAAACCACCACTCGGCCCATCAGCCCGTATGGTGGGGCTAAACTGGCTTCCGAAGCCCTCTTGATTTCGCACGGTGCTGCTTTCGGTTTCGCCGTACGTTGCCAACGCTACTTCAATGTCTTTGGCCCGCGCCAGGATCCTGCCTCACCTTACAGCGGGGTGATCTCGATCTTTGATCAACGTTATCGAGCGGAGAAAGGCGTGACGATCTTCGGCGGCGGTGAGCAGACTCGTGATTTCATTTCGGTCCACGATGTGGCTCGGGCCAATGCGATGGCCGCAACGCAGGAGAACGTGGCATCGGGTGTCGCAAATATCTGCACGGGCCGGTCGACGTCGCTCCTCGAGGTCGCTCGTATCTTTGCCTCCCATTATCCCGACGTGCCTTGTCCAGCCCACGGCGCGCCGCGCCTTGGTGATATTATTCACTCACTGGGTAGCGCAAACCGAGCGCAGTCAGAGCTTGGCTTCTCCGCTCTATGCTCGGTTGAAGCAGGCCTCGCTGAGCTGATCAAAATGGGCTGACACGGCTCCCGCGCTGAGAAGGAGACGGCGGTGTTTTGGGCGGTTACCAGTGAAGGTGGTCTTTCGCTTTCAGCGATTTAGAAAACTCGACGAGAATTTTAACGGCCCTTTCCACGTCTTCCAAATCCACCATTTCGCTCGGGGTATGCATGTAGCGCAGCGGCACGCTAATCAGCCCCGTCGCGACTCCTCCCCGCGCCATCTGGATCGCCCGGGCATCCGTGCCGGTGGGCCGGGGGTCCGCTTCCAGTTGGTAGGGCACGCCTGACTTCTGGGCGGCTTTGACCAATGCGGTGTAAACGAGCGGGCTGGTGTTGGGACCACGACAAATCACCGGCCCGCCACCCAAGGTGGTTTCGCCATATTTGCGTTGGTCACAGTCTGGGTGATCGGTGGCGTGGCCGACGTCGATTGCGACCGCGATATGCGGGGCCACGGCAAAGGAAGACGTGGTCGCGCCGCGAACCCCGATCTCCTCCTGAGTCGTGCCCACGGCATTGATTTGCGCCACCAGCTTCTTCTTGGATTTTGCGAGTCGGATAAGGGTTTCTCCGACGATATAAGCGCCGACCTTGTTGTCGAACGCCCGGGCGGTGCCGATCGAGCCATGGATGAGCTCAAAGTCATGATCGTAAGTGGCCGTATCACCAATGCTGATACGTTCCAAGGCTTCCTTTTTGGAACGCGCTCCAATATCGATCCACATTTCGTGAATTTCCGGGACCTTCTTGCGGTCCTCTGCGCTCATTAGGTGAATGGCCCGTTTACCGGTAACTCCCTTCACGTTGCCCTTGCTCGTGCGGATAAGCACCCTGCGGCCTGAAATCATCGACTGATCATGCCCGCCAATGGCATTAAAGTAGACGAACCCCTTGGCGTCGATGTAGGTGATAATCAGGCCTAATTCGTCGAGATGGCCGGCGAACATCACCACCGGATCACCGGCAGGATTGAGACAACCAATTCGGTTGCCCATGGCGTCCTTCCGATATTCGTCCACTGCGGGTTGCACGTAACGGTCGAAAACGGCTTGAGCCTCGAACTCGTCCCCGGAAGGGGACCGGGCGGCGAGCAGGTCAATTAAGAAGGAAGGGGGTCGGTAGGATTTTTTAGCCATATTGAACGGTTGCTTTTCGCGTAGGCTGTAACGGGAATTCGGCTGCGGAAAACAAATTCTTCTGATGACCATTTATCCAGCCATTGATATCAAAAACGGACGTGCGGTCCGCCTCCTCCAAGGTCGGGCCGACCAAGAGACGGTTTACGCATCTGATCCTGCAGAAGTTGCCGTTCAATTTGCCGCCGCGGGCAGCGCGTGGGTCCACGTGGTTGATCTGGACGGGGCTTTCGAGGGAGCCCCGAAGAACCTCGCTCACGTCGCCCGAATTGTAGCGGCGGGGATGAAGGTGCAGATGGGGGGCGGACAGCGTTCGGAGGCGATTATTCAAAAGACGCTCGCAGCGGGAGTCAGCCGAGTCGTCATTGGGACGAAGGCAACGGAGAGTCCGGAATTTATTGCGCAAATGGTTGAGCGCTTCGGCGACCGCATTGCGGTTGGCATTGACGCCAAGGACGGGAAGGTCGCGGTCAAGGGCTGGGTAGATAGGACGGACAACGATGCGATTGAATTCGCGCAACAGATGAGCGCTATCGGGGTGAAGACGATCATCTACACCGATATCGGGACGGACGGTATGCTCACCGGCCCCAATCTTGTGGCGCAGGAAACGATGGCGGCCGCGGTTAGCGCTACGGTCATCGCGAGCGGCGGAATCAGTTGTTTGGAAGATGTGATTAACCTGATCAAAATAGAAAAACGCTGCTCAAATCTAGGCGGCGTCATCGTCGGAAAAGCGATCTACGAGAAGCGCGTAACGGTCGAAGCCCTGCTCTCAATCTAGCATCAGGGGGAGTTCATCGCGGGTGGAAAAGCACGTCGCATCCAATCAAATTATTGGGATCGGAGGGTTGGTTTCCGATCACGGAATACCGATAGTCCAGCGGTTCGAGTATTGAGAGAACTCCCTCGACTTCCTGAGGGCTGTGCATGCCCACGATAAGCGTGGGTCGCGAAGATTTCAGGACCGATGCCGCTCCGGCGTGGGCTTTGTGGGCATGACCTTCAACGTCTATTTTCACGAACCGGGGAAGACGGATATCTTTTGAGTTCACCAAGGAATCTAACGTTACGCTATTGATCGTAATAGGAGATGATTCGGGGCTGATCGTTTCACCTTCGTAGGCTAAATGTGTCGTGGTGGAATTGAGTGATCCGTAGGTGAGAAGTTTGCTTTGTTGGCAGCAGTCGGAAGCTGCCGCTCGATACGTTTTCAGCCAATCGAGGCGATTCATCCGCCGGTGTCGCTCTAGTCTATCGAAGCTCGCAGGATTCGGCTCGAAGGCCACCACTTGGCCGGTAGGCCCCACCATTCTCGCTAGACCCACGCTATAAATACCGAAATGGGCCCCGAGATCGTAGCAAGTCGAGCCAGAACGAATGCCTATCTCTTTGATACAGTTGTGCATCTCCGGCTCTTGATCGCCACGCCAATAACTACTGAATGGGAGCAGGGTCCATGCTGCGCCTTGAGCGATTCCGGCTCTCACTTTGACCGGGAAATATTGCAGCCTAGAAGCGGTCATTAACTTCCTGAGTATCGAGTTCATACGCCGCTTGCGGGGGGCGGAATCTGTTCTGCGATGTCCTCTAGCGGATAAGTTAATATCTCCGCCAAGGTGGGGTGATACCATGGGGCTTTAAGGAGATCAAAGACGGTCGCTCGCATGGCGATAGGGCCGCTGAAACAGTGGATTAAGTCACCAGCTTGGGGACCGACAATCTCTGCCCCCAAGATCCGACCTTTGGCGGGCTCAGCGATTACTTTTACGTAACCGTACTTCGCTTCCATGAGAATCGATTTGCCGTGGTCGTCGAAGGGATAGTCCGCCACGAGGTAAGGCGTATTGTTGGCCTTCAGCTGCGCTTCTTGGATGCCAATCGAGGCTAGGGGCGGATCGGTGAAGACCACGCTGAGCAATAGGTCAGGATTGAGGGGGCGCAGTTTACGCTGACCGAACGCATGCCGGGCGGCCAGTTCGCCCTGAGCCACGGCGAGGTGGACGATGTCGTGAGGCCCGCAAACGTCCCCCCCGGCATAGATGTGTTTGGCCGAGGTCTGTTGCCAGCGGTTAGTTTTGATTCGCCCGTCGCGGGACACTGCAACTCCCGCATTTTCCAAGGTCATTCCGGCACTATTCGGCTCGCGACCAAGAGCGTTGAAGAGGTGAGCTGCTCGACGGGTGGTTTTTTTACCGTTGCTTAGAAACACCACCTCAATCCCCGTTTTGGTGGATTTGATCCGTTCGATTTTAGTGTTGGTATGAAGGTCAATCCCTTCGTCGCGAAACGCCTGTTGGACGACCTCAGATGCAGCCGGAGAATGATCCTTCAGAATATGGGAACTCCGCTGGATTAAAACCACCCGCGATCCAATCCGACGCAGAAACTGGCTCAGTTCGCAGGCCACGATGCCCCCTCCTAACACGATCACGCTCTCCGGTACTTTATCGAGATCGAGAATATCGTCGCTAGTCCAAAATGGGGTATCCACTAAGCCGGGCACGGGCGGCACAGATACTTTGGATCCGGTTGAAATAATGAAGCGGTCCGCGCCTAGTTTCCGACCATCGTCTAGCTGCACCGTATTGGCATCCAGAAACTGGGCCCGCTCTCGGTAGACGTCGTATCGGCCGGACTGCATGGCTTGGTTCCGATATTCCGCGAATTCACCGATGATCTTTTTTTTGCGTCGATGCAGGGCTTTCATGTCCACTTTGGCGCGGGGAATAGAAAGTCCAAAAGCCTTCCCGTGCTGAGCGAGGTGAAGCACTTCGGTGGCATAGAGCAGGGTCTTCGAGGGCATGCAGCCTTTGAGGATGCAAAGTCCTCCGAGTTCAGGACCGCTATCAACGATAGCTACTTTTTTACCGAGGTCCGCCGCCGTTCGAGCGGCATTGAACCCGGCACTCCCGCCACCAACGGCGATAAAATCGTATTTCTTCAATCTTGGCATAATGAGAGGTCACCGACCTTTACCGAAAAGCATCAGATGAATGGTGCGGAGGACAATGGCTGCATCCATCACGAACGAAAAGTGTCGGATGTAGTAGAGGTCGTATTCGAGTTTTCGGAGCGTGTCTTCGACGCTCGCACCATAGGGGTAGTTGATCTGAGCCCAGCCCGTTACACCAGGTCTCACTAGATGGCGAAAGTGGTAGCAGGGGATCTGGGCTTGGTAGTCCACTACGAGCTCGTCCCACTCCGCGCGGGGTCCGATCAAGCTCATCTCACCCTTGATTACATTCCAAAGTTGCGGCACCTCATCCAATCGAGTCTTGCGCAGCAGCGAGCCGATGTTGGTGATCCGTGGATCGTCCTCTTGGGTGTAGCGCGCGTCGCCGACTGCTGCGACTGCCGGAGTCGTTTTCATGGAGCGCAGCTTTAAGATGCTGAATGGCTCCCGATTGCGACCGACCCTATTTTGTCGAAACAAAACGGGCCCGCCATCCGACAGTTTTATCGCGATAGCGGCTAGGATAAGCAAAGGAGTCGCAACCACCAATCCGGCCATCGACAGGACGATATCGACCACTCGTTTTGTCCGAGCGAAGACCGGCGTGCGGGCGATTTCGAAGCCTTCCTGGAATAGCCAAGTATGATTGATCCGATACAGGGGAATTTTCCGCCAGTAGGTCTCGAAAAACAGTTCGAGCGTGAAGGTGGGCACGCCCTGAAAGTAAAGCTCAGTGAGATCGTCCGCTAAACTATCCTCAATTGAGTGCGAGGATTCTTTGATGACGATTGCCTCCGCGGATAGCTTTCCGGATCTAATGTCTTTAATTATATCCCGGTAGTTTTTAACGGAGTCCTCGCTCCCCAATTGAATCGGGGGTTCAGTGAGTTCGCCGGTTACCGCGCAAATGATCTGTTGGTGCATGGCATTCGCTTCGCAGACGTCGCGAAAACTGTGACAAGCGGCTCGATCTCCGATGAACAGGATGAGTCGTTCAGAGCGACCTTGTCGGCTCCATCGATGCATGGATCGGCGGTAACTCAGCGTGAAAATCGCAATGGTCAGGAAGCTTATGGCAATAACGCCGCGGCTCCTTTCGAGCGGGGTGCCGTCGGTGTTGAAGACAAATGTCATCAAGAGGGTAATCAAGGCGGCGACGCTCATCGCGACGAAGTGCTGCGATGTATAATCGGCCCCCATCATCTCCGTCCGGGAGCGATACCCATCAATCAGATAGATAGCTCCGATCGAAAGCAGGGCGGGCAAAACTAGCGGCCCCACCACCCATTCGCCCCAAGGCAAAACCCCGCGTAACCATTGCAGTGCGTTGAAACTCCCGAAGATCACGACGACGTCGAGACCGAGCAGAATAATACTGTGAGTGCGGCGAGTGTTACGAGGAGAGTTCAATCGAGACGGGAGTCTGGCTATGGGAGATTGCGACGCAAGAGTCCGTCCCACGTATCCACCGCCTGAGGTAAGCCAGGGAGGGTATGCTGATATTTGCGGACTAACTCTCGCGCAGTTTTTGCCGATGATGGATTAGCGGCAAGTTTAAGAAGGTAGCTCGCCATCGCGGTCACATCGGTCGGGTCGCACGCTTTGCCGAGCTGATGGCGCGAAATCAGCTGAGCCATGTCACTCTCGATTGGTCCGATAAATAGACAAGGTCGCGCGGCCGATAGAATGCCATAAAATTTACTGGGTAAAACAGTCCCGCGACATTCTGGCCGCATCGTAACCAAATGAACATCGGCCGCCTGCAACAAAGCGTCTAATTCCATTCGTGGCACCGGCGGCTTGAAGCTCACATTTTTCAACCCGGTTTGTGCGACGCGTCGCATCAAGCTTACCTTTTGCGCGCCGTCTCCAATGAGGACGAACTGAATCCGCGGTGACTCGCGCACCTGGCGAGCGATGTCCAAAATAGGTTCAAGCGTGTGGGCTCGACCCAGGTTTCCGGAGTAGCAGACGAGGAGGTGTTCGTCGGAAACCCCCCACTGGCTGCGGAAATCGATGTCCGACCGACCGGTCACCGATGCGGGATACCAATTGGGTTGGATACTTACCTTCGCGGGGGGGGCGACTTGGTTCCGAATAAGCTCCGCCATGTCTTGGCCAATCGTCACAATGTGCTCGGCTGCTTGCCATGATCGGTTTCGCCGTGGGAGTAGGCGTTTTAACCCCAGCTTGATCAGGAAGTTGGGGGTCAAGGCGATGGCCACCTCGGGATAGATATCTTGGGCCCAATGCCACAGCTCGGCGTCGTGGCGATGGATCACGGCGGCGAGTTTGACCCCGATCAACGGCGGATCAGTCATCACGATGACGCGGTCCCGTGGTTGCACGATGGATTCCAGACACTGCTCGGCCCGAGCGGAGAAGCGGCGATACGCCAGCGCCTTGGACAGTAAGTTCGTTTTTCGAGCTGTCTTCTGAGGGTTGAGGCGGTGAAAGATAATGCTGTTTCCGTTCCGGCGGGAAGCCCCCGCCGACTCGGTGATGATGTGGCATTCCCAACCGCGATTGGCCAAGCCATCCACCAAATTGATGAGCAGTTGAGCCGTCGCTTCTTCAGCAGGCCAACATACTCGATTTACAAAGATCAGCCTAGACATCGGCTTGTTCGTTTCGGGCGCGGATCGCGGCGCTGGAGAATCCCTCATAGCGAGCCAGGAGTCGGCAGTATTCCCAGGCTCCTTTACCATCCAGAAATCCCCCGCGCAGAATGTATTGGTAGATTAGCCGCAGCATGGGGCGGCAGGGTAACCGGTAGCTTAGAAACTTTAACGCCCGTCTGCGCTTGAGGGCGTCGGCTGACCCCAGGTCCCGGAGGGGAGGGGGGAGCATCGTTTGATGATTGGCGGCTTCAGCGAGGGCATAGTGGCGGTGTTTCTCCAACCACGCATCTACGCCGGCGGCGGATAGATCGTGTAAGTAGCCCGCCTCGAAAGTAGCCATCCGCATGTCTGGTGCTTCCCTTTGCCCATGCCCCACTTCGATGAAGTTGAAACGATCGCGATGAACAAACCGCGCCTGCCATGCCGGATAGTCGGTGCATCTTTTTAACCAGCGGTTGCGCCACATCATGCGCGGCGCGACCCACGCGCCATCAAACTTATCCCCGAGATTATGGGTGCTGCACGCGTGCCAAAGTTTTGCCGTGAACGTTTCGTCGGCATCCAAGTGGAATACCCATTCGTGACGGATATCGGCTGCTTGATTCGCAAAATTTCGTTGCTGCGCGAAGTTGGCAAAGGGATGAGAAACGACGCGCGCCCCTCGAGCTTTAGCGATCGCAACCGTTTGGTCGGTCGATCCTGAATCGAGGACCACGATATCATCACAACCACGAATGCTATCCAGACACCTTGGCAGGTTGTCTGCCTCGTTCAGGGTAAGAATGACAATAGAGAAGGGCGTCACGAGTCCGTGGGATGAGGCTGGACTGATCCACCTAGCTGGAGATAGCGGATCGCCCCAAAAAACGTTACCCAGGCGGCCAAGCTCACCGCCGGGTTGGCTAAGGGGAATTCTACCCATGCAAATAGCGCCAACAGAAGCAGGCAGAAGAAGGGGACTCCAGCATACGGATCATCAAACAGGTGACGCCGCACACTCTTCAGCGGAACGATAATAGTGATCAAAAAAAGAAGGGTACCGACGAGGCCTACTTCGGCCAGGAGTTGAAGCCAGTCTGAATGAGCCTCATCGAACTGCACGGTCCAACCCTCGACGGTTTTGGGCTCAGTGTTGTAGCGACGGTAAACGAAGCCGTAAGACTCGAGCCCCCATCCTGCAATGGGGTGGGCTTGGATGAATGTAATGGTATCGCCATAAACGCGTGCGCGCTGCCCGATCCCTCCCATTTCCTGCATGGCGGCGATTTGCTGTTTGGTGTCGCCGATCCGGTGGCGAATCGTATCTCCCCCGAGCCAGTAGGCGGAGGCGCCAAAGAACACTACCGCGGCTAATCCCGTGCTCGCCAAAATGGCCCGGGAGATGGGCTTAACCCGTCGTCGTCCGATCCGCCAAAGTAACCAAAAACCACCGAAGACGAGTAACACCACCAACATCATGGTCGATGATCGGGACGTGCTAAGAGGAATGGTAACCGCAATCAATAGGATCGCGATAATGGCTGAAAAAGCCGGGCTGTGGAGGAATCCTCGACCGCGGTCCTCTTTGGAGAGGTATTCGATCAGGCCGAACCATCCGGCGATACTCAGCAGCGCGAATGGCCCCCAATGATTGTGATAAATGAATGAGGCAAAAAAGGAATCGTTGGGCGATTCTTGTAGTCCGAAAAACATTTCGGTCCCCGCCATTTTTTGGATAGTGCCAAACAGCGCCAGCACACATGCGTTGCCTCCCAGATATAGCGTTATATTGCGGAGAGTGCGGCGTTTCTCCACATTCAAACAAAGGTTGAAGGCCGAAAGAAACAGGCCGAGTCCCAAGGCTAATTCAGACCGCGTGAGATCGGGGGTGGCGGAAGTCGGCAGCCAGTTGATTACGTCTCGGGGTCGAAACACTTCTCGCTCGTAAAACCAAATGATTTCAAAGCTCGGATTGAACGAACTCACGAGCACCCAGAGAGCGAGCAGCAACGGTGCCGCCAACCAAATCAACCAACGTTTGACCGGGGCGCCGCGCTGACGCCGATCAATTAGACCGTAGAGGGTAAGCAGAGCCCCCACCGCGCCCCAGCTGATAAGAATCGGGACGGCCCAATCAATGCGCCCCCCAAACATCCACGCCGCCGCAATTACGAAGGTCACGACATGCCATTGCGTGGCTCTCTCAAGATTACTGCGGTTGGAGATAGCGCGGTGCGCCATAGGCATCAGGAGTGGGGGCGATGGAGTTCGCGGTAAAAACTATTCAGTTTCTCAGCTACCACTTCCCAAGTAAAATCGGCTTTGACCCATTTTTGCCCCAAAGCCCCGCGCCGGGACAAAACCGATTTGGATTCACTGAGGGCGGCCCTGAGGGCCTCGTCGAAATTGGCATAGTCGACACACCAGCCAACGTCTCGCTCATTGATTTCTGACCAGGGGGTGGTGTTGGTGGTGAGCACCGGAACTCCCGCCGCCATAGCTTCGGCCACGACGAGACCAAAATTCTCAGAATGCGATGGCAGCACAAACAAGTCCGCGATTGCGTAAGGCGGTGGCTGGTAGGTCCCGTCGAATACCAAAATACGGTCCTTTCCTCCTTCCCGAAAGATCTGCGATTTAAGCTGATTTACCGAGAACTGATCGGGAATCCCGACAATCAACAGCAACCAATCCGGAGGGGCGATCGTCCGCCACAAATCGATGAGCTCGATGATTCGTTTTTTGCTGTGGAGCCGAGAATAAAACAGACCGACCTTGCGTGACTTTATTTCCGGAACCCGCTCTTCCCAAAATTCGCGCGCGACCTGGAGTTGTTGGTCGGTTGGGAGATCGACGCCATTTGGCGCAACGCAAATGGGCTGGCGGAAGCCCAGTTGCCTGATGTCCTCGGCCTCCAACTCGCTCGTCGCATGCCAACCGGAGGCATGCTGCAGGGCGCCCGGGTGAACGAAGAAGTTGGCAAATTGTTTCCGCCTGCGGCGATGGTTCCAAGCCCAAGAGGACATCATGCCTCGGGGCGAAATCACAAACGGCACGGAGCTTTTTTTGGCCTTGCGGCGGACGTAGTGCAGCGGCCGTAACCAGAGGCCGTGATTATGTAGGATCCCAAAGTCTTCGCGCTGGAGATGCTTGCGTAACGATGCCGATGAGGAGAACTGCTGGGGAAAACCTCGCTCAAAGGTATGAACATCCAAACCGGGTAACCGTTCGGTTTTGGGGGTGGTGCCAGTAGCTAGGAGTTGGACCTCATTGCCCAAGTTAGCCAGCCCGGTGGCTAGACCGAGACTCGAGCGACTGGGGCCTCCTCTTTTAGCATCCAAACTGGCTATAATGTGCGCGATTTTCATGCGGATGATATTTTGATAGGGTCGATTCTCGGTTTAATCGGTTTGCACGGATTACCGACACAGATTTTTTTCGAGGGAAGATCTTTAACCACCACAGATCTTGCCCCGACGACGGTCAATTCGCCAATCGTGACTCCCGGCCCTACGAACACGTCGGCGCCCAACCAGACGTTTTCGCCGATCGTAATGGGCCCGGTGATCAGTGGCATGTCCCAACGATTGAAGTCATGGGAGCCGGCACAGAGGTGACAATTCTGGCTTACGTTGGCTCCTCGCTCTAGGGTAGTGGCAGCCAAATTATATATGGTTACGCTTCGTCCAATCATACTGTGGGGATGAAGGCTTAGTTTCCAGGGCGCGTAAATCTTCGCGGACGGAAATACCACCACTCGATCCGGGACGGGAATGTTCGCCCCAAACTGACGAAGCAGAAAAACCCTCCATCGATGCGCTTTTTCTGGGGTCCACCGGAACAGCGTCGCTTGGACAAATTGCCAAAGACGTTGCTTCAAGACCTCCCTTTTGGAATACGGAGAAACACAATTCTGACCCAAAAAGGGCGCTTTATTGAGCAGGGGAGAATTGGGAGGCATAGGCAAGGGTCGCTCCGACTTAGGTTAGAAGACAATGCCCATCGATGGGTTTGAGTAATGGCGTGGTGATCACCTTATTGCCTAGCCCAAGGCTCGCCAGTGAGCCGTGGCAAAAGTCAGCACTATTTGAGCCACCGAGAGACCGATTAGAGGCTTCCAGCGTTTCCCGATTGATGCGTGAGAGAGCGAGAGCCAACCGAACCAAATGATCAAAAAAATAAGAATGGGAGGTTCATAGTAGCGTTGAAATATCTGTCGGTTGGGCAGGAACGAGATCGACCAAGCCCCAATCGCGATCACCCAGAGCAGGGTTCCTCTTTTACCGATGCGGCCAAGCAGGACTTCGACTAGTGTCCCCAACACACCGCCTCCCCAAGCAGCGAGCAGCATGATCAATGGTGACCGCCCCGCCGGGGTCGGCAGCATGCGGGAGAATTCCCAAAGGTAACCGCCCCAACGACCGGCCTCGTAGTCATAATCACTTCGAGCGACTAGGCCGACAACGAAACCGAAAAGGATTCCTCCTCGAACCAAGCGCGAGCCCATCCAAGCGGCGAGAGATCTAGAATCAGCCAACCAAACAAAGCAGGGTCCAAATATGCCAAACATCGCCAAAATGTAGGCAATGGGGGTCAGTGAAAATGATGAATCCGGCACCGATGCGGCCGTCCATCGCGGGGGCACTAGCCCTCCCCAGTGCAATACCAATATTCCGACAACAAGCACGGGCATGAAAGCTAGAGCGAGACGTCCCATCCGGGCGAGACGAGGGGACGATTTGCCATCGAACCACGCGCACCAAGCAATGGGCAATATCAGCCAAAGGTAGGTCTGGCGGGTGAACACCGCGAGAGTAGACCAAATGCTGGCGACCTTAACCGATGAATTCCCCCCCGGAGTCAGGCTTAATATCGCAAGTAACATGACCAGTAACGCCGCGTTATCGGTCACTACCCAGGACGCGGATTTGACGAAAAAATTGGAGCAAAAAAGTGGAGCAACGACTAGCGCAGCGCAGCGCAAATCGCGCAGACCGGTTTGACGCAGTAGCACGACAAGCAAACCGGCGCTGACGCACCAATTAAGGAACCGGAGCACCCTTGTTTGGCTGCCGGTGACTTGGGACCAGGTCGCTAGGAAATAGTGATAGCCGGGAGCGGTGGCGGAAAGACTGTCAGCGCTGATATCAAGTTTCGGCCAATTGGCCTCAATTTGGCGCACAGCTGGTAGGTGATATTGCTGCTCGTCCCACGAATAGTTCGAGTGCGATTGGGACAAAATTAACGGACCACAAATAACTGCGAAAACCAACAGAACCAGAACCGTTGAGGTTTTAAAGGAGGTCATGGATTGATCGCTTTAGCCGGACTCGAAACCATCGGGTGAAAGACCACGACCGTGCCCGGATACCTGATCGCTGCGCCGCAAGAATGCCGTAGCAACGACAGCTCACTCTGTAACGAGCAAGGGCTCCGGCGTAAAAGGGTAACTCGAGCAAACCCCCGAGCCAACGGCCCCATAGCGTTCTGCAGGATATACGGGGTCGAGCTGTTTTCGCCGAAATAGGGTACTTCGAATTTTTGCAATTTTGCCAAGCGCAGGTGGGTCAGGATTTCGAGGACAGGCCTTCAAAATCAGCCAGCAGCCGTTTGCCGAAAACCTCAAAATCATAGTTTTGAGCTACTTCGGAACCACGTATTGCCAATTTATTTCGAAGGTCGGCATCGTTGACGAGTCGGGCCAAGCAACTGGCCAGCAGGGAAGCAGCCTCCGGCGATCGGTGATTATAAGATAGGCCCGATTCCTCCGGGGTGAGGTAGTCCCGAAAACAAGCGAGCCGTGACGTAATCACGGCGCACCCTGCCGCCATGGCTTCCACCGCAGCTACGCCAAAAGTTTCGCCGTTTTCCGACAAGCTAGGCAGCACAAATATATCCAAGCCCCGATAGATTTTGGCTAAGCGCTCTGGCTGGTATTCGGGTGAAATGAGCTCAACTTGATCCGCCGAGAGGTACGCTTTGAGTCGTTGCAATTCACCCGCTAAGTAAGCCTCGCCCGACCCGCCTTGAGCGACATCGACCGGACCGCAAATGATGGATTTCCAAGGCGCAAGGTTTCCCCTTCGACTCAAGATAATCAGGGCATCGATTAATTGACTGATTCCTTTCTCTCGATGGATGCGGCCGATGAAACCAATGCGGATGCAGAAATCAGCCGAGGGCGGCTCGGGATGAGCGGACTGATTTTGGTTCAATAAGCCGAAGTCGATCGGGTAGCCGTAGATCCGACCTACTTGGCCGAGTTTGGCGTTCTCCTTCGCCACCTGCTTCAGAATTGCCGTGCTTGCTGCCACCGCCAAATCTACTCGCGAATAAAGCCGATACTGTCCTTTGGGGACGCGTCCGGTCATGATGACGAGCCGTCCGCTGCGGGGTCTAATCCATCGCACCCAGACCGGCAGGAATACGGTATTGACGACCAGAATATCATATTTCGTTAGTTTGAAGGTGACCTTAATACTCCACCAAAAGTCTTTAACGAGGTTCCAACCCAACGACGACGAATGTTGATAACCGCGGAGACGAAGAAACCGAACACCTTCGATTTCTTCCCCATTGGCTAGGCCGGACCAGTCTCGAGAAATCACCGTTACGTCATGACCCTGTTGAGCAAAAAAGCTCCCCAACCGGGTCCACGTTTTTTCGGTGGCGCCTCCGGCTACGGCGGGCATCGGCAGAAAGAAACCACCCACGATACATATTTTCATGATGATGGCTGCTGCAGAGCCCGGATTGCGTCCTGCAAACCATGCGACGCCTGGGCGTAGGTGTAGCGGTTTATCCGATCTGCGATCGCAGATTGAATACGTTGTTTTATCGCTGGATTGCGGAGTGCTTCGAGCGCAGCGCCTAGGGTTTGGGCCAGCGCGTCAACATCACCCGCCGGGAAGACCCAGCCGGTCTTACCTTGATCAATCAGATCAAGATGGCATCCCACCCGATCCGAAACAATGCAGGGTATGCTGCCGTGCATGGCTTCATTAACCGCGAGTCCCCAGGTTTCGTATAAACCGGTGGACGGAAGCACAAACAGGTCTGCGATGGCGTATCTTTGCGGCATTTCAGATTGGTTAGCGAAGGGCAAAAACTTGACCGATTTAAGACCGAGTTTTCCTACTTCTCGCTTCAATATTTCGCGTTGTTCTCCATCTCCGGCTAACACGAGCCAAGTGTTCTTAGAGTCTAATTTTTGAAATGCGCGTAACAGATCTTGAGGGGCTTTCCCGGGATGCATTTTCCCGGAAAAGAGCACCACCAATTCGTCGTTGTTGACGCCAATGGCATGCCGTAATTTTGCTCGCTCCGCCGGTGCGATGAGCGGAGAAAATCGTTCGGCGTCGACCGTGTGGGGCGCAAAGTGGAGGCGACCTGAGGCTGCCCCAAATTGCTTAAAATATCGACGATTTGCTTCACCGACATAGAGGAATGCGTCGAATCGACTGAACACATATTTCAGCAAAAGCCTTTTGGGCAAGGCTGGCGGTGGATGGCCGAGCAAATGCGAATCGCCGCGAAATATGAGTTTCCAGCCTCGTTTTCGAGCCGCTCGGATTACCCGGAGATGCGTTTGATAGCGGTAGCCGAAAAGCAATAGAAAAGCAGGAGCAAAATTGTCAATTTGGGATAGAATTCCCGGGTTGTTTAGACCGGTGAAGTGATGCGTGCCCGGATCCGAGGCAACGTTTGGCACGAATTCATGGTCGTAGCCGGAGACTAAATTTACGTCCCACTGAAAGGACTGACCAAATTTTTGATCGTGTTGGGCCGTTACGCCAAAATCCCAGAGATAGAAGACCCGCAGTTCCAGTCCGCCGAGTTTTGCCAAGTAGGCGAACCAAGGACTGTAATACTGAGTGGGGTGAGAGAGGACGATGGCGAGACGGGGTACCATGAAGGGTGTTTAGCGGCCGAGAAAATAGCGGTAAGCCCAAGGAATACCCAATAGCACAACACAGGCTTGGTAGAGTGATGAGAGCCAAACCGCGAGGGTCATCTCCGCTTGAAAGCTCCAAGCGATCAGAAGGATCTGAGCCAAGCCAGCCAGCGACAAGGGGGACGCTCCTCGGCTCCAACCCATGACCTTTCGGAAGAGTACTCCAATACAAAAACCCACGACTATTAGTCCCGGGAACCCAAAATTCGCGTAAGCTTCTGAAGGAATCCCAAAAGCGATACTCACATTGGGAACGGACCCTTCGGGTATGAACCCGTAATAGACGGAAAGAAGCACGTTACTATCGTGAGGCTGCGGTTTGTTGGACCATAGAATTCGAGGAACCACTAACAGCGGCAATGCCGTATAAGTTTGACCATTCAGGTAAGGGGAATTCGCCGGACTCTGACTCGTGATGACGCACATGATTTGGAAGAGCGATGCACGTTCCAATATGCCTCCCGCAACTTCTGCTTCACTTCCTTCGTTATCGGCCAAGCCAAACTCGAACCATTGTTGAAAGAACGGGTAGACATCAGTGAGGGTAATTTCGCCGGTATAGTTCTCTGCCCAATAAATCTTGCGCATCTCGTCCTTACCGTTGTGCAAAATAGCGAGAATTAAGAAAAAGAGACCGGCGGAAACGAGAGGGACTTCCCGTTTTGGTGTGGGTAAAGCCCTTTTGAGCATCTAAAGAAAACCTAACTTATGACTGTCGAAGAACACTATGGGAGATTGCTGCAACTGCCGCCACCGTGGGAGGTGACG
>Ga0075118_10000740_pt1 | contig 27372 bp, 18 predicted proteins | sample AntAceMetag02UKE_FD_69794 | JGI IMG/M metagenome (GOLD analysis project Ga0075118, IMG submission 69794) | Saline lake microbial communities from Ace Lake, Antarctica - Antarctic Ace Lake Metagenome 02UKE | ecosystem: Environmental > Aquatic > Non-marine Saline and Alkaline > Saline | place...
AGCTTATCTTGATGAGTTTTGCTACAAGCTCAACAGAAGGTATTTCGGCGATAAGCTATTTGATAGACTTACTTTAGCTGTTGCTAAACAATACTGGTAATCTCTGGGGGAATCAGAAATATTTATTCTTTACAAAGAGGAACTGCAAGGCAATAAACCACAGTCCGCTAACGTTTCGAAAAAACAAAAAAACGATTCAATGAAAAACCTCTCAATTGCAATAGGAGCAGTATTATTTGCCACTTTAATTTGTTGCAAAAACGACAACTGCACAGCCAAAGAAAAACTGAATTGTATAACTACTTTAGAGTACGCTCCAGTATGTGGTTGTGATGGAAACACATATAGTAATCCCGGAAGCGCAAATTGCAACACTATAAATGACTATACCGAAGGAACCTGTAAGAAATAGTAAAAGTTTTCTGATTCTTTCCCACTAGAAAATTTGTCGCGAGATAAATTACAATGCAGGCTAAACTCACGAATGCTGCACTCCAAAATGGAATGTTTTAATTATTAGATTGTCTTCGTCTTTGTTTTCTTTGCTTAAGATCTAAATACATTACCAATTTTAAATGCGTTACAATGGATTATACTGAAAACCCCAGGAGTATTAAGTATCATGTAAAGAAGTACTTAATTAAACATAAATTTAGGTTCACGGGCAAAAAAGTAATCGACTTTCCTGCTGGTAATGGAGTTACAACCAAGATTTTACAAGATATAGGAGCCGATCCTATACCCTACGATTTGTTCCCTGAATATTTTAAGATTGATGGTCTAGAATGTCTGCAAGCTAATATTGCGGAAGGAATTCCTGCAGAATCTAAAAGTGCCGATTTTGTGCTTTGTCAAGAAGGAATTGAGCATTTTTCAGATCAATTAGGAAGCTTTAAAGAATTCAATCGTATCCTAAAAAAGGGCGGAAGCCTGATAATAACAACACCGAATTACTCAAACTTAAGGGCTAAAATGAGTTACCTATTATCCGAAAGTGAACGATTTAATTCAATAATAGCCCCTAACGAATTGGACAGCATTTGGATGTCGGATAAGAAATTAACCAACGAAATATACTACGGTCACATATTTTTGATTGGTGCATTAAAACTGCGTTGTTTCGCAAAATTATCTGGTTTTAAAATCAAGCATATCCAGTTTACGCGTTTAAAACCAACTTCAGTGTTGCTCATGTTTTTATTTTATCCATTCATATTAATCTCAAATTGGATTACCTATCGAAAACGCCTGAGAAAGAATAAGGACTTTGATGAGCAGACAAAACGAGAAGTTTATAAGGAGATTTTTGATCTGTCTATAAACCCCAAAATTCTCACCGATGGACACTTATTTATTGAATTTGAAAAAGAAAAAGAAGTAGATGAGGTAGCAAATGATCTTAAAAGTGTGCACAAACAATTTGGCACCACTTAAGCTTTTTTAGATTTTTAGATTTTTAGAAAACGAAAAAAATAGAGCGATTCTGTTTAGATGAACTATTTAGAAAATAAACTAGTGCTTTTTTATAGAAAAACGAAACGTGTTTTCACTAAGTATTAGCGCAAATATGTCAAGAGTAAGAGACCGTATTATTACAGCATATGGGGATTTAAAAGAGTTGGTGTTGCATTTAGAACATCATATTTTAAAAGATGATATATCCTACAATCGATTGCTAGATATGGGCACGTTGTTTTTTTTCGTCTTTATCCCCGTTATTGGAATAAAGGATTATGGGTTGTCTTTAGCTACAATTTTGATTCTGGTATTAGCCTTGCCTTTTGCTCGGATTTCAATTTGGTTAAGCATCAATGTAATGGGCAGGTTATTTGATCTATATATAAAGTATGTAGTATACCATTGGTTTAAGGAGTTCGAAACGAGTCATTCTTTTAATCTAAGGATTTATACCTACTCACTTTTTCCAGGAATTATCTCTTCCTTTTTTCCAGAATTGTATTGGTTTTCATTTGCGGCCAGTGCAATCGTTTTAAACTATTGTCTTCAGATTAAATATCACTTTCCAAAACACATCGCAATAATAGCTGTTGTCGTTTTTGAGCTAGCATGGATTTCAATATCGACACTTATCGGAAGTATGTAACTTATCCACAGAAGCAAATAAAGAAGTAAACAGTTTATTCTAAATTTGGTAACAATGGAACAAAACACATTTATAACCTTTCAAAAATTCAATTCATTAGCAGAAGCTGAAGACCTCATACTATTGCTAAAAGCAAGCGATCTGCCCATTCAAATTGAAGATGACTCTCCGAATGTTGACATTACATTTTCGGGAAATACACTACAGGATCTAATTAGAATAAAGGTAAAACAAAGCGACTTTGAATCTGCTAACCAACTGCTAGAAAAACATGCAGCACAATTAGTAGAACAAATTTCAGAGGATTATTACCTCTTTACTTTCGCGGATAATGAACTAATCGAGGTCATTGAAAAAGAGGATGAATGGAGCAAAGAAGACTTTTTATTGGCGCTGAAAATATTAAAGTCAAGAGGACTAGAAATAACCAAAGATAAGATCGAAGAAATACGTGAAAATCGATTTAATGACCTCATAAAACCTGAAACAGGAGAAAACAGATGGATAGTTTTCGGTTATGTCAGTGCTGCTTTGGGTGGTTTACTAGGTCTCTTTTTGGGTTGGTTTTATATGACCTTCAAAAAAACTGCCCCAAATGGGCAACGGTTTTTTGCTTTTGACGGAGCAACCAGAAAAACGGGCAAGCGCATTTTCTTAATTGGCCTAATTTCAATATTATTTTGGCTGGTGTATTGGGTACTATATTGGAATTAAGAGGGAGGTACTAAAAAAAGACTAAAAGCTTAATTGCAAAACAGCTTATTTTTAATTGATTTCGTTAATTTGCAACAAGTTTTTAGAACAACTTATTACACTTAAAAAATAATATCATGGGTAAAGGAAAAGACGCAAAAAAAAGCGTAAAAAAAGAAGCAGCTAAATCTCCAAAAGAGAAAAAAGAAGAAAAGAGAATAAAGAAAGCCGCTAAGTAAATTTAGCCTCAGCTGGCTGGCTGATTTACAACTCTCCTCTAAAAACCTGTTCTGCAGGTCCTTTTAACCAGATGTTTGTAAAGCCAGTTCCGGCAGTATTCTTTTGGTAAGACACTTCTAATTCACCGCCGAGGACTTTCATTCTTGAAGCATTAGCCTTAGTGTTTCTGACTTCCAGTTCTGCTACCAATGCTACTGCAGTTACTCCGGTTCCACAAGCAAGAGTTTCGTTTTCGACTCCTCGTTCATAGGTTCGAACTTCTAAATATTCTTGGTGGATTTCTACGAAATTCACATTGGTGCCTTCATGTTTAAATCGATTGTTGTTTCTAATGGCACGTCCTTCAGAAACTAAATCTAGGCTTTTCACTTGCTCTCTAAATGAAACGTAATGCGGTGAACCGGTATCTAGGAAATAGTCATTTCCAATTTGTTCGACTACGGTTACGTCAATCATTTGAAGTTCTACCCAATCTCCACTGAGTTTAGCATGGTGAATTCCATCAATAGCTCTAAAGACGCAAACTTCACCTTCAAAAACAGTTAAGAATTTGGCAAAAGCCACAATGCAACGTCCACCATTTCCACACATGGTACTCTCATTTCCATCCGAATTGAAGTAGACCATTTTAAAGTCGGATTCTGCGTCGTTTTCTAACAAAATTAAACCGTCAGCACCTACTCCGAAGTTTCTATTGCAAATGCGGTTTATGGCATCAGTATCTAGGTTTTTACCCAGCTCCAACTCACCTTTTCGGTTATCAACCATTACAAAATCGTTGCCTGCTCCTTGGTATTTGTAAAACTCCATCATCTATTCCCCAACTATAGCCTATAAATGTACGTTTTTTAAGTAGCAGAGAACAATTAAACAATATTCAGATACCAAACAAGATGCTGAATATCAAATGGTTAACTAATTTTAACCAAAAAAATTGAACTAAAAAATGGGCTTAGAGTTCTACTAATAGAACGTTTAACTCTAAATCAAAAAAGAAATGAAAAAGACATTGGTATTATTAGCAAGTGCAATGGTAGGCGGATTTGTCGCTTTGGGTATCCATGAATCTTTCTTAGTCAAAGAAGCTTTATCACAGACCACTGTTTTAGAAAGAGAAGTTCCTGTACATTTTGCGAGGAGTACTTCTCCGGGAGTTCCAGATTTAACTTATGCTGCCGAAAAATCCTTAGCTGGAGTGGTTCACGTAAAAACCATTTTTAGAGGGCAGGATTACAATTCCAATCCAATATTTGATTTATTATATGGTCGTCCACGATATATGCCACAACCCGAGGGTACTGGATCTGGAGTTATCATAACAGAAGATGGTTATATCGTTACAAATAACCACGTTGTTGATGGTGCTGAAAAAGTAAAAATTACCCTGAACAACAAAAAACATTACGAAGCCAAAATTATTGGTCGCGATCCAAGTACTGATTTGGCGTTATTAAAAATAGATGCTACCGACCTTCCATATCTTCAATATGCAAACTCAGACGACATTAAAGTTGGTGAATGGGTATTGGCAGTAGGTAATCCGTTTAATCTTAATTCAACTGTTACCGCTGGAATTATTAGCGCAAAAGGGCGAGATATTAATATTCTTCAATCAGATCCAAATTCTGGTATTAGTCCAGTTGAGGCGTTTATACAAACCGATGCAGCTGTGAACCCAGGAAATAGCGGTGGAGCTTTGGTAAATACTCAGGGAGAATTAGTTGGAATTAACGCTGCGATAAAATCAAATACGGGTTCTTTTGCAGGTTATTCTTTTGCGATTCCATCAAACATCACTAAAAAAGTGGTGAGCGATTTAATAGAATTTGGGGCGGTCCAACGTGCTTTTGTGGGTGTATCAATCCAAGACTTATCTGAAGACGTAATTAAGAAAAATGGTCTAAAACTAAGAGATGGTATTTTCATTGCTGCACTTGCCGAAAACGGAGGAGCAAAAATAGGCGGCATATTAGTTGGAGATATCGTCACAAATATCAATGATAAAAAAGTAAATAATGTTCCAGAATTTCAGGAACAGCTAAGCAATTTTAGACCAGGAGATAAAATATCGGTAACGGTAGATCGTCAAGGCACATCAAAAAAACTGGACATTACGCTAAGAAATCAATACGGAAATACAGAATTAATTGACAAAACGGTCGTTGAAGTGTCTATTTCATTGGGAGCACAGTTTGCGCCTATTAATGATAAAATGAAGAAACGATTGAGTTTGAAAAATGGCGTACAAGTGCAAGACTTATCATCCGGTAAACTTATGAAAGCTGGTGTAAGAGAAGGATTTATAATTGTACGTGTTGATGGAAAGCACATTAAAAATCAGGATGAATTAAACGCTCAACTCAAAGGAAAACAAGGAGGAGTTTTGATTGAGGGAATTTATCCAAATGGTAAAATGGCTTACTATGGTTTAGGTATGTGACGAATATAATTGGTTGGTTGGTTATTCCAAAATTCGATTTAGCAGCAGGGGTGCATTAATTACTAAACGAAAGGAAAACTATGAGACAGTTAAAAATATCGAAGTCGATTACAAATCGGTCGGACAAATCTTTGGACAAATATCTACAGGATATAAGTCGAGAGGAAATGATAACGGCTGAAGAAGAAGTTCGACTGGCAATTCAGATTAAAGAAGGTGATGAAAAAGCAAAGGAAAAATTGGTTCGTGCCAATCTTCGTTTTGTGGTATCGGTTTCCAAACAATATCAAAATCAAGGTCTTACTTTACCCGACTTAATAAATGAAGGTAATCTTGGATTAATAAAAGCTGCAGGACGTTTTGATGAAACGCGCGGTTTTAAGTTCATTTCTTACGCGGTTTGGTGGATTCGACAATCTATTCTTCAGGCGTTGGCTGAGCAAGCGCGTATTGTTCGTTTGCCCTTGAATCAAGTTGGTACTATTTCTAAAATCAATAAAACCTTTTCGCAATTAGAACAGGAATACGAGAGAGCTCCTAGTGCAGCGGAAATTGGTATACACTTAGACCTAGATGCTAAAAAGGTGCGCGATTCAATGAAAAGCTCTGGACGACATGTTTCTGTAGATGCCCCATTTAGAGAGGGTGAAGATTTTGGATTGATTGACATGATGAGTGGAGATGGTCCAAAAACAGATGATGGTCTTATTCAAGAATCCTTGCTACAAGAAATTGAAAGATCTCTCGCCACACTTTCAGAAAGAGAAAGACAGGTGATTAGAATGTTTTACGGAATTGGAAAAAAACAAGGAATGACTTTAGATGAAATCGGATCTGAATTTGATCTGACTCGTGAGCGAGTGAGACAATTAAAAGAAAAAGCAATTCGTCGATTGAGGCACAACTCTAGAAGCAAACTTTTAAGAGCTTACTTGGGTTAATAAAAGCCACTTTTAAACAATTGAATTTTAATACTTTTGCAGCGCTATTTGAGCAATCATTTAGCGTTGTTTTATTTAATAATATTAACTAAAAGAAATTTTTATCCGCTATGGCTAATACGGGTCTAACAAGTTACAGTGAAGCACACGGTCAGTGGCTTTCCAAAGAAAAAGCTGCTATTGAATTAATCTCTGCAGTTGGGAAATTAATGTACGAAAAGCAGGTTGAATTGGTGCTTTTTAGAAACCATTTGGTAAACGTTGCTTCTCCTGAAATTCTGAGACTGCACGAATACGCCGCAAACGTGGTTCAAAAACCAATTGAAATAGCAGATACAGTAGCATTAGCTTCTGCATTAAACGCTATGGACTTGCCTCCAGCGAAAATTGATATTGGAAAGCTTTCTTACGAGTGGAAAACCGAAGGAAGTAATTACGCCTCCCAAGCTGATTTTATAAGCGATAAATTAGGAGAAATTGTTAATGGAACCTCAACTAAGAAAACAGAACCTAGAGACGTAGTACTTTATGGTTTTGGTAGAATTGGTCGGCTGGCGGCGCGAGAGTTAATCAAACAAGCTGGAAAAGGTCAACAATTAAGATTAAGAGCAATAGTAACTAGAGATGCTTCTGACGTGCAGATTACGAAAAGAGCTTCTTTGTTAAGCAACGATTCGGTTCACGGACAGTTCGAAGGAACTGTTGATGTTGATTTAGATGGAAAATGTTTGATCTTAAACGGTCAGCGTATTCAAATGATTGAAGCTAAAAATCCAGAAGATGTAGATTATACTTCTTACGGAATTGATAAATGTTTATTGATCGATAATACAGGTGTTTTCACAGATCGTGAAGCACTAATGAGACACAAAAAATCTAAAGGTGTTCATAAAGTATTATTGACTGCCCCAGGAAAAGAAATACCAAATATCGTTTATGCTATTAACCAAGGTACGGTTGACATAGATGAAGAGACTATCTATTCAGCGGCTTCTTGTACAACAAACGCTATCTCTCCAGTTTTGTCTGTAATCGAGGATAATATTGGAGTTGAAAGAGGTCATATTGAAACGGTACATGCTTATACAAATGACCAAAACTTATTGGATAACATGCACAAAAAACCTCGTCGAGGCCGTTCTGCTGCTATCAATATGGTTATCACGTCAACGGGCGCAGGTAAAGCAGTAACTAAAGTAATTCCAAGTTTCGAAAACAAGCTGACAGCAAATGCAGTGCGTGTTCCTATTCCAAATGGTTCATTGGCTATTTTGAGTTTGAATTTGAAGAGGGAAAGTACCAGAGAAGAAATTAATACTCTGTTGAAGAAAGCTGCTTTAGAAGGAAACTTGGTAAATCAAATCCATTACTCAATGGACGAAGAATTGGTTTCTAGCGATATCATTGGCAACACTTGTTGTTCAGTATTCGATTCGCCTGCTACAATAATGAGTAACGACGGCAAGAACGCAGTTTTATATGTATGGTATGATAACGAATTTGGATATACTAAGCAGGTAATTCGTTTAGCGAAGTACATTGCTAAAGTGAGAAGATTGCATTACTACTAGAAATTAGTTTTAAAATAAAATTCAAAAGCCCTTTTCGATTATTCGGAAGGGGCTTTTTTGTTTTCCAAAACGACTCTGTCATGCTGAATTTATTTCAGCATCTATAACAATTAATATTGAGATTCTGAAACGAGTTCGGGGGCACCCAAAAAGAATGACTGGATCACCCCTCATTACTCTGAGTAACTAACTTCTCTGGTGGCAAACCGCCTTCTTTTAAGTGGTGAGAAACGGCCTCATGCACATTCATGTAAAAGTGGTTTGAACCTAAAGCCGTTGCGATTTTAGCTTTTCGGAATTTATCTCGAACAGGGCCTTTGACTCCGGCAAACATTACCTCTACTCCATTATCATTAAAGTGTTTTATCAAATCAAGCAGCATGTATGAGGCAGTAGAATCAATTTGATTTAATGGTTGTGCATCAATCAAGACTTTCTTGAGCTTTGGCTTCTTTTCGGCCCAATCTAATACGCTATCTTTAAAAAACTCGCAATTGGCAAAAAATAATTGAGCATCAAATCGAACGATAAGTAACTCCTCAAATTCTTCGGCTTCATTAAATCGTAAAACATTTCGGTAATAATTGGTCCCTTTTATTCGGCCTAATTTTGCAAAGTGTGGTTTACTTACTCTAAAAATGACCAAACCGATACTCAATAAAACACCAATCAAAATTCCATTTACAATTCCGAATACCAACGTGGCTACAAAGGTTGAAATCAGCATTACAAACTCTCTTCTATCCGTATTCCATAAGTGTTTCCCGTATTTAATATCGATTAGTCCAGATACCGCTACCATGATAATAGAAGCTAAAATAGCTTGAGGCAAATAATAAAAAAGTGGAGTTAGAAAAAGCAATGTGAGCATTACCAAAGCGGCACTAATCAATGACGCAAGTCCAGTCTTAGCTCCTGCTTGATCGTTAACCGCAGTTCTTCCTAAACCACCAGTTACAGAAAACGACTGGAACATTGAACCTACAATATTCGCAATTCCAATAGCAAACAATTCTTGATTCGGAAGGATTTCGTAATCTCTGTGTTTAGCTTGAATGGCCTTAGAAATTGAAATCGCTTCTGTAAATGCAATTAAACCAATAGTCAATGCTGCTGGAAGTAACTTCTTCATTATTTCCAAATTGAAATTAGGTAACCTAAAAGCTGGAAGCCCAGCTGGAATATCTCCTACAATTCGAATGGATTCTGAACTGAGATTTAAAAAATAAACCGCCAGAATACTAACAACAACTGCCGTGAGAGCTCCTGGTATTTTGCGATTGATTCTCTTAACCGAAAGGATTAAAGCGATCCCAAGTAAACCGATTACTATGCTGAGTAATGACCAGTTTGAGAATTCAGAAATGGACAAAACGAGTGTTTCAAAAACATTTCCAGAACCTTGAACTTGAATACCTAATAAATGCTGCAACTGACTGACTGCAATAATAATGGCTGCCGCTGCCGTAAACCCACCTATAACAGGTTTCGAAAGGAAATTCACCAAGAAACCTAAGCGCAAAAACCCAAAAAGTATTAGAATAAGTCCTTCTACAAATGCAAGGAGAATAGCCAGTTCCACAAAATATTCAGAACCGACCTCAGCAAAAGCGCTAACACCAGCCAATACCAATAAAGAATCGATTGCCACCGGCCCAACTGCTAATTGTCTACTGGTTCCAAAAAGCGCATAAATAATGAGTGGAAAAGTGGAAGAATATAACCCGTAAATAGGCGGTACTCCAGCTATCATAGCGTATGCCATTCCCTGCGGAATTAGCATTACTCCAACAGTTAATCCGGCTGAAATATCACCGGATAACCACTCCCTTTTATATCCGGGAAGCCAACTGAGAATAGGAAAAACACGCTTTTGAGACATAGCTTAACTAAAGGCCAAAGTTATAATTTACGGCTTGTTGAATACGTGATTGTTTAACTCGAGATTCCATCTTTCGCGAGCATAACGAATAGCTTAATAGGCGCTAATTAGTAATCGTATTTAAACAGAAGTTCCTCTCGGAATTCCAGCGCAGGCTAGAATCTATTTCAACAAAAGCAGAAAAGAATTTAAAAATGCAGCTGAACTGCTCCGTAAAAATTAATTGGATCGGCAGGAATAATTCCAGGTCCTGGATAACCTACAGCACGTCTTGTAAAATATCGATTGTCGGTTAAGTTATTGATACCCGTTTCGAATTTCCATTTTCTATACTCGTAACTGGTGCTTAAATCCATAACCCAAAAGGCTGGTATAACACCTGCCAAGGCATTATCAGTGTAAACTGCATTTGTAGCATCTGAGAATTGCTCTGAGTTGTATGAATATTGATAACCAATTTTAAATTTTTTCCATTTTATATTCATACCCGTTTTTAAAATCAAGCTCGGTGCATTTTCTACCTTTTTATTTTCAAAGGCTGCTTCTGCAGAGTTCACATATCGAGCGTCTTGCAAAGTGAAATTACTAAACAAATTCAAATTCATTTTAGACTTTCCTTTGGTTATAATTCCCAACAAATCAACTTCACCAAAAGACTCTATTCCAAGATTTCTTGAGTCCGATACATTTGTTCTAAAGCGATAAATTCTAAACGTATTTTCATTTACTCTAGCAACTGTTCCAATTCTGCCTGAGTATTGCAAATAATAAAGGCTTACATCGTAAATAAAGTATTTACTCAAATTACCTCGTAAACCAAGATCAGCCGAAAAACCGGTTTCATCTTGCAAATCTGGATCTACTCGCAGATTAGGATTATTTATGCGCATATCGTTAAAATTGATTGCTCGATAATTCTGACTTATATTGGCATAAACCTCATTATTCTTAAATTTATATGCTGTTCCAATTCCTCCAATCGCAAAACCACGGGAACTACTTTGATGATCTGCAATAGTTGTGTCAAACAACGACTCACCCGCCAAATTGAAATATTGAACATTGTAACTTCCTACTGATTCTGTAATAATATGTTCCATTCTAAATCCTGGGGTAACACTCCAACGTTCAGAGAATTGAAATACATTCTCTGTGAAAGCAGCTATATTTTGACTTGGAAATCTATAATTGCTGTATTCTGGGTTATCAGAATCAGCGTATTCAAAGTTAGCATCACTGTCAATAGAGCCATCTCCTTGTTTTCTTTTTGTAAAACCACGATAATATCTAACACCCAACAACAAATTATTTGGATTTCCTAAAAAGTTGTAGGTATGAATCATCCGAGTTTCATTCCCTACATTGAGGTATTCGTCTTTTATTAAATCTCTCTTTCCTAAAGGATCGGGTCGGTTTATATAGCCTAGAATTCCTAGTGCATCTCTTGAGCCAATTAACCCAAAATTTCGCATTTCAAATCTCCACTTTGAATTCAAGCGATAACTCAAAACCACTGCCCCAACATTCCAATCTACAGCAAACCAATTTCTTTCTCGGATACTTTGTCCAGCATCTCTATTAAACAAGGTATCTGTTAATCCTCCTGGTTGCTGGGCGGTATAATTCATTTTTGTAAATTCAATTTTATAACTGAGCTTATCATTGATTTTGTGATGTAACTGCGCATGGCCAACAATAGAATTAAACCTACTATTTGGACGCCAACCATTTCCTTGTTTATAATTTATAAAACCGTAATAGCCAATGTCCTTGTTCGTTCCACCAATAGAATTAAACGTATTAAAAAGGCCGTAAGAGCCAATGCTTTGTCTCAATAAAACGTCCATTTTTTTATCAGGATTAGGCCCTCTTAAATCAAAATTTAATACTCCGCCAAATTGAGTTCCATATTGTAAACTAGATGCTCCACGCGTTACTTCAATGCGTTCGATAGCCTCTGAAGGTGGAGTATAATAACTTTCTGGATAACCTAGAGCATCAGCTGCAATATCATATCCATTTTGTCTGGTATTGAAATTACTGGTTCTATTTGGACTTAGACCTCTTCCACCAATATCTAATTGCAAACCACCAGCACTACTTTCCCAAATGGTTAGGCCTGCAATTCGACTGTAAATTTGTCTAGAGTTATTGGTAGCCAAGTTCACATCTATTTGATCCATTATAATTACCTCACTCTTTTTTGCAGAATAGATATCCATCCCCTCTACTGCTGACATGTGCATTAGACCAAAACTTGAACTTGCCTCCTCCTGAACGACAAATTCATTCAATTCAATAGAAATACTGTCCAAATCAAAATCCAAGGTATTTTTTCCTGGTTTTAAAACAACATCCTGTTCGGTTGTTTCAAGACCTAATGTGAAAGCTACTACTGTATAATTTCCTGACTTTAAATTACTTAACTTATAATTTCCTTGTTTATCTGTTTTGGTTTTATAAGGTGTGTATTTCAGAATTATTTCGCTTTCTGTTGCAGCTTTTCCATTACTTTCCCACACAACTCTTCCTTCAAGACTTGCTTTTTGAGCAAACAGTGCTTGTCCAATAACAAGTAACACCATCGTTATGAAAATCCTAATCCTCAATTTTCAAATGGTAAAATCCATTTCTTTTCTTTCCAAGAGTCTTGGATAGAAACAAGATTAGTTTTTGAATCAATAAACGGTCTAGTTCCACTGCCATTTAAAGTAACATACACATCAGACCTTATCTCGGGATTCTCCCATCCTTTGGTCTTTAAATCGTCTGCAATGTGGTGGGCAAACTCTAAAATCATATCGGGTTGTGTTGCCATCACTTTCTCTTGGTTCACGGTGAGATAATCCGAATTTCGTATTTCAAAATGTTTGTTGGTTTTGGATTCTGAAGCATAAAAAAAAGCAGTTCCCGCCTTTTCCATTAGCATTACCCTCCATCCAAAACGGTAGCCTTGCTCATGCCAAAACAATGGACCTTCATATACCAAATGGCGAAAAGGAAACACTACTTGAAAACATACTAGTAAGACGATACTTAGTATTCCAAAAGAACCAATTGTTGGAGTTGAGAATGCTGAACTGTCCTTATTCTTCCATTGCACCATAACCTCCAACCTACTAAGCAATTTTTTATGGAATTCTTCAGAGAAGAAAATCAAAGTGCAGCTAATCATGATAAATGGAAACATTCCGATTGGAAACAACCAATAAGTCAAAACATGAAATATTATAACTAATAGGTAAGCCATGGGTCTAAATTTCTTGGACAGCAATAAAAACGGAATTGCCAAATCGTACAGTGCACCAAACCAACTAAACAAATAAGACACACCAGTATATTTGAACAAGAATCCTATAACCGGTTTTGAGGCATGCGCTGGTAACCACATTTTTAGTGGCATTGCATTTACGAGCCATTCATAATTTAGTTTTGCAATTCCAGCGAAGAAATAAACGATTCCCAATTGCAATTTCAAAAGATTAATAGACCACGCTTGAATAGTTCTGCTTTGCAGTTTAGGATTCAATTTAGAATCTATAGAAAAGTACCGATTAGCTGGCAAAAAAATCATTAAAAAAGCGACCAAGCTAACGAAATAATAGTGATTCAAATAAGTCGTTTTATCGATGAGCTCAATGTAGGTGAAACCCAAAAAAAATACGGCAGCCGCCATTCGGTAAAAAAACCCAAAAAACATGCATATTGCGGACAGCATTACAAGTAAAAATAAAACATAAATGCCCGGATCACCGAGTGCTTCTATCCATTCAAATCCAAAATATTTGAAGTGAAATGTAGGTAGAATGTATAAATCATAGATCCAACCTTTAGCCCAAAAACGAACTAAACTCGATAACATCAATAGAGAAAATATTAAACGAAAAATCACCAAAGGAGCAATGTCTACTTCTTTGGTGATTAAATTATTTTTAATTCTAGAAAAAAGTACTTTACTAGTCTCCGTCATTATCTTGATACGTAATTAATATTCCTGTTGCAGATGGAACATCGACTTTTAGAAGTACCACAAGCTTTTGAAGGGCCTTTACAGCTTCGTCAACTTTAGTCTTATTGCTAACCAAGTTATCTTTCAATGGTTTCGGAATTGCTTCGATGGTTTCTATACATATCAAAAATTGATTTTTTATAGCATCATTCAATGAGCCGCTATTATAAGTTGCGTTTAAACTCACTAAATAATCATCAAGTCCAATTCCGTCAGTTCCATCAACAGGTTGTCCTAAGTAAAGTGATTGAATTGCAATTACATTTTGAAGTGCTAATTCATTAGAACTTTCACCATTATAAAATGCTTCAACATGATTTGGCAAAGCTGTTCCCGAAAAATTTCTATTTCCATTCGGTATTCCCAATTTACCGTCTCTAAGAAAACGTTCAATATGCTGATTCAAAGCATTTATAGTTAATCCTAAACTACTACCGACATCTGTTCCTATTGCCGAATTAAATTGACTAACATAATTGCTTCCAGCACTTGACCATTTCGTGCTAACTCCAGAGGCATTATCAGCAATTTGAGATACAACTTCCAATAAATAACCCAAACGATTACTCCCAGATGAAGCATCTGTAAATGTAGATAACACAAATTCAGTTGAACCAGAATTAATTAAATAATCAATTGCAGGAAAACCTTTCACATCCAATCGATTAGCACCCGTAATATTAGTTGAACCTGCTCTCACTAATCCGTTTAATTCTGCAGTATCTGAAGGATAAATATTGGTTTCTCCACGCAACGTAATATCCGCAGCAGGTCCAAATTCATACATTGATATTGTTTGCCAAGAAAGGTATGCAACCTTCCATTTAGCTCTCAAAATTTCTAGATTAGATGCAGAAACATCCGATTGAAAAGCAGATGCAGCTGACTTTAAGTCAGCTGCATCTGTATTGTACTTTTCATAATTTGGAACAATGATAGAACCTGACCAACTTTTAAGTAAGTCTTCTAAATAAAAGTCACTACTCGTATTTGGCAACTCAGGTAACTTAGGATCTTCTTTCTTACAAGAGAATAAACCAAGAACTAATATCAAAAATCCTAAAATTAATCGCATGTCTACAGTTGATCTTTAATAGATTCAAAACCATAAGTTGTCGCTAAATCATCTCTAACAGCAGTTAGATTTGCAGCAGTAACAGCATAAAAGTCAGTTCCAATCGTAGCTTTATGAGCATTAATCTGAGCAAGAGTAAGTTTACCATCTTTAGCGAATTGTAAATCGCCTATGAAAGCCCAAGCTTCACTTAATGCATGATTTCTTAAAGCGTCATCAGTAATTTTGTTTTTTGTAGAATTTAAATAATGAATAGCTGTGGCAGCACAAACTTTTTCTAATTCAGATCTAATAATGATAATTTGTGCATTTCTTGCAGCGTTGTCTTTTTGCGTGATAGCAAATCTCCCTGCAATAAACGCATTCATTAACTTAGAATTCGATTCTAACAAGTCATTTCTACCATCTGCATATTTACCCCAAAAACGATCAGAACCTTCAGTAGGAAAGTTTGATGTTCCAAACATGTAACCAAATGCTTCATCCCAATGATGTTCCATTTTCGTGTAAGATTTACTTTCTACAACTGCTTCATTGTCAACATTCATTTTATCATCTCCTAAATAGACAAAAGAAATTTGATACATCATTACAGCTCCCATCAAACCTTTCTCAATTAACTGAGTGTATTCGTGGCCAGATGCACTTTGTAAATATGCTTTAGTTCCAGATTGAACTACACCTATCTTCCCACTTTTCCCATCGTATTTTCCGGTTTCAGTTGAATCAGAAGCATTGTCCATGTCGTTGATCAATTTTTCAAATTCAGCGACTATCGCAGGATCCTCTCCAGCTGTTTTATTTTTCAACTGCTTAGTAGAAGCGTTTAAATCCGCATTCGAAAAAGGAGAAGCTTCATTCGCATACATATTAAGAAGCGTGGTGGCATCAACTGAAGTACCAGGCGTATTAGCAGTTTTCATATAGGTAACCATTTCAGACAACATGTCCAAACGTTCTATTTGTCCTGAAAAACTAACCGAAGACTCACCATTTCGTTCAAATATATAGGTACTTGGCGCGGTAGCTACTGGAATGGTTGGAACAACTGCAGCATATTCACAAGACCCATCATCTTTCTTAGCTTTTTCAACGTAATTAATAGCTGTCTTATCTGTACAACCTTCTTTTTTGCAAGCAGTAAAAACTGCGAATCCTATTAGTATATAAACTATCTTTTTCATCCTTATCTTTATTTAGACTTATTTTAAATAACGCTGCAAATCTATCCTCAGAATTCAACTTCTACAATACCTATTGGTAGGTATTTTTATAAAAAAATTGTAAATTTTATTAATGCTAAACATCTATAAAAACACAGAATAAATGGGCGTAACAGCTCATTTAAAGGAATACATTTGTAGGACGATGGCTAACAAAAGATTTACTAACGACGTTCGTATAAAAAACAACAAAGCGAGATACGAATTTGAGCTAATGGATGATTTCATTGCTGGTATTCAATTGGCTGGAACTGAAATAAAATCGATCAGAGAAAGCAAGGCCAACATCAATGAAGCTTTTGTAAGTTTATTAGGACAAGAAGTGTACGTGCGAAATATGTTCATTGCTGAATATACCGAAGGAACTTATGATAACCACACACCAAAACGCGACCGGAAATTATTACTGAACAAAACAGAAATAAAAAAGATAAGGAAACACATGTTAGTTAAAGGTTTTACAGCCGTACCAACTCTTCTTTTTGTAAATGAAAAAGGGCTTGCGAAACTCAAGTTCTCATTAGCAAAGGGTAAAAAATTACACGACAAAAGAGAAAGCCTAAAGCAAAAAGATTTGAAGCGACAAATCGATAGAGAAGCTTAACACGGAGCTGTTAAAATAAGATGCCCTGCAATATTTGCACCATTGAAGTACTTGTTTATATTTGATTTTCGTAAAAACAATGACAATTAATACTTATATCTATTACAACCTATGAGTGAAGAGCTACTGAAAGCACTGATGAAGCTGTTTGCAATGGCCTCAGATGTCGATGACATTACTCAAGAAAGTAGAAATATTGTTGAGAATTATCTTACTCAAGAACTAAACTCGGAACTCGTTCCAACCTACTTAGAGCTTTACGATAAAAATATAAAAGAAATTCATCACGGTGAAGGTAAAGATGCTTTGGCTTATAACAATGTCATTGAGGTTTGTACCAAGATTAATAAGGTGCTGCAACAAAAGCAGAAAGTAGTAATCCTAATAAGACTGCTAGAGTACATTTTAGCTGATGAAAATATATCAGATCACGAATTTCAATTTTTAAGAACCACATCTGAAACTTTTAAAATACCGTCTGATGAATTTGACGATTGCTTGAAGTTTTTAGAGGCTGAGCCTCAATCTATTCCTGACCTGCTTGATATTCTTATTATCTCTTCGGAGGAAAAACCTGAACTTGAAAAATCACAATTTATACACCGAGCCGGAATTGAAGGGAAAATAATCTTTCTCAAATTTCCAAGTGTAGAAATGTATGTGTTACGATATTTGGGAGTTGACGATTTGTACCTAAACGGTCAAATTTTATTTGCCAACAGAGCGTATCCGCTCAATGTTGGGTCTAGTGTTAGAAGTGGAAAGGTTTCTCCAATTTTCTACAGCGATGTAGTAAGTTCATTTTTGGTGCGAACTGAAAGTGAAAAAATTGTTTTTAAAGCACAAGATTTAGTTTACCGCTTTAAAACTGGAAATATAGGAGTTCAGCCATTTAAAATGTGCGAGGAAAACGGCAAACTCATTGGTATTATGGGTGGTTCTGGTGCAGGTAAATCTACTTTGCTCAATATTCTTAATGGAGAATATATCCCTACAGAGGGTCAAGTTACCTTGAACGGCATAGACATTCATAAAAACCCAGAAAAAATAAAAGGAGTAATCGGTTACGTTTCTCAAGATGACCTCCTAATTGAAGAACTGACTGTATTCCAAAACTTATATTATAATGCCAAATTAATTTTTGGTGGAAAATCTGATAAAGAAATTACCACAAAGGTGATGGACTTATTAGTGAGTCTTGGACTGAAAGAAACTATCGACCTTAAGGTGGGTAGCCCAATGGAAAAGTACATAAGCGGTGGTCAACGTAAAAGATTGAACATTGCTCTTGAATTAATCCGAGAGCCTGCATTGCTTTATGTTGATGAGCCTACTTCAGGCTTAAGCTCTAGAGATTCTCAGAATATTATGGATTTGCTAAAGGAACTAACCTTAAAAGGCAAATTGATTTATGTGGTAATACATCAGCCATCTTCAGACATTTTCAAAATGTTTGATAAACTGATGATTTTAGATGTTGGCGGTTATTTGATCTATAATGGTAACCCTGTAGAAGGGATTAAATATTTCAAAAGAGCAGCCAAATTTGCAAATGCAGATGAAGAAGATTCTAGTGGAAATGTAAATCCAGAAATCATATTTAATATCATTGACCAAAAAGTGGTTGATGAATTCGGAAACTTAACCGAAGACAGGAAAGTTGATCCCCTACAGTGGCATAACCTATATTTAAAGGAAATTGACAGTACCGTAAAAATGCTGCCAGACCCTCCTTCTGCACCAAGTATCGATTTTAATCTTTCAAGTGTAGTAAAGCAGTTTAAAATCTTTGTTACAAGAGATATTCTGTCAAAACTAACGAACCGACAGTACATGCTTATCAACATGTTGGAAGCTCCTGTATTGGCTTTAATTTTGAGTTATTTCGTTCGCTATTATCCGTTTAACGGTGAATATAGTGAATATGTTTTCCTTGAAAATGAAAACATTCCAGCTTACATGTTTATGTCCGTTGTAGTTGCTCTTTTTATAGGGCTTACAGTGAGTGCTGAAGAAATTATCCGCGACCAAAAAATTCGGAAACGAGAATCTTTTCTTAATCTTAACAATAGCGCATACTTGATTAGTAAAATACTAATCATGTTTTTAATCTCTGCTATTCAGACATTTACATTTGTATTTATTGGTAATAATATACTGGAAATTGAGGGTATGTTTTGGGATTACTATCTAATCTTGTTTACAATTGCTTGCTTTGCTAATGTATTAGGCCTTAATATTTCAGCAAGTTTCAATAGTGCCGTTACCATTTACATTCTTATCCCATTTATAATTATTCCTCAACTTATATTTAGCGGTGTAATTGTGAAATTTGATAAGTTAAATCCAAGTATTTCTTCAAGAATAAAAGTTCCATTTATTGGAGAAGCAATGGCTTCTCGTTGGGCATTTGAAGCACTAGCTGTAAATCAATTTATCGAAAATAAATTTGAAAGACACCTCTACCCTTACGACAAAATTCAGTCGATGGCTAATTTTAAAAAGGTGTATTGGATACCCGAATTGAACTCTAAAATTGGATACATAGAGAACTATTATAACGATCCTGAGAAACAAGAAGAGGTTCAGAAATCTCTTGAACTAGTGCGTAACGAAATTACTGCACAAAATAAAGTCTATCCAAAACTTGCTTATGCAGGTGCAGAAAATTTAGTGTTTGGTACAGTAACCGACCAAGACTTTCAAGCTCTTAAAGATTACTTGAAACTGCAAAGAACCTTCTACAACAAGTTACACAATAGAACCTTGGATGATAGAGATGATGCAATTAACTATTTGACTAAAGACGCTAATATTAATTTTACTGAGGCCAAGAATAACCATAGAAATCAAGCTTTATCAGACTTGGTTTCTAACAAACTGGAAATAAGTCACATAATAGAATATCAAGGCAGGTTAATTCCTCAGGAAAACCCAATTTATAGAGATAGTGAATCTATCAACAGTCACTTTTTTGCTCCGCAGAAAAAATTCTTTGGGAATTACTTAAAAACCTTCTGGGTAAATATTGTAATGATTTGGCTGATGACTGTGCTTCTTATTGTTACGCTATTCTTTGACTTCTTCAGAAAGTTATTGAATCTTTTTGATCGTTAGTTCTTAACGAAATTCATCACTTTTAGGCAAGAACTATAAGTATCCAAAACAGGATATTTAATTTTGCCAAACACTTTTACCATTACATTATGAAAAAAATAGCAGTTATAGGTGCAGGAACCATGGGAAACGGAATCGCCCACGTTTTTGCCCAAAGTGGTTACCAAGTAAATTTAATTGACATTCAGCAATCTAGCCTCGACAAAGCTGTTGCAACTATTACCAAAAACCTCGACCGTCTGCTTGTTAAAGAAAGAATTACAGCAGCCCAAAAAGAAGATTGTTTGAATAATATTTCAACGCTAACTTCTATAGCCGAAGGTGTAAAAGATCGTGATTTAGTCGTTGAAGCAGCAACTGAAAACATAGATTTAAAACTTAAAATATTCAAGGAATTGGATCAGCATGCTAACGAAGCATGTATTCTTGCCACCAACACTTCATCTATCTCCATTACTAAAATTGCCGCAGTAACCAATAGGCCTGAGCAAGTAATTGGCATGCATTTTATGAATCCAGTTCCGATTATGAAACTGGTAGAAATCATTAGAGGATATGCTACTTCTGACGAGGTAACTAAAACCATAATGGATGCGTCTAAAAGCCTTGGTAAAATTCCGGTAGAGGTTAATGATTACCCTGGTTTTGTAGCCAACAGAATTCTTATGCCCATGATTAACGAGGCCATCATTACCTTACATGAGGGTGTGGCTGGTGTAGAGGAAATTGATACGGTTATGAAATTAGGAATGGCTCATCCTATGGGTCCATTGCAATTGGCTGACTTTATTGGATTGGATGTTTGTTTGTCTATCATGAACGTGCTTTACGACGGATTTGGCAACTCCAAATACGCTCCATGTCCATTACTTGTAAATATGGTTATGGCAGGAAAATTAGGTGCTAAAAGCGGCGAAGGGTTCTATTCTCATACCCACGGAACCAAGGATTGGATTGTAGCGGATAACTTCAAGAAATAAGTTCAACTACCTACGAAATTGAAAAGCGGCCTTGTGCCGCTTTTTTTATTTTAATTCAACCAATATTTAAGTCAAACTAAATTTACAACCAACTCAATCTGCTTTGCTCAAGAATCAATAGAAACCAGTCAAATACTTTTTGATTTCGGAATACTGGCCCTAACTGTTGAGCCGGTGACTTTTCCTTCACCTAAGATTTTATAATAAATGTCCTACTCTTGAAGAAATTTGAAGTTGAGTTTATTATTTGACGGTTAGGATAAGAGTAGAAACGGTTTTAAGACCAAAGCCTTTTCAGTTTAGACCATAAGTTATTTTTGTCACTAACTTTCGATTTAGCACTATTTCCGTCATTACTTTTATACTTTGTTGACCTTAGTATTTCTTTTTTTACAGCCTTTTTTTCGGCATTTATTTTTCTAATTAACTCTTTCTGCTGATCTATATCAGTTACAGCTTTCATTTCTTTATAAATATGAACTTGCATTTCATAATCCTTTGAGTATTCATTTATTGCATTTTTCTTTGAACGACTATTTGGGATTTTAGCCATTTCTTTTTTTGCAGAAACTTGTTGGTCATAAACGTATTGTTGCATTTCGTAATCTTTAATGTAACCTTCTTTGGCAATTTGCTTGATTTCCTTATCTGTTGCAGTAGTCATATATTTTTTAGCAATTACGTTCTTATCATAAATATGCTTTTGCATATCATAATCATTCTTGTATTCACTAATAGCAAATTGTTTTAACTCAGTATCAGTTACCGATTCCATATATAAATATGCTACAACTTGTTTCTCATAGACATAATCCCTCATTTCTTTATCATCGGGATACTCTTTTTTTGAAAACCGTTTGATTATCGTCTTTATTTTCTTTTCAATTTCAAGATTTTTATTTACAGCCTTACTTTTTTCTTTTTCTATATTGCTTTCTTGTAATATAGTTTTGTCATTTTGTATGTTTTTAGTTTCGTTTTCAAAGGACTCTGTATGTGAATTACTATCTTCTTCAGGTTTTAGTTTATCTAATTTATCTTGTTCAGAAAGTTTTATAGTTTTTTCAATTTTTACTAATCCTCTAAATTCAAAATTTATAGGCTTATTTTTTTTAGTTTCAAAGAACTCAATTTGATATTCCCCCTTTTCTTCATTTACTTCAATAATTATTCCTTGATTCCAAATTCTGTGATTTACTATATCACCAACATTAAATTTCTTTTGAATCGATTGACGGGTTGAATCTAATTCAAGTTGTTCTTTTGCTTCATCAATAATTTCTTGACTTAATTCACCTTTACGAACAAAATAATTGTCTCTTATTTCAAATAGAAATCGTGAAGGGTATTTGTTTAAACCTGTACTAAAATTAAACCCTTCAGATTCGGTCATATAAAACGCCTTTTCAGCTCTTGTTATAGCAACATAGGTCAAACGTCTTTCTTCTTCAATAGCTTTCGCTCGTCTTTCCTTAATTGACATTGCACTGGGTAAAACACCTTCTGAAAACCCACAAAGGAAAACGTACGGAAATTCTAAACCTTTAGATGTGTGAATAGTCATTAATTTAACTCTGTCATTTCTATCATCTTCTATATCCATATCAGTATAGAGAGCAACTTCTTGTAAATATTCAGTTAAGTTTATTTGTTCTTCATCCTGTGCTTCTAATAAAATTATAGAGTTTTGAAGTTCTTTAATATTATCTAACCTATCTGCATCTCCATCTGTTCTGTAATAAGCTGAAAGACCACTTTCGTCCATTATTTCTTTGACTAAATCTGAAATAATTAAATCATTTTTAGATTTTTTATACTTTTCAATTAAGTCAATAAATTCTATTGCTCCCTTGCGGCTTAAATCCTTTTCCGAAATATTCCCTTTCAATGCTAAGTAAAGTGAAATATTTTCTTTTTCGGCAATTTTGGCTACGTTTTCAATAAACTTTTTACCTAAACCTCTACTTGGAGTATTCACTACTCTTAAGAAGGAAAAATCATCTCCAAATTCAATCAACCTTAAATAGGAAAGTACATCTTTAATTTCTTTTCGCTCAAAAAATCTAATACCTCCAAAAATAGAATAAGGCACATTCTCTCTAATTAGAGATTGCTCAACACTACGAGAAATATGATTGGCTCTATATAATATTGCAAAGTCTGAATGTTTACAAGTTTCGTCTGCCACAAGTCTTTTAATCTCATTCGCAATCCATAAACCTTCTTCATAATCGTTTTGTCCGTGAAAATGTACAACTTCAACACCTTCAGAGTTTTTAGTAAACATATCTTTATCGACTCTAATCTTATTATTTTTAATAATATGATTTCCAAGATTTAAGATATTAGGTGTTGAACGATAATTTTGATTCATTATAATAGTTTTTGAATCAGGAAATTGTTTATCAAAATCAACTAAAATTTCGGGTCTAGCGCCTCTCCACTCATAAATGGTTTGGTCTGGGTCGCCAACAACAAAAAGATTTTTATGAAATTGAGAAAGCATCTCAATTAACCCAAACTGTTTTTGCGAACTATCTTGAGTTTCGTCAACTTGAATGTAATACAGTCTTTTCTGCCACTTTTCAAGAACATCTGGGTTGTTTACAAATATGTAAAGGGCAAAATTCAGTAAGTCATCAAAATCTAAGGCGAAATTGCGTTGTTGTTTTTCTAAGTACCGTATAAATACTTTCTCAATTTCATTATCGGATTCTTTCTTTTTAGATTCAAGAATATATTGAAGATACTCCTGTGATGTTTTTTGTTTGCTTATATATCTTAGAACTTGCTTAAAAGTAAAAACTTGCGAAGTGAGTCCAAGTTCATTAAATACTTGTCGAAGAACAGTTTTTTGATCTTCAATATCCATTATTATAAAATTCTTTGGATATTTTATTTTATTAATCTCTTCTCTCAAAACCCTAACACAAAATCCGTGATAAGTAGTAATGTAACTCAAATCGGAATTTTCCCCAACCAATCTTTTTACTCTTTTTCGCATTTCTTGTGCAGCCTTGTTAGTAAAGGTTACACAAAGGATGTTTGAAGAATTAATTCCTAATTCTTCAACAATATAGGCGTATCTTGAAGTAAGAGCTTTTGTTTTTCCAGAACCAGCACCTGCAATGACCCTCACAAAACCCTCTGTTTCTGTAACTGCCTCTAATTGCTCTTTGTTTAAACCTTTTTTCGAGTTATTCATTATCTGACTCTTCAGCTTCAGTGCTATCTGGTAATTCTAATATTTTTTTTGATTCTAATGCTGTAAAGGTTTCAACATCTTTAAGCTTTCTTTCCATTACACTCGTTCTTGTTGTACGTAATGTTTCAAGTGTGCCAGAAGCAGTATTTAGTTGTTTTTGTACTTTTGCTAAAACCCCTGAAAATCCTTTAAATTCAAACTTTACTGCCTTTAAGATATCCCAAACTTCACTGCTTCTTTTTTGAACAGCAAGTGTTCTAAATCCCATTTGCAAACTATTTAATAATGCAGATAAAGTCGTTGGTCCAGTAACAGTTATTTTATATTTTCTTTGAAGTATTTCAAATAATCCAGGATGCCTTAAAACTTCTGCATATAAACTTTCAACTGGTAAAAACATTATACCGAAATCGGTTGTATGAGGTGGGTCAATATATTTTTCACTAATGCTCTTTGCAAAACTTTCAATCTTATTAAGTAAAACTTTTTGAGCAGATTCGATACCTTCTTTCTCTCCCTTATCAAATGCGTCAAGAAGTCTATCGTAATCCTCAATTGGAAATTTAGAATCAATTGGCAACCAGACTTCTTTTCCTTCTTCTTTTCCTGGTAACTTTAAGGCAAACTCAACATTGGCTTGGCTACCTTTTTTAGTTGCAACATTTTTTGCATATTGATTAGGAGTCAATATTTGTTCTAATATATTTTCAAGTTGATACTCTCCAAGTACACCTCTTGTTTTAACATTAGATAAAACTTTCTTCAAATCTCCAACTCCAGTTGCGATATTTTGCATTTCACCTAATCCTTTATGCACTTGTTCTAATCTATCACTTACTTGTTTGAATGATTCACCTAATCGTTTTTCTAAAGTAGTTTGTAGTTTTTCATCTACTGTTTTTCTCATTTCATTGAGTTGAGTGGTATTATCTTCTCTGATTGATTTAAGATTTTTTTCTATGGTTTTTTCTACATCCTTTATGTTTTCTGTTGCCAGTTTATTTGAATCAGTTTGTTGTTTGTTAAAATCTCCGAAATTTTGTCTTAACAAGTCATTTAAATTTTTAATCTTCTCTGAAAAATTCCCCTCAAATGATTTTAGTGATATTGTTAATTCTTCTCTATTTGTTTTTGATGTTTCATTGGTTTCAATTCTGTTCCTTTGAAATTCATCTTTAATTAATTTTTCAGTTTGTTCTAATGTTGTGTCAAATTTTAAAATTGATTCTTCAACTTCTTTTAACTGAGGTTTAATATCAAATGAAACTTTCTTCTTTAACCCAATCACAATATTTACAATTGCAAGAATGGTTAATGTTATTAATAATATTTCTACCATAGTTTTCAGTTTTTCAGCATGAAACACAACAGATCGCTTATGCACCGTTACATATATCCCCCCGTAGCAATCACAAATATATTTAATATAAGGAGCTTGTAATTGAATGAAACATACCTATCTGCCTTTATACAAGTTATTTAGCAAGCACCAACATCCTAGACGAATCCAAATTAAAATTCTGTGTTTGTGAAACTGCAGTCGTTTTAAATAAAATTACTTTTTCTACCATCTGAATCTCATTTTCTCCTTGGGTAAGTGAAATATAATCAACGCTTTTCCACTTCAGCAGCTTAGTTTTAACAATTGTATCAGTAAGTCTTCCTTCTTGTCGATTAAAATCTTGAATCATTCTATCAAAATAGATTTGCTTTTTAGGATATATAAAACCAGAATAACACCTGCTCTTTTCCCCTTCAAAAACCTCAATCACAGGTGAATTGTATTGATAAACCAAAACTCCGGAAGAACTCAATACTTCATATTTTCTCCATGAAAACGAAATACACAGCATTAATGCTATAGCAAATCCAGCTTTTAAAAAGAACCCTTTTCTGTATACCAAAAAAATTATATTGCAAAGAATAAATAGGTATAGTAAGAAGAGCTGTGCTAACGATATTTCAATTTGAGTAATAGAACTGTAAGGAAAGGAATAGAGAATTTCAATAAATTCATTGAGCAACCAAATTACTTTTTGGAGCAGCCAACCGATACACTTTTCGATTATTGAAAATCCTAACTCGGTAAAAGCACTACTAAAGAATAGAGCAAATCCACCAAACAGCACTAAAAATGCAGCTGGAATTACAACAAGGTTTGTAATAAAAAAATAGGTTGGAAACTGATGAAAATAATACAACCCCAGCGGAAATGTAACCAATTGAGCTGCGATTGCTAAACATAATAAACTCCAGATTTTAGTGGTTATCCAGCGTTTTGGTTCTAGACATTTAAAGAGCTTAGGATATATAAAAATTATACCCAAAACAGCAATATAAGAGAGTTGAAAGCCAATGTTAAACAGCAGCTTTGGTTGATAAATAAGCATCAAAAAAGCGGATGCAAAAATGGTGTTGTAGGTATCTCCTACCCTGCGCAATAAAATGCCCAAGCTTATTAGAATAAACATTAAGGATGCTCGGGTTACAGAAGGCGAAAATCCGGTGATCGCTGCATAGCACACAATAACAGCTATCACTAAAACAGTGTGAATAGCGCTACCCTTAGGCAGGCTAATTAATGGTTTTAAAAGCCAGCTAAAAAGTAGAAATACAAGGCCTACATGTAATCCAGATACTGCCAAAATATGCATTGCACCTACTCCTGCAAATGCTTGTTTCGTTTCTGTTTCTAAAAATTGTTTTTGACCTAAAACCAATGCTTGTGCAACACCCGTTTCACGTATTTCTAGATGGCTTTCGAGCAACGTTGCCAGATAATTTCTAACACGATACACTGCCCTCCAAATACTCCATTTTGGCCGATGAAGAATCTCTATAGTATTGGCTCTAATTTGAAGGTAATTACCGTTTTCCTCCATATACTGCCGATAATTAAAAGCACCGGGGTTAGTATTTTCAAAAAATTTCTGTGCTTTTCCTTCAATAAAAATTTGATCGTCGGGTAATATATTTAGAAACTCATTCTTCTTGTCCTTTATTATCGCACCTACAGCACAATCAAAAACAGTATCACCAATGTATCCGTTTAGTAGTGAGATATTTATCGTAGAGGAACTGTCCAATAAATGTACATCCTTAACAATAGCTTTTGCATAGAATTTAGTATCGTATTGAAGGTCTTTTATCCCCAGTTCATTTTCTGCATCATTGATTAACAGGGCACCAACACAAGAAAAAACCAGAAATACACTCAACTGAAAACCCATGACTCTTTTCGGCCTGCTGTACTTATAATAAAGAAAATGGAAAAATAGAGCTGTAAAA
>Ga0075118_10000741_pt1 | contig 27370 bp, 23 predicted proteins | sample AntAceMetag02UKE_FD_69794 | JGI IMG/M metagenome (GOLD analysis project Ga0075118, IMG submission 69794) | Saline lake microbial communities from Ace Lake, Antarctica - Antarctic Ace Lake Metagenome 02UKE | ecosystem: Environmental > Aquatic > Non-marine Saline and Alkaline > Saline | place...
AAATACCTATGTCGGAATGGGTGGCTAGGGGAGCGACTTAATATGGGGGTGGAGTCTGCCGTGAGCCGGTATTGGGCGGAATTGCAACAGGGGTTGCGTCCAGCGGCCCATAAGCTTTTCACTATAATTAGGGCAAACAGTAAGGAATGACCCTTTTCTCTCCTTTCCTTTCCCCTCCTTTTTTCTTTCCCCCAACCGTCGGCCGAGCAGGCGGCGTTGATTAATGCGCCGTTGCTGCTGCAATACGCCGAATTGGACACGCGCGTGAATGCGGGCTGGCCCACCTACGAAGAGGCGCTGAAGGCCAATCGAGTCGACTACACCGCTCACATTTACCCGGGCGTGAATCATGGATTTCACAACGACACAACGCCTCGCTACGATGAGACCCAGGCCGAGCTGTCATGGAAGCGCACGCTGGAGTTTTTTGGTAAGCACCTGAGGGGCTAGTGTCTTGTAATACCTAAAGTTTTGGATAAAGTCCGGTGAGCTTGATTCTGGTTTCGTCTGTGGTGAAGAGCCAGTTAACGGGTGCATTGCGGGTGTTGCGGTTCCGTCTTCCACCCGTCAATGGAACGGCAGCAACTGAATGAAATCCGACTCGAGTCCCTCCCGTGTGTCCGACCTTCGGCAGAAACTGTCGGACCTCAATGCCGAGATCGCGAAGATCGAGGATGAGCTGGCGGTGCTCGAGTCCGACGCACAGCTCGATCTCGCCGATCCTTCGCCACCAGCCCAGCAAGAGCCACCCCGGACACCGGCTGAGAAAATTGCGCTCTTTCTCGACCTCTTTGGCACCCGTCGATCCGTCTACCCGCAGCGATGGGAAAACGGCAAGTCCGGCAAATCCGGATATTCACCAGTCTGCAACAACGAGTGGCGCCCGGGGATTTGTTACAAGCCCAAGGTCAAGTGCGCGGAGTGCGCCCACCAGCGGTTTCCTCCTCTCGATGAGTCGGCGGTGGAAGCCCACCTCCGTGGTCGGAAGACACTTGGGGTGTATGCCATCGCCGCCGATGACACCTGCCGGTTTCTTGCCGCCGATTTCGACGGCGAAGGTTGGCAGGATAACGTGCTCGTCTACGGTGATGCAGCAGAACGACTTGGCATCACAGTTGCCATCGAGCGCTCGCGATCTGGCCATGGCGCGCACGCTTGGATTTTCTTCGCCGCACCGGTTCCGGCCGCCGCCGCCCGGCGACTCGGTCTAACTCTCGTCGCGAAAGCTTCGGGGCTTCGACCTACGTTGGGGCTGGAAGCCTACGATCGCCTGTTCCCCAATCAGGACACGCTACCGGTCGGCGGGTTCGGCAACCTCATCGCTCTGCCGCTGGCAATGGAGTCGCGCAAACGGGCCAATGCTGTCTTCGTAAACACCAATCTGGAGCCGTTCGAAGATCAGTGGTCCTACCTGGCCCAAGTCCCACGTCTTGCGCCGCACCAATTGGATCGAATCCTGGCCCGGGTCGCCCCATTAGCCCCTTGTTCTCCGCCCGTTTCACCTGCCTTCGCGCTCGAGCAGGACGCGATGCTGCAAACCGACGAGAATCTCCTGGATCTGTCCGAACCGCGCATCAGACCAAAGATGCTAAGTGGAGAAATCACCATTCGGTTGGACGCCCAGATTCACGTTCCCCGTTCGCTGCCAGCGGCAGTGTTGGCCGGTTTGCGTCGGCTCGCCACCTTTCCCAATCCCATCTTTCACGAGAAGCTTCGTTTGCGGTTCCCCACGTTCAACACGCCCCGGTTTCTCTTTGCGGGGGAGTGGCATCCCGATCGTTTGATGCTTCCGCGAGGGGTGTTGGAGCCGTGCCTTGCGCTCTTGGAGCGCGCCGGTGCCACCGTCGTGGTGCAGGAGGCACGCGAATCCGGCACCCGGATACCATGGCGGTTTCAGGGCACCTTACGATCCGAGCAAGCGACCGCAGTGCGACAACTACTCGCGTTCGACCACGGCGTGCTTTGCGCTCCGCCCGGTGCAGGAAAAACGGTAATGGGATGCGCAATGATCGCGCGAGCCCGCACCTCCGTGCTGGTGTTGGTCCACCGCACGGTGCTTCTCGATCAGTGGCGGCAAACGGCCATGACGTTTCTCGGTCTGAAAAGAAAGGAGATCGGTGTCCGGCGGGGGCGCACTTCGCGTCTTACCGGTAGACTGGATATCGCCATGTTGCCCTCCCTGGGCCGCGCGGAAGATCCCGCGTCGTTTTTATCGGGTTACGGATTGGTTATCATCGACGAGTGCCATCATGTGCCGGCGGCCTCGTTCGAGGCAGTGTTGAAGTTGTGCCCCAGTCGGCTCCTTTACGGCCTCACCGCCACTCCGAAACGGAAGGATCGGCTGGAACCGCTGCTTTATGCCCAATGCGGTCCCATCCGCCACACCCTGGAGACCCCGGGATCTGCCGAGGGGCGAGTTGTAAACGTGCGTCACACCCACTTTGTGCTGCCACCCGAGGTGGGGCCTCATCCACCGATCCACGTCGTCTGGGAAGCCCTGGTGCAGGATACCAGTAGAATTGCCACCATTGTTGACGACGTTCGGTGGTGCCTCGATCATGCTCGCTCGCCACTCGTGCTGTCGGATCGAAAGCTGTATCTAGATCGACTCGCAACGGCCCTCATCGAACAAGCACCCGGCACTGTTTGCTTTCGTTTGGACGGGCAAACCGGCATAAAGGCGCGCCGCGAAATCCTAAGCAAGCTATCCGAGCACTACAAAAGTAGAGCTCCCTTTGCCCTATTTGCCACGGCTTCATTGATCGGCGAGGGATTCGATCTGCCGGAGTTGGATACCTTGATACTGTCGATGCCCCTTTCATTCAAAGGCAGACTGATTCAATACGCCGGTCGGCTGCATCGCCCTCACGACCGTAAGCACGATGCCTTGATCTTCGACTATCTCGATGCCAACCACCCGATCACGAGTGCGATGTTTCGCCGCCGCTTGGGTGGTTACAAGGAATTGGGATACCGGATTGATATGCCAACGGTGGATTCAGCGTTGTTTGACCGTCTGGCGGCGAACGCAACGTCGGCGGGTTCTTCGTCATATCCCTGAGGTCACACGGTCGGCCAAAAGACGTCAGGTCTTGACTCTTGACAAAAGCTTTCGAACCGCGCGGATGTTTTGAGGGATGAGTAGATGTCTTCGCACGAACTAACTCGCCGATTCCGGTTTCCCCATTTGCAGTCTCTGCGCCAACCATCTATTGGAAACCGAACTGCTGGTTTTAAGGGCGGGGGCGGCTCGACGGGGTCAGGCTGCTAGTCGTTAATTTTAGGACAAGGTGATCGGGGTAGATTGAAACTCTGGTAGTTGGCGTTGAGAAGATCTGAAGGGATGGCTGACCGGCCAGCCTCATAGCCAAACCCCACGCTCCAACCCCCGTGCTTCGTCGCGAGGCACCCAGCGATCTGTCGGATAGCGGGCTAAGTTATGGAATATCATTTGGCCTCGAGCGGAGAGCATGGGGAGCCTGCGGGGGCCGTCTTTTAAGGAATTCGAGGCGAGAGGGAAGGATGCTGCTCGCTTGGGTGCATGAGCAATCTTTAGCCTAAAGTTCCTACTACCGGCAGTTTGTGTACGCAGAGGGTTGCTCCTGTTGCCTAGGACCTGTCCGGGCGAATATTAATGAGGCGGTTTGTGCCCGCGCTGCATATCCTCACTGGAAAAGACCATGGTGCCGCTCAGGGCCGAGTTGGACTAGGCTCGGCTCGATTCAACCATTTGGGTCACCGAAGAATCTACTTTCTAGGGCGATGCAGAGCGCGTGGTAAATCGGGAGGTGTCGCTCTTGGATGCGGGGAGTGCGGTCGGAGGGAACTTGGATGCAGACGTCGCACAGCGCCGCCATTTGTCCGCCGGTTTGACCGGTGAGTCCGAGGGTGCGGACCCCCCGGGTGCGCGCGACGCGGAGGGCATGAAGCACGTTGGTAGAGTTGCCGGAGGTGCTGATCGCGAGCAGCACATCGCCGGGTTGAGCGTAGACGTGCACCTGCTGGGCAAAAACCAATTCAGGCGCGACATCGTTGGCGAACGCAGTCATGAGGGCGGAATGCGCCGTGAGCGCGATAGCCGGTAGACCGCCTTGGAGGTTGTCGGCGAGAAACTGGGCGGATTCTCCGTGGTCGTCTCGCAGGGCCGTGTGCTCCTCGTCGCTGAGGGGGCGTTTGAGCAAAAAGCCCTTCACGAGTTCACCGACGATGTGATCCGCGTCGGCGGCGCTACCGCCGTTCCCACAGATGTGGAGCCGGTGACCTGCAGCGAAGGCTGCAACCAACTGCTCGTAGGCCGCCTGCACCGTCGGCAGGATGGGTTGGAGATCGGGATAGTCTTGGCCGAGGGAAACGAACGTTGGGTTCATGATTTAAACACTAGGGTGGGCATGGAGGGCGGCTGCAATCGCGCCGTGACTTCCGATGGAGTCGCCGAGGGCGGCGGGCAGAATCCGGCAAGCTTGCGTAGGAGGTCCCAGGGCTTCGGCCGCAATCGTGGTCAACATCGTGGGTTCCAGCAGATGCCGGGACTTGGGGAAGAACCCGCCGAGGACAATACACTCGGGGTTAAAGAGATCGATCAGGATCGCGAGCGTGAGCCCGAGTTTGCCGCCCGCCTCAGCGAATACCGACGTGGCAAACGGGTCACCTTGATCGGCGGCGAGAGCGAGGCGGCGCGCGGTGATGGGTTCGGTAGCATCGCGCCAAGCGTTCGCGCCGACGGTTTCTGGGGTCAGGCGCAGTTCTGCTAGTCGCGCAATACCGCCCCCACTGCAAAACCCCTCGACCGAACCGGCTTTGCCAAAACCGATAGGGCCATCGGCGGCTAGGCGCACGTGACCGATCTCGCCGGCATCACCGGTCGCTCCTTCGTAAAGGGCACCGTTGAGGATCAGGCCGGCGCCGAACCCCGTGCCCGACGTGAGGAATATCATGTGTCGCGTGCCCTGGCCGGCGCCAAAGCGCCATTCCGCCAGCGCGCAGGCGTTGGCATCGTTCATCAGCGTAGCCTGACCGCCAAATTCGGTCTGGAGCAGCTCGCCAATCGCCACGCCGTGCCAATCGAGGGCGAGGTTCGGCGGGCAGGAAATGATGCCATCGGTCGAGTTGAGCGGTCCGCCACAAGACACCCCGATCAGAACCGGTCGGTCATCGCGGAGACTTCGAATTCCCGCCGTCAGTTCAGCGTAGGTTTCGGCAAATCCGCGCGTCGGGATCCTCAGCGTCTCAACGACCTTGTTTTCGTGCCAGTGCGCGATGGCGCATTTCGTGCCTCCGATATCGAGACCCACATATTGATAGTGAAGGGAGGGTTGGTTAGCCACGGTCGGGAAAGGGAAAAGGGTCGGGTGCACGCACTGGAGGAGCACGGATTACTAACCTCGTGATCTCCGGGTTGGGCAAAGGAATCCGTGCGCCTTCGTTGGCATCGAACGCGACGACAAAATAAGCGGCTACTCGAAGAAGTTAATCCGGTATCTCCGCGGAGCAAGGTTTCCGCCCCGGGCGGATGGCGGGGCTCAGCTCTGCCCGGCTTCTTCCACGCTGACAGCCTTGAACGCCGGCCGGGCAAAACGCGCGGTGGGCGCGGTGCCGATGGGGTTGAGCTGGAGCTCATCTTTGCCCCGGCAGAGGTAGGTTTTGAAATTCGGGTTCACTGCCATGTCGTTCTTCACGTTGATCCCAGAGTAGCGGATGGTGAGTCCGGCGCGGCGGCGATCCGACGGGTTCGCGGGCGATCCGTGGATGGCGCGGTCGTCGTGCAAGGAGCATTGGCCCGCCTTGAGCTGAAACTGGATCGCCGAGTCCGACGAAAAATCGGAGCCATCGGCCAGTTGCAGGCTGAGCACCGAATCGGTTTCGGTATTGCGTTGGTGTTTCACCAAGCCGCCGCGATGCGAACCGGGAATGAGTTTCATGCCGCCGTTTTCGACATCGACGTCGTCGAATGCCAGCCAAACGGTGACGGAGTTGTGCGGAGTCATCGGCCAGTAATAGGCGTCTTGATGCCAGCCTACGGTCGACGTGCTGCGGGCCTCTTTGATGAAGAAGCTGCTGGCCCAGCAGTAGAAGTTGGGCCCGAGGACGCCCTCGACCAAATCATGAATGCGCGGGTTCAGGCAAATGTCGTAGAGGTAGGTGCTGGTCTCATGCCATTCGCGGATGTCCTTGCTGGATTCGCCGGTCTCAAGAAGCGCGAGGAGTTGGGGCAGGTCGGCGCTGATTTCAGCCATCTGCTCGGGCGTGTAGATGGCCGGCAGATCGAGCAGGTAACCTTGCTCGTCGTAAGATTTTTTTTGGGCAGGAGAAAGCTGGTGTGAAGCAGAGGTGGGCATAATTCGGGGGAGGGATGAGGATGGAAACTAGCGAGAGGGAAGGTAGACCTAAACCGCAAAAAGCGCGTTCAGCAATTGACCCTAATTTGTTCAAAATATTATTTAAACGCATAAGAATGAAAACATCCTCAGTATTTGGCATCCGATGAGAGTCTTCCGCGATCCGAGATTGGTGAGTGGTTACGTCTACGAGCATCCGGCGGCGGATCTGCCGGAATTGACCCACTGCGGTGAGGCGCTTTGTGGCACGGGGCATCACCTGTCACCGCATGTGCATGCGGGGTTTGAGTTCATGTTTATTTCACGCGGGGAGGCCCAATGGTTGGCCGGCGGGCAGTCGGTGCGGCAGCGCCCCGGAGATCTCTACATCGCTTATCCGGGGGAGCGCCATGGCACGGGTCGGCAGCGTAATCCGGAAAACCAACAAGTTTGGGTGGGGGTGGAACTCGATAAGTTCGGAGCGAACGGACGGGCGCTGGCCGATCGGCTGCGGCGCGAAAAACCACGGTTAGTTTCGGGTTGTGAAAATCTGGAACCCGCCTTGCGCGGTATTGTGCGCCAAGTGGTTTCACCGCGGCCGCGACGGACTCAAGTCATTACGATTTGGATACGTACGCTGATCGCACTCTTGGAGCAACGCCTCGATCAGGAAGCGGATAGTCCGGCGGAGTCGGAATCGCTAGTGCCGCTGTCTGCGGGGGTGCAGCGGGCGGTATCTTACCTCGAACGAAATCAGGAACGGCGGGTGCCGTTGGCGGATTTGGCGGCGATCGCGACGGCCCGGAGCGTGCCGCAGTTCTGTGCGCGTTTCAAACGCGAGGTGGGAGTCTCCCCGGCGGCTCACCACTTGCGCGCACGATTGGAAGCGGCGCGATCGGCGCTGCGGCAACCCTCCTTCGATATCCTGACCACGGCGTTGCATTATGGTTTCAGTTCATCGCAGCACTTCAGCACGCAATTCCGCCGTGCCTTCGGCGTGACTCCCGGCGAGTGGCGGCGGGGTGGCCGCTAAGGGCGAGCGCGAGATTTTTTGCGCCACGCCGATGGGGTGCCGCAATTATGTAGCCGTGACATTGATGCCGCTCGCTCCTATCCCTCATGGATTACTGATCCTTAACCTGACTACCCCATGTTAGACTCATCCGACGAAGCGATTTATACCCTCCGCACCACGGCACCGGGCCCCGATGGGCGACTGCCCCTGACCAGCGAGCAACTCAAGGGCATGCGCAGCGGCGACCTGTTTGGGTGGACGCAAAATGCCGGCATGGGTTGGGACCCGCGCCGACTCGGGGGCAAAGAGTTTTTGATTCTCAGCACCCAAGGTGGTATCCGCGCGCCGGATGGCAGTCCGGTGGCATTGGGGTTTCATACCGGGCACTGGGAGGTGGGGATTTTGATGGAGGAAGCCGCGCGGGTTTTTTCTAATGCCGGCGCGATCCCGTTCGCCGCGTTCTGTAGTGATCCGTGTGACGGCCGCACCAACGGCACGGAGGGAATGCTCGATAGTTTGGCCTACCGGAATGATGCCGCGATTGTGATGCGGCGGCTGATTCGATCGTTGCCGACGCGCAAAGGCGTGATGGGCGTGGCGACCTGTGACAAAGGACTACCGGCGACGATGATGGCCTTGGCGGGGTCGGCAGATTTGCCCGGGATTCTGGTGCCGGGCGGAGTGACTTTGTTGGCGGAGGAAGCGGAAGACGCGGGCAAAGCTCAGACGCTTTCGACGCGGCTGGCGCGGGGTGAGATCACGCACGAATACGCGGTGGAGATGGGGTGCAAAGCCTGTGGCTCGCCGGGGGGCGGTTGCCAATTCATGGGCACCGCCGCCACGAGCCAAGTCGTCGGTGAGGCGCTGGGCATGTCGCTTCCGCACAGTGCGCTGAGCCCCTCGGGTGCGGATATTTGGAAGGACATGGCCAAGCGTTCGGCGAGTGCGTTGCTCGCTTTTGAGAAGTCCGGGCGCACCCTGCGCGATGTGCTGACCGCCGACGCGGTGCACAACGCGATGGTGCTGCACGCGGCCGTGGGCGGCTCGACTAATCTGGTGTTGCACCTGCCGGCGATCGCCCACGCGGCGGGGCTTAAGCGACCGGATGTGAGCGATTGGATTCGGATCAATCGTGATGTGCCGCGTTTGGTGGATGTCTTGCCCAACGGCCCAAATCACTACGCGACCGTGCAGGTGTTTCTGGCCGGTGGGGTGCCGGAGATGATGCTACATTTGCGCGATCTCGGATTGCTTAAACTCGATTGCCTCACGGTGAGTGGTCAGACCCTCGGAGAGAATTTACGGTGGTGGGAAACCAGCGAACGGCGTCAGCGGCTGCGGGCGAAGTTGACCGAGCTGGATGGCATCGATCCGGACGACGTGATCATGAATCCGACGAAGGCCGCGGAGCGGGGATTGACTGGCACCGTCACTTTCCTGCAAGGGAATCTCGCGCCGCAAGGCGCGTTGGTGAAGAGCACCGCGATCGCGCCGGAGCGCCTCGATGATGATGGGGTGTTTTTGCACGTAGGCCCGGCGCGGATATTTTGTTCCGAGCAGGCAGCGATTGAGGCGGTGAAGTCGGCGGCCGTGCAGCCGGGCGACGTCATGGTGCTGATGGGTATCGGTCCCGGTATTGGTATGCCCGAAACCTACCAAGTCACTTCCGCGCTCAAACACATGCAGAATGGGGATCAGATTGCGTTGATCACGGATGGACGGTTCTCGGGGGTCTCCACGGGAGCGTGCATCGGGCACGTGAGTCCGGAGGCTTGGGCGGGTGGTCCCATCGGGCGATTGCGCGACGGTGATACGATCCGCCTGCGCGTGGACACTCGGAAACTCGAAGGCAGCGTCGACGTGATTTCGGTGAACGAATCCGAGCTTGCCGGCCGGTCGATGCATCCTGATCTCAAGCCCGATTCCCGGGTGCCGGATGATACCCGGATCTGGGCGGCGTTGCAGAACGTGAGCGGTGGTTCTTGGGGCGGGTGCGTCTACGATGCCGAAGCGATTATTGCCAAACTGTCGTAAGGATCTTGGGCGGGGGCGGTGCCGGGATTTAGGCCGGGAACGATATCGAGAGAGAAGGCTCGCCGCTGGGTTCTACCGGCAAGACGGCTTGGGCCAGCGTTGTCGGGCGTAAAGCCCGACCCACCCAGCAGGGCGCTAGCTTGGCCCGACGTGGGTCGGGCTTCCCGCCCGACAGGTTTCATCCTCCTGGCTCTAGCGGGTGGTTGTTGCTGCCGGTTCGTTGGGGGCGGAAGCGGCATCTGCGTGGGAGAGACGACCTCCGTATCGTCCGCCGCGTGGATGCCGGTCCAGTTTGCAAACTACTCCACGGTGGACCGGATGGAGCCGGTCCCCCTCCCGTTGCTGGCAGCGGCTGCTAGGGCGATTTGTCGTAGGCGAGCTTGAGCTCGATTAGAGCGCGGTAGGCGGACTTGGGTTGGTTTTGGCGATCAAAGATTACCGGGTAGTCGGTGCGGCCTCGGACCGGCCAGTTGTTTTTCCAACTCGTCCCGTCGTTGAGGTTCCAGAAGGTCACGCGGTGGAGGGTGTCGCGGTGTTTTAGGAAGAGCGCGAAGAGAGCGCGAAACTGGTTGTCCTGCGCCTCTCGCACGTCGTCGGGGAGACCGTCCACGTAGGGATCGAGCTCGGCGCTGAGCGCGAAATTAACGGAGAGATCCGCGCCCCACTGCGAGGAATCGGGGAAGGGCAGGACCGAAATATCCAGCTCCGTAATCATCACCTTCACGTCGAGTTCGGCGAGCGCGACGATAGTGGCTTCCAGTTCCTCCAGAGGCGGGTGACCAATGCCGTAGTGGCCTTGGATGCCGACGCCGTGGATGGGGATGCCGCGGGCTTGAAGGTCTTTGACGATGGCTACCGTTCCGGCGCGTTTTCCGGGCTTATAGAGGTTGTAGTCGTTGTAGTAGAGCTTGGCTGCTGGGTCGGCGGCGTGCGCCGCGATGAAGGCCTCGGCGATGTAGTCGTCTCCGAGGGCTTCCCGCCAATTGGATTCCCGCATGGTGCCGTCTTCGTGGAGTGCTTCATTGACGACATCCCAACCGTCGAAACGGCCGCGGTAGCGTGTCATCACGGTTTTGATGTGATCTTGCAAACGGGTGAGCACCTGCTCGCGGGAGGCGGGTTGGCCGGCGCTGTCTTGAAATACCCAATCGGGGGTCTGGTTGTGCCAGAGCAGAGTGTGGCCAACGAGGAAGGCGTCATTGCGTTCCCCGAGGTCGGCAAGGGCGTCGGCTATCTCGAAATTAAAATTCCCTTCAGTGGGTTGAATGCTCTCCCACTTCATGGCGTTCTCGGCCGTATAGCTGTTGAAGTGACCGCTGATGAGTTGTGCGTCGGAAGGGTCTTGGCCGGTGATTTGATTGGCATTCAAAGCGACGCCGATGTGGAAACTATCCGCATAGAGAGCGGCGAGGGAGGGCGTCGCAGGGGGTGGTTGCGCGGAGGAAAAAACCGGCATGGCGAGGATCAAAAAGGTGGGGAGCAGGGGTGTTTTCATAGGGCTTAAAAAGGGAAAATAAACCGTTACGCAGTTTTCGGAAATTTGCCGGTAAACCGTTGCGCTTAGCATAGACTGGCGCGTGGCTTAGGCTCGATAGCGGGGGATGAATCTGATTAGGTCTGCTCCTATGTTGTGTGCTTCATTTTGCTGTCGTTGTCAGCTGATCCTTTTAACCGCCGCATGGTTAGGCCTTACCGCGCTGTCCGCGTCCGAGTTTCGCAGCGATTTCTCCGACGGGTTTGGTATCTGGGAAAAGTCGGCTAGCGGAATATGGGAAATCCAAGTAGTTGAAGGTAACGCGTTGGCCGCGCTCACGGAGCCCGGGGAACAGCTTGGCGGCGTTCGTCGTCCCACGGGGTATCTGCTGTTGCCGCACCTGCACTGGTCGGACTACGCGATGACGTTGCAGGCGCGGACGCAGGAATCTGCCTCGGTGGGGAACCGGGATGTTGTGGTGATGTTTGGTTATGTCGATGACACCCATTTTTACTATGCGCACATCTCGTCGAATTCGGATGGTCAATTCCACAATATCATCATGCGAGTCAGCGGAGATTCGCGGGAGCAGATTCATGAGCAGGAACTCCCGGAGGCACGCTTGACCGGCGACTGGCACACGATCCGGATCACGCATACTTCCGCCGGTGCCATCGCGGTGTATGTCGATGATCTGGGGACTCCGTTGATGACAGCGCAGGATGAGGCTTATCCCGGGGGGTTGATTGGCATCGGGAGCTTCGATGATCGTGCCTGGTTTGATGATGTCCAAGTAACCGGTCGGGTTACCCCGCGCTCCGACTCCCGTTTCGTGAATATTGCCACGCGGGGTCGGGTGCAGACGGGAGCGGATATCATGATCGCTGGATTTGTCATCGAAGGCACGGCGCCCCAGCGCGTCTTGATTCGAGCCGCGGGTCCGGCCTTGGCTGATTTTGGTTGGGGGGTGGGCTGGTCGACCCCGAGCTCAAAGTATTCTCCGCGAATGATCCCCCGGAGTTGTTAGCGGAAAACGACGACTGGCAGGATAGAGCCGATACCGCGATCATGGCCGACGTGGACGAGGCCGTCGGCGCCTTCGCCTTTCCGGCTGGATCCGCTGATGCCGCGCTTTTGATGACGCTGGAGCCGGGGGCCTATACGACGCATGTCGCCGGTAAATCCGGCAGCACAGGGGTATCGTTGGTCGAAGTCTACGCCCTCGACGGACTCACGGACGCCGGAGCATGATCTCCCCGTCTTATACCGGTTCTCCCATCGCTTTGATACTTATGATCGCATCTCGGCAGTGACGGGCCAAACGTTGACCCTCGCGGATGGATTGAGAATTCGCCGGATTGGATAAATCGTGGGCGATGGGCGCGTGCTCCTAAAGCACCAGCCACCGAACGGCGGATGATCTTAATTCGAAGAAACGGTCGTCCGCTTTAAATCGCACGAGATCGGTGGCCTCTTTGAATCGAATGGCTGCCACGGGAAAGGGTCTGAACGATGACGTATTTATCGTCAAATTTGGCCCCGAGTTACGGTGAGCGTTTCAAAACCTCCGCCGGAGGCCGAGCACGAAGGCGTTGGAGCCGCTGTCAGCGTCGAAAACCCCGTAACCATCGGAGCGGTGGTGGAGTCGGAATACTAAGATCAACGGGTCGACCGGCAGGTGAAATTCAATCTCCCCCATCCCATAAAACATCGTGCGGGTAGATTCGCCGTCGCGGTCGATTTCGGTCTGAGGGACTTCGGTTGCGTAGCTGAGTCCGAGTCCGAAGGTAAAGCTCTTAAATATCTTCCAAGAGGTCGGCGTTTGGTAGCGGGCGTAGAACGGCAGATTAAACTCGAAGTGATCTTGATCGCCGAAGTGACCAACGACCTGTCCTTCGACGCCAAAGTCGAAGCTGCGCCAACCGGCGAGATCCCGTCCGACCGCCAATCCGATAAGGTAAGAATCGACCCACTCGGTTTGGCCGGGGATGAGGGCTTCTTCCCAAACGTTGTCGGTCATCTGTCCTCCGAAAACGGTCAGGTCCCAATCCGTCTTTGCCTGCGCCGCGACCGCTAAGGCAAACGTGATGACAAGCCTCGGAAGGTAGATGATGAGATTACCCATGACGTCGGAGATGACTCTGAGTAAGAGTCACCTGAATCTCAAATGGAACCGCCAGTTAACCCCGTTCGAAAATCGATGGTTCCCGTCAGGGCGCCTGTCGCCGGGCCAACCTCGTTGAGCTTTTTAGGCCGCTTCGTGGCCCAGATTTACGCCGTGCCATGGAGGGCGTAGTTATACGTCGCGCACGCAGCGAAACCCAGTGTTTGAACTCGAACTGTCCGGCGTGTTGCTGTTCCGGGCATCGACTCGGTAGCGGTTGCAGTAGCTGGCATGACAGAGATATGACCCCCCGCGCATGGTGCGTCTAGCGGTGAGGTTCTCGGTTGGGCCGGTCGGGTCTGAGGGGGGGGATTGTCTATAGTAGGCGGGGTCGAACCAATCCCAGCACCATTCCCAGATATTACCGGTCATCTGCGAAAGTCCGAAACCGTTGGCCCGATAAGCGCGAGCCGGAGCAGTCCCGTAGTGGCCGTCGGCCGCAGTATTCTTAAGAGGAAATTCTCCCTGCCACACGTTCATCTGGTGCTTGCCCTCGGGCTCAAGATCATCCCCCCAAGGGTAGCGGTTGCCGAATGCGATGCCACCGCGAGCGGCGTATTCCCACTCGGCTTCGGTCGGCAGGCGCTTACCCGCCCACGTCGCATAGGCCATGGCGTCGTGCCATGAGACGTGCACCACCGGGTGCCCCCGTCGATTTTTGAGGTGGGTGCCGGGCCCCTCGGGGTTGCGCCAAGTCGCGCCCTCGATCCGACACCACCACTCGCTCCCGACGGCGCGATGCTTCACCTTCGCGAGCAGCTGTGGGTCGAGCAGACCGTGAAATACGAAGGACCAGCCAAACTTTTCCGACTCGGTCTTGAAACCGGTCTCATTGACGAAGGAATTGAACTGCTGGTTCGTTACCGTGGTCTCGTCGATGTGGAACGGGGTTACGGTGATCTCATGAACCGGATCTTCGCCGTCGGCGGGGAATCCGTAGTCGCGCTCGTTGCCCATGCGGAAGGCACCGCCATCCAGCAGTCGCATACCGTCGGTCGAGCCGCAGTTGATCCGCGAAAAGACCGAACCGCTGGCTGGCGTTTCGGCTGATTCGGGGTTAGAGGGGGCGCAGCATGATTTTCCGTCCATGAACTTAGGTAGTGAAACGTCCGATCGGCGGCGGAGAAATCTAAAACGATTCTGATTTTTGGTTTAACCGGAAGCAGCCCCATGGGGGGAGGCCGATTCCGCCTCCCTTTACTCAAAGTTCTTCGAGCCATGTTTCCACCAATTCCGCGACCTCGGGGTGCTGGTGTTCCCGCGCGCTTCGAGCATGGCGCTAGAGGATGGCTCGCGCCGCATCGCGCTGATCGCTCTGGGCCAGGGCGGTCGCCCAGACTTGCAGACCGGCGGGAAACGGCAGGGATCGAAGAACTTCGTTTTCCGTGGGTTGTTCATCGGGGGGCAGGCTCAGTAGTCGCACTAAGTGGGAAGTGGCGTCGGCGGGTCGCTCTTGCTCAACGGCAATCTCGGCGGCCATGAGGCGAGCTACGCTATGATTTGGATTGGACTCGAGGCAGGCGCTCAGATGTTCCACCAGCGCGATCTTGTCACCCCGGCGCTTGGCAAGGATGGCGAGGGTGAAGGAGGCGCGGGCGTTTACCTGCCGGGTGGCCGATTCATCTATCTCGCCAGCGGTGAGCATAGGCAGGCGGGCTGCGGCCGTCAGGTCGCCGATCACCGCGTCGGTCGCACGGTTCTTGATTCGAATCTGGCCGAGCATAAGACGAAGTTGCGGGTCATCTTGATACCATTCCAGCCCGGCCACGAGGGTGGCTTCGGCGCCGGCGCTGTAGCGCACGGCAAGTTGAGATTCAGCGAGGGCGAGACGCCGCGAAAGTTCACTTGGGTTGATCGCCAGTCCCGTGCTTAGCACGTCTTCGGCTTCGACGGTGAGGCCATCGCGACTCAGCAGATGGGCGAGAGCCCAGGCGAATTTCGATCAGTCCGGAGTCGAGAGCCAAGGCCCGTTCGAGCAGCGGCAGGGCGCGTTCATCAGCTCCGGCCTTCGGGTAAATTTCACCAAGCTGGGTGAGGGTTTTGAGGTCGTCGGGATCGCGTTCCAAGGTATCCTCGGGTTGGGATATGCGATCATATACCGACTGACTGATCCGTGGCGGCGGGTAAGCCGGAGAACAGGAGGGCGGAGAGGAGCAGGTGGCGGCGCGGCATGGTGCGTCGCGGGTTTAAAAGGACGAAGAAATTGACGGAGCGGGCTACGACTCGGTGGTTTCGATTGCGGTCGGCGTGCGAGCAGCGATTCGTCTTTCGGCTTCCAAAATGATGGCCTCGGCACCGATGAATTTGTGATCGTCGAGGCACAGTTTGCGGCGCTTGCCGTCGCGCTCATAGATGGCGTAAGCGATGCCCTTGGTTTCCCACTTATGGCGATCCATCTCGATGACCTCGTCGAAGTTCACGGTTTCACCACCGGACCCGGTGATGACGTCACCTTCGGCGCGCACGCTTTTGCGGTGTTGGAGGATGAACCACGTGGTGAAGATGATACCGATGACTGCGAAGAATGCGGCGATGCCGCGTTGGCCGGCGAGATCGCCGTCGGTGCGGTTTTTGGGCACCTTAGGTTTGAGGTCGTTCTCGGCCGCATAGATTTCCCAGATGCGTTTCACTTCGGGGTTCTTGTCGGTGATTTTCTCACCCTCTTCGACGACGTCGGCGGTGAGGATGACGAGTTGTTGGTAACGCGCTTCTTCGGCGGGCCAGTTGATGTAGCCGTCGTAAGCGAACCATGCTCCGGAGCCCCAAACCATAGCCCCCATGAAAATCATGCGGCGGCGCCATTCTTTGGAGATGTGGGCGTGAATTTGCATAAGGGGTCAGGGCAACGCGTTTGACGGAAAAAGCAATGCTGAGAGATGGCTGCGCCGTGGACCGAATCAAGGACCCGAGGAAGCGATCGGATCAGCCGTTGCCGCTTTGGCCGTAGTAGGCGCCGGGGCCGTGCTTCCGCTTAAAGTGCTGGTCGAGCAGCTCGGGTTCGATGGGGAGAAGCTGCGGTTCGAGTTGGAGCGAGAGCAGGGCCATGTGCGCGATGCACTCGACGGCCACCGCGATCTCGACCGCCTTAGCCACGGTCGCTCCCCAGGTAAAGGGAGCATGGCGATTGACCAGCACGGCCGGATAGTCCGCAGGATCGAGATCGGCGAATGTCTCCACAATGACATTGCCCGTCTCCCACTCATAGGCGCCGTCACCGATCTCAGCGGGGGTCATTTTTCGAGTAACGGGAATATCGCCGTAAAAGTAGTCGGCGTGAGTCGTGCCAAAGGGGGGCACGCGGCGACCCGCTTGAGCGAACGAGGTCGCGTGGGTCGAGTGCGTATGCACGATGCCGCCAATCGACTGGAAGGCGATAAAGAGGCGGCGGTGGGTGGGGGTGTCGGAAGACGGCCGCAGGTCGCCTTCGACTTGGTTTCCCTCGAGATCGACGAGCACCATCATATCCGGGGTGAGTTCGGCGTAGTCGACGCCGGAGGGTTTGATGGCGAAGATGCCCCGATCGCGATCGATGGCGGAGGCATTGCCGAAGGTCAGGTTGATCAAGCCCTGCTGAGGCAAGGCGAGGTTGGCCTCGTAGGCTTCGCGTTTGAGTTCTTCGAGCATGGGATGGGACCAAGTAATAGAGTCTAGGAGCTCGCGACTAGGAACAAGAATCGTTAGGCGCGGAAGCCTTGGTTGAGGTGGTAGTAGACCTCGTTGTTGCGCAGGTTTTGTTTGAATTCGAACAGCCGAGTATCGGCGTCGATGGTCACGAGTTCGATACCCGCGATGGCGGCAAAGTCTTCGAGGATCTCGGTCGTCACGGCATAACTGTAACCGGTGTGGTGGGCTCCGCCGGCGAGGATCCACGCCTGGCAGGCGGTCTTGAAATCGGGTTGGCATTCCCAGACGGCGCGAGCGACGGGGAGCTTGGGCAGTTTCGGGTGTTTGACGGCTTTGACTTCGTTGACGAGGAGCCGGAAACGGTTGCCGAGATCGATGAGCGAAGCGTTGAGGGCGGGGCCGGTCGGGGCTTCGAAGACGAGGCGAACGGGGTCCTCTTTACCGCCGATGCCGAGCGGGTGAATTTCGCAGGTGGGTTTGCCCGCAGCGATGGCGGGGTCGATTTCCAACATGTGGGAGCCGAGCACTTGGTGGCCTTTCGGCGAGAGGTGGTAGGTGTAGTCCTCCATGAAGGACGTGCCGCCTTTGAGACCGTAGTCCATGACCTTCATGGCGCGGACGAGCGCGGCGGTTTTCCAGTCGCCCTCGGCGCCGAAACCGTAGCCGTCAGCCATCAGGCGTTGGGTCGGCAGACCGGGGAGTTGTTTGAGTCCGTGAAGGTCCTCGAAGGTGTTGGTGTAGCCCTTAAAGTCCCCCTCTTCGAGGAAGGCACGCATGCCGATTTCGACCTTGGCGACGTAGCGCAGCGCATCGTGGCGTTGGCCGCCTTGCTTCAACGCGGCGGCGACTTTGTAGGCTTTTTCGTATTCCACGCAGAGGTCGGTGATCGCTTTGGTTTTCACCTTGCCGATGGTGGCGACGAGATCGCCAATGCCGTGGGTATTGACGGAAAACCCGAGCTGCATTTCGGCGGAAACCTTGTCGCCATCGGTCACCGCGACTTGGCGCATATTGTCGCCGAAGCGCACAAATTTAGCGCCCTGCAGATCGGTCCAACCGCGGACGGCACGCATCCACGCGCCGATGCGTTGTTGGACCTCGGCATCGCTCCAATGGCCGACGACCACCTTGCGATTGAGCCGCATGCGGGTGTGAATGAACCCGGCCTCGCGGTCGCCGTGAGCGGACTGGTTGAGGTTCATGAAGTCCATGTCGATAGAGCTCCACGGCAGGTCTCGATTGAACTGGGTGTGAAGGTGGAGGAAGGGCTTTTGGAGGGTGTTGAGTCCGCGAATCCACATCTTCGACGGCGAGAACGTGTGCATCCACAAGATGAGTCCGCCGCAGGCGGGGTTGGCGTTGGCCGCGATGGCCAAGTTGTTGATCTCGTCGGGGGTGGTGAGCAGGGCCTTGAAGACGACTTTGAGCGGCAGGTGCTTGGACTGGTCTAGTTTGCTGGCGATGGCGGCGGCATTGGCGGCGACCTGTTGGAGGGGACCGGGGCCGTAGAGGTGCTGGGAACCGCAAACGAACCAGATTTCGGGGGAGGGGAGGTTTTTCATGAACAAGGGAGCAAGGGAGAGGTGACCAGAAGGGTTACACTATCAGGCGCGGGCCTTTTCCTTCAGATTGAGCAAATCTTTCATGACCTTGGAAAGATCGGCAGATTTGTTCACGCCGCCGAAGCTGTCATGGATTTGTCGATACAGTGAGTAGAGCTGGTTATAGGTGCGACGCGCGGCGGGGTTGGGCTGGTAGGCGATGTCCTGGAGCGAAGTCATTTTCTTTTTGGCGGTCGCAAAATCCGGGTGTTCACCAGCGAGCACGGCCGCCGAGATGGCAGCGCCTAAGGCGCAGGCTTGCGAGGAGCCGGCGATCAGCATGGTGCAGCCGGTGATGTCCGCGTAGGTCTGCATGAGGAAGGGGTTTTTCTCAGCAATGCCACCGGCGCAGACGACGCGTTTGATGGGCACGCCGTATTCGCGGAGACGCTCGATGATGGCGCGGGCACCAAAGGCGGTGCCCTCGATGAGCGCGCGGTAGATTTCGGGCGCGGTGGTGTGCAGGGTGGTGCCGAGCAGGAGGCCGGTGAGGCGTTGGTCGACGAGCACGGTACGGTTGCCGTTGTTCCAGTCGAGGGCCAGCAGGCCGGTCTCCGCGGGCGCGAGTTGGGCGGCGGCGGCGGTGTAACTGAGGTGAGTCTGGTCATCGCCGCCGCACACGACTTCTACCCACCATTTAAAAATATCACCGACGGCGGATTGGCCGGCTTCGATGCCGTAGTAGCCGGGCAGGATGGCCCCTTTGACGATGCCGCAGATGCCCGGAATATCCGCGACGGTCTTATCGGCGGAAACAACGCCGACGTCGCAGGTGGAGGTGCCGATGACTTTGACGAGCGTGCCTTCGGCGACGCCGGAACCGATGGCACCGTAGTGCACGTCAAACTCGCCGATGGCGATCGGGATACCCGCCGGGAGACCGAGCCGCTTTGCCCAATCGTCGCAGAGGTTGCCGGCGAGCGCCGATGCATCGTGGGCTTCTTCGTAAAGGCGGTCGCGCAGGGCGGCGAGTTTCGGGGACAGGCGCTGCAGGAATTTTTTATCCGGTAGGCCGCCCCACTCATCGCTGTAGAGGGCTTTGTGGCCGGCGGCGCAGATGCCGCGCTTGATCTGCTTCGGATCCGTGATGCCGCCGAGCACGGCCGGGAGCCAATCGCAGAGTTCAACCCAAGAGTAGGCCGCGTTGAACACCGTAGGATCGACGTTGAGACAGTGCCAAAGTTTCGCCCAGAACCACTCGGATGAATAGGTGTTACCGCACTTGGCGATGTATTCGGGGTGATGTTTGCCCGCGAGCGAGGTGATCTTTTCGGCCTCGCGCCAGGAGGTGTGGTCTTTCCACAGCCAGCAGTGCGCGTTCAGGTTTTTGGCGAACTTCTTCTGCGCGGCGAGAGGGCGATTCTTGGCGTCGACGGGGATCGGACTGGAGCCGGTGGTATCGACGCCGATGCCGACAATTTGACTGGCCCTGAAGCCGCGTTTTTTGGCGGCCTGCTTGAGCGCGCCTTGGGTCGCGAGGGTTAAGCAATGCAGATGATCGAGCGGATTCTGCCGCGCGACGTTGTGGTCTTTGGGATCGAGTAGGATCCCTTGGTGGCCACTGGGATAATTGGCGACAAAGGAGCCGAATTCCTGGCCGTCGGCGCAGCGCACAATCAGGGCGCGCGCTGAGTTGGTGCCGTAATCAAGTCCGAGGGTGAAGCTCATGGGTATAGGGAGTTTGAAAGGGAGGGTTGGCGGGGGGCGAGTAGCATGGTCCCTTAGCAGGCAGAGGAAATGCGCTTTGGGATTTACCGAATTTAGCGGAGCATCTTTTGCCGCGAAGGGTGCACAAGGCGAGGAAGAGCTCCAAGCTTGGTAAAGAAAACTAATTCGACCCCATCGACGCGTTGTCATCGACGGCCCAGCTGCAGTTGCCGCCGTTGGATAGAGGGCTCATTGGTGATGGCGATTCGCGCTTTTTCGGGAGAGCTAAGGCCTCCCGGGCACCCCTCGAATAACTCCCGCTACCTCCCGATGAACGCCTTCCGGTTTCCGCTTTTTCTGATCACTCTCTTAGCCGGTGGCGTCGTTGTCGCCGCGGAGACGCCGCAATGGCGAACCATGGATCCTGAGGGCCGACCGCATCCGCGACATGAAGCAGCATTCGTAGAGTGCGATGGAAAATTCTATCTGTTGGGAGGTCGACGAATCCAACCGGTCGATATCTATGATCCGGCGACCAATGTTTGGTCCACGGGCAGACCACCGCCGGTCGAGATTCATCACTTCCAACCCGTAGTGTGGCGCAACCAGATCATTCTCGCTGGAGCTATGACGGGTGAGTATCCCCATGAGACGTCGCTTCCGCGTTTGGTCATCTACGATCCGGCCACCGACGAATGGAGCTACGGCGCAGAGATTCCGAAAGATCGCCGTCGAGGCGGGGCGGGATCTGTGATCGCCGATGGAAAACTCTACTTGGTGGCGGGTATCATCAACGGTCACTGGGACGGTCACGTCGCTTGGCTCGACACGTTTGATCTGGAGACGGGCGAATGGCAGAGGCTGCCGGACGCGCCTCACAGGCGAGACCATTTCCAAGCGTCCGTGATTGATGGAAAACTCTACGCGGGCGGCGGGCGGCGTTCGTCGGCCAAGACCAAAGAAACCTTCAGCTTGGTCGAGCCGGCGCTGGATATTTATGACATCGCGGCCGGATCATGGTCGACGGCGGCGGAGCCGCTGCCCGAGCCGCGAGCAGGCACGTTTTCGATCGCGATTGAGGGGAATTATCTCGTGGCAGGGGGCGAGAGCGATCGGCAAAGAACGGCCCATGACCAAATCCATGCTTATGACCCTTTGGCGAGGGGATGGACTGAGTGGCCAAAATTTGTCCGCGGCCGTCACGGCGCTGGCATTATCTATTTCAAAGGTGCTCTCTACACCTGCGGTGGCAGTGGCAACCGCGGCGGGAGTCCCGAGCTAGATTCAATCGAACGCCTGCAACCCTATCCGTAGGTGTGGGGTCGGGTGAGCTGCTCCCAATCATCGGGAGCAATCCCGATAGTCATCGCCGCGAGGGAATCAGCCAACTGCTCGCGGGTGCGGGCACCGATTACGGGAATGGCGGGAAAAGGCTGCCGCCAAAACCAAGCGAGCGCGATTTGGTTCGGCGTCCAACGGGTGCGCTCCGAGATCTCATCGACCTTGCGCAAACGGGCTTGATTGAGCGGGGTGTCGTAACGTTTAAGGAGGTTTTCGTTCTGGCGTTTAGCGGGAGAAAAGAACCCGCGGGCTTGCGCTTGATAGGCGAAGACCGGCAGCGGTGAGGCAACGTATCCGGCAAGCTGTGACGCATTCATGTGCACGAGGGACGGGTCGGCGATTCCATCGCCCCGTGACTCCATCAGACTCCAACCGATCTGACTGCCGACCAATCGGGGTCGCCCGCGCTCTCGGGCTAGTTGGGCGGCGACGCTCAGGCGCGGCGTCGTCCAGTTGCTCGCGCCGATGGCATGGAAGTAACCGGCGTCCATTTGCGCCCAGGCCCAGTCCATCAATTCAGCCACGGGGAGCGCTAGGTTATCTCGATGAAACCAGTACAAATCGACCGACGGTAGTTGGAGGCGATCCAGGCTCTGCGCCAGATCAGCGGTAAGGTTTTCCGTCGTCGCGCGAACAGTGCGGTCGGGGTGGCGCGGCTGACCGCCTTTGGTGGCGACGATGACCTCGTCTCTTGCGCCCGTTTTTTTGATCCACTCGCCCAGCGTGATTTCACTGCGGCCGGCACCGCCGGTTAACCAACCGGCGTAACCGTTGGCCGTGTCCAACATCGTACCTCCTCCCGCCACGAAATCGTCGAGCAGGGTAAAGGCATCGGCGGTCGTAATACTGGACCCATAGAGCATGGTGCCCAACGCGAGCGGGGAGACCGGTTTAGTGATTCCGGGAAGGTAGAGTCGAGGCATGAGACGAAAAAATTTGGAGGGAGAAGTCGGCCAAAATGGAGTGGGGGAATCTTAGGTCAGGGTCCCTCGGGATACCAGCAATGGTTACGAACCGGTTGCGTGAAATCGACTCGGGGGCGGAGCAATTAGAATCGAGAGATTATACCCCAGCGGTGGCGGGTGAGCCTAGGGTCCGCTATCCCCGCAGCGGCGACGGCCGGGCGACGGCGAGTTGCGCGTCGTTGTTCACCGGGTAGGGGTGAACAGGCCGTTGCCGGCATCGGTCACCGCTTGGTCGAAACCAGCGAGTTGGGCGGCTAGGCGGTGTTTGGGGAAACCCGAAATTTTCGGCACTGAAACGGGCGATTTTTACTTAAGTTGCAGCTGGTTTTTTGGCGATGTAAGGCAGGGAATGGAGCTGGTCGGTTTCGGCCGCTGTCGGTTGGCTAACGAGGTGAAATTTGCGGTCAATTTTCTCAAATAATGGTCGTAGTGGCAGCGGTTAGGACTTGGGCTGGGAGGGTGGTGGGGCGGCGGATTATTAGGGTTCGAGCTTACCGCCTGCCGGAAAGCCGAACCAGAGGCCGCGCTCCTGTCGGAGGCCCCCATCGCGCCGATGCCCGGCATGCGCCCGGCCGTCGGAGGCAAAAGGGTAGACGTCGATAAGTTGTCGCTCCTGTCATGCGGAGATTTTCGACCATTGGGCTGGCACCGATCATGCCAATGCCAACCAGTCGATGGATGTCGCGGGCATGGCGGCGGTCTTTGCCGAGGAGGGCGTGTATCCCGATGGCGGCTCGACGTTTCGGGTGCAAACGGGCGATGCCGGGCCCGAGATGGTCATGATCGCGGATGATGGCGCGGAGACGGTTTATCCCGTCCAGGCCGCGTTGGGACAAAAGCCGTCCCGGCAGATGTTGGTGGAGACCGAACCCGGACGTATCCAACCGACGGATCTGGCGTGGCAAACCAGATCAGAGGCCTTGGAGGTAAGCCACGATATCGGCGACGTCTTGGGCGTTGAGGCCGAGTTGGTCCGCACTGAGCATCAAGGAATTCCAATAGTTGTGAACGCGATCTATCCGATTGGCTGGGATCATCTGTTTGAGTCCTCCCATCGACGTGATGACGACCGGGTCGGTCGACGCGGATACGATGCCGAAAACGTTGCCGCCCGCTTTCAGCGCGACGCGCTGTCCTCGATAGCCGTGGGAAATATCCGCATCAGGATTTACGATGGCTAGAATTGTTTGGGCGACGCCTTGCCGCGAAACCCAGCCGTCGAGGGTAGGCCCATATTCTACGCCCGCGCCGTCGAAGTTATGGCAGACGCGACAAGCCATAGCCTGGTTGGCTCCGGCGGTAGGGTCGCCAATGAGGGCGAGGACCGCATCAACTAGGATCTGTTTATCAGCATCAGGTTGCGGCAATTCAGCTGGCACGATGACCACGTCATCCGGATCGTAGATGCCGGCAATTTTAAGGGTCTCTGCGAGGTCGGTTTCAGCCCATTGCAGATTCAGGTGGTTGAGCACCCACCAGAGGGCCGTGTCCTTCATGCGATCGTCCGGTAGCGATTGGGAGAGTTCGAATACCGCATGGGCGGCACTACCAGTGGAGATGAAACCGAGGGCGGTGAGGGCCTGCAAGCGGTGGTCTTCTGATCGGGTGGAGTCGACGGCGCGTGCGAAAAACTGCGGAACGTAGGCGGCCGGGGTGAGTCGCCAGGCTAGATCGAAGTAGCGATCAGATGCGCGCTCGAAGCGGGCATCCGTAGAGGATTCGAGGGCGGCGAAGAGTGCTTCTTCTTTGCCGGTGGCGCCGATGCCCCAGGCCTCCAAGAGCGTGCGGTCCGTTCCGTCGTATTGGGCGGCGATTTCGACGAGCAGCGGAATCGCCGTCTCGGGGGAGGTGTCGCGCAGCGAGACGGCTACCTCGCGCGCAATGGCGGGGTGGTTGGCGCGGAGGAGATGTTGTGCCTCGGCTTGGGTCTGTAGGTCGCGGCGGCGCAGCGCGCGGAAGGCGGCGATTTGAAACTGAGGGTCGCTGGATTTGAGGAGATCGCGCGTGAACCCGACGCCGCGACTGCCGAGGTGTGGCATCAGCGCAATAGCGCGGGCGGCGATGTAGGGGTTCTCGTCATCTAGGAGCGCCATGACTGCGTCTAAGGCCGGCTCACCGGCGGCCCGCAGGCGGGCGGCGCCGAGCCCGCGCACGTTGACGGCGGGGCTGCGCAGGGCAGTCAATTGGCCCGCGGTGGTATCCAAATCGAATAGTGGAATCTTGGGTTTGAATCCCTTGGGTGCGACGCGGTAGATGGCACCGCTGGTGGTGGCATCGTGATCGGCGTGTCCGCCGACCCGAGGATCGAACCAGTCTGCGATGTAGATGGCTCCATCGACGCCGACGGTGACATCCGAAGGCCGGAACTGAGTGATAAGCTCGTCATTCGTTCTGCCGCGTAGGGAATCTACGCCCGCGAGGTTTTGCTCCGGGTTGGTCGTAAAAAACTGGGTACGTTCGAGCGTGAAGCCGGCGTCGGCGGGTTGCGGTTGATAGCCAAACACGACATTGCGGGCGGCCTCGCAGCTGAGTAGCAGACCTCGCCATGCTTCGCCCAAAGCGCCGTTCTCATAGTAGGCGATTCCGGTTGGAGCACCGGCTCCGTAAACATCGCCGGATGGCATGATGCCGGGGTCGTCTTGCCGCCACTGGGCGGTGGGGGTGTCTTGGCCGGGGCGACGATCGGCGCTCCAATGGCGGGTGCCATCGCGCGAGAAAAAACCGGCGTTGCCGTATTCCAGCAGGTAGGCGGTGCGGCTCGCGGGCGGGTCATCATTGTCGTTCTGAAAAACATCACCGAACGAGGTGATGGCCTGCTCGTAGCTGTTGCGGAAGCCGTGACCGATTACCTCGACGTTGGTGCCGTCAGGATTCATGCGAGCAGCGAATCCCCCGTTGTAAATATGACCGTCATCGCTGGGCGCGGCGGCGTAGTCCATCGGGCGAAAGCCATGGAACGGAATCGCCACGGTACTACCGACGTCGTATTGGCTCCCGACACGGAACGTTTGGCCCGAACGGTCGGTAAAGTAGGCACCGGCGTTGCCCGCGTTGAAATACCATAGCCCGTCTGGCCCGACCGTCACGGAGTGCAGGGCGTGGTCGTGATTCTGACCTTCGAACCCCGTGAGGAGGATGTCTTTCTTATCGATGGAGGCATCGAACACAAGATTGCGGTCCACATCGGTGTAGACGATCAGGTGCGGCGCATTGGAAACGACAATCTGGTTGTCGACTACGGCGATACCGAGTGGGGCTCCCAACATGGGCTCCTGCACAAAGGTGTGACTGGAGTCAGCGGTGCCATCGCCGTTCGTATCTTGCAGCACCGTGATACGGTCCCCGAGGGGATCTCGTTCGGCATTGTAGCGGTAGTTGACGCCTTCGGCCACCCAGATCCGACCGTCGCGATCTACATCCATGTTGGTGGGGTTGCGCAACATTGGCGTGCGGGCCCAAACGGTGACTTCAAGGCCGTCGGGCACGGAAAACAGATCGGTCGGGACGATGGTCGGCGCATCGGTCACAGCCTCGTTGGCTGAGAGACCGGAGACCGCGCCCATTAAAAGAAAAAGACTGATACGGAGTAACGGGGAAAGGAGTCGCATAGCTGGGGCTAAAATCTTGATTGGGGTATGAAGGGGTGATCAAAATCACGAGGTTTTGACTGGTGATTGCAACGTCGCAATGACGTTGACCGTCCGCCGGTTCATCTGCCCCTGACCCTTCAACGTTACGAAAAATGGAACGACGTGATTTTCTGAAAACGGCCTCGGCCGCATCTCCGTTTGCCACCGGCATGGTTCGACTGCCGCTGCGACGGATCAGCCACGCGCTGCCGCCTAAACTTTCACCATGAATTTCGGACCTCACGCGGGGCATTTTCGAGCTTTGGCTGGGGAGAATATTCTGGACCAGATTCGTTATGCTCATGATCAGGGGTTTACGGCGTGGAAGGACAACCGGGCGCCTCGGCGGCCGGTCGATGAACAGAAAGCGATTAGAAAATTGTTGGCGCAATTGGGCATGACGATGGTTTTTTTTGTCTTACGCAGATTTTCAGAATCCCACTTTCGCCGGGCATCGATTGAGCCGGGATGATCGCCAGCGTGACCCGGGGCGGTTCGCAAAATGGTGGAGACGGCGATGCATGAGGCGGTCGACGTCGCCAAGCGAGTCGGGCCCCGATGGACGACGATCGTGCCGGGGACCGTAGATTTGAGCCTGTTGGATGAATATCAGACTCAGAATACGGTCGAGATGCTCAAGCGCTGCGCGGACATACTTGAGCCCCATGGTTTGATCGGGGTAATTGAGCCCTTAAATCGAATCAACCATTCCGGCTGTTTCCTTCAGCGGATAGGGCAGGCTCATCAAATCTGCAAAATGGTGGGAAGTCCGGCGGTGCAGATCTTGGACGACCGGTATCACCAGCAAATTACCGAAGGGAGCCTGATCACCAACATGATCGATGCTTGGGACGAAATAGCTTACATTCAGGTCGGCGATATGCCGGGCCGGAAAGAACCCACGACGGGTGAGATCAATTACCAACACATCTTCCAGTGGCTGCATGACCAGAGCTACGACGGCGTGATCGGCATGGAACATGGAATCAGCCGGTCGGGTGCGGCCGGCGAAAAACGGCTGATCGAGGCCTATCGTGAGGTCGATGCCAGCTAGCTTCGGGAGTCGGTTGGGATCAGGGCGGGCCCGCCCTCGCGTCATCCGATATGTCCCCCGAAGTCCCGCAAGTCGGAACGGAGGTGGGAGCGCCCGATTTCGGGCGGACCCACGCAGCGCATTCGGCGGTTTGCGGCGACGGATTCTTGGCTAGGTCGGATGGAGATGGCGAAGTAAAGCGCCCTACTTTCCGTTGGAAGTGCTCAACGGCGTTGTTGTCGTGACTCACCTCTGTCCGGAAGGATTGAACCTGTCGGGGCTTAAAGCCCGATCCACGTGGGACCAGCTAGCGTCCTGCGGGGTGGGTCGGGCTTTACGCCCGACAGCTCTGGCCCAAGACCGTCCTCCTAGCCCGAACGCTCTCGCGGGAGGGAGGGCTCGCCGAGTGCGCCGTTTTATCGAAATGGGAAAAATCTTTCCCCTGAAAGATCGCTTACGGTCGAACCGTCAGCGTCGGACAGGCACCCTCCGCGTCTCACCGGGGCACTGAGCAAATACCTAAGAGCGT
>Ga0075118_10000749_pt1 | contig 27271 bp, 28 predicted proteins | sample AntAceMetag02UKE_FD_69794 | JGI IMG/M metagenome (GOLD analysis project Ga0075118, IMG submission 69794) | Saline lake microbial communities from Ace Lake, Antarctica - Antarctic Ace Lake Metagenome 02UKE | ecosystem: Environmental > Aquatic > Non-marine Saline and Alkaline > Saline | place...
GCGAAGCCGTCGCCGGCCGGACCGAAGCTCGTGATGGTTTGGCCCGCGTCGTCCGGGGTGATTCCCTCCGGTGGTCGCAGGTGCAATCCTCTTACCGGTAGACGCTTTTCGGCCAAGGATCCGCTTCCTAAAAAGCACGCCTCCCATAGCGATCCGAAGCGCCGGCAACAGGTGATAAAGTCGCCGGGCCGGCTGCCCCGGCACGAAGTGTTGCGCGGTCGGGTCCGCTATTTCTCAGACCGTGCCGTGCTCGGTAGCCAGGCCTTTGGGCAGGAGCATCTGACCCCTCATCAGCGCCAAACCGGGAGGCGGGAACGCACGCGCCTCCGACCGTTGCCCTCCGTGGCAGACTGGGGCGACGTGGACACGCTGCGAGGTCTGCGTCGGCAGGCCTTCGGCTAGACTCGCCTTAAATTAAGGGAGCAAAGAGACATCGAAGGAGAGATCCCAGAAGGCCCGGCTGCTAGTCGTTAATTGTAGGTTAGTTCGTAACGCGCCGAAACGCGGTTTTGCGGCACATTCGTCAACGTTACGCCGCGGGTGAGCGCTCCCTCCCACGTCATCTTGGGCAGATTCCACGTGGGGTGCGGCGGAAGAGACGGGCCCGGTGGAAATTCTCTAGCTCTCGCGGATACGGTTTTTTTCGTCCTCGCGCTCTTCTTCGAGGCGGGTGCGTTCGCTGGCAATCTGGGTGCGAATCTGTTCCGACTCCCCCAAATTTTGCGCGATGAAAGCCTCTTCCAGTTTCTGGTTCAGGAAGATCTCCCGCTCGGCGATTTTGCCCTGATACACCTGGTCAATCTCTGCGAGCTTGGCTTTTTGCTCAGCATTGAGGGTTTGCTTGGCGGAGGGGTCGGCTTGTTCCAGCCGCTCCATGGCGAGTTCGTAGGCGCTTTTCATGCTGCTTGAGGTATCAGGTCAAACGCAGGCCGATGACAAGCACGAGAACCGTCACCAACGGCGGTCCCCACCATCGCCAACGACTGCTGGCTTTGGTCCGTTCCCGAACCACCACCATGGTCGCTAGGACAAGAACTATGCCGAGTTGGCCCCAGGATGAAGTCACAAATTCAGCGGTTCGACTCGCCGCTCCGCCCAACCCCCATTCCAGCGCCCGTTGCATGACCATCAGCACCAGGGCGGCGGCGTGATTGAAAACCAACGCGAGGGGCGCGAGTCCCGCCAAACCGAGCAAAATACTGGCGAATCCGGCGGAGATTACCAGTATCGCCAAGGGCACCAACACCAGATTGGCGTAAAATGCCAACGGGGTAAACCACCCGAAAAACGCGACGCTGGAGAGGATGCCAATCAACGATGCTACCCAAGTAAACGCGGCCGCCATGAGCATCACTTCGGTGCGGGTTTGGATCCAACGTTGCCAGGGCGCGAGGGACGCGAGGGGTAGGTCGCGCCAGGGGCGGATCAACTGCTGCCAGTGCTCGCCGACCGGAATACCGTGTAATAATAATGCGAATACGATAGCGTAACTCATCTGAAATCCCGCCGAGAACAACTGCAGGGGATCGAGGAGCAGCACCAGCAGGGCCGAAGTGGCAATGGCCGCTACGGGATTGCCGGGAGCCCGACAGATCCGGGAGCCGAGGAAACAGGTGATCATCAGCCAGGCCCGCACTGCCGATGGAGTCTGCCCGATCAAATCGACGTAACCCCATAACAGCGCCGTCCCGACAAAAAATGCCGCCGGTCGCGATAAGCGGGTGACGCGCAGAAGGCCATGCAAGGCGGCCGCTATCACCCCGATGTGCAGCCCGCTGATCGCGAAGAGGTGCATCGTGCCACTGCGCATGAACAATGATTTGGCGTTGGCGCTCAGCTCGTGTCGTTGGCCCAGCAACATGGCTTGCATCGCGCCCACGAGAGTGGGGTGGTCCGCTAGTCCGCGCGCCAGAATCTCACCGGCCCGATCCTTCAAGGTATCCCGGGTGCGGGCGTAGGCGGAGGGAGGTTCGGTGGTCGCTAGCCAACGGGCTTGGCGGACTCGAAAGCCGTAGCCAGAGTCCGCCAGGAAGAGCTCGAAGCCTTCGCTTTGATGGGGGTCCAGCCGCGTGAGTTGACCGATGACTTGTAACGATGCGCCCCGCGCTAAGATCGCCGTGGGGTCAGCTGGTCGCCGCAACTGCACGTGAACGGTTTGGCCCTCGAGCTCTGCGGAGGGCGCCGCCGCCGCTTGAACGTGGCCGCCAAAACTAAACGACCGATGCGAGTAGGCCGACTCGAACACGCGATCAACCGATACCACTAACTCGACTTCGCGATCGGGCAGCTCCGCCCAACCGGGGAGCTGCTGGCGATGGTAACTGCAGTGGAGACTGCCTAACGCGATTCCGCTGATGATGATTCCCGCTCGCCACCAGGCGGGATGGTTACGCCAAGTGGCAAAGGTCAGGGCGGTCCCGATCGCCAGGGTTAGAAACCAAAACGCTCGAAGCAGGACGAGGCCGCCCAAATCCGCCAAGATGATACCCCCGATAACGGGAAGGATCAGCCAAAGGAGGGGAGCGCGTTCAGAACCGGTGGGGCCGGGTTCGTGCATGAGGGGGTAAACCGGGGTTAAAAAAGAAAGCGGGTCTTTCCCTTAGTAAGGGATTCGTTTCATCTTACGAACTCTCTCTGATGCCCGATTCCGACCAGCCTGAATTTTTCGCCCCCGAGCCCGCCACTCCTGGCGCATCCACGCCGTCGGCCCAGCAGCCCCTGGCCGCCCGGATGCGGCCGCGGGTATTGGCTGAAATCGTGGGCCAAGAGCAACTGACGCAAGCGGGCAGTCTGTTGCCTCAGCTCATTAGCACCGACCGGTTTGGCAGCCTGCTGTTCTATGGCCCGCCGGGGTGCGGCAAAACCAGTTTTGCCGAAGTTATCGCGCGCGAAACCAAAAGTCGATTTGTCCGCATCAACGCGGTCATGTCCAACGTGGCCGAGCTCCGGGAGATTTTGAACATTGCGCGCAAAATGCCGGAGTCGCGCACGCTCCTGTTCATCGACGAGCTGCACCGATTCAACAAATCCCAACAGGATTTGCTGTTGCCCGACGTGGAGGAAGGGACCGTCCGCCTAATTGGTGCCACCACGCATAATCCGGGATTCTACGTGAACCCGCCGCTTCTTTCCCGCAGCCACCTGTTTCGGTTGGAGCCGCTTTCCGCCGCCGCCGTGGCCACGGTATTGCGGCGAGCTCTGGAAGATACCGAACGCGGTTTAGGGCAACAGGGGTTGCAGGCGGCCGACGCGGTGTTGGCCGATCTGGCCGTACTCTGCGATGGCGATCTACGCCGCGCGCTCAATGCGCTGGAAGTTATCGCGCTGAGCCTGCCGGAGGGAAAAACGGACATCACCGAGACCGAGCTCGAAGCCTTCGCCCGGGAACGGCGCATCCGCTACGATGCCAACGAAGACGAGCACTACGATACGATCTCAGCGTATATCAAAAGTTGCCGCGGTGGGGACCCGGATGCGGCGATGTATTGGTTGGCTAAGATGCTCGAAGGGGGCGAGGACCCGCGGTTCATTGCTCGGCGATTAGTGATCCTCGCCAGCGAAGATATTGGGTTGGCGGATCCGTTTGCCCTGCCGTTGGCGACCTCGGCGCTCCAAGCCGTCGACTTCATTGGCTTGCCCGAAGCCGAACTCACCTTGGCTCACGCGACCCTGCACATCGCCTGTGCGCCCAAAAGCAATTCTGCCACCCGGGCCTTGGCCGCCGCTAAGCGAGCGATCAAAACTGCCCCCGTGCAGCCCGTGCCGCTGCACCTGCGAGACAAAGGCGGCCAAGCCAACAAGCGCACCGGGCATGGCAAGGGTTACACGTATTCGCAGGAATTCCCGGAAGGTATTTCGGGTCAGGATTTCCTCGAAACTCCGCTAACGCTCTTTGAACCCTCCGGTCACGGCCTGGAATCGCGCATCGCCGATCGGCTCGCCCGCTGGCGAAAGCTTAAAGCGGAAGCGAAGGCCAAAGGGTAGGAGAGCGGGGCTTGCCCGGCAGAGTGCGCGGGCGTGATATCCGAGGATGAATCTGAGTCGATGGGCTAGGGTGTTGAGTAGGGTTATTTTGGTCCCGCTGCTGTCGGCCGGTCAGATGATGAGCGACGCAAAGCCTAAGATCTGGGGCATTGAAATCGCCCGTCCGTCCGGAGGTTTTCTGGGGGTATCGATAGGAGAGCGCACGTTTGTCGTGCGCTTCTACGATCAGGATAAAGGGGGGATTCCGGCTGATGTATTCCGAGGATCGGTGCGTGGGCGAGAGATGGGCCAGGTAGATGAGGCAGCCCAGGAATTTTTGGTCCTTAGAGCTAGCGAAGGAGTGCTTTATTCACCGGCTCGGGTTTTCCCGCCTTACAACTTCAAGGCGCAGGTTAATCTGGTCTCAGCTGAGGGAGAGGTCCTCGAGACTTACGTCGTGAATGTCTTGGACTTGAATCGGCCCGCAGGAATGAAGGACGAATCTTAAAGCGGAAGTGAAAAGTGCTGATCAAAGTCCCAGCGCTTGAACGCGAGAGTGAGGTGCTTCACCTTGGGGCCATGAATACGTCGTCATGCCTTCGTTTACTGGGACTTTGGGTCGGGCTGCTGGCGATGGCTGGAGCCCAGACGCCAACTGCAGCGGTCAAGGAATCGCAGATCGTCGGCATCGAACGCGCGCTGGGCGACGGCAACTACCTAGGACTCGCGGTGGAGGGGAATGCCTTGGTCTTACGGTTTTATGACGACGAGAAGCAGTTGATTGCGCCGCTGTTTCAGCGCGCCTCCGCGTGGTGGAAACCGGTCAATCTAACTGGCCGCGATCGCGCAGTGCTCAATCTCTCCGGTGACGGCTTGAAGTCTCCGCCTAAGGTCCGGCCCCCTTTGGTGTTCTTCGTGACGATTACCTTACTGGATGAAGCAGGGGAGTCGACGGGTTCGCACCGTTTCGACCTGGGGGAACTGGAATAAGATTAGCGAACTTCGGTTAGCGGCGCGTCATCGAACTACCGAACCGGCAGCACCCCAGCAAGGGAGGGAGCGCGCCGTTTTACTTGGCCCCAACCCGCGCTAGTCGGATTGCCGCTCCATGGTCACGGAGACCAAAAGCTGTTTGGTGTGGGTGCCCTTAAAGACTCCGCGAGTGGGCGTGCAATCGTGGTAGTCCCGTCCCGTGGCGACCCGCACATGGCGTTCGCCGGCTTCACAATTGTTGGTCGGGTCAAGCGCGAGCCATTCGCCCCCGGGCAGTCCTACCTCGACCCAGGCGTGCGATTCGGATGCGCCGACGAGGCGGCGACTTTTACTGCGCCGTTGAGCAGCGCGGCGCTGGGATTCGGTCTCGATGTAGCCCACCACATAACGCGCCGGGATTTCCGCCGAGCGCAGAATCGCGATCATCACTTGGGCAAAATCTTGGCAGACGCCCGCGCGTGTTTTCAGCACGTCGGCCACCGTGGTGCCCAGATGAGTGGCGCCGCTGCGGTAGGTGAACGCTTCGTTGATCCACGCGTTGAGGGCATGGGCAGCGGGGCCGATTTCATCCCGGGGCCGGAAAAATTGGTTAGCCAACGTGTGCACCGAGGCGTCCAGCACGATGGCTCGAGAGCCGTGGAGAAACTCGAAGTGCCGCAGTTTCTCGCTGCGGTAGATCTGGCGAGCCTCGGAGATGCTCACGGCCCAGGCGGCGGGGAGTTTCTGCCGAGGAGACGTCTCGACCTCGGCGTAACTATCGACGCGTAAGGCGTCGTGGCGATGGATCACCGAAAAGGTGTGCACCGGATTCCCAAAGTAATCCTCGTAGGTATGGATGTTAGCATCCGGATCGATTTCCAGCCGGTGCTGCCGCAGTTTTTGAAACGGAGTGTTCGCGGGCTGTAATCGTGTCTCCATGAACGACTCCATGGCGGAGCCAGCATATCGGTAACAGGTGCGGTGGTGGATCTTGAAACGCATCGACGGGAACAAGCGGCAGGCAAAGCGGGACGGTGGGGAGTAGCAATCGCGCAGACGGATAGATTTCGGGACGGGGAGTTCGTCCCGTTGACAGGAGGAGTCCGGCAGGTGAACGTCTGCCTCCCATGGCTGAACCTGCTCCTGCTGCCAAAGAATTTGATACCGTTGAAGCTGCGATCCAAGAAATCGCCGCCGGCAAACTTGTGATCGTCACCGATGACGAGGATCGGGAAAACGAGGGTGACCTAGTAATGGCGGCCTCGAAAGCGACGCCGGAGACCGTTAATATGATGATCCGCTACGGCAGCGGTATCGTCTGTGTGCCCACGGTGGAGCCCCAACTCCTGCGACTTGGACTCGGGCCCATGGTCGCCCGTAATCGCGAGTCTCAGCGCACCGATTACACCGTCAGCGTCGACGCGGCTGATGGCGTCACGACGGGAATCAGCGCCTACGACCGCGCGGTGACCATCAAGCTGTTGAGCAACGACCAGACCACTTCCGACCAGTTGGTGCAGCCGGGTCACGTGTTTCCGCTGCGCGCTCGTGCGGGGGGCGTGCTGGAGCGGGCGGGGCACACCGAAGCGGCGGTCGATTTAGCGGTATTGGCCGGGCAGCACCCGAGCGGGGTGATCTGCGAATTGGTCAATGAAGACGGTTCCATGCAACGCCTGCCGCAGCTGATGGAGTTCAAGGAGAAGTTTGGCCTCAAAATCATTTCCATTGCCCAACTGATTGAATACCGGGCGCGCACGGAACAGTTGGTCCGCGAGATTTGCCGGGAACCATTTCATTCTGAGTTTGGCGATTTCACGGCTCACGTTTTCAAAAGCCGACTCGACGGTCGCCAACACGTGGCCCTCGTTTGTGGTGAGTTGACCGCCGCACCGACCCTGGTGCGGGTGCACAGTCACAACCCGCTGACCGACGTGTTTCGAGCCAAGGGCGCGCGCGGGTTGGATTCGATGAGCGCATCATTGCAACTGGTGAAGCAGGCGGGGTGTGGGGTCGTGCTTTACATGGAGCCCGCCAACGCATCGGCGTTGCTCGTCGATCGCCTTAAAGCGGGGGCGGAGGCGGACGGCGTGAGAATGAGTTTCCGCGATTACGGCTTAGGTGCCCAGATTCTCCGGCTCCTCGGCCTGCAACAGATCCGCCTGCTGTCCAACAGCCAGCGGAAGGTGATCGGTCTCGATGGCTACGGCTTGGAGATTGTGGAGCAGGTCGCTCTCTGATCCCGCGAGGATTTCGGGTTGCGCAATTTCGTTTGCTCGTTGTGCGTAGGCGCTCGTCCTCGACCCTCGTTCTTCGACTATGAGTTTAGATTCTCCTAACGTCCTTTCTTTTGACGGCACCGGTTTACGGGTGGGAATCGTTGCTGCGCGATTTAACCAGCGCTACGTCGACGGACTAATCCGCCACGTGACGGATACGTTGCGGGCAAGTGGGGTCGCCGAGTCGGACCTCCGAACCGTGCGGGTGCCGGGCAGCGGTGAGTTGCCCTCGGCGGTGCAATGGCTGCTCCGGGGCGGCGCATTCGATGTGGTCATCGCGCTAGGCGTCGTCATCAAAGGCGGCACGTTACATGACCAGCTAGTTGCGGAAGCAGCGCAGACGGGATTGCTGCGGGTGTCGTTGGACGCCGGTATTCCGGTGATCGCCGGAGTCGTCACCGCCAATGACACAGCGCAGGCCGAGGCGCGGTGTTGGGGTGAGATCAATCGGGGCGCGGAGTTCGCTCGCGGTGCCCTCGAGATGGCGATCCTTCAAAAGGAACTTTCTTCATGAGCAAAGCAATTTTCGCCCAGCGCCGCGACGGCCGCGTCGCTGCGGTCCAATTTCTCTACGCGTGGAGTCTCAATTCCCCGCGTAACCTAGCCGAAGACATCCGCATCTTTTTTGAGGAGATGACGTCGACGGAAAAACCGCGCGAGCACTACCACTACGCGGAGGAACTGATCGGGGGCGCGATCACCCAACAAGCGGAGATCGATGCGCGGATTCGGCAGCTCGCGCAAAACTGGGAATTCGACCGCATCGCGCGGATCGATTTGGCGATTCTGCGCATGGCGATTTATGAGATGCTCTACCGCAAAGACATCCCGCCGATTGTCTCGATCAACGAAGCCATTGATCTTTCTAAAGAATTCTCCACCGCTGATTCAAAACGTTTCGTGAATGGCATTCTGGATCGCCTCAAAGATCAACTCGGTCGCGACGCGCGCAAAGCGGAGTGAACGGCAACCAGCGAGTAGTGAGCTTGGCGCAGCGAGGATAATGGGGAGCAGGCATGTTCGGCGTATTCAAAAAATTTAAGGACGGGTTTTCGAAGACAGTCTCTGCGATTTCGCGGACGACTCATGGACTCTTTGGCGGCAAGAAAATCGACGCCTCTTCAATCGAAGAGTTAGAGGAAGCGCTCTACACCGCCGACTTCGGCGTCGAGACCACGGAGGAGATTCTCGAGGAGATTAAACGGGCCTACCGCCAAGACCCGGATTTGAAGGGTCAGGATGCGGCCGCAATTGGGGCCGCGGTTTTGGAGCGCGTGCTCGAGGGCAGCGAAGGCAAATTTCCGGCGGTGGCCGAAGGCCCTGACTCCGGACCGGGCTCAGCGAGCCCGGCTACAAAAAACCCGACAGTGGTGGCGTTGATCGGAGTTAATGGTTCCGGCAAGACCACGACGGCGGCCAAGCTGGGGCACCTGCTTAAGCGCGGTGGCCAGAATGTGATGCTGGCGGCGTGCGATACCTTTCGGGCGGCGGCGGTGGAGCAATTGAAGTCCTGGGCGACACGTTTGGACCTACCGATCGTCGCGAGTCATACCGGGGCCGATTCCGCGGCCGTGGCGTTTGACGCCTGGCAAGCCGCCAAATCACGCGGGTCCGATACGCTCTTGGTGGATACGGCGGGCCGACTGCACACCAAGTCCAACTTGATGGATGAGTTAGCAAAAATTCGGCGCGTATTGCAGAAGCATGACGCGGCGGCTCCGCATCATTCGTGGTTGGTGGTAGATGGTTCTTTGGGCTCCAACTCTATCGAGCAAGCCAAGGCGTTTCACCAGAAGTTCGGCCTGACCGGCTTGGTAGTGACCAAGCTCGATGGCACGTCTCGCGGCGGCGCGATTGTCGGCATTTGGCGCGAACTCAAAATCCCCATCTATTTCCTCGGTCTCGGTGAACAACCGGATGATTTGCAGCCCTTCAACGCCCGCAGCTACGCCCGGGCGATCTTCGGCTTGGAAGATTAAGTGACGGCACCGACTCCCGAACTGAACGATCAATTAGATTCATCGTGATGTCGGATTAGGGGCGGACTAGGTTGAGGCTTCCATGCCATCACCTGCTACCGCTCCCACTGTCACCGAAATCGCACGAATGATCGATCATTCGCTCCTGCATCCGACGCTCACGCCGGCGCAGTTGCAGGCAGGCTACGAGGTGGCCGTGAAATACGGGTGCGCGACCGTGTGTGTGCAGCCGATGTCGGTCGTCGCGGCCAAAGCGGCGCTGGCCGGTAGCCCCACCGCGGTGTGCGCCGTGGCGGGATTCCCGCAGGGCGCAAACTGTTTGGAAACCAAGGTCATGGAGGCCGAGCGTTCGATCAGCGAGGGGGCCACTGAGATCGATGTCGTCATCAACGCGGGCCTGACCCTCGGCGGACATTGGGACATCATTAAGCGGGAGGTCGAAGTGATGAACGCCACCTGCGTGCGCGATAACGCGATCCTCAAGGTCATCTTTGAAAACGATTTTCTCCAAGATGAACATATTATCAAACTGTGTGAAATCTGCACCGCGGCGGAAGTGGCGTTTGTGAAAACGTCCACGGGCTACGGCATGGTGAAGCAACCCGACGGCTCGCACAATTACAAAGGAGCGACGCACGCGCATCTCAAACTGATGCGTCAGCACAGTGGCCCGAACGTGCAAATCAAAGCCGCCGGCGGCGTGCGCACCCTCGATGATACGCTCGCCGTGCGCGCCCTCGGCGTAACACGTATCGGCGCAACCGCTACAGCCGCGATCGTGCAAGCCGCCATCGACCGCGGGATGCCGGGACCAATCCCCGTGGGATTATCGGATGGTTCCAGTGCGTCGCCTACCAACGAAGCAACGCCAGGCTACTGAGCCGAGGTAACGAAGTCCTCGCACGGTCGGTGAAAACAAGATGGCGGGTAGGGCGCGCTCGCCGCAGCGCGCCGAACGCGCCGAACGCGGCGGCGTGGTCCGGTGGAGTCGGAACGGTCCGCCTACCCAGCAGGTTGAAACGGCGTCCTCCCTCCTTCGCTAAAGCTCCGGCGGGCGCAGCGGCGAGGATCGCCCTACCGGCTGGTGGTAGGGACGTTACTTGCCCGTTTGCCGCCCTCGGGTCTCTGGGTTCCGTCATCGAAGTTGCCGGTGCGAAGATCGGCATTTCTGAAAGCTCTGCCGTGAGCGGCTACGCGAGCGGTATGGTAAAAGGCGGCTACTCAGATTGGGAAGATACCCACCTGAGCGTGCCTTTCGATTCCTACGAGGGAACCCGGTTCGCAACTTTGCCGGTGCTCACGGTTCGACTCGATCCTGAGGCTGGGGTATTGGACCGCACTATTCGTCCCCCACTGGAATTTCTCCGGCTCAGTTGCGCGCTCAACCTTATTTCGATTCATTCTTAGAGCGGGAACTCACGAGCTCCAACGACTCCTTGGCTTCGGCAAAAGCCAGTGAGCCCCATGTGCTCTATGACCTGCGTGCTCGAGCCATCCCGGCCATGTCGTTCGCGACAGCGGCAAACGAAATCAAAGGGTTAGCAGTCGGACGAAACTTTAATATGGAAAATGTCGGACGCAATGGAACAGATTGGCCTACTGAAGGTCATGGTTTGTCCGCAGATGAAAATAGATGGCTGCACAGTGATTTCAAAAATGTAGCATTTCCCTATGTCTACCTGTTATTTAAGAAATTCAAAGAAGAAGGAGGCTTACAATGAAACTTCACCTTTCTGGGATTTTGCTTCTCACTGCCGTCTGGGCTCATGCATCAACTGTTGATATAAACGTAAAAGATGAAGTGGGCAATCCCGTGCCTAATGCTAGTATTAGAGTCGGGTTCGCTAATTTCCAAGGCAAGGAGAAAACAGTAGAGGGCATAAGTGATGCTCGGGGCCACTTTCACGCACGTGGCAGCCCAAACCATTCAATACATATATGGGCGTCAAAAAATGGTCACTACCCCGCGGTGTTGAGAAAACTTGATCCGAACGTAGACCATGAGCTGGTTATTGTCCTGCCGCAGATTCTCGACCCACGGGCACTCTATCATGTATTACGGAAGTATGATGGATTTCCGATACTCCCGTCATTCGATACTTGGTATGATTTTGATATGCAGGTAGCAGATTGGGTCGCTCCGCACGGAAAAGGTAAAGCGGCAGATTTTAGAGCTAGACTGACGCGCCAGTTTATAGACTACTATACCTCTGAACGAAACATTCAGGAAGCACGCCGACGGTTTCCTAACTATGATGAAGATGATTTAAGGCGCATTTGGGGAGACTGGGAATTGACCTTTGAGATAGAGTTTATAGGTCGAGGCGCTGGGGTAGTGGAGTGGGCTTCATTCCATGAATACACTGAAATGCCACTGCCCTACAACGCGCCCGAATCCGGTTATCAAGCAACTTGGAGTTTTAACTACTCGAATCGAGCTAGCGGAGAAAAACGGGACAATGTGGGGCATTTTGGGAAGACTAGAGTTATTTACGACGAAGACGGAAATGAAGTGTCAGCAAACTTCGCAAAGTTTATTAGTGATCCATGGGTTGGGACCCAGGGAGAGATGCTGTTCGAGTATTATTTCAATCCCGACCCGAACGATCGGAATCTGGAGTACAATGGAACCAATTTGACTGAAACTCAGAAATGAGTTTCGAGCAGTCGTATCATGAATACTAAAATTAATCCGCTGCGCTTCATCGCGACCTTCGTATTAGGCGCTCTATGTTCGGCTTCTTTATTAGGTCAGGTCGAACATTCCAGCAGATCTCCACTCGGCCTAACCCGACTCGAAATTGGCACAGCCGACACGGATTCTAAGATGGCTCATTTCCAAGAGGACGGGCTGGTTGTAACCGGCGTGCCGGGCGCGACGAAGTCTCGCAAAGGAAAGCAGGATGCTGTGGTTCTCGCGGAATTCCAGCAATGACATTCGCCGCTGCCGCAAATAAAATCCCCCTGCTGGACACTAAAAATATTGATATGGAGGAAAATGGAGTTGGGCGAAATGGAACAATTTGGCCTTCTCAGGGTCACACTGATCCTGCATCTCAAGGTAGATGGCTGCATGGTGATTTAAAGAATGTGGCGTTGCCCTATGTTTATCCACTATATGCAAAATTTATTGAACTTGGAGGTCTACAATGAGAACTAGGGTAACTTTCGCGTTTTTTATAGTTTCATTCTGCGTAAATGCTGCATTGGTTGAGATTACGGTCGTAGATAACCATGGTGAGCCCGTAGAGGACGCGAAGTCTGAAGTGGCCTTTGCTACATATAGAAAAAACGGAGAGAAGATCGTGCGGGGACTCACGACGAAAGACGGTAAGTTTAAAGCGAGGGGCTCTTCCAATCACTCAACTTTTGTGACGGTTGAAAAAGATGGCCACTACCGCTCCCGTATCGAAAAGTTGAAAGCCAACACTGACTACGATCTGACCGTGGTTTTGCCTCGGATACGAAATCCCCGACCGCTTGTTACAAATGTCAGCACCGTGCTGCAAGAATTCCCAGAACTACCCTTGTTTGATACATGGATTGGATTTGATTTGGAAAAAGCCGATTGGGTGGCCCCTCACGGAAAAGGAAGCGTCGTTGACTTTAATATATACACTTCTAAAGAATTTCTTGGTTTTGCCGTTACCGAGAGACGTATGGTAGCAATTCGTGAACGATATACTGAATTCTCCGAAGATGAGTTTCGGTTATATTGGGGAATTTGGGAAGTTAGTTTGCGGCTCACGTTCCCTGAATCGAGGTCAGGAATTTTTGAGTCGCCAGAGTATTTTGGCTACAGCGAGATGCCCATGCCTCATCAAGCTCCGAATACTGTTTATCGATCGGAGTGGGGGTGGGATCACAATAGAATAATGATTTCCGATGGGCGTAACGCGGGTAAGGGTTATTTCATGAAAACAAGGGTGGAGATTGATGATGAAGGAGATGAGATATCAGCCAATTATTCGAAATTTTTAGGAATCCCTTGGTTCGATATAGGAGGCACCATAAGATGGGAGTATTACTTCAACCCTGATCCTAACGACCGGAATCTGGAATATGACGGCACCAATTTGGCAGAAACTCAAAAATAGTAGCGAGGGAATCGTACCATGACTACTCACTCATACCCACAGCGCTGTTTTGCGACATTAGCTCTAGCTGTTCTTTGTTCAGCTACATCATTCACCCAAGTTGAACAAAGAAGCAGAGCTCCACTCGGATTAGCTCGACTTGAGATAAACTCATCGGATGTAGATTCGAAAGTAGATCTGTTTCTGGAGGATGTGCTGGTTGTAACCGGCGTGCCGGGCGCGACGAAGTCTCGCAAAGGAAAGCAGGATGTTGTGGTTCTCGCCGGTGAAGCGACCTACGCCCGACCGTTGCGGGCTAAGAAAGGTGAATACGGCTTCGTCTCGTTTGGAGCTCTGGCTTCCTTGGGCTCCGTTATCGAGATTGCCGGTGCGAAGATTGGCATTTCTGAAAGCTCCGCCGTGAGCGGCTACGCGAGCGTTATGGTAAAGGGCGGCCACTCAGACTGGGAAGATACCCACCTGAGCGTGCCCTTCGATTCCTATGAGGGAATCCGGTTCGCAACTTTGCCGGTGCTCACGGTTCGACTCGACCCAGAGACGGCTGAATTCGACGTCTATGCGAGTTCCCGATTGTTGGTTGAAGGTATTCCACTGGAATCCCGTCCGAATGACCGAAAGTTCCGTATCACGGCAGGATCAGAAGGCGCTTGGCTCATGGGCCTCGTGCAATCCGATATTAACCCACTGTATATCGACGAGAATGAGAACGGCGTGGATGATGATTTTGAGTTGGCTTCAACGGGCGAACTCCAGAGTCGCGGAGCCTCAAAGCAGCAGCGTAAGGATCTCATCAAGGCATGGCGAGAAACCGGACGCCTAGCGCCTCCCCCAGCATTATTTGTTAATCGCCCCCGACCGGATGGCCGCTAAAGCAGGGAATCTGCCTAGCAGCACATCCGTTAGGTAATTGCTTTAGAAATTCATCCTTAGGCTGAGGCTGATATTCCGGCCGGGGAGCGGGGCGATGTCCTTGAGGAACGACGTGTGTACGCGGGCCTCGCTGTCGGTCAGGTTTTGGCCGCGCAGCATCAGATCCCAACTTTGATTGCCCGCGAGAAATCGATAGCTGGCGTAGGCCGATATCATGGTGAAGTCGTCCGTGCGTGTCTCGCCTGGGGCGAGTCGATCCTGACCCATAGTGTGGACGAGCTCGGTGCCGAGGCGCAGCTGCCGGTGCGCCCAGTCCAAGCCCGTGCGCAAACGCACAGGAGTGATCCGGGGCAGGTAAGTATCGTCGGTCGTATTGGTCGCATTCACCATATCACCTCCGAGGGTCCAATCGAGGTGGCCGTGCTCGTTTTGTAACACGTGAACCGTGGCGGTCGCTTCGGCCCCGTAGAATCGGGCATCGCGTTGCTCAAACTGATAGACCGGCAGTCCCTCTGCTTCGGCCCCAGTCGGGTTCTCGAAAATGAACCCGTTGAAGTCGTTCACGAATGCAGTTAAAGTCCCCGAAAGGATGTCGCCTTCACGACGCAAGCTGAGGTCGAGGCCGTAAGAGATTTCGTTGCTCAGATTCGGATCCCCGATTTCGTAGGCACTCGTGCCGATGTGAGGTCCATCGGCAAACAGCTCCTGCGTGATCGGCAGCCGTTCCGTGATCGAGATGGAGGTGGCGAACGTCCACTGGTCGTCGATGTCGCTTACCCAACCAGCCGAACCCGCCCACGCGGCACCGTCGTTGGTGCGACCCGAACCGTCTTGGACGTTGATCGATTGCCAATCGGAACGGACCCCGAATTGCCAGAGGCCTTGTTCGAGTTCGAGTTCCTCAAAGAGCATCAGCGCAAAATTCTGCGTCTCCGACGGCGGTAAAAATGCTTCGGCCCCGACGGCGTCGAAATCGGAATAGGAAAGCTCCAACCCGATCGCCCCGGTTAGCTCACCCCAGGGTTGATGCAAAGCGTCGATGCGCAGGTCGAAGCCTTCGTTGGTGAAAACCGTGCCGATCTCGTCGCCTTCAAATTCCGTGTGCTGGTAGTCGGCGTAAGCGGCATTCCAGCGGATCGCGCGGAGGCCGGCGAAGGGCTCGCGTTGTTCGCCTTGGAGTTCGAACCGGTGTTGTTGCAGATCGATGGAGACGAGTTCCTCCCCGGGTTCGTCATGGTCTTCAGCATGGTCATGCGCTTCCTCGTCATGATGATCTCCGTCGGGTTCGTCGTGGTGTTCTTCCTCTTCGCCGTGGGCGTGGTTGTGCGCGCCGGGAGGCACGCCGTAGCGGGTTTCAAACACGCTGAAGGCGCCGCCGAAGAATCCGGTTTCGGTGATCCAACTCAGGCCCAGCGAGCCGCCCTGTGATTCCACAAAAGAGTTAGGCAGCGTGCCAAACGCTTCCTGGTCTTCGTCGTGTTCATCGTCGTGGTCCTCATCATGCTCGGCGGCCTCCTCGACGCGGCGGTATTTGCTTTCGGCGTAGCCGGGGATGTCGATGTCGTTCGTCTCGCGATAAAAGGAATCTACGTGCCAGGCGAGGGCACCGGCGGCTCCTTCGACTACCAGCGCGCCCGACCGCTCGTCATTAGCGCTGCTGACGCGGCCTTCCGTCCGACCATGGAGTTGCGCGTCTGGCAGGGTCGTGTGGATCCGGTGAGTCACGACGTTCACGGCCCCACCCAGCGATGATCCGCCTTGCAGTAAGGCGGCGGGCCCGCGCGTGATTTCGATCCGCTCTATCAGTAGCGGATCAATCGACACTGCGTGATCGGGACTGATCACCGACGCGTCGATCGTATCGTTGCCGTTCTGCAGCACCGCGACGCGGGGCCCGCCGAGGGCGCGAATGATGGGGCGACCTGCCCCGGGGCCAAAATAGGTCGAGGTCACGCCGGGTTGGTTGGCCAGCATGTCCCCTAGGGTCATGGCCTGATTTCGATCTACCGCGTCGAGACCCATCACTTGGGTGGGCTGAGCGATCTCGCTTTGATTGCGGGCGTAGGGATGAGTGGTGACCTCGAAATTGGTCAGGTGCACCGCTTCATCCTCTGTGGTATGGGCGGGTTCAGTCTGAGCTGCGGCGAATATGCCGGAGCTGATAAAAATAAGAAAAGAAAGTGGTTTCATGATACGTTGATTCAACCCGGGCAGGCGCAGTGGCTTGGTTGGGTTCCAGTCGGTAGGAGTCGCGCACAGTGATGTAGCTCCCGCCGAGGAGCGCGCGAATTAGGGCCGCCGAAGCGGTGAATCAATCCCAGGGTGGTGCTCGTCCCGGAGGGGTGAGCCAATCGTCGCTCGCATAGACGGCAAGCGGTAGGACGAAATTCGTGGTCGCCAGCAACTCACGACGAGCACTGATCGCGACCCGCAGGTCGCCGACCAATATTCCGTCAGCGAAGACCTCAACGACACAGTGATGATCGGCTTCGCCAGCGTGGTCATGGACGGCAGCGTGTGCCGCCGGGGCATGACTCAGACCACCGATCCAGACGATCGCCGCCACCAATGCGGCAGCGATCCCGCGATGGCGGGTGCTTTGGCGACGGCGGTGGAACCAAAGGATCATTGGCGGAGGAACCCGACGCCCAAAACGGTCGGTGTCAACTCCCGTCGGAAATAATTCTGATCCGAAACAGCCACCACTTGGGGTCATCATCGCGACGCTCCAGGCGCCCGGTGATGGTCTGGCCGGGCTCCACGGCTTCGAGCACGCGGGGGTCGACTTGGAACGCCATGGTCATCGCCGCCATGACGCCGGGAATCTCTTCGTGGTCGACGAGAAGGGCACTCCGCTCGGGCAGCAGTGAGACGATGCGACCGCGCACGGGATAGCCGCGCAGGGCGGCTTCAGCGGGACTGCACCCACAATCGTCGATCGTAGGCTCCCCGTCATACGGCAGGGTGGCGATCTCGGTGACGACCCGGCCACCCCGACTTTGCACGATCAAGAGCTGGGCGGCCTGATCAGAACGATTGTGCAGGATCCGCATATGTGGACGACCTTCCGAGGGGCCGGCATGACGGTAGATTATGCCCACCGCACCGTTGCCGTGCAGGGCACGGAAGGCGAGATGGCCGTTGGTCTCCAGCCAGGAGACCCAATGCGTGCCATCGCGCAGCACGACGACCTTGGGGGAGCCGCTCGTCGGTTGATCGGGATCGTCGATCCGAGTCGCGGCGGTCCAGGGGCGGCCCAAGTTGTTGGACCGCGCTACCAGCACGCGGGGGTTGTCATCGGCGGCTGTGAACCACGTCGCCGCGACGTGGCCGCTGCGACGGCTGAGGTGTGGACCGTTGACTGGACAACCTTCGATGACCCAACCATCCGCGTTGGGCGCTGACGTCTCACGCCAATCGCCGCGGCGGTAGGCGCGGTAGGCAATATCCCGGACTTCCGTTTCGGATCGATCGCGGTAAGCCGTAAGCACGACTCCGTTGGGCAACACGAGCAGACTGAGCGGACAGCAATCGCAAACCTGTTCGTCGACCAAGGTATCCGTTTCGTCGTGACCGACCACGCGGCTGCGCAGTTGAGTGGCGGTGGCTTCGCGACCATCGAGCCAGATGGCTAGCCAGTTGCCATTGAGCAACGCCGCGAGTTGCACAAATTCCTGCCGTTCGCTTTCGGTCGTAATCCGCGCCGGCGCGGACCACGAAGCCCCGTAATCCTCCGAGTCACTGAATCGCGCATGGTAACCGCCGGCGGGGTTTTCCGCATACCAAATCGCGGCCACGCGACCGCGTAGGCCGGCGGTGATGGTCGGGGTATCCCGATCGTTAATGAACCAGTCGGCACCGGTGGCGATGGTCACCGGGCTGAACCACGCGTTGGTCTCACGGTCGAAGCGCGCCACGCGCAGCGCCGTCGCGCCTTCGCCGGTGGGTTCGGTCCAAGATACGAACAGATTACCATCTTGGGCACTCGTCAGGGCAGGGGTACGAGAGGTCGCGGCCGCCGCCAAAGGCAGCTGTTGGAATTTGATCGCGCTAGCGGAAGCCAACGCCGCGCTCCCGGCGAGGAGTGCGATTCGAATTAAGGCAGCGGCAGCGGCCAAGAATTTCATGGATCAATCACCTGCACGTCCTCGAGCAGCCAAGTACCGGCGTCGGAACGTTGCATGGTAGCGGTAATGGTGTCGCCTGCTTTTACGGGGGGCAACCGTTCCGGATTGATCTGAAACATCATGGTCATCGCCTGCATGAATCCAGGAATTTCTTCGTGTTTGACCAGCAGTGCCTGTCTTTCCGGAAGTTCGCTTTGGATGATACCGCGCAACGTATACGTCTTGCCGGCTTCGGTGGGTTTAACGACGCAGCAACTGCATCCGGCGGGTGCTGGCGCGTCGGCTGACTGCTTGGCCGGGTCTGCGGCCGCAAGGCTCAAGGGGAGGGTGAGGGCACCTAGCAGAGGTAGGAAGCGGTAAGAACGGGGAAGTGTTTTCATAATGATCTAAAAATTCGAAGGAAAGACGGGCGAAAGGGTAAGTCAGGAGGGATCAGTAGCGAAAGTCACATTTGATCCACGCAAATCGACCCGGTTCATTGACCCGCGTCGTCTGCACGAAGCCTGCGACGCTGGAACCCGCCCGGCTGATATGCTCGGCGAACGTGCGATCAAACAGGTTATCTATCCCTGCTGAGATGCGAACAGCGTTGGTGGGGGCCCAGCTGGCGTTGAGGGAAAACACGTCAAAGGCTGGCGAGGGACCGATGTCTTGACCGACAATGTTGCCTTGATCCACCGCGACGCGATCTTGGGCAGCGGCGACTCGCCAGAGCACGCCCGCCGACCAAGTGGGCCGCGCATAAGTCAAACCCAACCGGCCCTCGAGAGGCGGCATCTGCGCCAGGGCCAGGTCGTCCGTGGGGTTGGTGCCTCGCACGGCCGCGATGCTCGCCTCGCTGCGCCACGTCTCGCTGAAGCGATACCCGAGACTGATTTCGCCCCCGAAACTTTCGGCTTCGATGTTGCGGGTCACGGTGGCGGCTCGCGTGCGATTCATCATCCCGGTCGGTTTCGCGACGTTACGTTCGATCAAGATATAGTCGTCGATCTGAGTGGCAAAGGCAGACACCGACCAATCGAATCCATCGCGTCGGTGCAGCCAACCGATGTCCAGTTGAGTCACTTTTTCGGGCGCGGTGGTGAAGGCGCTGAGACCAGTCAGCGTCTCGTTAGACACCAACTCCCAGTAGTCGGGAAAACGTTGGGTATATCCGACGCCGACAAAAGCGGTCGACGCCGCGCCGAGATCAAACTCCAGCCGACCGAAGGCGGCGGGGAGGGTGGCCGTGCGTTCCAGCTCAGCCGTGGGATTGGGCGCAGTCATGCCCATCATCCCGATGCGAACAGTGGATCGCTGATCGGTGGCGGTCCAGTGATCGGCCCGGGCTCCCGCGTAGGCGCGGATGTCATCAGAAAACGAATACGCAGTTTCGATGAACGCCCCGGTCTGATGAAACGTCGCATCCGGCCCGCGCGGTATCGTGGTGAATGACATCTGGTCCTCGTTGCGCGTGGAACGGACGCGATGCTGGTTACTCTGATGGTCGATGCCGACGTCCAGACTCAGCGGGGCAGCGAGATCGAGTTTAAAGGCCAACCGTCCACCGTAGGTTAGCCGGTCGGGGTTCGATACGGTCTTGCCGGGCATCATCATGTTGGGCCGAAATTCTCGCTGGGAGAAGTTGTCCATCACGTGGTCGACGGCGTTCACGTAGAGCTGAAATTCGGTGCGGCTGATCCAATCCGTGAGCCCGAGATGTTGCAGGCGCAAACCGGCGTTTTGCCGATCAAAACGAGCGCCGTCCATCATCCGATCCGCGTAGGCGGCTTCGCCATCACTGAGGGCGGCGGTGAGTTCGATGAAGGTATCGTCCGAGGGCGTCCAAGCGACGGATCCATTGGTGCTCCAGCGCTGGTAGGCCGCATGGACTTCCTGGCCATCGCCGTCGGTATAATTGTCCATCGCGGCATCGGTGGCGGCGAGGCGACCTTGTAGGGTGGGGGTGCCGCCGCGCAAATCGATCACGCCCTCGCGCCGATCGAAGTCGCCGAGCGTTACGCTGGCGAATGCCGTGGCCCCGCGGTCATCCCGTCGCTCGAAGTCGCGCTCGAAACGCACGGCCCCAGCGGGACTCATCGGGCCGAAGCGGACCGCTTGGGGGCCTTTGATGACGGTGATGCGATCATAAGCTGCGGGGAAGATGTAGGCGGTGGGCGGGTCCATCCGCTGGCCACAACCACCGAGGACGCTTTCGCCCTCGACGAGGATACCGAGGCGAGAGCCGGCCATGCCCCGCAACATGGGATCGCCGTCGGTGCCGCCTTTGCGGATGACGGCGAAGCCCGGAATGTTTTTGAGCACGTCGGCGCCATCGTGCGCGGGTATGGGTTGCGCAGCCGCTTTGGGGTCAGTCTGGATGACCAACGGTTCGATGGTTCGCGCGGTGGTGACGACGATGGGATCGAGGGAAATCACCGGGGTTTGAGCAAAAGCGCTAGTAGCGAGCACGACCAAACTGACCGCGCTACGAAGATAAATCGTTTTCATGATAGAGTGAAATAGAGACTTTGAGGATAACTCAGAACGCCCATTGCCAACCGATCGTGAGAGTGTTGTCGGGGCCGAGTTGGGGGTCATCGAGATCGCGATCAATCACGGTGCCGTATTCGATGGCGATTGCGGTTAACGTGATCGGCGCCGCAAAGAGAGATCTGAACATAGTAAGATTGAGGGAAAAAAGGTGAAGTCGCGCGTGGCCGCATCCGCGCGGAGTGACGTCCCTCCTTCGGAAGCGAAGGCGATGGGACGAAAAATTGAGCGGCCGAATAAACCGAGAACTGCCCTTAGGCGCGGGGCGGTGGAGTCGGCGGGGCGCTGCCCAAAATCTCGGGCAGCGCGAGGTCGCTAAGCGACCACTGGTGGGGATCGAGGCGGGGCACGATCACGGGGTTGAGCTGGCCGAGCGCGAGTTGGATCTCGCGCGTGCCAGACTTCGCGGGAGCGGAGTCGTCGTCGGCATCCTGCGAGACGTCGGCGACAAACTCGCAGACGCCGCAAAAATTATCCGGGCTGAAAGTCATGCGCGCCGCATCGGTGTAGGACATCGTCTGCGAATACGTCGCGAACATTTTTCCCCAAGCAAAGGTCTGCACCAAATCCCAATGACTGCCGGTGGCCACGAGCCACGCAGCGAGCGTCATGATGAGAGCGAGTTTTTGGCGCATACCCGGACTAAACATCCGAGGCCGCAGTGACGGAGCAAGCCGAATTAGGGGCTATTAGAAAAGGCAATGGGAATGTTGCCAGATCGGATATTGTCAGGCGGGAGGCAGCCTCTACCGTGAGCGCTTCGCATGCCCGATCAGCCCAAAGATTTCCCGGTGACGGAACCGAATGAAGATGAAGAGATTCTCGAAGCTTCCTTCGAGGAATTGAACACGTTTTCAGCCGAGCGTTTGGAGGAAGCCTCCGACGTCGTGTTGGCGCGCGCCCTGTCCCGCTTCGAGATCGACGAGCGACGGAGCATCCTGCGGCAAGTGAGTGAAGCCAAGGCTTCGGACATCCTCGCCGAGATGGATGAGGAGGATGCCGCCGAAGTGCTCGGTGCGATGCGCGAGAGTCGGGCGGTCAAGATGATCGAAAGATTCGATCCCGATGATGCGGCGGATATGGTGGCGGAACTCGAAGACGAGGATCGCACGCGTTTGATGGGAGCGCTGGAGCCGGAAACGGCGGAGGATATCAACCTGTTACTCTCCTACGATCCGGAGACGGCGGGCGGCGTGATGACCACGGATTTCGGGGTGGTGCGCGTTAATCACACCATCGAGCAGGCGATCAGTGACCTCCGGCACCAAGGCGAAGAACTCGACAACATTTACTATATTTACGTCGTCGATGCCGTGGGCCACTTGCAAGGGGTGGTCTCCATTCGCGAGATGCTGTTGGCCCGGCCTGGTGCCCACATTCGCGATATTATGCACGATGACCTCGAGGGCGTGTGTGCGCCGGAGGATGACCGGGAATTGGTCGCGAGTCGCACGGCGGAGTTTAATCTCGCGGCTCTGCCAGTGGTGGATGCCGCGGGCAAACTAATCGGTATCGTCACCCATGATGACGTGCTCGACATTATCCAAGACGAGGCCACCGAAGATTTCCAGAAGATGGTCGGTGCGGGTGGTGACGAGAGCATTCTAGACTCGGTGGGGGAAAGTCTGCGCAAACGGAACCCGTGGCTCGTGGTGAACCTGCTGACCATCAGCGTCGCGGCGGCGGTGATCACTTTTTACGAAGATCAAATTAAGAGCATGGCCATCCTCGCGGTGATGATGCCGGTGATCGCAAACCTCGGCGGCAATACCGGAGCGCAGACCTTGGCGGTGCTGATTCGTAGTCTGGCGGTGGGCGAAATTCAGCCGCGCGACTCGTTCGCGATTTGTGGCCGGGAGGCAATGAAGGGGCTGCTCAATGGCGTGATCATCGGATTGATTACCGCCGGGACGGTGGGCCTGTTTACGCAGGACGTCATGGTGGCGATAGTCGTCTTCCTCGCGATGGTATGCACGATGACATTCTCGGGATTTGTGGGTGCCACGATTCCGCTGACCCTTAAACGGCTCAAGTTTGATCCGGCGCAGAGCTCATCGATTTTTGTGACTGGGATTGTCGATATGGTCGGGTTTTTGGTTTTTCTTCAATTGGCCACGTGGCTCCTTTTTTAGATGGCGGCTGGCGATCCTCTTTCCCCGCTGCCAGTGGAACCTCTGCCCGGCCGCTACCGTCATTACAAAGGCGGGGAGTATAACGTCATCGGCCTGTGCCGACATTCGGAATCCTTGGAGCCGATGGTCGTCTACCGCGCGCTCTACGGCGAGCTGGGACTTTGGGTGCGACCCGCCGCGATGTGGAATGAGCTCGTGGTGGTCGATGGTCGCAAACAGCTGCGGTTTGCACGGATTGAAGCGTAGGGATGGTGAGGGTAAGGGGCGGGGCGGACCACGTTGTCGGCTCGCTCCCGTTTATCGCTACTCAGAGTGGGGTAGCCGCGCTTGAGCCGGAGGGGCAGATGAAACGGGCGTTGCTCGACGACGCCCGAGCCCGGTGGATTAGGCAACCGGTTCAGAAGCGCCGTCGGGCGTAAAGCCCGACCCACCCAGCAGGGCGCTAGGTGGTCTGACGTGGGTCGGGCTTTATGCCCGATATGTTTCATTCTAGCAGGGCGCTAGGTGGTCTGACGTGGGTCGGGCTTTATGCCCGAAATGTTTCATTCCAGCAGGGCGGGCCACGGTGTCGGCTCGCTCCCGCTTGCCGCTACCCAGAGTGGAGTAGCCGTGCTTTGAGCCGGAGTCGAAAGGGCGATGGGGCCCTACTCCCGATCTCGCCGTTGCAGCATGGCCACGGCCACCAGGAGCACGAATGAGATTACGAGCAGCGTGGCGGCGAACGCGTGGGCGGAGGCGTAGTTCAATTTTTGCACCTCGTCGTAAAGGGCGATGCTCGCCACGCGCGTCTCTCCAGCGATCGAGCCACCGATCATCAGCACGACGCCGAACTCCCCCAACGTGTGGGCAAAGCCTAAGGTCAATCCGGCGCCGATGCCGCGTCTCGCCAGCGGCAAATGCACCCGCCAAAACGTGCGCCACTGGGTGGCTCCGCTCGCGCGACTGGCGTCGAGTAGTTCACTCGGCACCGCGCGTAACGCCGCTTGAAAGGGCTGCACCGCAAAGGGCAGCGAGTAGATCACCGAGGCGATGACCAACCCCGTGAACGTGAAGGAAAGCGGCGCGCCCGTCAGCGCGACCCACCAGCTGCCGGGCGGGCTTTGCGGCGAGAACGCGATGAGCAGATAGAAGCCGATCACCGTTGGCGGCAGCACGATGGGCAGGGTGACCAACGCCTCGGCAAAGGCCGCGAAGCGGCCGCGACTGCGGTTGAGCCACCACGCGATCGGTAGGCCGATCAGACCGAGCAATACCGTCGTGATCCCCGCCAGTTTAAGGGTCAGCCAAAGCGACTGCCACAAGGCGGGGGAAAGTAACCAGCTACCGATGACAGGATCGACCACGATGATGCAACGTGAGGGGCGGAGCGGGTCGGATCAAGGCAGGCGATAGTCGTATGCAACTAAGATTTGCTGAGCCGTTTCGCTGCCCAACCAAGCGAGAAATACCGCGGCTGCGCGAGCATGCGGACGACCGCGAATCACCACGGCGCCGTGCGCCAATACGTTCTCGTCATCGACCGGCAGGATCAAGCCGGGCCCCAGTTGTGGGCGCCCGACCAGTAACGAGGCGGCGATAAAAGCGTAGTTGGCGTTACCACTGTCCGCGAAGTGCAGGGCCTGCGCCACGTTCTCACCGTAAACGATGCGCGCTTGGATCGTCGGCCACAGTCCGGCGGCTTGGAGCACCTGCCGGGCCGCGATGCCGAACGGTGCGATGTCTGGCTGGGCGATAGCGATGCGCCGCACCCCGGGGTCACGCAGGACTACGACCCAATCGCTGCCCGCTGGCGGATGCGGCCAGAGCACCAGTTGCCCGATGGCAAAGGCCTGCACGGAACCCGCGGCGGCGTGCCCTGATTCAATCAACGCGGCCGGATAGCCCAGGTCGGCGGAAAGGAACGCGTCAAACGGCGCGCCGTGCCGAATCTGCGCGACGAGGTTGCCCGAGGAACCGTGAGAAAACTCTAGCTGAATTTCAGGATGCTCCTGCTGGAAGGCCGCTTGGAGCGGCGCCACTACGACGTGCAGATTAGAGGCCGCCGCGATGCGCAGAGACGTGGCCGCTCCGGTGGTCAATGCCAAGCCCATCAGTACTGCCATCATCCCGGCCCGCCGCGTGATCATTGCTCCGCTAGGTCGACCGTGAACGAGCTCTTGAAACGATCGTGGCCGTGTTGATTCATCCCGCGGAATGTCACGTCGAGGCGCGAGCGATTATCGGTCACTTCGAGGATCCCAAAAAACTCCTCCGTCGGGCCGGGTTGCAGCGGCCCCTCGGTCCACTGGCCGATCACCGGATCGCGCCCCTGATCGAGCACACCGGCTTGAAATTCATGCAATACCCCCGGCCTGCCGCTGCCAATCCGGGCGGCCAATATTCCGCCATTGCCCGACAATACACACACGTTGCTGATGCCTTCTTCCCGCAACCACGTTTCGATCTTGGTGCGTTCGGCAGCGTAGTAGCCCCAATGATTGTCGGGCCCCGACACGGCTTCGCGGCCATGCCAAGCCACGGCCGACACCAGGAAAATTAGGGGATGAGACGGCGCGGCCGTGCGCAGTTCCGCTTGCAACCATGCCCATTGCCAATCACCCAAAATTGTCGGCGATTCCGACTCAGGCGGAGTTCGGTGCGTTTCGGTATCGAGCACGATAAAACGGGCCCGCCCGATGGAGAACGCTTGGCTGATCGGGCGGAGAGAGAGTCCCACTTCGTCCGGGTTGTCGGCGGGAAGCGGATAGTGCGGGATGTAAGCACGATAGGCGGCATGGGCGGCCGCCCCGCCGGCGTCCTTGGTGTTCCACGTGTAAACCATCGGCACGTCGCGGTAGAGCTCCGCTTGGGTAAACGAATCCAGCGCCTGATCGTAAAGGGCGAACCAAGCGGGCAACTCGTCGGGCACCTCCGTCTCGTTGTGGCCATTGCCGAGATGCAGGAAGATCAAGGGCTTTTGGTAACGGATCTCAGAAAACGCGCCCGCCTCCGAACCGGTCATTGCCCCCGACGCGAACCCGACGCGAAACGACGCATAACTGCCGGGCCGAGGAAACGTTTTGATCGTCCCCACACTGAGTAACTCGCGCACCCGCCCCGCCGTCGGTCGCACGTAGTAAGTGGTGTCGGGTTTCAAATTGCGCAAAAGGTAACGCGCCAGCGTCACGGGATCCGTGGGCAGGCGGGCACGCTGGGCCAAGGATATGGGCCGCCGGAAGTCTTTGTGTTCGCTGACCTCTAGGCTCGTCATCCGAGCCTCGTTAAGGGTCAGGTGCACGATCGCAGAATTCGGACCGATGTTGCCGCTCCACGGACCTTGGTGAACCAACTGGGCTTGCAAGGCTGCCGGGGTTCCGAGCAGAAACCCGAGGAGGAGGAGCGCGGAACGCGTCATCGTGCGGAGGGCAGACGCGTTGATCAGAACGGCGGTTCTTCTTCGATATCGCCGGCTCCGGCCTCGGGTTCGCGCAACGGCGGACCGTCCTGCCTAGGCGGGGCGCTGCTGCTACCGTCACCAGACTCGATCTTCCAGGCGTTGAGGTTCACGAAGTAGCTTTCCTTCCACTCCCGGCCGCGGATGTCGAAAAACACTTTGATGGAGTCGCCCTCCTTGAGCGGCTCGAGCAGGCTGACCTTGTCTTTCACGAGTTCGAACTTGATGTCCTGCGGATAGCGATCGGCGGTCGTGGTGATCACGAATTCGCGCTTGTTGAAGCCGCTGCCAAAGGTCTGTTCCTCGAAAATCTTTTTAATGGTGCCGGAAATATCAAACATAGGATGGGAGCGTGAGGGGTATGGTCGGTCCGGCGCAAAACTGATTTTGAAAAATCGATAGGCACTGTTGGTGGGATGCGAGATGCGAGATGCGAGATGCGAGATGCGGAACGCTGTTGGCGGGATGCGAGATGGTGGGTGAAACTGTCGGGCATAAAGCCCGACCCACCCAGCAGGATGCGCGGGGGAGACGGGAATCCCGGGTCAGCGATCTCGGCTACAGCTAACTGATCGCACTGTAGCCGAGGTCGCTGACCTCGGGTTTCACATGACGGCTCTGTCTCCGCTGGACATCTGCAACGCGCGGCAACGGTTCAGGCACTGTTGGCGAGATGCGGGATGGTGGGTGAAACTGTCGGGCATAAAGCCCGACCCACCCAGCAGGATGCGCGGGGGAGACGGGAATCCCGGGTCAGCGACCTCGGCTACAGCTAACTGATCGCACTGTAGCCGAGGTCGCTGACCTCGGGTTTCACATGACGGCTCTGTCTCCGCTGGACATCTGCAACGCGCGGTAACGGTTCAGGCTTTGTTGGCGGGATGCGAGAT
>Ga0075118_10000751_pt1 | contig 27243 bp, 24 predicted proteins | sample AntAceMetag02UKE_FD_69794 | JGI IMG/M metagenome (GOLD analysis project Ga0075118, IMG submission 69794) | Saline lake microbial communities from Ace Lake, Antarctica - Antarctic Ace Lake Metagenome 02UKE | ecosystem: Environmental > Aquatic > Non-marine Saline and Alkaline > Saline | place...
GCTTATCCGACGATATTGATCGACGGCTAGAGGGCCACAATTCCGGAATCAGCAGGTGGACAAAATATCGCGGCCCTTGGAGACTTCACTGGATAAGCCACCTGCAGCCAACTCTCGGAGAAGCCCGCAAGTTGGAGCTGCTCCTTAAATATCTAATGAGCGGTGCGGGATTGCCCGCGTTGCTGAATCGATCCACGGATCAAGTCTGATGAAAGTTACCCGTGGTCAGATTGTTTCCCGAGGCCTCACTTGCCGTTGCCCCAATTGCGGTGGTCGCACCTTGTTTCAGGAAGGGAAGCGGTTCCGAGTAAACCCGTCTTGCTCGCAATGCGGTCTGGTCATTGAGCGTGATGAGGGCGGCTACCTCGGTTCGCTTTCGCTCAACTATGGCGTCACGATCATGCTGTATTTGTTGCCGATTCTGCTGCTCCACGTTTTCGACGTGATCTCTGGAATAGCCGCAACCTTGGCTGCTGGGGTGGGGGCGGTCGTCGTGCCCATTTTGCTCTACCGGCCGTCTCGCAGCTGGTGGTTGATGAACTACTACTACTTTCTGCCCCACCATTTGCCGGCGAATCAGCGAAAGGTCGCCGCCAATGAAGACGCCAACACCTAGCATGCCAGGGGCCGTGGAGAGACGCACGGCCAATGCCTTAGAAACCTCGCCAAACTTTCTGCTTCCGTTTTAAGGGTGGCGTCCTACGGTCTGCGGTCCCGTGAGGAGAGATGGCAGAGTGGTCGAATGCGTCTGACTCGAAATCAGATTTACCGGCAACGGTAACGGGGGTTCGAATCCCTCTCTCTCCGCCACTTTCGCCAAAAGCTCAAGCGGCGCCTCGATCGGGATTACATCCCTTGCCTCCTCGCTGACGCTCCTCGGTTGTCGTCGCTTTGCTTCTCGGAACTCTCCGCCACTTTCGCCAAAAGCTCAAGCGGTGCCTCGATCGGGATTACATCCCTTGCCTCCTTGGGTGTCCGTCGGGCACTTTGCCAGAGGCCGCTTGGGCTTGGCTGTAGCCGGGCTCGGTGAGCCCGGAGCGGTGGAGTGGAATCGGAGGATCCCTGCTTAGATCCCCGAGGCAGGGTCCACGATTTCGGACGTAAGGGCGGTTTGACTGCGCTGGTTGGCGGCGGCGATGAAGTAGTTTTGCACGGAGAATGATGCCGTATCATCGCTTTTGCGGACCAGTCGGTAGGCTCCGTTGGGCAGCAATTCCCGAGCATTTTCATTGTCCATCAGTTCCATGCCGAAGAGTTCGTCCCGGATCCATTTACGCGCCGCCGGATCATCCACTGGAAATACCACTTCGATGCGACGGAAGAAGTTACGCGGCATCCAATCCGCACTGCCGCAGTAAATCGCGGCTTCGCCCCCGCTGTTTTCGAAGTAAAAGGTGCGGACGTGTTCGAGGTAGCGACCGACGATGCTACGCACGCGGATGTTGTCGCTGAGACCACGGACGCCGGGCACCAAGCCGCAGACGCCCCGCACGATGAGGTCGATCTGCACGCCAGCGCGCGACGCGGTGTAGAGGTGATCGATGGTGGCTTTGTCCACCAGCGAATTCATCTTAGCGAGGATGCGGGCGGGTTTGCCGGCAGCGGCGTTGGCCGCTTCGCGGTCGATCAGTTCGAGGGTGCGCGCATGGAGATTAAATGGTGCCACCAACAGACGGTCGAAAGTCGGCGCGCGGCTAAATCCGGTGAGGGTGTTGAAGATGTTGGCAACATCTGCGGTGATATCGGTGCGCGAGGTGAAGAGACTGAGATCGGTGTAGAGCCGGGCCGTCTTGGGGTTGTAATTGCCCGTGCCGAGGTGCACGTAGCGGCGGAGTTTTCCGTGTTCCCGGCGGACCACGAGCGAGCACTTGCAATGGGTTTTGTGGCCCACCAACCCGTAGACGACATGGACGCCGGCTTCCTCCAACTGGCGCGCCCATTGGATATTATTGGCCTCGTCGAACCGCGCCTTCAACTCAACCAAAGCGGTGACTTGTTTGCCGCGACGAGAGGCTTCGACTAGGGCGCGAACGATCGGTGAATTGCCGCTGGTGCGATAGAGCGTTTGCTTCATCGCGAACACCTGCGGATCGCGGGCGGCATGCTCGATAAAATCGACTACCGGCGTGAAGGCGTCGTAGGGGTGATGCAGCATCACGTCGCGCTGCCGCAGAGTTTTGAAAGGTGAGATCCCGGGAGGCAGCGCCGCCGAATTGGCGGGAGTGAACGGGGGGAATTTGAGATCCGGCCGATCAATTTCGGTCAGACTCATCAACCGCAAAAGGTTGAGCGGGCCGTTAAGGCGAAACACGTATTCGTGGGACAGCTCCAGATGGTCGCATAGCGTCGTGAAAATCTCATCGTTCACCCCTTGCTCGATCTCGAGCCGCACCGCAGCGCCCCGCTTGAGATTCAACAGCTCGGCTTCGATTGTTTTCAGCAGGTTCTCCGTCTCCTCGTCATCGATGAAGAGGTCACTGTTGCGCGTGACCCGGAAGGCTTGGGCATCGTTGATGCGATAACCGGGGAAAAAAGCGTCGGCACAGAGCTTGATGATATCGCTGAGAAAAATGTAGGTCTGCTCTTTTGAGCCCTCAGGGTCCATGCGCAGCAGCCGCGGGAGAATGCGGGGCACCGGCAACAACGCTGCTTGCCGTTCGATCTCCGGGGTCGACGGATCGTCGAGCGACACGATGACGTTGAGCGTCTTGTTGCCGAGCTGGGGAAAGGGATGCGACTGATCGAGGCCGAGGGGGGTGAGCACCGGGAAAACCTGCTCCTCAAAATACTGCTTCACCCAAATCAGTTCCGTAGCGCTCAGCTCTTCGGCGGACTTGAAAATGATGCCTTCCGCGGCGAGGGCAGGGACCAGGTCCTGCTGCCACGTGCGGTAGAGATCGTCCACCAGCGAGCCGACAACGGAGTGGATCCGGCGCAGCTGCTCCCGAGGGCCGAGGCCGTCCGTACCGGCGTGGTTGATGCCGTTCTCTACTTGTTGGATCAGCCCGGAGACGCGGATTTCGAAAAACTCGTCGAGGTTGGAGCAAACGATGGCGAGAAACTTAACCCGCTCCAGCAGCGGCACGCGGGCGTCGTGGGCCTGTTCCAGCACGCGGCGATTGAACGACAGCCAGGACAGCTCCCGATTGAAATAGGCTGCGTTCGACGGGCGCGTGTGCCGCTCAACCGGCGTGGATGAGGTGCGCGGATACTTCACTCCCTTCCGGTTGATCGGAGGCAACGGGGATGAGACCTTGGGGGACGAAGCGCGGGCACACATGAAAAGTGGAAAAGAGTTCCAAACTAGCATGCTCCGGCCTCAAAACCACCCTTTTTGGTCGATATTGGACCGGTTGTTACAAACCAACCGATGATTTGGGCCTAATTAGCGGGCGAGATAACCGGAAAGGCTTTGGCGCAGTTTTTCCCGAGCGCGATAGAGGCGAGTCTCTACCGCTTTGGGGGTGGCGCCGATGATGGTCGCGACCTCGCTGTGCGGCAGTTGCTCGTAGACGACCAAGATCAATACTTCCTGTAAATTTTGGGGCAGACTCTCGATGGCCCGGCGCACGGCAGTCGCTTGCTCGGCGATCTCCGTGCGGTTGGCGGGGTCTTCCGCCGTAGAGGATTCCGGGACCGTTGTTAGGGGCTGACTTTCGCGACGACGATCACGTCGCATGAGGTCGCGCCGGAGATTGATCGCGATTTGAAACATCCACGTGCTGAAGATCCGCCGGGGATCGAAACGTTCCGCATGACGGAATACGCGCACGAAGGTATCCTGCGCCAAATCGCAGGCATCGGCATCCGACACGCCGTGGCGCAACAGGTAGGCGCGCAGGCGAATCTGCCAACGCTGCATCAGGGGATCCAAGGCGGTTTGATCGCCACCTTGCAGCCGGCGCATGTCGGCCCGGTCCTGCTCGACTTCCGTCATCTCAGGCCGAACGGAGCCTCGTGCTCATGGACACTCAGCAGCGGAGTGATGGTCTCCAAATAACGTTGCCCCTGCTCGGCCGACATTACGGCGGCCACGGCTTCGAGGTGAGCTTGGGTAGCAACGTGACAACGGATTTTGAGTGTGTCCAATGCCTGGGCGGCGGCGGTTTTTTCGGCCGGGTTGATCGCATCGGCTAGGGCCGTTTGAGCCTCCATGACTGCGGCGCAATGCGCATCGCAGATGGGACGATATGCCTCGTGGAGCGAGCGGACCTGTTCGGCCTGCGCCGTGGTCAGTTCGAATTCCTTGATCAACCAGGTCACCTCGTCGGTCGGACCCGGATCTGAAGTGAGTTTCTGGGCGACCCAGAACCCCGCCGCTCCGGCGATCAAAGAGATGACCAGGGTTCGAAGAATTTCGGAGGGTTTCACGGCGAGTGGTGGCCCGCCATGCTCACCGGGTCGATGCTGCGCGCGTAAGCATCGGCCATGTTCTGCTCGTCGGGCTGGGGCCGCAGAAGCGTGCCCGCGATCGTCCCCGCGGCGATGGCCAGCGAAGCGGCGAGAGGGAGGGCGGCGGGAAAGCGCAGCCAACGACTCGTCCGCCGCGAGGATTCTCCGGCTAGGCGGGCTTGGACCTGTTGCTCGAAATCAGGCTGCACCGATGGCTGCGGACGCCACTTTTGGAGCAGCAAATCGAGGGAGTCTGGTTCGTTCATGCAGGGTGATACGTGGCACAGGGCGCGATCCCTTGCAAATTCTCAAAGCCAGCGCCGCGTTTTACGGCAGTAGGCCTCGAACTGGAGCCCAAACCTTTGGCGCAGCGCGCCTTCTTCCCAAGAGATCACACTTAGCGTGATCCCGATGATGAAGATCGGCACCGCACCCCAAGGCCAAAGCTGCCCGCTCAAGAGCGCCGTGCCGGATAGGATTACCGCTTCGGCTAGGTAGATAGGATTTCGGCTCATCCGAAAGACCCCCGATTCAATCAGCCGCTGCGACTTATCCTCGAAGGGCAAAATTGTCGTGTGATAGCGGCGGAAGGCGAGGGCGGCGGCGGCGAAGAGCGCTATCCCGCTGCCCCCGATCACCCAGCCGAACCAGCGCACTGCTGCCAGCGACTCGACCTCGCTCGGCGCATTCCGCAGCAGCACCCATTGGCCCACCAGCAGCGTGAGAAACCAAACGGGCGGATAGAGCCGTCGTTTCATCAACGGCTTAACCTCGGGGCCCCAGCTTGGCGGATAGCGTCGTCGCGTAATTTCATGCGGATGAGACCCGCTGCTGATAAATCATGGCTGGACCAATGGAGCCCGTCCCGATGTCCCGCCTATGCTTCGGTCTTCACGAAGAAGTAGGTGCCGATAGGATTGGCACCCGGCCCGAGCGCACTCGGGGTCACTTTGTAAATCTTCATCTCAAGCGCAGTGCCGTCGGCGGCGGACGACAGCATGAACGTGTAGAATACATCCCGGCTTTGAGAGATACGAAACACCGTCGCGCCGTTTTCGTGGGAGACGCCATTGCGTGGGCCCCAGCGCAACCGGGAATTTTCGGTGCCGGATTCCGTATAGGTTATGATTTCAATCCAGCCATCTAGGTCAGTTAGAACGACCGTGGCCGTATCCGCGTGGTCTAATACTCCGACATGGGGGGAGAGCTGCAGCTTGAGCAAAGCGTGAAATGAGACTTCGGATGAAGCTTCTGATAGCATCGATCCTTTGTCGGCGTAGGTGCCGGAAATATTAGCTGCGAGTGCGATGGAACCGCTCCAGAGCGTTACCAATCCGAGTAGTATCGTGGATTTAAAACGAGGGGTTTTCATAGAAGGGGAACCTATCAATTTGTGGGGTTTGAGGCAAGGATCACCGATCAGTTTTGCCGCCGGCGATTAGAGGTTGTCGTCGAGGAGGGCGGCGAAGGATTCGATCGCCGTCGCGTCCATCGGACCTTGGCGATGCAGCCATTGCACGTAGGCGACTAGGAGATCGATTTCCGGGTCGCTGAGCACATCAGCGTAGCCCGGCATGGGAATCGCTTGGGCATCGAAGTAGCCCTGGGCGAGGCCACCCATCAGGCCCGACTCGATGTCTCGGCCGCGGCCATGCTCGATCCAGTGCCGAATTTCGACGGGGTTCCCGTTATCCGTGAGCTTAAGAAAATCGTCGCCTTGGAATCCCGGAATATAGCGTTTGAAGGATGCGAGGTTGTCGATCCGACCTTGGCCGAGTTCCCCGTGGCATTGGTAGCAGCCGACCTTGCGGGACAAGCGATCCCCGAGCAGCACGAGTTCGCCTTCCGCCAGTTCGGTGACGTCCGCGGCCGTGAGCTCGGGCATGTCCTCATCGAGATTATCGTAGCCTTGAAACCCCTTGAGGCCGACCGCCAACGCCCACGCCGCGATGTCCGCGATCTCGGCCTCGGTGAGGTGACCGTCATCGCCGTAGGCGGGCATCTGCATGAGCAGATTTTCGTGACTCGCGCGTTTGCTCTCCGGCACGCCATGAGTGACCCAAGTGATGATCGATTGAGCGGAATGTTCTTCCTCCCAAATCGGCGCGATGCCGGTAGGTTCCCAAGCGGAATCGCGTAACCGGAAGTTGGCCCGCGGATCGTCGATGCTGGTGCCATGGCAGGCGTAACAACCGGCGGTGGTGGCGAGCTGGGCGCCGCGTGAAACCGGGGAAGACTCCGGCTTAGTTTCGTAGCGATAAAACAAACCGACGAGCACGGCGAAGGCAGCCGCGGTGCCAACCGTTACAAAAAAAGCGGGGCGAAAATTCATGGGGCAGGAGTCGCAGACTGATTGTTGCCACCTCGCCCGTAAAGCCCCACCCGCGCAACGCGTGGTTTTCGTCGAAGATCTATGGCCCGGTTAGGGTAGGGCGGTTTCGCCGCCTCCGCCGATCGCGTCGGATGGGATTGGCTGAACAGGTATACAGGATGAAACGGCGCGCTCCCGCCTTCGTCCCGTTTTGCAGGACTCCTGAGGGCACCGCGGCGAGCACGCCCTCCTGCGTAACCTTGCTCGATTAGGATCCGGCTGCGGCCGCGGCAAACCTTACGCGGCGGAATGCCTCGGGCGCATTGCGCTCCGAAACTAGCCGAGGCTTCGACGCGGGCGACGGCTTAGCCAGCCGACTAAAGAGAGGCCCATGAAAAGGGCACCGTAGCTTCCGGGTTCCGGGACGATGGGGGTGATCTCATCGTTGAAACTGCGCCAAGCCGTATCGTTGCCGCCGAACCCACTGAAGATGATCTGATTCATCGGGTCGGTCCCGGTGGTGTCATAGACGGCACCCGACCAGGCGTTGGAGAGGAACAGGTCGTTGCCGTTGATCCAGTTGGAAATCTGGAGCGTGACTCCGTCGGCCAGCTCGAGCGAGCCGAGATCAAAATTGGAATTCACGCCGGCACCGAAATTGATCACGGAGTTGGCGCCGACATGGAGCGAATCGAATCCGATATCGAAGCCATTGAGGTCGAGGGTGCCGCCGTTCAAAAACACCGAACCATCGAACAATATGTCGTTATTGAAGGTCAGGGTGCCAGAGCCGGTTTTAATGAAGTTGCCCGTGCCCGTGAGGTTACCGCCGAAGGTGGAGGAGCCCGAATTCACCCCGACGGTGAAATTGCCGCTGGCGTCGATGTTGATCGTGCCGGTGCCGCCGATGACGTTGACCGATTCGGTGAATTCGCCGATGTCGATCAGGCCGTCGCTGTCGACATTAATACCGGTGATCCAGTCGGCGATTTGGTTGTTGGCGTCGAGTCGGAGGACGGCGGAGCTCGCCGCGCCGGAGCCATCACCCACGGTAATGGGCCCCTGGCCGGCGGAGCTCACGCCATCGTTGCGAGCGAGGACGACGGTGCCCGCGTTGATATTGAGGCCTCCGCTGGTGCTGTTGTCGGCGCTGCCGTCGAAAGTAAGGGTGGCCGTATCGGTTTTGGTGATACTGCCGGCGCCATAGAGGTTGTTGTTGATGTTCGTGTTGCCGGCGCCGCCGACGGTGAGGTCGTTGTCCACCGCGAAGCCGCCGCTGCCGCCGAAGGTCAGGTTACTGCCCGACTGCGTGGAGATGGTGGCGTCGTCATCGACGGCGATCGCAGAGTTGATGGTATTGCTGCCGGAGACGCTGGTGATCGCGCCTTCGCCGCTCGTGCCGGTGCCGGAGATGCCGATCTCGCCCTCCGTGAGCGTCGTGTCGCCGGCGATGCTGAGATTCGCGCCACTCGCCACGACATTGCCCCAAGTGGAGTTGCCGAGCGCGCCGTCCGCGCTGACGAGGACGGATCCTTGCTGAATATTGGTGATGCCTCCGTAGGAATTCGAAGAGGTGATTTCGAGACGCCCCGTCCCGTATTTGCGCAGGCCGTTCCAGCCGGAGAGATTGGTCGAGCCCACGGTGGCAGTGCTGCCCGAGGCGACCGTGAAGTCAGCGGTCGAGTCGTTGAATTGAATGGTGCCGTTGTTGAACGTCACGTTGCCGTCTTGGACGTTGATGGCACCGGGTCGCACAGTGCTCCGGATATTGACGGTGTAGTTGGATCCGGCGGCATCCGACCCGGCGGAAAACACGGCGTCGCGTCCGTTGATCCATCGGTTGGTGCTGCCGGTTCCCGCTGAGTTGCTGTTCCAATTATCGAAGAAACTCCAATTGAGGTCCGCCCACCAACCGTGGGGGGAACTGCCGGACCCGGTGCTGCCGCCATTGCGATCCCAGTAGAGGATTTGACTGAAGGCAGGGGCCGCTCCGAAACCGCTAACCAGTATCGCGATAGCACCCGGCACCGCGCGCTGTCCGCGTCGGCTTAATATCAGGTTCGGTGCTGTAATCGGAGTCCTCATTTGTCGGAACTACGGTAACAGATCCCCTGCAGTAATCGCAACATGGTAATACTACGCATCGATTGGAAACTCCTTAAGTGGATCCCAAATGACTCGTGGAATTATGGTGGTCCGGTGAGCGCGACAGCTTGGTTTCGCAAGCTCCCCCATAACGCTATTCACTGCCGGCGATGACCGTGGTGTTACCGCGACCTTCCGGTCCCATACCTTGATAGCCGCCGTCCACCGGCAGGTCGGTGCCGGTGATGAAACTCGCGTCGTCGCTCAGCAAAAAAAGCACCGGCCGGGCAATCTCCCCGGGATGACCACAGCGAGCGAGCATGTGGTATTCGCCCCAGATCGAATCCCATTTTTCGGGTCCGCCGCCATCGAGGTTAGCGGCGTTCAATGTCTCGCGCGTCCAGATCCAACCGGGGCTGATACTGTTCACGCGGATGCCAGCCTCGGCGTAGTCGAGCGCCATGCACTTGGTGAGGTTGTGCACCGCGCCCTTGGCGGCGTTGTAGGTCCAGCGGTGAGGCTGGGCGATGAAAGCTGAGATGCTCGAAATGTTCACCACGGCACCGCCGCCTGTCGCGGTCATGTGGGGAGCCGACGCGGCGAGTAGGCGGGCGTAGGCGACGGGACCAACAAATAGCGATCGATGCCAATCGGCTTCGGTCGCGTCATGGCTTTTGGCCGTAAACGAGAAGGCATTGTTCACTAAGTAATCGAGCCGGCCAAAGTGGTGGGCCGCCTCGGCCACGAACGTCTGGCAAAAGCTCTCGTCTTCCAGATTGCCGATCCATGCGCGCACGTCGCGTCCGGCCGCTCTGAGTTCAGCGACAAGGTCTTCGGCGGCTGGATCTAAATCGGCAAAACCGACCGCGGCGCCTTCGCGACACAACTCTTCCAGGATGCCACGGCCGATGCCGCTGGCCCCGCCGGTGACCAAGGCCACTTTGCCATGAAAGCGATTGAGATTGGGGAATTCGGGAGGGGTGGGGGTAGCCATGACGGAGGAGTATTGAGGCTAAGCTTCGATACCGGCGACGGCGCGAATGGGAGAGCCATCGCGGCCTTTGATGTTCAAGGGAAATCCCATGAACGTGAACGATTCGGGGAGTTGTTCCAGCCGGGTGAGACCTTCGACGATCACCAGCTCCACTCCGGGGGCGAGCAGGATGAGGTGGCACTCCTTCCAATCCACGCTCGGGGTGGGCGTATCCATGCCGAGCAGGCCGATTTTCTTATCTACGATCCAGCGAGCTGCGTCCAACGTCAGGGTGGGAAACGCCGAAAAATATTCCGGCGTGCCGAATTTGTGATCCCAGCCGGTGCGATAGATCACCTTGGCTCCCGGAGTGAATTTGGCGGCGTGCGGCTCGAACATGTTCACGGTCAACTCGGTCGCCGGCGCGAGCACACCGCCGGCCGCGAGGTCGACCAGATGCGCCGGACCGTAGAACTGCTCGAGCCGCATTTGATCGATGGTCTTGCCGTCGTCGTAAAAGTGAAACGGCGCGTCGAGATGCGTGCCTTGGTGAGTCGCCATGCTGACCTCGGTCATGTTGTAGCCGATCGATGAGACGGTGTTGTGGACCAGCACGCTGATCTTTGGATCGTAGGGAAAATTGAGCTGACCGTGTTCGAGGGGGTGGGACAGATCGATGAGTTTCATGAGGTGAGGTAGGGGAGTGCTCCGAGAGAAGCAGAGGGAAAATTCATGCTCCGGTCGAGATCGTCGAGGCAGCCGTGCGGGCCACGAGCCATGCACGCACCGCCCCAAACTCAAACCTTAAGTTCAAGAGCCCTCCGCAGTAAGATCGCCCCGAACTTGAGCCCGCTTGGGACCAGTCCTGCCCGTCGCAACTGGAGGCACCCTAGAGGCCGAGAGGGACGACCTCCGTGTCGTCCGCCCCCACCCGCTGGCCTCAGGCTACTGCGCACTCCACAGTCCAAGTCGATCGTTGAACTGCGCGGCCGCGCTGCTCGTTGGGGCCGGGTCTGGTCTGGAGTGGACTCGGCGGGGTGATTTTGGCGGTTGGGATCCATGAGCGGTGGCTCCGAGAGAAACCTGCTCGGCGAGCTCTTGGAAGGTGCGACCTTCACGAGGCACGAGGGCGACGACCAGTTCGCAGTCCAGTGCAGCGGCGGCGCGGCGTAAGCTGGCCAGCGTGATGGTTTCTGCTTTCTCCCTTTTTTCGTAGTTTTGGACGGTAGGGATGGACACGCCGAGTCGGTCTGCGATTCGGGCGCGGGAGAGCCCAAACGCCTCGCGAATGGCCCGCAGCCAACCCTGCACGGGGCTAGGCCCGGGCTGGATTTCTTCGATGGCGGATTGTAAAATATTAATGCCTAAAAGCTTCTCCGAGTCCTTCATATATGCCTAAAGATATTAAAAAATACTTAAAAGAAAACCTTTAAGCATGATTGAAAGGCTGACTGTTCGGTGAGAACTCCGATCCATCTGAAGGGATTGCGGTTTTGATCGGGTGCCGAGCACCGTTCCTCACATGGGTTTAAGAGCGGCCGGGAGATGTAACTACCACCAAGGTGGGATCGGTCAGCCGGCGCCGGGTGTCGTGACCTAACGTCCCGACATTCCCGCAAGCGATCCCTGGCGCTTAGTCACGGGCCGCTGGACCGTGTTTTTGCAAATCAGGCATCGTAGTCGAGATACGGGCCGAGCCATTTCTCGGCGTCGGCGAGGTCTTGGCCGCTACGGGTGGCGTAGTCTTTGACTTGGTCTTTGCCGAGTTTACCGACGGCGAAATATTTGGAATTGGGGTGGTTGCAGTAGAAGCCGCTTACGCTGCTGGCGGGATACATGGCGTTGGACTCGGTCAGAATGATCCCCGTCGCCGCTTCCACGTCGAAGAGCTGCCAGAGCTGCGGCTTCTGGGTGTGGTCGGGGCAGGCGGGGTAGCCCGGGGCCGGTCGGATGCCGCGATACTTTTCGCGAATCATCTCTGGCATGGTGAGGTTTTCCGTCTGGCCGTAGCCCGCGAAGTCCCGGGCCTTTTTGTGAAACAATTCAGCCATGGCTTCGGCGATGCGATCGCCGAGGGCCTGCACCATGATGGCGTTGTAGTCGTCGCCGGCTTCCTTGAATTCTTTGGAAAACGTTTCGACGCCCGACCCTGCGGTGACAGCGAAGCCACCGACATAGTCAATGCGTCCGCTGTCCTTCGGCGCGATGTAATCGGCGAGGCAGTGATTGAATTGTTTGGGGGACTTTTCCTGCTGCTGGCGGAGAAAATGGAATGTATCTACAATTTCACCACGATCAGTATTAGCATAGACTTCGATGGAGTCTCCCACCGCGTTGGCCGGGAGGAATCCCATGATGGCACGCGGGGCGAATCGTTGTTCATCGACGATGCGTTGGAGCATATCTTTCGCATCGGCAAAGAGTTTGGTGGCTTCTTCGCCGACGACTTCATCGGTGAGGATATCGGGATAGCGACCATGCAGTTCCCACGCGCTGAAGAACGGACCCCAGTCGATGAAATCGATAATTTCTTCGAGTGAAAGGGCCTCCGCGTGAGCGGATGTAGCCGGGGTCGCTGATCCCGGACCGGGGCCGGCGATCCCGGCCACAGTTGAGAATATTTTAGTCCCAAGAAACACGGGTTTCGGAATGTCGATCGTGGCCCAATCGAATCGGGGGGCGCGGGCCCGAGCTTGCCCGATCTTGAGCAAGGGTTTCCGGTTGCGGCGGGCTTCGAATTGCGCGCGCTGTTCTGCTTGTTTGGCGGCGTTTTCCGTCATGTAAGCGGGTTTTTGCTCATCGCTAAGGAGAGCGCTCACCACGTTGACGACACGGGAGGCGTCGAGCACGTGCACCACGCCGGGTGCGTAGTTGGGCGCTACCTTGACGGCGGTATGCGCCGCGGAAGTGGTAGCTCCGCCAATGAGCAACGGCACATTAAAACCTTCGCGCGCCATCTCTTTGGCGACATGCACCATCTCGTCGAGAGAAGGCGTGATCAGCCCAGACAGACCAATCACGTCGGCGCCGATCTCTTTGGCTTTGGCCAAAATCTTGGCGCAGGGCACCATCACTCCCATGTCGATGACCTCGTAGTTGTTACACGCGAGGACGACGCCAACGATGTTTTTGCCGATGTCGTGCACATCGCCTTTAACGGTGGCGATGAGGAACTTGCCCTGAGCTTTGGTGCGCTCGCCGGCGGCAATCGCGCGGGCCTTCTCCTCTTCCATGAAGGGGGTCAGGTAGGCCACCGCTTTCTTCATGACGCGAGCCGACTTCACGACTTGTGGGAGGAACATTTTACCGGCGCCAAACAGGTCGCCGACGACGCGCATGCCGTCCATGAGCGGACCTTCGATGATGTCCAGCGGGCGGGGGAACCGACCGCAGGAGCGGCACTCTTCGGTGTCGGCTTCGATGAAGGCGTCGATCCCCTTGACGAGGGCGTGACTCATGCGGGCTTCGACCTCGAGTTCCCGCCACGCGGCTGCCGCGGGTTTGGCTGCAACCGCGCCTCCTGCCTTTGCGGCCTCGGCCTCGGCTTTGAGGTCCTCGGCGTGCGTGATCAGCTTGTCGGTCGCGTCGGGATTGCGATTCAGCAACACGTCATCGACGAGGCCGCGCAGGATCGGTTCGATTTCGTCGTAAATTCCGAGCATGCCAGCGTTGACGATGGCCATGTCCATGCCTTGGCGAATCGCGTGATAGAGGAAAGCGGTGTGCATGGCTTCGCGCACCGGATTGTTGCCGCGGAAGGAGAAAGAGACGTTCGAGACGCCACCCGAAATCTTCGCGCCGGGCAGGGTGTCCTTGATGATCTTCGTGGCTTCGAAAAAATCGACGGCGTAGTTGTTATGCTCTTCGATACCAGTTGCGACCGTCAGGATGTTGGGGTCGAAAATGATGTCTTCGGGTAGAAACCCGATACCGGTGAGCAGATCGTAGGCGCGGGTGCAGATGCGGACTTTTTCGTCGCGGGTCGCAGCTTGGCCTTGTTCGTCAAATGCCATGACGACCGCGGCCGCGCCGTAACGCATGAGCAGGCGGGCGCGGTGGAGCAATTCGGTTTCGCCGTCCTTCAGGGAAATCGAGTTCACGATGCCCTTGCCTTGCAGGCATTGCAGGCCGGCTTCGAGCACGGACCACTTGGACGAATCCAACATAATCGGCACCCGGGAGATATCGGGTTCGGCGGCGATCAAGTTGAGGAACTTGACCATCGTGGCTTCACCGTCGATCAGCGCTTCGTCGACGTTGATGTCGATGATGTTGGCGCCGTTCTCGACCTGTTGGGCGGCGATGGCGAGGCAGCCATCCCAGTCGCCGGCTTTCAGCAGGCGAGCGAAACGAGGAGAGCCGGTGATGTTGGTGCGTTCACCGACGACGAGAAAATTGGAGGCAGCGTTGGACACGGAAGAACTTGAAAACTTGAAGTCAGTTAAACGGGGTTAGAGGTAGAAGATTTATTTTAACCCGAATGGCCACCAGTGGCTTCGCTACCGCTACGCACTGAAGGATTGGATCTGATAGGTACTTGGCACTTGATCATCTCGTGGTCGCTTCAGGCGACTACCAGGGGTTCGAGGCCGGAGAGTTGGAGGGTGTGGGTGCGGGCGGGCACGGCTCGGATGGGGAGGTCTTTCACGGCGGCGGCGATGGCGGCGATGTGTTCGGGGGTCGAGCCGCAGCAGCCGCCGACGAGGTTCACAAATCCCGCTCGGGCGAACTCGCCGAGATCCGCCGCCATGTGTTCGGGGGTCTCGTCGTAGCCGCCGAAGGCGTTAGGTAATCCGGCGTTCGGGTAGCAAGAGACATAACACTCGGCGATGGCGGAGAGCTCTTCGAGGTAGGGGCGCATGTCCTGAGCGCCGAGCGCGCAATTGATGCCGACACTGAAGGGCTTGGCGTGACGAACGGAGTGATAGAACGCGTTGATCGTCTGGCCTGAGAGCGTGCGGCCGGAGGCATCGGTAATCGTGACGCTGATCATGATCGGGAGCCGCTGGCCCCTTTTCTCGAAAACGGTGTCGATCGCGAAGAGGGCGGCTTTGGCATTGAGCGTATCGAAGATGGTTTCGACCAAAAGGGCGTCCACGCCCCCGGCGACCAACGCTTCAACTTGTTCGGTGTAAGCAGCGACCACTTCGGCCCAGATCACGGCCCGATACTCGGGTCGGTTGACGTCGGGAGACATCGACAACGTGCGGTTCAGCGGTCCGATGGCACCGGCGACAAAACAACGGCGTCCGGGCATAGCTTTTTCCGCGGCATCGGCGGCCCGGCGGGCACAGGCGACCGCGGCGGTGTTCAGATCGGTTACGACCGACTCCAACGCATAGTCGGCTTGGCCGATGGTCGTGCTGCTGAAGGTGTTGGTTTCGACGATGTCCGCACCGGCCGCGAAATACCGGCCATGGACCTCTTCGATGATGTCGGGGCGGGTGAGGCACAGCAGATCGTTGTTGCCCTGCAGATCGGATGGATGGTCGGCAAAGCGCTCACCGCGAAAATCTGCCTCTTTGAGCCCGTAGCCTTGGAGGACCGATCCCATGGCTCCGTCGAGCACACCAATACGTTGATCAAAAAGGGCTCGGAGGCCGGTGAATGAAGCGGAAAGAGTCTGCGCAGGTACCATATCGAGGTAATTATTCAAAAACTCCCAAGGGTTAGGCAAGAAACATATCAAGACATATCAATATGATGATATGATTAGTTTTGCCGATGCGAGACCCTGAAATGGGAAAGTCCAAATACTGACCGACATGCGCCAATTTCTGCACCAACTCGGCGGTTGCGCTTCGATAATCGGCGGACTGAGAGTCACTGCGTTCTTTGATTTTGTCCCGTTCAGCAAGAAAGGCCGTGAAAATCGGCCACAGTTGCGCTGCGGTAACACACCAGTCCGAAACTCCATTCGATCTACCAAGGTCGGAGCAAAACCAATCTCGGTTCGCCGGGGTGAAGGTGGAGTGGAGGCAGTTCGCGCTCAGCGCGAGCGAGACGTGTGAAGTCCGAACACTTGCCCGGGATGCTCACGCGTTGGCCGCGAAACTTTTGCGCACGGCCTTCGTGAAATCTTCATCGCAAAATGAAGCGTGAGAGCAGCGTCCAGCTGAGTCCTTCCGGATAATCTGAACTGCTCTTGCTCCCAAGACAGTTAGATTGTTCATGAATCCATCTCACCTCCTCTCCCGATCGTGGCTCCCGCTACGTTCGCTCTGCTCTGCGGCCCTCGGCCTCGCCGTGGGACCGGTCTTATCGGCCCAGACCTCCATCACGGAACTCGATTCGTTCGTCACGAGTGCGACCCGCACGCCCGTCTCGGCGTCCCAGCTCGGCTCTGCCGTCGACGTGATCTCCGCCGCGGATCTTCGACGTCGCCAAGTCAACACTCTGGCCGGCGCGCTCAACACGATCCCGGGTGCGCCGAATTTTGCCTCCGGCGCGATGGGCGCAACGGCCTCGCTGTTCTTGCGCGGCGCGAACTCGAACCAGACGCTGTTCTTGGTCGACGGTATTCGTATCAATGATCCCAATACCGATTACAACGCTTGGCTGGGCGGCAGTTGCGTGAGTGCCTGCGATAGCCTCGAGGTATCACGCGGACCGCAGAGCACGCTTTACGGCGGTGAAGCCATGGGCGGCGTGATCGCCTTGGCCGCTCAATCCGGTTCGGGTGACCCGTCCGGTCGCTTCTTCGTGGAAGCCGGCTCGTTCGGCACCGTGCAGGGCGCGGTTGACCTGCAAGGCGAGCGCGGAGCCACTTCTTATGTGTTTTCGCTCACCGGCGGCCGCACCGAAAACGACCGCCCGAACAACGACTTCACTAGCGCGAATCTCGTGACCCGCGTCGATCACACGCTCGATTCGGGCGTGCAGATCGGCGCAACGCTGCGCGGTTTTATGGCCGAGTATGAATCTCCCGGCGATCGGTTTACCAACGACCCGGATAACCTGGAGGAAGAGAGCAACTGGCTCGCGACGACCTTTGTCGAATTCAACCCTTCGGAGGATTTCACCGGTCGGCTCACCCTCGGCGGCCAATCGCGTGAATTCGTCTCCACCAATCCCGGCCCCCGGGGCACGCAGATCACTACCGTCGAAAACGAACGGGGGGTGCTGGACGGCCAGTTTTCCTACTCCGGTTGGGAGAATAATCGCCTGACTGCCGGTTTCACCGCAGAAGCAAACTCTACCACCAACGATGGCTTCGGCGATATCGATGAAGACCAAAGCCTGTGGGCGTTTTTTGTGCAGGACGAAATCACTATCGGCGAAAACCTCTGGGTGACGGCTGGCTTGCGTAGTGATGATCATGATACGTTCGGCCGGGCGACGACCGGCCGCGGCACGATCGCCTGGCAAGTGGTGCCGGATCGCCTCAAACTGCGTGGCAGCTACGGCACGGCGTTCCGCTCGCCCAGCTTTCTCGACCTCTTCGGCTCGAGCACCTTCTACCAAGGCAACCCCGACCTAGAGCCCGAAGAAGCGACCGGCTGGGATGTTGGCCTCGACGCCTATTTTGCGGAAGGGCGGGGCACCGCCTCGGTCTCTTACTTCGATTCCGATTTCGATAACTTGATCATCTTCGATTTTGGCGTCTTCCCCGGGACCACGGCCAACGTCGAAAAGGCCCGGACTTATGGCGTTGAAACCAGTGGCACTTGGGCCTTGGGCCCCGGCATGGAACTGAGAGGCAGTTACACCTACCTCGAAGCGAACAACGAATCCAACGGCACGCGTTTGCTCCGTCGTCCGCGTCACAGTGGATCGCTCGACGTGTGGCGTGATTTTGGGAGCGGCTTCGACTTGGGTGTCGGGCTCGGCTTCGTCGCCGATCGTAGGGATGTCGACGCGCAGACGTTCGCGACGATCGACGCGGACGACTACCTCGTCGCCCGCATTTACGGTTCGTGGCAGGCCAACGAAAGCCTCCGACTGCGGGCTCGGGTCGAGAACGCCTTGGACGCCGACTACGAAGCGGTTCATGGCTTCCCTCAACCCGGCATCGGCGCCTACGTCGGCGTCGAGTGGAGCTACTAAATCCTCGCCCACGGAACACACGAAAGGTTGTTCATGAATGGTCCGCTCAATTGTTTCCGTCGATTTCGAGTAATTTCGGGTCTTTTCGTGGGCCTATTTTCGGTTGCAATGGCCGAGCCACTGCGGGTGGTTTCGCAGACGGTGGGCACCGACGAATTGTTGTTGGCCGTCGCCGCACCGGAACAGATTGCGGCGCTCAGCCACATCTCTCGCGAGTCGTCGTTTTCTGCGGTAGCGGCGGAAGCTGAAAACTTCGGGCAGATTGGCCGAGGCGATGTGGAAACGATTCTTAAATTTCGACCCGATCTCGTGCTGGTCGCCGACTACAGCCGAGGCGAGTTGGTAGCCCAATTGAAACGGGCTGGGGTAGAGATCATGGTGTTTGATAACTATGCCTCGCTCGACGATGCGTTTGCCAATCTGCGGAGGTTGGCGACGCGATTGGGAACGGCTGCCGAAGCGCGGGCGGAAGCGGTCATCGCCCACACGCAGCAGCGCGCGCGGCGACTGGCCGAACGCTTAGAGGGCGCGTCCCCCGTTAAAGTCATCGCGCCGTCGACCTACGGGGTGATCGGGGGGGCGGGCACGACGTTCCAAGATCTATGCGATTTTGCCGCGGCTGAGAATCTGGCAACTACCTTGGGCGGCTTGGCGGGCCACGCGTCGATCCCCCGGGAACAGATGCTGACGTGGCCCGTAGAGAAGGTGGTGGTGACCGGAGACGACGTGGCCTCTGCGTTGGAGCCTTTTCAGCGCTTACCGCCTTACCAATTCATGCCGGCGGTGCGGGAGGCTCGCGTCGCGTTGATCGAATCCTACATGCTGAGCAGCGTGACTCATCACCGCATCGAAGGCTACGAACGGCTCGCGCGGGAACTGCATCCCGAGCGGTTCATGGAGGACTAGCCTATGACGCTCGAGGCGCGCCAAAAATGGGCTTTGCCCCTCTCCTTTACCCTGCTCGGGCTGGGCATAGTGGCATCCCTAGGTGCGGGTGACATGCGCATGTCGCTGAGCATGATTTGGGCAGGCATCACGGGTCGAGATGAACTGGCTGCGACGGTGCTCTGGAATATCCGGTTACCGCGCACGTTGGTCGCGATTCAGATTGGGGCGGCGCTGGCCGCGAGCGGCGTGGTGATGCAGGCGTTTTTCCGCAATCACTTGGCGAGCCCGGGGCTGTTGGGGGTGAGTGCCGGCGGTTCGGCGGGGGCGGTCATCGCCATCGGTATGGGCTGGGCGGCGTGGTCGTATTATACGGTGCCGGCGGCCGCAATCATCGGCGCGATGGGCGCGACCATGGCGGTGGTCGTCCTAGCCAAACAAGGCGCGAGCACGGAACGGCTGCTCTTAGCCGGGGTGGCGTTGAACGCGCTGCTCGGAGCGGTGACCAGCTACGTGCTCTCGAATTTTACGCTGAGTTATGAACGCAACGCGCAGATTATTTTTTGGCTACTAGGCGGGCTCGAAGATCGCACGTGGGAACACGTGATGATGGCGGCGCCGATCGCGTTGGGTGCGGTGTTCCTCTGGCCGCTGGGGCGGTCGATGGACCTGCTGAGTTTGGGGCAGAACGAAGCGCAAAGCTTGGGTGTCGATGTGAAGCGACTGCAGCGTCGGATGATTGTGTTGGCTACGGTGATGACCGCATTGGCCACGGCCGTTGCGGGCACGGTGGGATTTGTCGGACTGGTCGTGCCGCATATTTTTCGGCTGCTCTTTGGCCCGGATCACAAACGCCTCGTGCCGGTGTCGTTGATCGGCGGGGCCGCGTTTGTGCTATTCTGCGACGTGCTGGGGCGCACGGCGGGTGATCTGCGCTTGGGCATCGTGACCGCCTTTGTCGGTGGGCCGTTTTTCCTGTGGATGTTAAGGAGGGCCCCATGAGCGTGATTCGCACCAAAGGTAGGGCGTGCTCGCCGAGCGCGCCAACAGGCTGGAACGGTGGCTTCGGCGAAACCGCCCTACCCGCCAAAGGGGGCCTTACGATTTGCGTGTTCGCTTGGCTGCTCTGTCGGTTCTTGGCAAAAACCATCAACGGAGTGGCTCTGTTTCGCTGCATTGCCTCCGGTAAAATTAACCCCGTCCAGCTTCCATGAAAGCGCTCGAACTCAACGCCGTGTCCGTGCCAAATCGGTTGCGCTCCCTCGACCTGACGCTCGCTCCAGGCCAGATGGTCGGCTTGATCGGTCCCAACGGGAGTGGCAAATCGACGCTCTTGGAGGTCGCCGCAGGATTGCTCCCGACCACCGGGGCTGTCGCGTGGATGGAGCGTTCGCTTAAGGCTATCCCCATCGCCGAACGCGGTCGGATGGCGGCTTGGGTTCCGCAGGAGGCGCAGTTTGGCTTCGGTTTTTCCGTGGAGTCGGTGGTGGGGCAGGGGCGGTTTGCGCACGGCGATGACGGGCAGGGCGTGGCGGAGGCGCTGGCCCGATTTGATCTCACGGCGCTGGCCAAACGGCCGGTCAATCGCTTGTCCGGTGGCGAACGCCAACGCGTGATGTTGGCGCGGGCTTTGGTGGTGAATCCGCAGATTCATTTTTGGGACGAACCGCTGGCGGCGCTCGACGTGAAGCACGCGCTGGAAGTGTTGGTCCTGGCTAAGCAATTAACCCAACAAGGATCCACGGTGTTTATGTCCCTGCATGATTTGCGTTTGGCCCATTGCCTCGACAGGGTCGTGGTGCTTGATCGGGGCGAACTTCGGGCGGATGGTCCGCCGGATGACGTCCTGAATGGTGAGTTGTTGCAGGCCGTGTTTGGCGTGCGCATGCGCACCGCACCGGGCATGATACTGGAACTTCCATGACTAAAATTATTCCCACCGACCTGACCGAGGATGAACATCGCGACAAGATGGCCGACATGAAGGCCGAGATGAAGGCGCGCACCGACGCCGCCCAAGAGCGTCGTGGTATCGTGATTGTGAATACGGGCAACGGTAAGGGCAAGAGCACCGCTGGTTTTGGCGTAGTCGCCCGCACGTTGGCTTACGGCCGCAAGGCGGTGGTGGTGCAGTTTATCAAAGCGACCCCGGACAAAGCGGAGAAAGTGCTGCGCGGTGACAATCTGACCTGGCACGCGGTGGGCGGAGGCTTCACTTGGGATACCCAGGACCGGGCGGCCGACATCGCCCTGTGCGAAAGGGGCTGGGCATTTGCGGAAGCGGCCATGGCTGATCCGGACGTGAGCCTAGTCATGCTCGATGAGATGAATATTGTGCTCAGCATGAACTACATGCCGGTGGAGCCGATTCTGAAGGCGTTGCGTGAACGGCGACCTGATTTGCACGTGATCATCACCGGCCGGGACGCCCCGGCGGCACTTTGCGAACAAGCCGATCTCGTTTCGGAGATGAAGGAGATCAAGCATCCCTTCAACAACGGCATCATGGCCCAGCCAGGCATCGAGTTTTAGGCGATTAGCCTAGCGCCCAGAGCCGAATCCAAAAGAGCATCACCCCGATCTCGGTGGTCGGGAAAGGAAGGGCGTGCTTGCCGAGGTCGCCGTTCCATCTCGCCCGCCGTCGGTCGGCCTTTACGCCCCACGCTCGAGTCCTCAAAGTCGCCTTCATGCGCTCGATTTTATTTGTTCTTCTATGCACGTTCTCCCTGGTCGGGAAGGCGGTCGAACTCGGTGACAGCCGAGCGGAGGTTTTGGCCGAATTAGGTGAACCCCAAAGCACCGTGGCTGCGGGTAATCGAGAGTTCTTAAACTTCGTCGGCGGTCGCATAGTGCTTACGGCTGGTAAGGTCAGCGAAGTGCAAGGACCGTTATCGGGCGAGGCCGCCGCCGCCGAACCCGAGTCGAGGGCCTCGGTCGCGCCGGCCTCCCCGCGTCCCCCGCCGCCCCCGGCGGTGCGGCATCGTGGGGTCCGATGGCTCACTGATATCGATCACGCGAAAGCCGAGGCGGCCAAATCCGGCAAACGGATACTCGCCTTGTTCACCGGCAGCGATTGGTGCCCGCCGTGCCAAAAATTTGAAGCTGAGGTCGCGAAAGACCAACAATTCGCGGAGATCTTCTCGTCGTCATTTGTTTTCTTTAAGAACGATTGGCTGCGAAATACGCCGCAGCCTCCAGCCATTACAGCCCAAGCAGATCGGGTCCGGCGCGAGTATGGAATCAGCCAATATCCGACTCTCATCATTCTCAATGCTCAAGGCGAGGCGCTGGACGAGGTAGACTGGTCCAGCGTCCGGGGAGGGTCCTTCAAAGAGATCATGATCGAGGCCATTGATGATTCGCGCCAAGCGACCGCCGGTGGCAAAAAAGCCTCGAGTAGTTGGTGGCCGTTTTAGGCTGGGGAGATGTCGCCCGTAAAGGGCGAGTAGGCCAAGAAATCCCGAACGCTTTTAACGTTCAGTTTTGTCATCGAGCAGCAATCGATATCATGAAACCCGAGGTCAGCGACCCCGGGTTTTATATGACGGCTCCATTCCCAATGGGCATCTGCAACGCGCAACAACGGTTCTGCATCTGCGATCACCAGATCGTCCTCCGTTATTTATCACCTCGCCCGTCAAGCCCGACCACGTATCGGTGATTGGCGCGCGATCGCCTCAGGAATTAAACGCGATCTTAGCGTTGTCCTTCACATGATCAGCGATCTCCGCCGCGAAGGTTTCGCCGAACTGCTCCCGCTTCTTTTCGCCCATGCCGAAGATATCGTGCATGGCGGCGACGGTCTCGGGGTATTCGCGCGCCATCTGCCGTAGGGTGGCATCGCCGAAGATGACATACGCCGGCACGCCGCGTTCGTCTGCGAGTTGTTTACGCACGGCGCGGAGCCGCGCGAAGAGAATCTCGTCACACTCGATGGCGCCCTTGCGTGGGATGCGCACCCGGACCGCTTTGGGCACGACCAGAGATTTTGTCAGCGTGATGGATTCGCGAGAGCGTAGCACTGCCCGCCCGGCTTCGGTCATCTCGACGGTCGGGTATTGGCCTTCGGTCTGTTGCACGTAGCCCAGCCGCATGAGCTCGCGAAATACCGCTAGCCATTGGGGCCGGGAGAGTTCCTTGCCGATACCGAAGGTCGAGAGCTTTTCATGTTCCCACCGGCGAATCTTCTCGGTCTCAGCCCCCGTGAGGATTTCCACCAAGTGATTGGCTCCGGTGCCAAAGCGGGAGGACTGCGCGACGCGGTAGATGCACGACAAAAATTTCTGGGCGGGCACCGTGCCATCGTAGGTGTCGCGCGGTTCGACGCAGTTGTCGCAAGAGGCACAGTCAGTGTCGGGATACTGCTCCCCGAAATAAGCCAACAATTCACTCCGCCGACAGCCGGCCGACTCGGCGTAGTGCAGCATTAGTCGGAGCTGGTTCCGCGCGACGGAGCGTTCGTGTTCATCGGTGATCTCGTCGATGAAGTGCGATTGTTTGGCGGCATCGCCCGCACTGAACAGCAGCAGACAATCACTCGGCAAACTATCGCGCCCGGCCCGGCCGGTCTCCTGATAGTAGCTCTCAATATTCTTCGGTAGATCGTAGTGAATGACCCAGCGCACATTGGGTTTGTTGATCCCCATGCCGAAGGCGATTGTCGCACAGATGATGCTCACCTCGTCGCGCAAAAAGAGTTCCTGATTCTCAGAGCGCACGGCCGCCGGTAAACCCGCATGGTAAGGCAGCGCGGAGAATCCGCGGGCCACCAAGGCTTCGGCGGTGCGTTCGGTGGTCGCCCGGGTCGCACAATAAACGATGCCGCTGTCTTGCTTCCGCGACTTCACGAAGTCGGTGATCTGACGAGCGGGTCCGTCCTTGGGTAGCACCTTATAGGTGAGATTGGGTCGGTTAAACGACGCGACGAACACCTGAGGTTCACGCAGCCGCAGGTGCTTGATGATGTCGGCGCGCACGCGCTCGGTGGCCGTGGCGGTGAGCGCCATAATCGGCACTTCGGGCAAGATGTCGCGGAGCTGGGCAATCTGGCGGAATTCCGGTCGGAAATCGTGACCCCATTCCGAAACGCAATGAGCCTCATCGATCGCGAGCGCCCCGATGTTCCAGCCGGTGAGGTTCTGCTGCCACTCGGGCAGCATCAGCCGCTCGGGTGCGACATAGAGCAGGCGAAACTCGCCGCGATGCAGCCCCGCCATCCGCGAGCGCGCCTCGGCGGAAGAAAGTGACGAATTGAGAAACGTCGCGGCGACCCCGGCCGCCTGCAGTTGATCGACCTGATCCTTCATCAGCGCGATCAGCGGGGAGACGACCACCGTCAGTGCGCGATCCGCTCGCACCAAGGCTGGGAGCTGAAAACACAGTGACTTGCCGCCGCCCGTGGGCAGTAGTGCGAAGGTGTCCTTGCCCGCCATGTGCGCCTCCATGATCTCGCGTTGGAGCGGGCGAAATTGGTCATACCCGAAAGTAAGGCGGAGCGTATCGAGAAGTTCAGACAAGAGCTGAACAGCGCAAATCCAACCGCATGGGCTCGCAACCCAGAACCCCACGATCAACCGATTTAGGTCCGCGAGATGAGGCGCGTAATTTAACCAATAGGGTTAAATGGGCACGTATCCTGCTGATAAACAGCCGAATACGTCCGGGATCATGGGGCCTTTATTTTCCTTTGATCTAATGCCCCAAAGCCCGCTTCGGCTTGGCTGTAACCGGGCTCGTTGAGCCCGGTGCGGCGGAGTGAGTCACAGGGGTCGAAAGGCAGAAACTGGGGTCATCCTCCTTCGTCCTGCTTGGCGGGACTACGGCCGACAGGGCGATTCCGGCTACAGTTCTTTAGCGATAGAAGTCTCGGAGGTTTATTCCGGAGATCTCCAGGCCCAGGCACCGAAGTATTCGAGGCCGTTGGCGGGGCCGCGGTTTTCGGCGAACTGCTGGGCGGGAATCTCTAGCCGTTTGAGGGTCTCGGTCATAAAGGCGGCGAAGGTTGTGCTATCCCACACGTGGGCGTGCTCGCGGCGTTCGCGGACCCGCTGGATGTGGTAGGGGAGGTGCACGGGATCGGCTTCGAGTACGTGCGGCGCAGCGCCGCGGAAGAAATCCATGTAGTGCTCGTCGTCGTTTTCGGTGACGTCGTTGGTGAAGTCACTCCACACATGATCGAAGGATGTCAGCGGGCGCGTCTTGTCGTAGGTATAGTCCTTGTCGGGCGCGGAGAGCACGACGGTGCCGCCGGGGCGGGTAATGCGGAACAGGTCGCGAACCAGTTTGATCGGGTTGGCGACGTGTTCGATGACGTGGTTGCAGATGGTAAATTCGTATTCGCCATCCGGGAATGCGCTCAGTCCGTCGCGGTCGATATCCCCCATGTGGTCCACTGCGACGAATGAGTCGGCGGGGATTTCTGGAAACAATTCGGCGGCGCGGACAGCATCCATCGCGTCGAAATACTCGACGGTGGCGGCGGCGGGAAGCATGGCCGGTTCGTGGAAAGCGCCGATCTCTAGTCCCCGTCCGGTGAGGGCGGCGTAGACTTTGTCTCGATGGGGGCGCGGTTGCATAGCCAAAAAGTAAGCACAGCTTCGACGTCCAGCGCACGGTCAAAACGCGAGGAAATGAGACTCGAATCGTCGCCAACTCTGCGCCAGCTTTGGCGGTATGTTATTTCGGAAACGGATTCTTATGGGGGTTTTGGCCACGGCGTTGGGCGCGGCGCTAGGCTCAGCCGAGGAAACCCGACCGCTTCATCCGCAGCTCGAACCGTTTCGGCCGCTCTTGGGTCAGACGTGGTCGGGGGCGTTTCCGGACCGACCGGATGGCGTCAAGCTAGTCGACGTGGTTCGCTACGAACGGGTGCTCAACGGCATGGCGGTGCGGTCGACGCATTCGATCAACGCCGGGATTTATGGCGGCGAGACGTTGTTTCGTTGGGATGCTCAGGCGGAGCAGTTGGTTTTTCACTACTTCACGACCCAAGGGTTTATGACCAAGGGCACCATGACCCAAGGACCTGCGGGCACGTTTACCAGTTTGGAAATAGTGGAAGATCCCGCGACGGCGGATGGCGTGAGTCAGGTCAAATCGGTCTTCACCATTTCGGCCGACGAACTGGTGGTAGAATCGCAGTTTTACAAAGACGGCGTTTGGGAATCCGGGCACCAAGCGGTGTATAGGTTAGCGGCGTCACAAGACGTCGTTTTAAAATGACCCGCTAGCAGGACCGAGAGCGGGGACGCTACTCAGCCGTTTCCAGATACACGCCTTTGAAGGGGTGGATATCGAGGGGATTGCCATACCAGCCTTTGACCTCGGGGCGGATGAGGCTGGAGTTCACGTAGAAGTAGATCGGCGCGATGGGTGACTCATCGATGAGGATCTGTTCGGCTTGGCGATAGAGGGCATAACGGGCGTCTTGGTCGACGGTGTTTTTGGCTTCGTCCACCAGGCGATCATAGTCGACGTTGGCCCAACCGGTTTGGTTGTTCCCGCCGTCAGTGACCATCAACTTAAGAAAGGTTGAGGGGTCTAGGTAGTCGCCGATCCACGCCATCCGGGCGATGGTGTAGTTGCCCTCGCGCATCGAGTCGGACTGTACCCGCGCCTCTTGGTTGTAGAGACCGATTTGGACGCCGAGTTCTTGCTGCCACATTTGTTGAATGGCTTCCGCGATGCGGCGGTGTCCGTCGGAGGTGTTGAAAAGGATTTCCATTTCGGGGAATCCTTCGCCCCCCGGGAATCCGGCCTCGGCGAGGAGGCGGCGGGCTTCAGCGGCGTCGCCGGTGAGCATGTCACCGGCGATGTATCCGGCGATGCCGGGCGGGGTGAGATTACGGGCGGGAACCTGACCGCCAAGCGTAACCTTGGACACGAGTTGCTCGCGGTTGATGGCGAGTGACAAAGCCCGGCGCACGCGCACGTCGTCCAGCGGTGGTTTGGGGACATTGAAGCGGTAGTAGTAGGTCGCGAGAATGGTGTGCTGGAGGAGAAATTGATTCATCTCTGGGTCCGTTTGGTAAGCGGCCAGTTTATCAATCGGGATCCCGGTCGTGATGTGCAGCTGACCCGAGCGGAAGGCGGCTTCTTCGCTGGAGGTGCTTTCGATCGGATAGAAACGGACCTCGTTGAGGCGGATTTTATCGGCGTCCCAATAGGTGGGGGTTTTGGTGACGCTGATGAACTGGTTGGGTTTCCACTCGCTGAGCACGAACGGGCCGTTGCCGACGAGGTTGCCGGGGCGGGTCCAGCGCGAGCCGCGTTGGTCCATCGCGCCGTGGGCCTCGATGGTGGCTTGATGCACCGGGAACCAAGAACTGTGGGCCACCAGGGCGGGCAGGTAGGGGACCGGATAATGCAGGTGCAGTCGCAGCGTGGTGTCGTCGGGTACCTCGATCCCGACGGTAGCGAAATCGGTGGTTTTGCCGGATAGGTATTCCTCGGCGCCTTTGATGGGGAAGAGCATGTAGGCGTATTCGGATGCCATCTTGGGCGAGAGCATCCGTTGGTAGGCGTAGGCAAAATCGCGGGCGGTCAACGGGTC
>Ga0075118_10000752_pt1 | contig 27193 bp, 20 predicted proteins | sample AntAceMetag02UKE_FD_69794 | JGI IMG/M metagenome (GOLD analysis project Ga0075118, IMG submission 69794) | Saline lake microbial communities from Ace Lake, Antarctica - Antarctic Ace Lake Metagenome 02UKE | ecosystem: Environmental > Aquatic > Non-marine Saline and Alkaline > Saline | place...
ATGACGTGCGGGCCATGCCGAACATGGAGTACTTCGCGCCCTGGTTCCGCAGCGAAGGCGTGATTCGGTCGATGCCCTACGAACGCTGGCAGGCGCTGTCGCCGCACGGTCGTCGTATTGCGCGCCATGTGATGCTTGGAGCGAGCGAACAGTTGATCGGCGAAGGCTTCATCCACCCGCGACGTGCAGAAAGAGAAGCTGTCCGCGCGAAGCAACTCGAAGAGCTCGGCAGAGAAGCAGCGCAGGAGTACCAGCAGAGGTCGTAGCGCGGAGGCGCAGGGTGGAGGCGGCGGGCAGGGGGCTGGGCAGGGGGTGAGGCGGGGCGCAGGGCGAGGGGGCGGAGGTCGAGGGCGCAAGCGCAGGGCGCAGGGCGCGGGGCGCAGGGCGCGGGTGAGGCGACGCGACGACGGTGGCCCTGGACGGGCACGAAGTGACCGTCGGGCGGTAGCCCGAGAAGGCGATGAGGGACGCCGTCAGGCGTCGGCGACGAAGTCGCCAAGGCCGAGCGCAGCGACGGCCTCATCGCGCATTTGGATCTTGCGGATCTTGCCGGTCACCGTCATGGGGAACTCAGTGACGATGCTGAGGTAGCGCGGCACCTTGAAGTGGGCGATCTTGCCTTGGCAGAAGGCCTTGATGTCGTCGAGGGTCACGTCAGCTCCGTCGGCGGGGATGACGCAGGCCATCACTTCTTCGCCGTATTTCTTGTCGGGCACCCCGATGACCTGCACCTCGCGGATGTTGGGATGGCCGAGTAGGAACTCTTCGACCTCACGGGGGTAGATGTTCTCGCCACCGCGAATCACGAGGTCTTTGATGCGGCCAACGATGTTCACGTAGCCGTCGTCGAACATCACAGCAATGTCTCCGGTGTGCATCCAGCCGTCGGCATCGATGGTGCCAGCGGTCTTGTCGTCATCGTTCCAGTAGCCCTGCATCACCGAGTAGCCGCGGGTGCAGAACTCGCCGTGTTCGCCGCGCTGCAGCGTTTCGCCCGTGAGCGGGTCGGCGATGCGGACCTCGACGTGCGGGTGAGCGACGCCAACGGTCTGGGTCTGGTGCTCAATCGTGTCGCCGATCATCGTTTGGCAACTCACCGGTGAGGTCTCGGTCATTCCATAGCAATTGGTGACGTCAACCATGTGCATTTTCTCGATGCAGGCGATCATCGCGTCTTCGGGGCAGAGTGAGCCAGCCATCACGCCGGTGCGCAGGCTCGACAGGTCGAAGTCGTCGAAGTTCGGCAGTGCCAGCTCGGCGATGAACATCGTCGGCACGCCGTAGAGCGCGGTGCACCGTTCTTTCTCGACGGCGGTGAGCACGGCGACTGGGTCGAACGCGTCGCTGGGAATGACCATGGTGGCCCCCGTCGAGGTGCAGCCGAGGTTGCCCATCACCATGCCGAAGCAGTGGTAGAAGGGCACAGGAATGCAGAGCCGATCCTCGTGGGTGATGTTCTGCCCGCTGGTGACGTTGTGCCCGTTGTTCAAGATGTTCTTGTGTGTGAGCGTCGCACCTTTCGGGAAGCCCGTTGTCCCCGACGTGTACTGGATGTTGATCGGGTCATCGCAGGAAAGCCCGGCTCGGCACGCATCGAGATCGGTATCGGAGATGGCGTTGGACCCACTGCAGAGTTCGTTCCAGTCGTCATCCCAAAAGAAGACTGCTCGCTCGAGCTGGGGGCACTTATCGCGCACCGAGGCGACCATCGATCGGTAGTCGGACGTTTTAAATTGGGGCGCCGCCACGATCCAGCGGCACCCGGACTGATTGATTGCGTATGCCAGTTCGTGGGTGCGGTACGACGGGTTGACGTTAACGAGGATAACGCCGATTTCGGCTGTGGCGAACTGGAGGACCGTCCACTCGGCGTAGTTCGGGCTCCACAATCCGACACGGTCGCCCTTGACGATTCCGGCTCCGAGCATGCCCTTGGCGAGGTCGGCGACGCGTCGAGCAAACTCGTTGTAGGTCCAGCGAATGTCTTGGTGCACGGACACCAGCGCTTCGCGGCTGCCGTGTGCAGCGACTGTGGCTGCAAGGTTCTGGCCGATTGTGTCGGTGAGGAGTGGACGGTCAGTTGGTCCAGCTGCGTAAGCGAGTTCGGTCATGTTCGTACCCCCGGTGTCGGTCTTCGGGCGCTCAACGTACGGCGCGGTACTCATTGTTGCAGATCAGTACCGCGAGGTCTCGCAGGAGCAACGGCTGGAAAAACGCAACACCCGGCCCAGGGGGGAGGGGCCGGGTGTTGGTTAACGTTTTCTGTTCATATGTGAACACCTCTAGTTCGTCGCAGCGGGCTCTTTGGACTAATCAATCTTCAACTTTGTTGCCCGGCGACTCATCCACTGCCGGTTCGGGCTGCTTCGATCCTCTCGGTGGTGAGCTTCGGAGCGGCGAAGAAGAACAGTGCGACGCTGAGTACGCCGGCGACAAAGAACGGCATACGCAGGGCGATATCGCGTGACGCGAAGGCATCAGTCAGTACGACGGTGAGGCCACCGAGTGCTGCGCCGATCGGCATCATCCCCCATGCAAAGAAGCGATACACGCTGTTGACGCGGCCAAGAAGTTCGTTGGGAATGATCGATTGACGCAGGCTGACCGTGATCACGTTCCACAGCACAGCAAAGAACATGAAGATGGCGAACATCGCCCAAACAAAGATCCAGTTGCGTGCGAACCCGATCAGGAAGGTCGTGAGGCCACCGAGCAGCAGCGTGAGGTAGAGCGATGGGCCGGAGCCGATTTTCCTCGCGATTCGTGATGCCGACCAACCACCGATGATGCCGCCGATGGCGCCGCCACTTTCGAGGAGTGCGAACTCGTATGGCTCGGTCCGCAACACTTCTTGAGCGAACAAGACGAGCGTTGCGCCCGACAGTGTGCCGAGCATGTTGAGGAGCCCGAGGATGATCGCCATCGGGCGGAGCAGGTCGTGCGACCACAGCCAGGAGAAGCCCTCCTTCAGTTCGACTTGCCACGGTCTGCGTTCCACTAAGTCGGTCTGTTTTGCCGACCGCTTGGTCGCCGGGATGAGTGCGATCAACGCCGCCGAGACAACGAACGTGGCTGCATCGACGAAGAACGGCACCGAGAATGCGACGATCAGGAGGAGTGCGCCGAGCGGTGGCCCCATGAACGTGTTCGCCACCTGCTCGATACTCCACAGCCGGCCATTGGCCTTTTCGAGGTTGCCCTTGTGCACGATGGCGGGCATGAAGGTTTGCGCCGAGTTGTCATAGATCACTTCGGCAAAGCCCATCAGCATCGTCGCAACGAGCACCATCCCGTACAGAAAACCGTCGGTGCCGATCACAGCGCCAGCATCGATGTCGTCAGGGCTTGGGAGGACGCCCTGCTTGCCGAGCACGATGAGCGCCACGCCGAGGGTCAGTACTGCCCTGATCGAGTTGGCAATCACCATCAGGGTTCGCCGGTCGTACCGGTCGGTGATGACGCCAGCCGGCAGGCTGAACAGCAGCCACGGGAGGCGTTGCACCACAGCGACGAGGGCGATGAGCAGCGGGTTGCGGGTGACTGCAGAGGCGAGCCACGGGTAGGCAATGATGCCGATTCCGTCGCCGAGATTCGAGATCGTCGACGCGCCGAACAACTTGAAGTAGTTGCCGCCGAGTCGGTCTGTTGGGAGACCGTTGGCTGACATTTGTTCGACAGTTTCTCACGTTTGCGTCGAAAAAACGGCGTGAATACCAACCGATTCTTCGACGCAAACGGAAGGTGGAGGTCTATTTCTGGGAAATGCGACCGCGCATTGCGGCGCTGGCCATGGCGAAGCTGATCGACCCCAGAATCAGGGTGGCGAGGAGGCCTTTGCCGAGCGTTGCCCACTCCCAGCCATCAGTGATGAGACTGCGCAGGCCGTCGAGTACGTACGTGACCGGGTTGTAGGTGGCAATCGTCGCCAGCCATCCGGTGAGGGCTTCCTTCGGCAGGAACGACGTGGTCAGGAAGGCGAACGGGAAGAAGAGAATGAAGCTCGAGTTGACCGCTGCTGGGTTGCCGGTTTTGAGGGCGATGGCATAGGGGAAACCAGCGAACGCAAGTCCCCAGAGTGCCCCGTAGAACAGGAAGGCAATCATGCCGAGAATGCCGGTGATGAAGCTGACACCAACGGCGAGGCCGAGCAGCAGGACGGGGACCGTGAGCATCATCACCGCCATCAGGTCGGCGGCCATCAGCCCAAGGAGTAAAGCGGGTCGCCGGATCGGCGTGAGCAGCAGTCGGTCGAAGTAGCCACCTTGGATATCGGTGACGAGTGCACTCGCTCGGGACACACCAGTCACGGCAAAGATAATCGACACCGGCAGCTGGAACGCTTTGAAGTCGACGACAACGCCGGACTGTTCGGCAAAGTCCTGCAGGGCACCGATGTTCACCACGAAGAAGAACACGGGAACAATGAGTGCCGGGATGAAGAACTCGGGCTCACGGAACACACCGCGGCACGCCCGCTTCGCAACCGTTTTAAGGTCGTGGAAGATCGACGAACGTCGCGCCAACGGCTGAGTGTGCGTCTGGATGTCGGTCGAGGTGGTCTGCATAGCGGTCATGATGCGGTTCCTTCCGAGTCGTCACCCGTACTTGCGTGGCTCTCGGCAAGGTGCGCGCCGGTGACTTGCAGGAAGACGTCGTCGAGGGTAGGGGTACGCAACGTGAGCGTCTGCACCGTCACCCCGCTGCCCTTGAGGGCGACAGCGACGTCGGCGATCACGGCGGCACCGTTCGTGGCCGACACGGTCAACTCGCCGGGCCGCGATTCGACGTTCGACACGCCGGCCAATCCGCGCAACTCGGATTCGATCGACGACGTGTCGCCATCGACTTCGGCGACGATCAGGTCATTGCCGATCGTTTGCTTCAACGCAGTCGGGGTACCTTCGGTTGCGAGCTTGCCGGCGGAGATAATGCCGACCCGGTCGGCGAGTTCGTCGGCTTCTTCGAGGTACTGGGTGGTGAGGAAGATGGTCATGCCCTCCTCCCGGTTGAGCTTGCGAACCTCGTTCCACACCGCAGTGCGGCTGGCTGGGTCGAGGCCAGTGGTCGGCTCGTCGAGGAAGAGGATCTGCGGCTTGTGAATGAGCGACATCGCCAGGTCCAGCCGGCGCTTCATGCCGCCCGAGTACGTCTCGACGCGGTCGTCGATCGCCGAGCCGATGTCGACGAGGCCGATCACGTCGCTCATGCGTTGCTGGATGTCGGATTTCGACAGTCCGTATAGCTCGCCTTGGAGTTGCAACATTTCGCGGCCTGACTGCTTACCGTCGATCGAGGAGTCCTGCAGGGCGACGCCGATGCGCAAGCGGATGTCGCCGGCCTGCGACGCGACGTCAAAACCAGCAACCGTTGCCCGGCCCGAGGTGGGGGTCAGCAGAGTGCAGAGCATCTTGACCATGGTCGATTTGCCGGCGCCGTTTGGCCCGAGGAAGCCGTAGATCTCGCCTGGCTGGACGGCGAGGTCGACGCCGGCAACGGCCTCGTTCTCGCCGAATACACGGCGCAGGTTGTGTGCTTCGATTGCTGCGGTCATTGCATGCTCCGTTGCTGGCTCATCATCCACTCATCCTCGACTCGTCATCCACTCATCCTCGACGCCATCCAATCTCAGACTTCGTCGCATCAAGATCCTATGGATCGTGCGTCCCAGAGTGCCTGCGAGCGCGGCCAGAAACGAGTGACTTGTGGACTGGAGCGAAGGGTCACTCGCGGGTGCTCGTCGGGCCTGAGCAGATCATTCGCGACCGAGGTCGGTTTCGCCGGCGGCGTCGTGGTCGACGTCCTGGTCCATAGCGAGGTCGACGCTGACACGGACGAGTTCGCCGGTGTAATTGTTGGGGCCCATGAACTGACCGGTGCCGTCATAGTCGGAAACGGTGGTGCCTCGGTCGAGGCCGATATCGAGGCCCGACCAGGAGATCATGAGCCAGAAGATCTGGTCGGTTTCCATCGAGCCGGCAGGCTCACCGTCGATCAGCAACGTGCCGACGCCGTGCGGGAACGGCCCTTCCCCGGTGCGTTGCATCTGGAACCCGAGCGTGGTCGCGTTTGTGGGAACCCGGCGGTCCGACGTGACGACCTGGTGGGTGCCGCCGATGTTCAGATCGTGCACGAGGTGCCCATCACGGACGAACAGTGAGTACCCGCATGTCGCATCGCCATGGGCGATCAGTACGCCGTCTGCGTTGCCGACATTTCCGGACGTGTTGACGTAGGCGGTGATCTCGTAGCTACGGCTCCGCAGGTCGGGTGCGACGTCGGACGGCACGTGGCCCATGCCCGACCAGAACGTGAAGTTTGTGCGGCTACCGGCGTGTCGTTCGGCGTTCTCGGCAAAGCGTTCACCGAAGCGATCATCGAGCGGGAGGACCTGGTTGGTGCGTGCTTCGGCCCACCACATCTCTTGCAACTCGCGGAGGCGCTCCGGCTGCGTGCCGGCGAGGTCGTGGTTCTCGTTGAAGTCGTTGGCGAGGTCGTAGAGCTCCCAGGTGTCGTCGTCGAATGCCGTGCCAGGCCAGTGGTACGCCACGGCCTTGAGACCTTCGTGCCAGATGCCGCGGTGCCCGAACATCTCGAAGTACTGCGTGGTCTTGCCGGTCGACGCGCCGGCGTCGGCGATCGATGAAGCGAAGCTGGTGCCGGTCATGCCGTTCGACGAAGCAGCGTCGCCGAGGCCCAGCAGTTCGAGGATGGTGGGGGCGAGGTCAGAGACGTGGCAGAACTGATGGCGGAGCTCGCCGGCGTTCGACGCGCCCACGATGCGGTCGGGCCCGGTGATGACGAAGGGGTCGCGCACGCCGCCGCTGTGGGTGTTTTGCTTGTATCGCTTGAGCGGTGTGTTCGCGGCCATCGCCCAGCCGTGCGGGAAGTTCGAGTGTGTATCGGGCCCGCCGATGTCGTCGATCCGTGCGATCTTTTCGTCGATTGTTTCCTTGATCATGTTGAACGGTGCCATTGCGTTCACGAACCCGAGCGGACCGCCCTCCTGGCTCGCGCCGTTGTCGGACAGCACCATCACGATGGTGTCGTCGAGCTGGCCGGTCGCTTTGAGGGTGTCGATGACCCGTCCGAGGTGCTGGTCGAAGTGTTCGAGCATCGCGGCGTACGCGCCGGCGAGCCGAGCGAACAGGCGTTGCTCGTCGTCGCTGTGTTCGTCCCAGGCTTTGACGCCGAGGTTGCGGTCGGGCAGCTCGGTGCCGTCGGGCACGATGCCGCGTTCGATCTGTGCCGCGATCCGATCGGAGCGCGTCTGATCCCAACCCTTCGCGAAGATCTTGGCGTACTTGTCGATGAGGTCGATCGGTGCCTGATGGGGGGCGTGACATGCGCCCGGAGCGAGGAACATGTGCCACGGCACGTCGGGTGTGGCGGCGACGTGGCTCGTCAGGTATGTGATGGCTTGGTCGGCGAGGTCTTCGGTGACGTGGTAGCCTGACTCGTAGTTGCCGGGAGCGGTGACGTGTGTGTTGTCGCGCACCAATTCGGGGGAGTACTGGTCGGTTTCCGCGTCGAGGAATCCATAGAAGCGGTCGAAGCCGCGACCCAGCGGCCAGCCGTCGAACGGGCCGGTCGCACCGGTTTCGGTGAGTGGCGTGCAGTGCCACTTGCCGACCATGTAGCTGCGGTATCCGTGCGGTCGAAGGACTTCGGCGAGCGTTGGGGCGTCGGCGGCGATCTTGCCGCGGTAGCCGGGGAAGCCGCTGTCAAAATTGGCGAGGCAGCCCATCCCGACGTCGTGGTGGTTACGCCCGGTGTGCAGTGCGGCGCGGGTCGTTGAGCACATCGCTGTGGTGTGGAAGCCGGTGTACCGAAGGCCGTTGGCGGCGAGCCGGTCGATCGTGGGGGTGGAAATTTCGGAGCCGTAGCAACCGAAGTCGGCGAACCCAACGTCGTCGAGCAGCACGATCAGCACATTGGTTTTCGCACCGGGCGGTGTCGGAGGGGCAGGCCAGTGTGGTGTCGAATCCGCCACTGTCGTCCCGATTGTTCCTTCAAAGTCACCCATACAACAGCACCGTAAACGAACCCCACCGCAAGGGCCACTGTCATGCTCCGGTCAGACCAAAGCGTGACAGTCTTGTCCGAATATTGTTTTGTGTCTGTGCGATTAGCTGGTGCCGTTGGCGACGTGTTGGCCGTATTCGTCGCCGGTGATCGTGCCAGCCTCGGCGGCGGGGCCCTGATCGCGTGCGGGTAGGAATGGTTGAATCATGTCGATCCGCTTCCACGTGGCGACCGGCTGACCGCCGGCTGCGTCGGGCACGTACTTCGACGATGCAACTCGCTCATGGTGGTGGATGTAGCGGGCACAGTTTGGGAAGACGTTGGCGACCGTAGCCCGGACGATCAGTTGGGCGCCGGGCCACTGAGCGAGTGCGTCCGGATCGTCGGACAGTTCGGCAGTCGCCTGGAGCCGAAGTCGCTGTGGTGTGACCATGTCGATGAAGAGCAGACCGACCTTTGCAGCCGACTTGATGTTGCCCATCGACAGGAACATGCCGTTGCCGTCGTAGCTGGGGAACTCAACGGTGTGCTCGTCGACCACTCGCACCATCCCGATGGGGCCGCCCTTGTACGAGACGGTCGGCCAGCCGTCGGCGTTCACGCTCGACAGGAAGAAGTGGTCGCGTCCCTCAATGAAGGCCTGCTGATCGACGTCGATCGAGTCGGTGATGATCGTCGCCTCGAACGCCGCGGCGAGGTTGCTGGTGTCGAAGCGTGCCTGCAGGGCGCGCTGTTCGTCTCCGTAGAAGCTCATGTCGCAGCTTCGCAGAGATGGCAGCCGTTGACCCGGCCGGTGGTCGAGAGACTTAGCCGCAGCAGACGCCAGAGGTGCCGACGGTGGCGTGATCCATTTGGTTGGTGTCGCCACTCTTGACGTACCACTCCCACCTGGCGCCTTCGGGCGACTGCATCCATGTTTCAGTCTTCTCGGCGTAGCAGCACACAGCGTCTTCGACGCCGGTGGTTGCGATGCCGGTGTCGGTGATGCGGGCATCGGCTGCGACGACCTCGGCAGCTGTTTCGGCCTCGACGCCGAGGTGGTTGAGGTGGTGGAACTCACCGCGTGCAGTGGCCTCGGGGTGGTCGCTGCCGACTTCGAACAACACCAGCTTGAGCGGCGGGTTATCAATCGCGAAGTTGGCGTAGCCCGGCTTGGTCTTGGCGGGTTCGGCCCCGAACATCTTGGAGTAGAAGTCGATCGCCTCGCCAAGATCGGTGACGTTGAGAGCGAGTTGTAGGCGCATGGGGGATCACTTTCGAGAAGACGACGACGATATTATATTGATGATGATCAATACGTTACCAACATATCGATCAATGGCAATACGAATTTGCGGCATCCCTCAAATGGAGATCAAAACTGACTGCCAAGTGAGCGCAACGGTCTCCATTTCGGAGATGGTTCGGCGCGGCGGCGTCAGCGGGCGCGAAGTTCGAGGCGATCGCGCTGCGTGATGCGGTACGTGCGATCTTGCTGTTCGAGCCAACCCAGCCGGATGAAGCTCGCAATCGCTTTGTTGACGCGCTCGCGGGATGCACCGACCATGCCAGCGAGTTCTTCCTGCGTGACCGGCAGTGTGAACTGGTCGGACCCGTCGGCGAGCTCGAGGAGGCGTTTGGCAGTACGGCCGGTGACGTCGAGGAACACCGAGTCGGCGAGTGCTTCGTCGGTGACGCGGATTCGCTGAGCGAGCATGCGGGTGACGTTCCACAGCAGCTTCGGATACTGATCGAACATCGCCAGAATCGGCTCAAAGGGGATGGCGAACACGGTGGTGGGCTCAAGCGCACGGGCCATGGCGGAGCGGGGGCCGTTGTCGAGCATGCTCATCTCGCCGAACAGATCGTCGGGCTCCATCAGCGCAACGACGCTCTCGCGACGGTCGATTGGGTTGGCGATCGCAATGGCCATGCGGCCGCGAATTACCAGGTACAACGAATCGGGCGGGTCGCCTTCGTTGAACAGCACGTCGCCGCGGATCAGGTGTCGCTCCTGGCCTGCTGCAGACACTGCAGCGAGCGCCTCCGGAGGCGCGTCGGCGAAGAAGTCGGTTCGGGCGAGGATGTCTTCGTGAGCCATGACGCAGGTCACGGTACTACCCTCCGAGGCTGTGCCGCATGTTGAAACAGTTTGGACTGTTGTTGTCGGCGGTGGCAATGGCCAAAGATTTGGCAAACCAAAGCAGTATGAGCTGCTCGGCGACCGTCGGATGATCGATCATTCCAGGGCGATTGCCGAGCAGATGAGTGCCGGTGTTGTGGTTGTTGTGCCTGCGAGCGACGCTGTTGCTGAGGGTGCGATTGCGGGTGGAGATTCGCGTTCGGCATCGGTCAGGGCAGGTCTTGCGGTCGTGCCTGACGACGCAACGATCATCTGCGTGCACGACGCCGCCCGGCCCTTCGCGTCGCCTGCGTTATATGCGCGTGTGATTGCTGCGGTTGCGGCCGGCGCTGACGCGGCAGTGCCCGGTATTGCCGTGGCGGACACGATCAAAGTCGTGGAGGCCGATGGCACGGTGGTAGCTACGCCCGACCGGTCCACACTGGTGGCCGTGCAAACACCGCAGGCCTTCCGTGCTTCGGTGCTGCGCGCTGCGCATGCTGCTGGTGGCGACGCGACGGACGATGCTGCCCTGATCGAACAGGCGGGCGGCACGGTGGTCGTTGTCGAAGGTGACCATTTCAATCGAAAGATCACGTTGCCCGACGACCTCGAATGGGCGCGACGCGAAATGGGCGAACGATGACCAGGCTTGGCGATATCAGAGTCGGGCAAGGTTTCGACATCCATCAGTTCACCGACGACCCGAGCCGCATCCTCGTACTCGGTGGCGTCGTGTTCCCTGACAGTCCTGGGCTCGCCGGTCACTCTGACGCCGATGCGGTGGCGCACGCCTGTGCCGACGCGCTGCTCGGTGCAGCTGGCCTCGGCGACATTGGGATGCACTTTCCGGACACCGACGAACGGTGGCGTGGCGCCGACTCGATTACGTTGCTGAAGCACGTGGTCAGTCTGCTCGCCGCGGATGGTTGGGGAGTCGGCAACATCGACACAGCGCTCGTCTGCGAGCGGCCGAAGATCGCGCCGCGTCGAGACGAGATGCAGCAGGTGCTGAGTGCGGCGGTCGGAGCACCAGTCACCGTGAAGGGTAACCGGGCCGAAAAGCTTGGTTCTATTGGTCGCAGTGAAGGTGTCGTGTGTTTCGCCACGGCGCTCATCCAACGAATGACGAACACGTCGGAAACGGACGAATCATGAGCAAGCAGGGTCGAAGCCGTGGTATCTCCGGTGGAACAGGCAAGCGTCAGGGAAAGCCCGGCGGCAGTCCTGGTGGGAGCGCAGGTGCCAGTGCGGGTGGCCGCGTCGGCGGCCGTCCGGGCAGCCGTCCTGGTCAACGCAGTGGGCCTCGGCCGGGCCAGCGCAGCGGTCCGCCGCCGCGCCGAACCGGTGGCCCGCAGGGTGGTGGCCGTGAGGCCGATCCGCGTACCCCAGGTCGTGGGCTCGGTGGCAAGCAGATCGAGGGGCGTCAGGCCGTCCGCGAGCTGCTCATGGCTGAGAAGCGCAAGGTCTACGACATCTTTATCAGTGCTGATCTCGAAGGTGATGCTGGCGTCGCCGACATCGTCGAGATCGCCCGCGCCCAGCGTGTAATGGTCACCTACATCGCACGTGTCAAGCTCGACCGCGAGGCCCGCAGCGAATCGCCGCAGGGTGTGCTCGCCACTGCCGCTGAACTCGAAGAGGCTGACCTCGGCGAACTGCTCCGAACGAAAAACGGGGTCAAGCCGTTCCTCGTTGCCGTCGATGGCGTGACCGACCCGGGCAACCTTGGCGCGATCATCCGCAACTGTGATGGTGCCGGCGTCACCGGCATCCTGCTTCCGAAGCACCGCGCTGTCCACGTGACACCGACGGTGGCGAAGGCGTCGGCTGGCGCGATCGAGCACGTCCCGATCGCACTCATCCCTGGCCTTCCCGCGACGCTCGCGAACATGAAGGATCACGGCATTTGGATCGTCGGGCTTGACGATCGTGCTGACCGGGATCTCTTCGAACTGGCGACGCTGGCCGACGAGCCGATTTGCCTCGTGCTTGGCGCCGAAGGCGGCGGCCTATCGAAGCTTGTCAGGGAACGTTGTGACACGATTGTGTCCATCCCGATGATGGGACGTATCAGTTCACTGAATGTTTCTGCGGCTGCGGCACTTTCGACCTACGAAATCGCTCGGGGCCGTCGGGCCGCGTCGTAAGTCGACGGCGATGTTCGATCTGCCACAGTCGCCGGCTGGCCAAGATTCGTTCGTTGCGAACGCGTCGTTCGATTCGACTGATCCTGTCGTCACGAACCTTGCGACCGTCAAGCTTTCGGCGATCGGATCACCAACGCGCAGCCGACACTGGAGCCGCATGGCAGTGTTGTGTTTCGGCTCGTCTCAACGTTCGTCCTCGAGTCGTGGTCTGACACGTCACTAACTAATTGGCTGATCGAGTCCTGTCCCGGCTCGGTATCGTCATGCCTCACGCCGGGTGCATCCGACTCGACATTGTTGAGAGTTCATTGGTGATCTGATCGGCGGGTTCACGGTTGGGTGAGCGGACCAGGTGACGGGGACGACCCTTGGGGCCGTGTCAGCGATCCGACGCGAGCGGGCGTTCCCCGTCGATTTCGACGAAACCGCGCAGGAGCCCCTGAAGGGTTCGTGCGAAGTTCAGGCGAGCCTCCTCCGGGTCGCCCGACGGGGCGATGACCGGGAGTAAGACGTCACCAAAAACGTGGTAGCCCCCGACCATGAGGATGACGAAGCCAGCGACTGCTCGACCGTGCTCGAGGTCCAGGTCGGCGAGGGCGCCGGCTCGGCGCAAGATCGAGTCCACGGCGGGTACCCCCGGCACCAGTGCGTCGCTCGGGTCGAGTCCGGCGTCGAGCAGAGCGGCGAGGAGGGGCCAGTAGGTTGCCATCACTGGCTGGTCGAGCACGGTCTGCCCGGGCCCGTCCTCGACGAGGTGGTGTTTGATCTCGGCGGCCATTTCTTGCAGGACTTGCGTGAACAACCCAAGCCTGCTCCCGAAGTATTGGGTGATGAGACCGTGGCTGCAACCTGCAGCTTCGGCGATGTCGCTGACCCTGATCGTGTCGTAGGGCCGCTGCTCGACCAGTGTGCGGGCCGCGGCGAGGAGGTCGGCGATGGTTCGCTCCCGGTTCCTCGGGCGCGGTTTTGCCATAGGGCGAGTGTAGGTCGCTCGGCATCTATCTATTCACTGGATAGATATCTATTCATCCGATAGAATGCTTTGATGCCCGTCCATCGTCCGTCGTCCGCTCTCACCGCCTTCGGCGTCGTCCTGGCCCTTTTCGCCGCCGCAGTGCTCGCCGTCGTCGTTTGGCTGATCGCCGACGACGAGGTGCCAGTGGCTAGTGCCGACGAGGTGTCGTGGCTGTATTCGCAGACCGCTGACGGCGGTGAACTCGACGATCTCGGCGACGGCGCGTACCGATTAATCATGCGCGGCGTCGACGCCCACACGATCCAGTTCTCCGACCGGCCGGACCGCCTCGTGGAGATCATCGACACCGCTCGGCTGGTGCACAACTGGGAGAATCTGTTCGCCGACAGCGCACCGAACGCCGTGCTCATCGAGCATGAACCATCTGGTGAAACCGACTCCATCGTGGTCGTGTTGAGGAATCCGGACTACGACATGGCAACTGCAACGCTCACGTACGACGTCGAGATCCTCGCCGATGAGAACCACCCGGAGCGCCTCACCCCCCTTGTCAACAATCACACCCGACCCCCGGTGATGATGCGTTTCATCAGCCTCTTCATCGACTCCGTCCAGGACGCGACCGGCGGATCGGGGATCGATCCGTCGACGATCACCGGTCCGGCGGCTCAACAACTCGTGGATCTGCTCGGCGACGCCGGTCTCGGCGGCGTGCAACTCCAGGCCGCCAACGTAGACATCGCCCCCGACGGCACCATCACTGGCAACGGCATCATCACCCTCGACACCGGCGGATTCCGTCTCGACGTCGACGTCTCCGTCACCGACGCGAACAACTGGTCACTCACGGTGGCACCGGTGAGCACTGCTACCTGGACCCCGGCCAACCTGCCGAGCCTCACCGTGGATCCGTCGAGCTTTTCCGGCACTATTTCGATGGCCGACGGGGTGGTGGGCTACGACGTTGTTGGTGCGACCCACACCTGGAACATGGCGAGTGGTGTCACCTATGTGTCGACCCCTGAACTGTCCGCCGACTGTCCACTCACCGAGGACCAGTGCCCCACTGGCACCGACGGTCCATTCCTCTCGATGAACGGCAGCCTGGGCATCGACGGGATTGCGAACACGCTCGCGATGACCGGCGCCATCACTACTGATGGCAACTGGGCCCGTCTGGACGGGACCGCCGGCGACGTGACCGTGGGCGGCTACAGCATCACCGACGCCACGCTCACGATCTGGCACGGACAACGAAGCGATTCATACGACTCTGACATGGACCTGCCGAGCCTGGCGACGTTGAACTCCGGCATCGACCTCGAGTTCTGCGGTGGCTTCAACGTCTCCATCCCCGGTCGGCCCAATGCAGCGAGCGACGGCTGCGCCCGTTGGTCGCCCTCGGGTGTCGTGATCGGTCAGGTCGGTGTCGACGTCACCGTGTCCGGCTCGGTGGCGTCGACCGGCGGCGACGCCGTCGCGAGCGCTGACGTCAAGGGCCTTGCCTGGACCAACCTCGACGCTGACACCCTCAGCCGGCTCCCGAGCGCCAACGTGATCATGTCGGGTGTGTACGACGCTCTCGAAAGCGGCGTCATCTCGCTCGCCGGGCAGGCAAGCCTGCCCGGTGTCGCCGCCGAGGCACTCAACATCGACCTCGGCGGAGCCGAGTCGTACGTGTTCGACGTCACCGGTGAGGTCTCGTTGAACGGCTTCTCCCTGAGCGCCGTCCTGCCGACCGACATCCACATCGACGCGGAACCCTTCCGCACCGACATCACCTCGATCACAGCGACGATCAGCGCCGGTAAAGCCGAGGGCGCATCGATCTCGATTGGCACCACCGGAGCCGCGACAATCGGATACAGCCCGAACACCCGACCGATCACCACGTCGGTGCAACTTGTCGCCGCGACATCGCCGAGCGCCGGGATGTCGCTGTCGGTGCTTGCCACCGGCACCAAGGCCGCTGACGACACCGGCGGGAACGGCCTCACCGCCGCCACCCGCTTGTCTGACCCGGCAGGGGCGACGTACCTGTGGCCCGATCAGTTCGGCATCAACGGGATGAACCTGTGGAGCATGACGGCGCAGATCGCCTACCAGGACGGATCGCCCGCCCTCGGCTACACCAGCACGACCTACCTCGACCCCAATGGGTCCGACACCGGGTCGGTCATTGCCTGCGAAGGCACCTGCGACAGCAGCGACTGGCTGGTCGGCAACTTCGCCATCAACGTCTCCTACACGAACCCGTGCTTCGCGTACTCGTTCAGCAGCGGCTCGGGAACGTCCGGGTTTGCCATCGACGGCGGCACCATCGAGGCGAGCGCGTTCAAGGTCGGCGTCGCGCCGACCGGGTGCTCGATCCAGAGCGGCTCCACCCAGCAGAGCCTGCCCACCGGATACGCCGGCTTCCAGTTCACCGCCACCTTCGGCTCGGCGACACTTCACGTCGCCACCCAGATCTCCGCCGACGGGTTCGTGTTCGAGGAGTCCCTCGACAACCTCACCCTCGCCGGCATCACCTACGAGACGGTCGAGTTGTCGATCACCATCGACGACAGCGGCAGCGACATGTCCTTCACCGCCGACATGGATTCGGGGATGGGGGACATGGCGGTGACCTCAGAGTTTTCCACCGACGCGTCCGGCACCACCCAGAGCATCGATGCGACCCTCACCGACTGGTCGTGGGGCAGCGCCAACATCGACATCGACACACTGCACTTCTCGGAATCGACATCGATACCGACCACCGCCGACGGGTGCGCCAGTTTCGAAGCCGATGCCGACGGCAGCGTCCGCGTCGCTGGGAACACCATCAGCCTGGAGGACGGATCGAACCTGACCATCACGTGTGACGGCGTCGAGAGCCTGTACTTCGACCTCACCTACACCCACACGTCAAGTGAGGGGAGCACTCAAGAGGAGCTGATCCTCGAATACCCCCAAGTGATCAACGGCGCGAATTATTTCTACGGCGAGTCCAACTTCACCTATAAGAAGCACTTCTCCAAGAAGTACAAGGGCCGGACGTTCTCCAAGAACGTCACGATCTCGATCGACATGTCGGTCACCGTCAACCCGACCAACCCGACGGAGAGCGGGTTCTCGTTCGAGGGGAGCTTCGACGCCGACCGTGTCAGCGGCGACGTCGGTTGCGAACTGCCCGCTGACTCCGACGATTTCAGTTGTTCGGGAAAGTTGCGCCTCAATCCGAGTTGGGCCGGCGTGTATAACAAAAGCTGGAGCGGGCTGTGACCCTCGGCCTCGAGGGAGAACCGCTGTTGGAACGGCAACGCTGACCGGCCGGCCCAGGCCCTATCCTTGAGCCTCACCCCGCCGGGTTAGCTCAGTTGGTAGAGCACTTGATTTGTAATCATGAGGTGGCGAGTTCGATCCTCGCACCCGGCTCCAATGATCACCCCAGGGTTCTGACACGCTGGCCGTCGAACTGGCCACCGACTGCCATCGATCAGTCGCTGAGCCACACGGAGTCGAACCAGTTCACCCCGCTGACGACGCACCGCAGCGGGACGCCATCGGGTGACGTGCGGTCGCACACGCCGCGGACCGACTCGCCGAACGCGTTGTCCCAGATCGTGTGGACGAGGAAGATGTGGGTGAACGCGTCGTTCATGTCCTGGACGACGGCCTGCCAGTCAGCTGCGCGGGCGGCCCGGTCGAGCTGGGCCTGAGCGTCGAGGATCAGTGCGTCTCGCGCCTCGGAGCAGAATCTCGTCCCGTTGAGCGAAATACCTTCGCCGATCGTGCGGCACATCAACGCGTGGCGTGACGTAGCGGGCTCGAGGGACCCGAAGGCGCGCCACAGCGTTGCCTGGTACTGACCGAGAAAAGTCTGCACGACGTGCTGGTTCTGGGCGAGCTCGTCGAAGTCGACATTGAACGCCTCACCCCACCCCTCGTCGAGGATGTCGGCCTGGCGCGCACCGACCACCCCGGTGGAAGGGAACTGGAACTCGACGTTGATCCGGCCGTCGGAGCAGCCCTCGGGCACGTCCGCGCAGTACTGCGTGGCGAGCGCAGTGGCAGCGACAGGGTCGTCGCCTCGTTGCGCGACGGCAGGGTTGTAGAAGTCGCTCTCGGGGACGAACATCTGGTCGGCGCCCCGGGCGATGCCGAGTCCGATCAGATCACGGTAGTTCTGCAGCGGGGTCGCCAGAGCCAACGCCTGTCGAGCCCGCACGTCGTCGAACGGAGGCGCCGCTGTATTGAGCTGGACGAACTGCTCTTGGCCGGTCTCGTCGACGATGTTCTGCACGCGGTCGTTGTCGCGCAGATCGATCACGGTGGCTGGGTCGACGGTGTGGAGGCCCTCGACGTCGCCTGCGAGCAACAGGTCGGTGCGGGTCGCCGGGTCGGTGATGGGCAGGAACTCCAAGGCGTCGAGGTGGACGTCGCCACCCCACCACCGGTCGTTGCGGACGACACGGGTGATCGAGTCCAGCGACCGGGCGTCGAACACGAATGGCCCAGTGCCGACCGGTTCCTGATTCAGCGTGGGGTCCTCGGCGGCCGCGGCGAGCCAAGCCGGAGACGCGACCATGCCGAGTTGCGTGGACAACCAGGCGGGGAACACAGCGTTCGGTTCGAGCATCGAAAACTCGATCGTCCGCTCGTCGACCACGGTCGATGGTCCTTCGGCCGGATAGAAAGGGCGCTGGGCCAATCCGACGAGCGGACTCGCCAGCTGCGCTTCGAAGTTTGCCTGTACCGCCAGAGCGGTGAGCGGCGTGCCGTCGTGGAACGTGATCCCCTCCCGCACGACGACCCGCCATCTCGTCAGGTCGCCGTCGACTGGCTCAACAGACTCGGCCAGATACGGCACGATGTTGCCGTCGGCGCCCACCGCTGTCAGCGTGTCGAACACCGTGTATGCGATCATTCGGCCGGGTGCCGACAGCGACGAGGTTGTCGGGTTCAGCCCATCGACATCGGCCTCGAGCGCGAACCGCAACGTGCCACCCGCAACCGGGCCGGTGCCCTCGCCTGCGGCCTCGACAACGTCCTCGACGATCTGCCCCTCGCTGACGACCGGAGCCTCGCTCGCGGCCGGTGCGTCGGTCGCCGCCGCGTCATCGATCACCGGTGGGACTTCGGGCGCGCTGTCAGTGCCCGAGGGGTCGTCGCCGACACACGCTGCCGCGACGATTGCGAAACAGACCAGTGCGGCAACGGCCATCGTCGCTTGTGGAATTCGGATTCGGGTCATCGGCGCTCCAGTCGAGTCAGGGGTGCAGCGGGTCATTGGCGGGACCATTCGCGTTCGGCCATGGCGTCATCACTGTTCGGGTCGCGTGCGTCAGGGAGTTGGACGGTGACGTCGTGGAGGGTGCCGGTGAAGGCGAACGGAGCCGAGTATCGGGCCGACACGGCCGAGCGATGATCCTCTCCGACGCTGAGGCCAACCGAGGTGAACGTCACCAGATACAGCGGAATCGTCTCCCGACCGCAAGCGTGCCCGTCGATCAACAACTCGACCCAGCCGGAACGGCCCTCTCGCTCGAGGTGCACACCCAGCGTGCAGTCGCCGGTGGGCACCTCGATGCTCGACTCGACGATGGTGTGATCACCAAACGCGTTGTAGTCGACGACCAACCTGCCGTCCTGCACGAAGACCGAACAGCCGCAGTTCTCGTTGCCGGTCGCCAACAGCGCCCCCTCATCGCCAGCCACCCCCGTGACCCGCGCCGTGATGTCGACGACGCTGTCGGTCAGCGAAGACGCCGTTCTCGTGGGGATTGGTGTCATGGGCGGTCGATAGACGTAACGACGATTCGGCCGATGAACCGAACGATCGTTCAGACGAGGGATGAACAACTCGAGTCGGCGCTCGTCGAGCGGGAGCACGCCGTGAGTTTCTGCCTCCTGCCACCACAGGTCGATCAGCTCGGCCAGTCGAGCCGGCTCGGCGTCGGCGAGGTCGTTGCACTCGGAAGCGTCGGCGGTGAGGTCGAACAGCTCCCAGGGTTCGGTTTCGAAGTCGGCACCCGGCAGGTGCCTCGTGACCGCCTTCCACCACACCCCGTTGCGCTCGACGATCAACGCCCGGTTTCCAGCGAACTCGAAGTACTGCAACCTGTTCGTCGCCGGAGCGTCGGCATCGTCAAGCACCGATGCGAATGAGTGACCGGTCACCGGCATCTGTTCGATCCCGCGATACACGTCAGGCGGTGTGACGCCGAGCAGTTCGTAGATCGTCGGGACGACGTCGGACACGTACGTGAACTGATTTCGCTTGGTCCCAGCCTGCTCGTCGCCGAGACCATCAGGCCAGTGCACGACCATCGGCACGTGCACGCCCCCTTCGTGGGTAAGCGTCTTGTACCAACGGAACGGCGAGTTGCCGCACTGCGCCCAACCCCACGGGTAGTTCGTGTGGCTACTCGGCCCGCCGATGTCGTCGACCCGCTCGACTGCTTCGTCAGGTGTCTCTTGAATGCCGTTGAAGTGCTTCATCTCGTGCATGGTCCCGGAGGCGCCGCCCTCTTGAGACGCACCGTTGTCGGACATCAGCACCAGGATCGTGTTGTCGAGTTCACCCATCGCCCGAAGACCATCGACGAAGCGGCCGATCTGAGCGTCGGTGTGATCGAGGAACGCAGCGAAGGCCTCCTGCAGCCTGCACGCGAGCAGCCGCCGGTTCTCTGACATGTCATCCCACGCGTCGACACCGGGGTTGCGAGGCGCAAGCGTCGTGTCGGGGTCGATCACCCCCAGCTCGACCTGTCGCTCGAACCAGCGCTGGCGCACGACGTCCCAGCCCTCGTCGTAGCGACCGCGGTACTTGTCGAGATACTCCTGTGGCGCCTGGTGTGGCGCGTGTGTCGCGCCGAATGGGAGATAGGCGAAGAACGGACGATCTGGGCGCATCCCCTTGTTGTCGCTGACCATCAGCAATAGTTGATCCACCAGATCTTCGGAGAGGTGATAGCCCTCTTCGGGCGTTGCCGGCGGATCGATGTGGGAGTTGTCTCGCACCAACTCCGGGTTGAACTGGTCGGTCTCGCCCGGCAAGAAGCCGTAGAAGCGTTCGAACCCGCGGCCCAGCGGCCACTGATCGAACGGCCCAGCGGCAGAGATGTGGGTGCCCGGCATCAGGTGCCACTTGCCCGCACACAGCGTGGCGTACCCCTCGTCGCGGAGTACCTCGGCGACCGTCGACGCCGCATTCGAGATGTGGCCGGTCGAGTGCGGAAAACCCGTGTCCCACCCCGAGAGGCCCCGCATGCCGACCGCATGCTGGGACCGGCCCGTCAGCAGCGCCGCGCGGGTTGGCGAACACACCGGTGTCACGTGGAAGTTCGTGAACTGCACCCCACCGGCCGCGAGCGCATCGATGTTCGGCGTGTCGATATCGGACCCGTAGCAGCCGAACTGAGCGAACCCGGTGTCGTCGAGCAACACGATCACCACGTTCGGTGCGCCCTTTCCAGGGTGCGGCCGTTCCTCGAAATGCGGCTCCGAATCGGCCAGAGTGCGCCCGATTGTTCCCTTGAATTCAGACATGTGTGCTCCCAAATTTCAGATCGTGGTGGTGTCGGTGGTGTCGGTGGTGTCGGTGGTGGTGGTGTCGACCGGTCCAGTGAGTGAGTGGGCGGCGTTTCGGAGACTGCAGCTTGACCTTAGCAAAGTTATTTCATAGTCTGTGAAGAAAGCTAGTGAGCCAACGAGAATCGGAGACCGTATGAACACGTCCACCGGAGGCCGCCGTGTCGCGCTCATTGCGAACACGAGCTTCTACATCGGCCCACCACTGGCCCGCGAGCTGGCGAAGCGAGGCCACGACTTGGTCATCGGCGACCCCGAGGAGGGTCTCGTCGAAGAACTTGAAAGCCTCGGCGCCGCGGTCGCGACCGCTCAAGGCGTCTGGGACCTGGCCGAACCCGAGATCGCTGAGCGACTCGTGCAAACCGGGCTGGAGCGGTTCGGCCGCATCGACGCTGCGACAGCCTTCACCGGCGAGATCGTCACCGGCCGCTTCCTCCAGTCGACCACCGCCGATCTCCACAAGCTCGAACGAGGCTTGATCGACGCCCCGTACCAGTTCATGAAGGCAGTGCTTCCACCAATGATCGAGCGTGGCCAGGGCCAGGTGCTGATGATCACGAGCTCAGCGGGAAACCGGGTCCTTCCAGCAGCGCCCCTGTATTCAGCGCTTCGAGCAGGGGCCACCCACCTCGTCAAGAACGTGGCTAAGGACGCAGCCCGCAGCGGGGTCCAGGTCAATGCCCTCGGCACCAATTTCATGGACTTCCCCGGTTTCATCGCGGCCAACCAGGCCGATACGCCCGAGGGGCTAGCGAAGACGGTGGCCCGCGTCCCAATGGGACGGCTGGGCACGGTCGACGAGTGCGCTGCGTTGTGTTGCGCGTACCTTGACGGCACGTGCGGTTTTGTTACTGGGCAGTTCGTTGCCCACGATGGAGGTTGGTCCTGATGACTCAGCAAGAACAGCGAGAAGCCCCAGCCGGTACCGAGGTGACACCCGGTGTGTGGCTGCTGCCGTCTCAAGGCAACGGGTTCGCAGTGGAGACGGCCGACGGTGTGGTGCTGGTCGACACCGGGCCCGGGGGTCGCAAGACCAACGAAATGGTCGCCGCCTTGCGGGCCCTCACCAATGCACCCGTTATCGCTATCTGCTACTCGCACGGGCACTTCGGCTACAACTTCGGCGTCCCGCAGTGGCTCGACCACAACGCCGAACGTGGCGAGGCGGCGCCGCGCCTCATCGCTCACCGCAACCTTCCACTTCGCTACGCCAGGTACCGCGAGACCGAGGGATACCAGGCCATTCTCAACGAGATGCAGTTCCCCGGCATCTCTGCAAGGTTTCAGCCGACGAAGGTCGATCCAACCGAGACGTTCGACGACCACATGGTGCTCTCGGAGTCACCGCGCATCGAACTGCTGTGGGTCCCGTCGGAAACCGACTGCGCGCTGGCGATGTGGCTCCCCGACACCCGCACGCTCTATGCCGGAGCTTCCGTTCCCGCCGACTTCATCCCCAACATTGGCACGCCCCAGCGCACCCTGCGCCTCACGGCACGTTGGGCCGACACGTTGGATCGACTGGTCGCCCTGCGCCCCGAGGTGCTCGTGATCGAGTTCGGGGCATTCGTCGAAGGCGAAGCCCTCATCGCCGAGCGACTCACGACGACGGCTCAGGCATTGCGTTGGCTCCGCAGCGAGGTGGTTGACCGCCTCAACCGGGGCATGAACGAGCGTGAGATTCTCGCTGATCTGAGCTACCCGCCCGAACTGTTCGATCTTCCCTGGCTGAAACCGCTCTACGGCAGTCCTGACTACATCGTGCGCGACCTCGTGCGCGAAGAGAGCGGCTGGTGGGACCGCAACCCGACCTCGCTACACCCGGCCGCCCCAGTCGACGTCGCTCGCGCCACGTTCGACGCCATCGCCGACCCTGACGTCGTCATTGCTCAGGCGGAGGCGTTGGCTGCCGACGGACAGGTCCAGCTGGCCATGCACGTGATCGATCTCGTCGCTCTCGGCCCCGACGACGAGCCTGCGGTGTACAAGGCTCGCGCGATCAAGGCTGACCTCTGCCGGGCACGGTCGAAAGAGATCGCCCCGTACCCGAGCAAAGGCCTGTACAAGTCCAGCGCCAAGCTCCTGCGGGAGGGCGCCACCTCGTGGGAGGGCGTGAACCAATGAGCACCCGACAGCCGAACCTGCTGTTCATCTACGCCGACCAGCACCGCGCCGACGTCATGGGTTGCGCCGGCAACGACGTCGTCGTCACGCCCCATCTTGACCGGTTGGCTGCCGAAGGCGTCCGATTCGACCATGCCTGGACCGAGAGCCCGATCTGCCAACCGGCGCGCGCCTCGCTGCTGACCGGCCGCTACCCCAATGACCACGGGGTGCTCGGCAACTTCGCTGGCGACTGCCAACCGGAGTGGGATACGTTTCCCCGCCGCCTGCAACAGGCCGGCTACACGACGGCGTCGATCGGCAAGACACACTTCGCGTCGTGGCCGATGGCAGTTGAAGCGGGCACACCGGCGCCCACCGATGAGTGGATAGCGAGCTTCGGGTTCGATCACGTTGTCGAGGAGTTCGACAGATACGTCCACCTCGGCGACTGGGAGACGCCGTACATGCGATTCCTGCGTGAGCACAGCGCGCTTGAGCCGTACCAGAACGTGGTCGCCGCCAACTTCCGCGGTGGGAGCGGGCACTGGAACGGTGTCACCTCTCCCTTGCCTCAGGATCTGGATCTCACCTGTTTTCTGGCCGACGAAGCGCAAGGGTGGATCGGCAGCCAGCCCGCTGACGAACCGTGGTTCCTGCAGCTGTCGCTCGTACAACCCCACGTGCCGCTGATGGGCGACCCGATCTGGGCTAACCACTACGCCGAAGCCAGCATCGAACGCACCGCGCGGTCCGAGCCGATCCCTCCGACGGACGAATGGGCCACCCATCTGGCTGGACTACGCAAGCACTCGAACAGCGAGCTGTTGACTGACGAGTTCGTACTGGCCGGTGCCCGCCAGTACTACGCCATGGTGTCGCTGATCGATCAACGCATTGGCGACCTGCTTGCCCAGTTGGAGGAGCGAGACCAGCTCGACAACACGTGGATCGTGTACTCGGCCGACCACGGCGAGATGCTCGGCGACCACGGCTTGATGGCCAAGATGAACTTCTATCGGTCGTCGGTCCGTGTACCGCTGATCGTGCGTCCACCATCCGGGATAGCTGGCCGTGTCGAAACGGCGCCGGTGCAAGCCTTCGACGTCGCGGCCACCCTGCTCGACGCCGGCTCCGCTGCTCCCCTCGACAATGCGCCGGCCCGATCGCTGGTTCCCCTTGTGGCCGGCGACGGAGGCACTGCCCGCGATCACGTGGTGAGCATGATTCGCATGCGACCTGGCCTGCCGACCTGGCAGGCCGTCACCGACGGCCACTGGCGGGCCACCATCAACGCCGACACCGGCGACGCCAGCGAGTTGTTCGACCTCGACGCCGACCCCGACGAGGCGACAAACCTCGTCGGTCACGCCACATCGGGCGATCTGCTCGGTCGCCTGACGACTGCAGTGAGGTCTACCATCGGCAGCACATGACCAAAACTGCCGAAGACGGCCGAGTGGCCCGTGGGCTCCGTACCCGCGAGGCGGTGCTCGACGCCCTGCACGAGCTGTACCGCGAAGGACGACTCACCCCGACCATTCAGGAGCTCGCCGCCAAGGTCGGCGTGACGACCCGGTCGATTTACCATCATTTTCCCGACCGTGAAGCGTTGGCGGAAGCGCTCGCCCAGCAGCAAAGGGAGCGCCACCCGGATCTCCTCGCCGCCCGGCGCGTCAGAGGAACCCGCACCGAACGGGTCGAGGGCATCGCGACCCATCGCGCTGAACTGTTCGAGACCGTCGCTCCTGTGCGCCGCTCCGCACTGGCGATGATGCATGCGACCCCTGCGATCCAGACCCAGCAGACCAACATGGCGGCGCACCTCCGCCGCCAGTTGGCCCGCACGTTCGAAACCGAGCTGTCGGCCCTCGACCCCGAGGCAGCGGGCGAGGTGCTGGAGCTGATCGACCTCCATACGAGCTGGGATACCTGGGACCGGCTACGAATCTGGCAGAGCCTGTCGGCCGGGCGCAGCCGTCAGCTGGTGATCGATCTGGTCACCCAAGCCCTCGAACGCTGATCTGCGGCGACGTCAACTGGTTCCGAATGGCGCTCGCTGCCCACGGAGTGTCCAGCAGATCCGGGCGGCCAAGATGGCGGCTGCCCGGCCAGACCAGCCGAGGGCAGCGCTCGGCGAAACGCCGGATGCTGCGAGCTGATGGCTTCCGAGTGCTTCCGACGTTCCGTCCAAGCTCCACGTTGAGGTGGCTCTGCGGTACGTGTGAGGCCACAGAATCTCAAAGAAATTTTGAGCACTTGGGGCCACTCACCCCTCGCAGATGAGATGCGTACCGGATCGGGGGGAGACCGACGTTCGTTAAGGCGAAGTTTGGAGTCTGTTAAGATTCTGTTTGGAGTGAGAGCGGCTTGCTTCGTGTTTGGCCTGGCAGGGTCTGTATGTCTTCATCGATGGTTCGGCGCCTGTTTGGTGCAACTGGTGTGTTGTGTTTGGTTGCTTCGGCAGCGGTGGTGGGGTCGGTTGTTACGCCGGCCCAGATACTTGCGTTGCCGGGACCGTCTGAATCGACGGTGGTCACGATTGAGCCGACGCGTGTGGTTGATACCCGTGTCGGTCTTGGCCTGACCGGGAAAGTGTTTTCTGCGAGGCCGTACAAGTTCACGGTGGCGGGGTTCATTGATACCGATGGCGGCACGGCTCCCGAGCAGGTTGTGCCGGTCGGTGCGACGGGTGTGTTGTTGAATGTGACTGCGGTGTTGCCGACTGCGACGGGGTTCTTGTCGGTTCGTCCGGGTACGGCTTTGGGTGTTCCTGCTACGGCGGGGTTGAACTTTCAGGCTGGTGCGGTGATTGCGAATGGGGTCACTGTTGGTTTGCCAACGAGTGGTGACAACGCTGGTCAGCTTGATCTGTTTTACGGGCCTGTGATGAAGCGTGAGTCGATGCATGTGGTGATTGATGTTGTTGGTTACACAACGAGTTCTGGACTGGTCGATCTCGTCAGTCGTGTTGAAGCTTTGGAGATGTCTGGTGTTGCAGAAGCCGCAGCCGCAGCGACCGGTCCAGCAGGAGCGACCGGTCCAGCCGGAGCGACCGGTCCAGCCGGAGAGGCCGGAGAGGCCGGAGAAGCCGGAGAGGCCGGAGAAGACGGAGAGGCCGGTCCAGCTGGCCAGGGTGCTGCGTCTCCTGCCCGGGTGATCTGGGTTGCCCAAAACGACACAGGCGACTACGACTTGCTGTCAGATGCGTTGGCTGAAATCGGCGGGGCCATGCCTGCAGCGACCGCGGACAACCCGTATCTGATAAAGATCGCTCCGGGCATCTACACCGAAACAGAAACTGTTGTTCTCAAAGATTACGTGGATGTCGAAGGATCCGGCCAGGGCATCACCACCATCACCTGCGCCTGTGCGGGCGTTGGAACTAGCCTGTATCCGGTAGCGGCAGATGCGACGGTGTCGTCTGGTGATTCGGCCGGCGAGCTTCGACACCTCACCATTGTGAACACCGGCGCCCCCGACGGAATCGCCCAAATCACCGTCGGTCTCTACACGAGCGGCGTTGAGAGCGAATCTTTCTCGATGCTCCACATCACCGCCTCCGCCTCCCCGCCTAACAACTCATCCACGAAGTACAACTACGGCGTGTACAACTATGAGTCGTCGCTGTCGATGAACAATGTGACCGCCACCGCCGCTGATGGCATCGAAAGCAACTACGGCGTGTACAACTCGTCGTCGTCGCTGTCGATGAACAATGTGACCGCCACCGCCACCGGCGTCGCCAACGGTGGCTACCACGTCGGCGTGTACAACTCGTCGTCGTCGCCGTCGATGAACAATGTGACCGCCACCGCCACCGCCACTGTGGGCGACCAAAACTTCGGCGTGTACAACCATGGTCTTTCGTCGCCGACGATTCGGAACTCGTCGATCAGTGGTGCTACCGGAAGCATTTACAACAGTGATGGTGACATTATGCCGTTGGTGGCTGACACTCTCCTCGATGGTGTGGTCGTTGGCGACGAATCCGGGTACACCTGCACTGGGGCGTACAACCAAAACTTCGTAGCGTTGGACGGCTTCTTGCGGGGTTGACGGGCCTGACCACACCCATGGGGCCTGAGCGCTACCACGGGGCCTGAGCGCTCACACGAGGAGGCCCCTGAATACTCAACCGAATAGCTAGACGGCCTCCGGCTGTTGCCGAAGGGCTCGGCAACAGCCGGAGGTCTCGATGCTGATGGGGTTGACCTCGAATGGTCTGGACTGCTGCGGTTCCGAGACAGACTCGACTAATGGGTA